>Ga0315904_10008133_pt1 | contig 13914 bp, 12 predicted proteins | sample LakEriMetagenome_6_FD_203529 | JGI IMG/M metagenome (GOLD analysis project Ga0315904, IMG submission 203529) | Freshwater fungal communities from buoy surface, Lake Erie, Ohio, United States - Buoy 12 MA120 | ecosystem: Environmental > Aquatic > Freshwater > Lake | place: USA: Lake Erie, Ohio... | reverse complement strand
GCCTGATCATGGTCGCGGCGCAGATCGCCGTGATCGCGCTGCTGCTGCTCTGGGAGCGTCCGCTGCACGCCGCGACCGTCGTCGCGCTGCTGCTCGGTCAGCTCGCCATGATGGCGCGGCTGCTGCGGCGGCCCGCCGAGCTCGACGTCTGGTACAACGCCTGCGGCGTGCCGCTCTACGTGATCGGCATGCTGGTCAGCGCCTTCGCCCTGCGACCCGGAGCGTGACATGACCGCAAGAACCGCATCACCGTTCCTCGGTTGGCTCGGCATCTTCAGGCTCGGGCTGGTGCAGGCCTCGATCGGCGCTCTGGTGGTGGTCACCACCTCCATGCTCAACCGCATCCAGGTCGTGGAGCTCGCGCTGCCGGCGGTGCTGCCCGGCGTGCTGGTCGCGATCCACTACTTCGTGCAGGTGCTGCGGCCGCGTTTCGGCTACGGCTCCGATGTCGGCGGCCGGCGCACGCCGTGGATCATCGGCGGCATGGCGGTGCTCGGTGCGGGCGCGCTCGGTGCGACCTGGGCCACCACGCTGATGCCGACCGATTTCGCGCTCGGTGTCACGATCGCGGTGGCGGCGTTCGTGGTGGTCGGTCTCGGCGTCGGCGCCTGCGGCACCTCGCTGCTGGTGCTGCTCTCGACCAGCATCGCGCCGACGCGGCTGGCCGCCGCCGCCACGGTCACCTGGGTCATGATGATCGCCGGCTTCATCGTCACCACCGTGGTGGTCGGCAAGCTGCTAGACCCGTTCTCGCTCGCGCGGTTGGTGGAGGTCACGGCGGTGGTCGCCGCGGGCGCCTTCCTCGTCACCTGCCTGGCGGTGGCGGGCGTCGAGCGTCCGCGCGGCGCGCCCGGGTCGGCCGCCGCCCGCGGGGACGGCGCCGGCGCGGCGCCGCCGGTCGATTTCCGCGCCGCGCTCCGCGAGGTGTGGGCCGAGCCGCACTCGCGCCGTCTCGCCGGCTTCGTGTTCGTCTCGATGCTCGCGTACAGCGCGCAGGACCTGGTGCTCGAACCGTTCGCCGGTTCGGTGTTCGGGCTGACGCCGGCGCAGTCGACCCGGCTCTCCGGCATGCAGAGCGGCGGCGTGCTCGTCGGCATGCTGCTCGTCGCGCTGATCTGCACGGTCGGCGCGCGCTCGCGGTTCGGTTCGCTGCGCGGCTGGACCATCGCCGGTTGCCTCGGCTCGGCGGTGATGTTGGTGCTGCTCGCGGTCGCCGGCATGACCGGCGCGTCCGAGGCGCTGCGCGCCCTCGTGTTCATGCTGGGCCTCGCCAACGGCGCGTTCGCGGTCGCCGCGATCGGCTCGATGATGGGCCTCGTCGGCCGCGGCCGCGAGTCGCGCGAGGGCACGCGGATGGGGCTGTGGGGCGCGGCGCAGGCGATCGCGTTCGGTCTCGGCGGCATCGTCGCGACGGGCGCCGTCGACCTCGCGCGCCTCGCCACCGGGTCGGCGCCGATCGCCTACGGCGCCGTGTTCGTGGCCGAGGCGCTGTTGTTCGTATGGGCGACTTTCTATGCGGTGCGGTTGAGCCGCGAAGACACCGCGACGCCTGCGGGAGGGCTCGGCGACGCCGCGCTCGACCGTGCGGCGCCCGATGCCGCGGCGGCAGGGAGGGGCTGAGCATGGCCGATGGTGACGAGCGCGGCGGCACGCCGCTGCCGGAATACGACGTCGTGGTGGTGGGCGGCGGCCCCTGCGGCGCGACCGCGGCCGACGACCTCGCCCGCGAGGGCTGGCGCGTGCTGCTCCTCGACCGTGCCGGCCGCATCAAGCCTTGCGGCGGCGCGATCCCCCCGAAAGCCGTCGAGGAGTTCGAGATCCCGCCGGAGCTGCTGGTCGCGCGCATCACGGCCGCGCGGATGGTCGCGCCGAGCGAGCGCTCGGTCGACATGCCGATCGACGGCGGCTACGTGGGGATGGTGGACCGCGGCGAGTTCGACGAATGGCTGCGCGAGCGCGCACGCGTCCACGGTGCGACACGGGTCGCCGGGACCTTCACCGGCGTGGCCCGCGACGCCGATGGCCGTGCGGTGGTGCAGTTCGAGCCGAAGGACGGCGTCGCCGCGCGGGGTGCCGCGGTCGACGGCAGGGTACGTGCCCGGCTCGTGCTCGGCGCGGACGGTGCGCGTTCCGAGGTCGCGCGCCAGTGCATCGCGGGCGGCCGCGAGGTGCCGTTCGTGTACGCCTTCCACGAGATCCTGCGCACGCCCGCGGAGCGGCCCGCGCAGTACGACGGCAGCCGCTGCGACGTCTACTACGACGGCCGTCTGTCGCCCGATTTCTATGCCTGGGTGTTCCCGCACGGCGACACGATCAGCGCCGGCGCGGGCACCGCGCACAAGGGTTTCTCGATCCGCCACGCCGTCGGCGACCTGCGGCGCGTCGCCGGCCTCGAGCACGCCGAGGTGGTGCGCCGCGAGGGTGCGCCGATCCCGCTCAAGCCGCTGCGGCGCTGGGACAACGGCGTCGACGTGCTGGTGGCGGGCGACGCCGCGGGCGTGGTCGCGCCGGCCTCGGGCGAGGGCATCTACTACGCCATGGCCTGCGGCCGCATGGCCGCCCGCGCGCTGGCCGAGTGCCTGCGCACCGGCGATGCGCGGGCGCTGCGCGCCGCGCGGCGGGAGTTCATGAAGCTGCATGGCCGGGTGTTCTGGGCGCTCGGGATGCTGCAGCGCTTCTGGTACGTCAGCGACGCGCGCCGCGAGCGCTTCGTGAAGATGTGCCGCGACCCCGACGTGCAGCGCCTCACCTGGCAGGCCTACATGCACAAGAAGCTGGTGCGGCGCGAACCGCTCGCGCACCTGCGGGTGTTCTTCAAGGACCTCGCGCACCTGCTCGGTCTCGCACCGACCTGAGGGCTGCGTGCTCGCCGCCCGCTTCGCCGACGGGAGCCTGCTGCTCGGCATCGTCGCGCTGATCATCGCCGAGGCGGTGCTGCTGCTGTACCTCTGGTACGTCCGCGGAATCGGGCTCGCGCCGCGCGCCTGGGCCGGCAACCTGGTGTCGGGCGCGCTGCTGATGATGGCGGTGCGCGCCGCGCTGCTCGATCAGCCGTGGATCCTGGTCGCGTTCTGGCTGTTGGCCGCGCTCTTCGCGCACCTGCTGGACGCGTTCGTGCGTTGGGGCGTCCGACCGGGGACGCCGCCTACAGGCTGATCGCGGTCTCGAACACCATCGTCGCGCTGCCGATGATCCACACGCCCGCCAGCGCGCCGCTCTCGAACTCGAGTTCCACGTCCACACGCCCGGGGCGGTGCACGAAGTGGCCTTGCGCGCCCGAGAACGCCGCCCGGGCGCCGTCGCGCGGCAGCAGACCGTGGTGCAACAGGTAGGCGCCGAGCAGCCCGTGGGCGTTGCCGCTCACCGGATCCTCGGGGATGCCCATCGCGGGGCAGAACATGCGCGACTGCACCAAGCAGCCCTCGATCTGCGGGTCGAGCGTGAACACGAAATGGCCCGAGGCGCCGAGCTGCGCCGACAGCGTCGAGAGACGCGTGAAGTCCGGCTTCATCGCTTTCAGCTGCTGCGGTCCGCGCACGCCGATGAGCAGGCGGTTGCCGGCGCCGCCGACGATGCGCATCTCGCAGCGGGGGTCGAGGTCGTTGCTGGAGAGGGCGAGGGCGTCGAGCACGGCGAGCCGCTCGCGTTCGGCGAGCTCGCGGCCGAGCGGCGGCGCGCTCTGCCGTACCGCGATGCGGCGCCCGGCGCCGTCGCCGCGGATCTCGACGTCGACGAGACCGGCTTTCTGGCGTTGGCGCAGCCGGCGCGGCGCGCCGGGCAGGCGCGACAGCACGAAGTGCGTCGCGACCGTGGCATGTCCGACGAAGCCCGATTCGGTGCGCGGCGTGAAGAAGCGCACGCGCAGGTCGTGGTCGGCGCCTTCCGCCGGCAGCACGAAGGCCGTATCGCCGTTGTTGAGCTCGCGCGCGATGGCGAGCATCTCCTCGTCGGACAGGGATTCCGCCCCGAGCACGACCCCGGCGGGGTTGCCCGTGAACAGACGATCGGTGAACGCGTCGACCTGGAAGACCTGGATGCTGCGCGACATGGCCGCTGCCTCCCCCCTTGGCGGGTCCGCAGGACCCCGGAAGGGGCGCGATTGTAGGCAGTTTGCCCGACGGCTGCACCCGCCCATTGCAAGCCCATGATTCCGATGGGAAAATGACGCAAACCCAGGGGTGGCCAGCCGGCCTGAGACGACGCTCCGCGTCGAACCCTTGAACCTGATCCGGTTAGTACCGGCGGAGGGAGATGGTGTCGTCGCGCGCTTTCCTCAGTCTTTTGTCCTGTGTGTCCGTATCTTTGGCCGCCGCCGCGCAGCCGCCCGACGACGGTCCGCTCGAGGAGGTGGTCATCACCGCGAGCCTCCGGCCCGTCGCCGCGCGCGAGACGCCGGCGAGCGCGACCGTGCTCGATGAGCGCACGCTGCGCGCCGTCGGCGTGCAGCACCTGCAGGATGTGTTGTCGGTGGTGCCCAACCTCAACTGGGCGTCCGGCACCTCGCGGCCGCGCTACTTCCAGCTGCGCGGCATCGGCGAGACCGACCAGTGGCAGGGTGCGCCCAACAATTCCGTGGGCTTCCTCGTCGACGGCATGGACTTCTCGGGCGTCGGCATGCCGGGTCAGCTGCTCGACCTCGCGCAGGTCGAGGCGCTGCGCGGACCGCAGGGCACGACCCTCGGCGCCAACGCGCTCGCGGGGCTCGTCAACCTGCGCAGCAACGCGGCGGTCCCCGAGCCGTCGCTGCGCTTCGAGGCGACGGGCGGCGGGCTCGGCACGCGGGCGATCGGCGCGGTGGCGGGCGGCGCGCTCGGCGATGACGGCGCCGCGTGGCGTGCCGTCGCGCAGGGGTTCCGCAGCGACGGTTCGCGCCGCAACGTCACGCTCGGCCGCGACGACACCAACGGTCTCGACGAGCGCTTGCTGCGCTTGCGCCTCGCGAGCGCGCGGCACGGTGCATGGCGCGCCGACGTCGCCGCGCTCTGGTCGGAGCAGGACAACGGTTTCGACGCCTTCGCCGTCGACAACTCCCGCACCACGCGCTCCGATCAGCCCGGCCGGGACAGCCAGCGCTCGCGCGGACTCGCGTTGACGATCGAGCGCGAGGGCGCGTCGCGGTTCGTGAGCACCAGCGCGGTCGCCGACGCCGACATCGTCTACGCCTTCGACGGCGACTGGGGCGCGGATCCGGACTACGACTTCACCTCGCGGTTCCTCCGGCGGCACCGCACGCTGACCCAGGATCTGCGCCTGACCGGCGGCGATGCGGGCGGCGAGGACGGTGCCATCGGCTGGGTGGTCGGCGCGTACGCCTCGCGCGTCGACGAGTCCAACGACCAGCTCGATCTCTACGGGGGCAGCGTCTACCGCGCGCTGGTGTCGGATTACCGCGCGCGCACGCTCGCGGCCTACGGCAGCGTCGAGCGGTCCTTGGCGACGCGCTGGCAGGTGCGGCTCGGCCTGCGCGCGGAGCGGCGCGCGATCGACTACACCGACACGGACGGCGCGCGCCTCGATCCGACCGAGACCATGTGGGGCGGACAGGCGACCCTGGAGTACCGGCCTGCCGCGCGCACGTTCGGGTATCTGACCATCGCACGCGGTTACAAGGGCGGCGGCTTCAACCTCGGCGCCGCCGTGCCGGCGGGCCGGCGTCTCTACGACGCCGAGGGGCTCGACAGCCTCGAGCTCGGTTGGAAGTTCGACGACGCGCAGCGCGGGCTGCGCGCCGATGTCGCCGTGTTCCACATGTGGCGGCGCGATCAGCAGGTCGGTACCTCGGCGCAGCTCGACCCGGGCGATCCGCTGTCGTTCGTCTACATCACCGACAACGCGGCGCGCGGCGCCAACTACGGCCTCGAAGCGTCTCTGGATTGGCGCGCGACGGAGACGTTGACCGTGCAGGCGACGGCAGGCCTGCTGCGCGCGGAGTTCACCGACTACCGCAGCGGCGCGCGCGACCTGTCGGGCCGCGACCAAGCGCATGCTCCTCGGGGCCAGGCGAGCTTCGCCGTCGACTGGCGCTCCGCACGCGGCCTGTTCCTGCGCGCCGACCTGCAGTACACCGACGCCTTCTTCTTCTCGGACAGCCACGACCAGCGCGCGGTCTCCTGCACGCAGGGCGCGCTGCGCGCCGGGCGCGAGACGGCTCGCTGGTCGGCGAGCCTCTGGCTGCGCAACGCGTTCGACAGCGCCTGCGCGCAGCGCGGCTTCTTCTTCGGCAACGAGCCGCCGGACTTCCCCGACAAGCTCTACGTCCAGCGGATCGACCCGCGCCAGGCGGGGCTCACGGTCTCCTGGACGGTGCGCTGAGGTGGCGACCTCGCTGCACGCATCGCTGCAACGGCTGCTCGAGCAGGCGCAGGCGAGCTCGCCGCTCGAGTGGCTGGCGCTCGGTGCCGGGCTCGGCTACGCCGTGCTCGCCGTGCGTCGCGACCGGCGCGCCTGGATCTTCGGGGCGGTGTCCTCCGCGGTGCTGGCCTGGCTCGCCGCCGGCGCGCGGCTGCCCCTGCAGGCGGCTTTGCAGACGGTCTACGTCGCCATGGCCGTGTACGGCTTCCGGACCTGGACGCGCGAGGCCGACGCGGCCGACGCCGGCCGCGTGCGCATCCAGCGTTGGCCGCTGCGGCGCAACGGCGCGGCGCTGATCGCGGTTGCGCTCGGCACGCTCGCGCTCGCGCCGCTGCTCGCGCGCCTCACCGACGCCGCGTGGCCGACGCTCGACGCCGCGGTCACGCTCGGCAGCCTGATCGCCACCTGGATGACCGCGCGCGCACTGCTCGACAACTGGGTCTGGTGGATCGTGGTCGACGCCGCGTCGCTGGTGCTCTACGCCTCGCAGGGTCTCGTGTTCGTCGCGCTGCTGTATCTCATCTACATGATCATCGCGGTGATCGGCCTGCGTGACTGGAGCCGACGGCTGCGCGCCGCCCCGCCGCAGGCCGCGGCGTGATGGTCGGCAGCGGCCTCCACCGGCTGCGCCGCATCGCGACCCCTGACGGTTGGCAGGTCGAGCGGGTCTGGCATCCCGATGCGCTCGCCGAGCTCGGCGTCGACATGCATGCGGAGGTCGCGGCGCAGCGGCTCGCGGCCGAGCACGGCCTCGCGCCGCCGGTGCTCGCTTTCGAGCCCGCTGCACGACTGATGCGCATGCCTTGGATCGAGGGCGCACCCTTGGAGCCTGACTGGCCGCAGCGCGCGTCGCGGCGCGCGGCGATGCGTGACGTCCTCGAGCGGCTGCGCGCCGTGCCGGCGGCGTCGTTGCCGCCGCTCGACCTGTCGGCGCGCGTGCAGTTGCTGCATGCGCGGCTCGCGGCGCGGGATGCAGCGCGCGCGGCGGCCCATAGCGCCGCGGTGGAGGGGGCGCTCGCGGCGTGGCGGTACGCGTGGCAGGCGGCACCGGGGCGCGCGGGCGGGGCGACGCCTTGCCTGGTGCATGGCGACCTCGTGCCCGGCAACGTGCTCGTGCGCGGGGACGGCGCGCTGCTGCTGCTCGATTGGGAGTACGCCTACGCGGGCGGCCCGTGGGACGATCTCGCGGCGCTCTGTGCGGCCGCGGAGGGCGAGCCGTTCGGCGACTGGGCGGCGGCCGTGCCGGCCGTCGAGCGGGACCGCTTCGAGGCGATGCGCCGGCTGCGTCGATCGCTCGATGCGCTCTGGTACGCCTTGGCGGCGACGCTCAGCGCTGCGCCGCGGGACGATGCACCTTAGGCCGCCGGCCCCCAGACTGGCATCCGACCGCGGCCAGAGGCACACTAGCGCCCCTCGTCGGACCCTTGCAGGAAGCCTCCATGCCCACGCTGAAGATCGTCGATCGTGATGGTGTCGAACATGTCGTCCAGGCCCGTGCCGGCCTCAAGGTCATGGAGACGCTGCGCGAGCTCGACTACGGCGTGGCGGCCATCTGCGGCGGCATGTGCTCCTGCGCCACCTGCCACATCTACATCGATCCCGAGTGGACCGCGAAGATCCCGGCGCCGATGTCCGACGAGCGCGAACTGCTGCAGGAGCTCGCCCACCACAAGGAAGGCTCGCGCCTGTCCTGCCAGGTCGACATGACCGACGCGCTCGACGGGCTGCGGGTCACCATCGCACCGGACGAGTGACATGGATTGGATCCTCCTGCTGCTGGTCGCCGGCGCCGCGGTCATCCTCTGGCGCATCGTGCAGAAGGTGCGCGCGCTGCGGAACACGCGCGAGGAGGACTACGACGCGCGCTTCATCTCGCAGCTGCGCCGCAGCGGTGTCGATCCCTTCAAGCCGGTGGACGTCGATTTCTTCCTCGCGCTGCCCACGCGCGAGGCGGCGGAGCGGCTCGCCGCACGCCTGACGCAAGACCAGTTCACGCCTGACATCCAGATCGCGGAAGAGGCGCTCGATCTGCCGGTCAGCGTGCAGGCCCGCAAGATGATGCAGATCAACGAACTCAGCATCCGCGCCGCCGTCGAGCGGCTGCGAGAGCTGGTGGCGGCCGAGGGCGGGCGTTACGACGGTTGGGCGCCGGGTTCGGAGGCGATGGGCGCGTTGCGCGCCGCTTCGCAGCGGGCGCGGACGACGCCGCGCCGGGGCTTCAACTGACGCGCTTCTCGGTCTGACGCCGCACGGCCTCGGCGGCGGCCTTGATGGCTTCCGGGTCACCGAGGTAGCGGCCGCCCGTGGTGCGCAGCGCACCGTCCGCGCCCACCGGCTCGAACCCGTAGACCCGCGGTACGCCGGTCGGCACGTTGAGTTCGGCGATGTCTGCCTCCGAGATCCCCTCCAGCATCTTGATGAGCGCACGCAGGCTGTTGCCGTGCGCCACCACCGCGACGTCGCGGCCCGCGACGAGCTGCGGGACGATGCGCGACTCCCAGAAGGGCTGCACGCGTGCCAGCGTCTCCTTGAGCGATTCGGTGGCCGGCAGCAGCGCCGGGTCGACCTCCGCGTAGCGCGGGTCGAAGCGCGGGTGGCGCGGGTCGTCGGCGTCGAGCGGCGGCGGCGGGATGTCGTAGCTGCGGCGCCAGATCTTCACCTGCGCCTCGCCGTGGCGCGCCACGGTCTCGGCCTTGTCGAGTCCCTGCAGCGCGCCGTAGTGGCGTTCGTTGAGCCGCCAGCTGCGCTCCACCGGGATCCACATCCGGTCCATGGAGTCGATCATGATCCAGAGGGTGCGGATGGCGCGCTTGAGCACCGAGGTGTAGGCGATGTCCACCGTGATGCCGGCGGCGAGCAGTTCGCGGCCGGCGCGTGCGGCCTCCGCGCGGCCCTGTTCCGTGAGGTCGACGTCGGTCCAGCCCGTGAACAGGTTGTCGACGTTCCAGACGCTCTGGCCATGACGGACGAGGACGAGTTTGCCGACGGACATCGGGGTCTCCTTGGGGGTGCCCCTAGCGGGCGGCGCGAATCCTAGCACGGCCCGGCACGGCCACGGCGTGGACACGGGGTGTTCACGGCGCGGCGCGGCGTGCGCACCCGGGGCGACGGGTATACCCTCGGGGAAAAGCGCCGGGTCCCATGAGTCGCGGCGCGTCATCTACGGGGGCAGATCCATGAGCGAGTCAGCATCGGGCGCGACCGCGTCCAAGCCGTCCGGCGGGTTGTTGCACACCTTGTACCGCCCGCCCTGGGTGGGTCTCCTCGCCTTCGTGATCGTGTTCGTGGTGCAGGCGCTCGGCCACACCGTCATGATCGTCATGGAGGACTACTGGCCCGGACCCGACTACCTCTACCAGTCCGCGTTCGCCATGGGGATGTTGGGCGCCGTGCTGCTGTTCGTCGGCATGCGACACCCCAACGAGGTCGCGGCGACCTGGTACGGCTTCTGGGCGGGCACCTTCCTCTGGACCGGCTGGATCGAGTTCTCCTTCGTCTGGTCCGCGGACTACCTCGGGGTGCCCGACCTCGCCGACCCGCACAAGCCGGGTGCCATCGCGACCAAGAACGAGTACCTGGTGATGATGTCCTCGATCGGCGTGATGGCCGCGACGCTGACCTATTTCCTCCTCAACAAGGAGACGAAGTGCAATTTCTTCGTCTGGTTCCAGCGCCATCTCGGGCTCAAGACGGGCAAGCCGAACCCCGACCACGAGCGCAACTTCGCGGCGATCACCGCGCTCGAGACGGTGTACGTGATCTGGTTCTTCTACCTGTTCCTGCTGTTCATCTACGACGAGGACATCCTCGGTGACCGGCATCCCGTCACCTACGGCATCTTCTTCCTGAACGTCATCTGGGCGGTCTATCTCTTCCTGCGGCTGATGAAGTTCTGGAAGGTGACGACCGCGATCCGCTACGGCATCCCGACCGCGATCATCGCCTGGAACGCCGTGGAGATCGCGGGCCGCTGGCATCTCTTCACCGAGTTCTGGGAGCATCCCGGCGACTACGGGCTCGAGATGTCGCTGTTCACGGCGGGTACGGTGATCGCCGCCTGGCTCGCGGCGCGGACGCCGTCGCACGAGAAGGCGCGGCTGTCGCGCGGACAGCGGCCCGAGGGCGCCTAGCCCCGCGCCGCGGCGAGGTGGGCGTCCACGCCGCGCTCGCAACGCGTCGCGCGGGCGGCGAGGGTGGCCGCGAGCAATGATTCGTTGAGCGCGCGCCGGTCCCGCGGCGCGGGCGGATGGTGCAGGTGGCAGGCGATGCCGCCGCCGAGCAGCGCCTGACGGCGCACGCCCGCGTGCCCGAGCCGCGCGCAGAGCTCCTTGTCCTCCGGTCCCCAGCCCTCGAACCGCTCGTCGAAGCCGTTGACCCGCAGCAGGTCGCTGCGCCAGAACCCTTGGTTGCAGGATTTCACGGCGAGCAGCGCAGCGCCGGGGCCGCGCAGCACGCGCTGCAGACGCGGTGCATGCCAGAGCGCCGCACGCCGCAGCCCGAAACGGCCGCGACTGAAGGGGCCGGGCAGGATGGGGGCGTCATCGCCTGCGCCGTCGCCGACGCCGTCGAGGGCGACCCCCGCGCCGGCGAGCATCGTCCGCGTGGTCGCGGCATCGAGCGGTACGCGCACGCCCTGCGTCCAACGTCCCCGCCGCGCGCAGCGCGCATGGTCCTCAAGGAATTCCGGGTGCGGCAGCATGTCGCCGTCGATGAACACGACGTAGTCGCCGGTCGCCGCGGCGATGGCGAGGTTGCGCAGCCGCGCGACCCGGAAGCCGTGATGGGGCTGGCGGAGATGGTGCAGCCGCGCCGCGCCGCCTCCCGGGGCGGCGGCGTGCCGTGACACCACCGCCGCCGTGGCGGGGTCCTCGCCGTCCTCGGCGACGATGACTTCGTCGGGGGTGCGGGTCTGCGCCCGCACGCCGGCCAGCACCCGCGCCAGCGCGTCGGTGCGCGCGTGGGTGGTGATGGCGAGCGTGATGCGGTCCGTCACTCGGCGAGCGAACGCAGCGCCTCGACGCAGACCGAGAGCGCCGCGAAGTCGGCGTTGCCCAGCGCGAACACCTCGCGCGTGGTGCGCTGCCAATCCTCGAGGCGTGCGGCGTGCGATGCGCGCCAGTCCTGCCAGCGCGCTTCCCAGCCGCGGCCCGTGCTGCGGCCCGCGCCGCCTGCGAGCAGCTGCGTGAGGATGCGCGCCTGCGTGCTGCGCAGCGCGTCGCGCAGGCCGGCCCGGGCCGTCGCCTGCAGCGGCCCGTCGACCGCGAGCCCCTCGATGCGCGCCTCGAGACGATCGAGGCCGAGCGCAGCCGAGGCGGTGAACCAGGCGCGCGCCGCGTCCTCGACGCGCAGCCCCGAGCCGCGCGCGATCTCGCAGATCTCGAGCGCCGCATCGAGCATCGGCAGCCCGGCCGCGGTCTCGGCGAGCGCCGTCGGGACGCCGGCCGTCACATGGCGCGTCCGCGCGGCCTCGAAGACCTCCAGCGAGGCGCCGGCCAGCACCCGCGGCATCGCTGAGCGCAGCTGTGCGACCGGAGCCGTGTACTCCTTGACCGCGGCGTCGACCGTGAGGCGGTCGCGGCGGCGGCGCAGCAGCCACACGGTCGCATGCCGCAGCAGACGCGCCGAGTCGCCGAGCACCGCGTACTGCGCGGTGGCCGGGATGCGGTGGTCGAGCGACTCGACCGTGCTCCAGAGGTCGCGCGCGCCGAACACCTGGCGCGCGATGCCCCAGGCGCGGGCGACGTCCGCGGCCGCAGCGCCGGTCTCGGCGCAGGCGCGGCCGACGAAGGTCGGCCCCATGCGGTTGACGAGGCTGTTGGTGACCGCGGTGGCGATGATCTCGCGGCGCAGCCGGTGGCGACGGATGTCGGCCGGGTAGCGTTCGCCCACCGCCTTCGGGAAGTAGCGCATCAGTTCGCCCGCGAAGCCGGGATCCTCCGGCAGGTCCGAGGCGAGCAGCTGCCGCGTGAGCCAGATCTTGGAGTACGACAGCAGCACCGCGAGCTCGGGCCGCGTCAGACCGAGGCCCTGCTTGCGGCGCTGCGTGAAGCCCTCGTCGTCGGGCAGGTGCTCCACCGCGCGGTTGAGGTCGCCCCGGCGCTCGAGGTCGCGCACCAGACCCTGCAGCTCCGGCAGGCGCTGCGCGGACTGCAGTTCGAGCATCGAGAGCGCCTGGCCCTGCAGGTAGTTGTTGCGCAGCACGAGGCCCGCCACCTCGTCGGTGAGCCGCGCCAGCAGCCGGTCGCGCGCGGCACGCGCGAGCCTGCCGCGCGCTTCGATCTGCGTGGTGAGGATCTTGAGGTTCACCTCGACGTCCGAGGTGTTGACCCCCGCCGAGTTGTCGATGAAATCGGTGTTCAGGCGCCCGCCGGCGAGCGCGTACTCGATGCGGCCGCGCTGCGTGAAGCCGAGGTTGCCGCCTTCGCCGATCACCCGGGCACGCAGTTCGCGGCCGTCGATGCGCACGCCGTCGTTGCCGCGGTCGCCCGCCGCCGACTGCGGTTCGACCGACGCCTTGACGTAGGTGCCGATGCCGCCGTTCCAGAGCAGGTCGACCGGCATGCGCAGGATGGCGCGGATGATCTCCTGCGGCGGCGCGGAGGGCGCGGCGATGCCGAGCAGGGCACGCGCCTCCGGCGACAGCGCGATCGACTTGGCGCTGCGCTCGAACACGCCGCCGCCCTTGGAGATCGCGCGCCGGTCGTAGTCGTTCCAGCCGGAGCGCGGCAGCGCGAAGAGCCGCGCGCGCTCTGCGAAGGAGCGCGCCGGATCGGGCGAGGGGTCGAGGAACACATGCTGGTGGTTGAAGGCGGCGACGAGCTTGATCTGCCGCGACAGCAGCATGCCGTTGCCGAACACATCGCCCGACATGTCGCCGATGCCGGCGACGGTGAAGGGCTGCGTCTGCGTATCGTGGCCGATCTCGCGGAAGTGGCGCTTGACGCACTCCCAGGCGCCGCGAGCCGTGATGCCCATCTTCTTGTGGTCGTAGCCCGCGGAGCCGCCCGAGGCGAAGGCATCGCCGAGCCAGAAGCCGCGCGCCACCGAGATGCCGTTGGCGATGTCGGAGAAGGTCGCCGTGCCCTTGTCGGCGGCGACCACGAGGTAGGGGTCGTCGCCGTCGAGCCGGCGCACGCCCGCGGGCGGCACGATGCGTCGGCCGCGGATGTCGTCGGTGACGTCGAGCAGCGCGCCGACGTACTCGCGGTAGGCGGCCACGCCTTCGGCCTGCACCGCCTCGCGGCCGCCCGCGACCGGCAGGCGCCGGGGCACGAAACCGCCTTTCGCGCCGACCGGCACGATGAGCGTGTTCTTCACGTTCTGCGCCTTCATGAGGCCGAGCACCTCGGTGCGGAAGTCCTCACGCCGGTCGGACCAGCGGATGCCGCCGCGCGCGACCTCGCCCATGCGCAGGTGCACGCCCTCCACGCGTCCGCCGAGGACGTAGATCTCGCGGTACGGGCGCGGCAGCGGCAGGTCGTTGAGGCCCTGCGGGTCGATCTTGAGCGCGAGCGCCGGGCGCCGGGCGCCGTCCTCTCCGCGGGCGAAGAAATTGGTGCGCAG
>Ga0315904_10008132_pt1 | contig 13918 bp, 8 predicted proteins | sample LakEriMetagenome_6_FD_203529 | JGI IMG/M metagenome (GOLD analysis project Ga0315904, IMG submission 203529) | Freshwater fungal communities from buoy surface, Lake Erie, Ohio, United States - Buoy 12 MA120 | ecosystem: Environmental > Aquatic > Freshwater > Lake | place: USA: Lake Erie, Ohio... | reverse complement strand
CAATACTGCAATTACCAATATTACTTATGCTACAACTGGTGCAACTGGTGCAACATTTAGCGGACTTCCTACTGGAGTTAGTGGTACTTGGGCTTCGAATGTAATAACCATTAGTGGAACACCAACTGTATCTGGAACTTTTAACTACACGGTGAATCTTACAGGAGGTTGCGGTGCTGTTACTGCTACCGGAACGATAACTGTAAACACTTTTCCAACAGTAACTGGAACTACACCTAGAACTAGAACCGGAGCAGGAAGCGTTATACTTGGAGCAACAGCTTCAATTGGAACATTAAATTGGTATGATTCATTGACTGGCGGTACATTATTAGGTTCAGGAACAAGTTTTGTTACACCTGTAATCTCAACGACTACTACTTTCTATGTTGAGGCTGTTAATGGCGTTTGTTCTTCTTCTCCTAGAACTGCTGTTGTAGCAACAATTAATTATCCTGAAATAGACATACAAGGAAATGCAACCTCAATAACCAGTGGGGATGTTACTCCATCTACATCGGATTGGACCGACTTTGGTACAAACGTAACAAGAACTTTTACCATTCGAAATATTGGTAGTGCTTTACTTACTCTTGGAACTGTGATGATATCTGGTGTTGATGCTAGTGATTTTACGGTTACTACAGAAACAAGCGGAAGTGTTGCAATTGGTTCAAGTACTTCATTTGTGATAACGTTCAATCCATCAAGTGTTGGTTTAAAAACAGCCACTGTGTCAATTGATACTAATGATACTGATGAGAATCCATATACTTTTGATATTCAAGGAACAGGAGTTACGCAAGAAATTGACATTCAAGGTAATGCTATTTCCATCAATAATGGTGATAACTCACCTTCAGTATCAGATTGGACAGATTTCAGTACCGTTGCAGGAACAAGAACTTTCACAATTCGTAATACTGGAAATATGACTTTAAACATTGATAGTATTACATTTACTGGTACAAATGCTTCTGAATTTACTGTTACAACTCCACCAAGCGCTACCGTTGGTGCATACGGAACAACTACTTTTACCGTAACATTCGCTCCAACAGCCATTAATAATAGAACAGCTACCATAAACATTGCTAACAATGACAGTAATGAGAATCCTTATACTTTTGCGTTACAAGGATTTGGGGTGATACCCGAAATCGATATTCAAGGTAACACTATTTCAATAGTTGATGGTGATACTTCACCTTCAACTACTGATTGGACCGACTTTGGTTCTACTAATGCAACAAGAACATTCACTATTTACAACAATGGAAACATTGCGCTAACTCTGGGAGCAATCACTATAGGTGGAACTAATGCGTCAGAATTTACTGTACTAACAGCCCCAGCAGCTACTGTTGCAGCATTTAGTAATACAACATTTACTATTAGATTTATCCCAACGGCTATAGGAACAAGATCAGCAACTTTTGCAATTGTGAATAATGACAGTGGAGAAAATCCTTATAATTTTAATCTTCAAGGAACAGGTACTTCAAGAGAAATTGATGTTCAAGGAAATAGCTTATCTATAGTTAACGGTGATGCAGTAACATCTATTTCAGACGGAACCGATTTTGGTCCTGCGGATATAAATTTAGCAACAGTAACTCGTACTTTTACTATTCTTAACACAGGATCACTTTCTTTGACTATTTCTAACCCAACAATTACTGGAGTTAATGCTTCAGAATTTAGTATATCAACTAATCCAAGTACTCTTACAATTGGAGCTGGTTCTAGTACAACATTTTCAGTAACTTTCAATCCAAGTGCTGTATTTACTAGATCAGCAACAATTAATATTGTGAGTAATGATAGCGATGAAAACCCTTACACATTCTCTATTCAAGGAACAGGTTTACTTGACAACGATGGAGATGGAATTAATAATAATGCAGATTCAGATGATGATAATGATGGAATTATAGATACAGTAGAGTGTGGTAGTTGTATAAGTGACATTTTTGTAAACGGAAGTTTTGAAACTCCTGTAATTGGAACTGCAACTTATGCTATTCTTCCTACATCTAGTGTAACTGGATGGCAAACAAGTGCTGAGGACTTTATCGAAATATGGAGTTCCGGAATGAATGGTGGATATGGAGCTGTGCCTGCTGCTGCTGGCAATCAGTTTGCTGAATTAAATGCAAACATAGCAGGAATATTATATCAGACTTTTTGTTTAAATGGAGCAGGAGGAACAATCAATTGGTCAATAAAACATAGAGGAAGAGCAGGATCTGATCAAGCTTTTGTAAAATTTGGAGATAATTTAACCAACGCTATCGCTTCAACACCAATTGTTACAATGGTAGATGGGAATACTTCCTGGGGATCATATTCTGGAACCTACTCCATTCCTTTGGGGCAAACTAGTATCGTTTTAACTTTTCAAGCTGGTTATACCGCTTCTGGAGATGCTTCAATTGGTAATCTTATTGACGATGTACAAATCATAATTAATCAAAATTGTATTGATACTGATAGTGACGGAATAGCAGATATAAATGATGTAGATTCTGACAACGATGGTATTCCAGATATTGAAGAAGGTGGATTTAAACAATACAGTAACAACACTGCTACTATGGATAAAACTAATGTAGCAAATTGGAGAGATACCAATGCAAATGGTCTAACCGACTATATTGATTCCATGATTTCAGCTAGCACATACATAGTTCCTGATACTGATGGAGATGGTATTTACAATTATTTAGATTTAGATAGTGACAATGATACATTATGGGATGTTAATGAGGCTGGTCTTTTAAACGGTGATGGAGATATCAATGATGACGCTAAAGGTGATGGTCTTGACGCTGAAGGTGATGGTCTTTTGAATCTTTATGATAACTCTACGGTTTTTGGTTCTGCATTCAGACCATATGCTCAAGATAGTGACAGTAATGGAATTGCGGATTACTTGCAACTTGATTCGAATGATGATGGTGTCAATGACATTCAAACAGGATTATACGGAAGTTTTGACTCTGATGGAGATGGAAAAATTGACGGATCTGGTGATATTGATAGAGATGGCATAGTTGATACTTTTGACACCGACGATGCGTTGAGAGGCTCTCCGAGAGATTTAAACCGAAAATTATTCTTGGATTTTGATGGAAGAAATGATTATGCTGAAAATACGGCTATACTTGGTGGATTAGCTAATGCATCATTGATGGCTTGGATTGACTTAAATAGCGCATTTAGTGGAACTGGAACAGTTGTGGGACAAGATAAATTCCATATTAAGATTTCTAGCACAAGAACACTTCAAGCAGTCGTAAATGGTACAACACTAACTTTTGGAACGGCATTAAATAGATCTCAATGGTATCATGTTGCTGCAACATACGGTAGTGGTAGTTTGAAACTCTATTTAAATGGTAAATTGGTTGCTACACAAGCAATTGCTGGAAATATTGCAGCTGATGCAAGTAAGTTAACTTTAGGAAAAGATCCTCTAACGAGCACCAATTATTTCAAAGGTAAAATTGATGAAGTAAGAGTATTCAATGTAACATTAACCAATACTCAAGTAGAAAGAATGGTGTATCAAGAAATTCAAAATACAGCTTCACAAGTAAGAGGTGCAATTGTCCCTAAAGACGTTGGTTCGTTACCTTTTGCAAACGTGTTGAGATATTACAGAATGGACACCTATAAAGATGATATTGTAGATGATTTAACAACTGCAACTGTTGATACAGGGACTGGAATGAAATTGTATAACCATAAAGTTATCAATTACCAACAAGCACCAATGCCATTTACAACAATAAGAACTGGAACATTTTCAACAGCAGTTCACGATGCTACTAAAGACATACGAGGTTTGGATGTTCTAGACTATGATTATTCAATTATCCAAGTAAAACATAATATTACTGAAACTGCAAATAGTACTGATTTAGGAATGTTTGTTGACCCTGGAGTAACTGTTAGAATGACCAATGACACCAAACTTCAAAATGATTGGTACCTAGATTTAGATGGTAAAATTGATTTAGTTGGTAAATCTCAATTGGTACAAACCATAAATAGTGACTTGGAGGTTACAAGTGCTGGTTCAATAGAAAGAGATCAAGAAGGACAATCTAATAAATACAATTATAACTATTGGTCATCACCTGTAGGAGCTTTAAGTACTACTAGTAACAACAATGCTTACACTGTTGATAGTGTAATGAAAGATGGTACCGATCCAAATAATATTAAAAACATAACTTGGGTTCCAACATACGATGGTGCAGCAACAAACCCTATCACATTAAGTAGCTATTGGATATTTAAATTCCAAAATGTGAGTCCTGTGTACGCAAACTGGGCTAAAATTGGACAAACTGGAAGTTTATCAGCTGGTCAAGGATTTACCTTGAAAGGTAGTGCTGCTGGTACAGCAACTCAAAACTATACTTTTGTTGGAAAACCAAATAGTGGAACTATTTCAAGTCCTATTGCAGCAAATAATTCTAATCTTAGTGGTAATCCTTATCCTAGTGCTTTAGATGCTAATGCATTTATTAATGATAACTTGACCTCAACAACTGGTACTCTATATTTCTGGGAGCATTACAGCACCAACAGTTCTCACGTATTAGTTCAATACCAAGGAGGATATGCAACTAGAAATCTTGTTGGTGCAACGGCTCCAGTATCGCCTGCGGGAATTAGTGGTTTAGGTTCTAGCACTAGAGTTCCCGGAAGATACATTCCTGTAGGTCAAGGATTCTTTGTTAACGGAAGTGCAACTGGAGGAACTATCAACTTTAATAATGGTCAAAGAGCTTTTGTGAAAGAATATGATGAAACAAATTCTAATCCATTATTTAGACAATCTGTTTCATCGGTTGTTGAAAATGAATTCAATAATAAACATGATGCAATTCCATCAGAAACTGAATTCACTAAAATTAGATTAGGATTCAATTCTGCAAATGATTTTCACAGACAATTACTTCTTGGATTCATGGATGAGAAAGCTACAAGTGGAATTGATGCGGGTTATGATGCAACACTGTTTGATATTCAACCAAACGATATGTATTTCTTAAATACCAATACCAAGCTTGTAATTCAAGGCGATGGCTATTTCAATGCTTCAAACGTATTCCCATTAGGAGTTAAAACCGCAGTGGAAGGAAAAGTGAAATTCACGTTAGACGCAATCGAAAAACTTGATGAAAATCAAAATGTTTATATCTATGATAATGTGACTAATGAATATCATGACATTCGTAACAAAAACTTCGAAGTTAGTCTACCAGCTGGAATCATTTCAGATCGTTTCTCATTGAGATTCAAAAACACTTCCGCTTTAGGAGTTAATAATTTCGATGACAGTCAAACTATTGCAGTAGCATTTACGAATAACAATAACTCAATTAATATTAAAAATGATGTATTGGATAGAACCGTAAAGACAGTAACGCTGTATAACATTTTAGGTCAGTCGATTAGCACTTGGGATATTAAAAACGAAAATCAAACAAAAATTGAAATCCCAGTAACTAACATAAGTACTGGAACATATATTGTAAAAGTACATACAACTAAAGGTGATGTCAACAAAAAAATCATCATCAAATAAACCCTTTTTTCCCCAAATCAAGGTAAAAAAAGCTTCTCGAATGAGAAGCTTTTTTATTATATAAAAGTGTAAAAGGAAAACTAAGACAATCTAATTCTCAATTCATCAAAATCTACCAAAACTTGTTCTCCAGATATCAAATTTTTCAATGCATACTTGCCTTCATTCATTTCGGTTTCTCCAACAATAACTGCAAAAGGTATCTGACGTTTATCTGCATACATAAATTGTTTGCCAACTTTAACACTATCGGGATACAATTCGACCTTAATATTTGAAGCCCTCAACTTTGTAATAGCTTCAAGTGCATAAAAAGCTTCTTTTTCACCATAGTTAACAAACAACGCTTTTGAGGAAGCAACCACGGTCTCAGGAAATAAATTCAACTCTTCGAGAACCAAATAAATTCTGTCCAGCCCAAAAGAAATCCCAACACCACTCACGTCTTTCAAGCCAAAAATGCCCGTCAAATCATCATATCTTCCTCCGCCGCCAATGGAACCCATGGCAACAGATTTTGGTGGGGCAACTTCAAAAATAGCTCCAGTGTAATAATTCAACCCTCGAGCTAATGTAACATCTAGGTCTAAGATAGATTCTTTTAATCCTAATTTTGCTATCTTATCACAAATAAACTGCAACTCCTTAACCCCTTTCATTCCTTCATCTGATGAAGCTAACAAACTTGAAAGCTGATTGATTTTTTCTGAAATACTTCCTGTAAAATTAAAAAGCGGTTGCACTTTCTCAATAGCATTTTCCGAAATTCCTTTTTCAATCATTTCTTTTTTGACTCCCTCCTCTCCTATTTTGTCGAGCTTGTCTAAAGCTACTGTGAAATCAATTAGTTTATCTTTGGCACCAATTACTTCAGCAATTCCTGAAAGAATTTTTCGGTTGTTGATTTTTATCCTAACGCCTTTTAAACCTAAATCCGTAAAAACAGCATCATACAACTGCACCAACTCCACTTCTTGCCATAACGACTTGGAACCTACTACATCAGCATCGCATTGGTAAAACTCTCTGAATCGTCCTTTTTGAGGTCTATCCGCACGCCAAACGGGTTGAATTTGGTAGCGCTTAAACGGAAATTCTATTTCGTTTTGATGTTGTACTACATAGCGGGCAAATGGAACTGTCAAGTCATAGCGAAGGGCTTTTTCAGAGATTTTAGAAGTTAATTGTTTATAATTTACAGTTTGTAGTTCATCCGAAGAAACTTTATCCAAATAATCTCCAGAATTCAATATTTTAAAAATTAGCCTATCCCCCTCTTCTCCATATTTCCCCATGAGAGTATCGGAATTTTCAAAGCTTGGGGTTTCAATCGGTTGGAAACCGAATCTCTCAAAATTGTTCTTTATAATCGAAGTAATATACTGTCTTTTTGCCACCTCGACTGGCGAAAAATCTCTAGTGCCTTTTGGTATACTTGGTTTTGATGCCATCTTAAAAATTTAGGATTTTAGATTTTAGATTCGGTAATGACAATGGACTTACATCCCAATTCGTAAATTCCAAATCAAAATTCTAACTGCAAATATCTTATTTTTAAAATAAATATTAGTTGCATCTCAAACAAACTTGTAACAAAAATTGTAATTTAGTGTCAAATTACTATGATGCTGAATTTATTCAAAGAAAATGTTCAAATTGCTCTTGGGTCCATCAAAACGCAATTGTTGCGAACTATTCTCACCGTTTTAATCATTGCCATAGGAATTACGGCTTTAGTATGTATTTTGACCGTTGTTGCCGCACTTGAAAACACAATATCGAACAATTTTGTTTCCATGGGCTCCAATACATTCAACATAGAACAGTATGATATTTCAGAAAGAATAGGTCGAAGAAACGAACACAAAATAGACAATCCTATCATCTCTTACCCTGAAGCAACAGCCTTCAAACAAAAATACAACTACCCGCTAACAAATACTTCGCTATCATTTACAGCAACCTCAAATGCAGAAGTACGATTTGAATCAAAAAAAACCGACCCTGAAATTACTGTAGTAGGTGTTGATGAGTATTTTCTGCCCAACTCTGGTTTAGAAACTACAAAAGGAAGAAACTTTACCAATTTTGATATTGCAAACAATACCTATTCCTGTATCCTAGGTTCTGATTTTGAAAAAGGATTATTCAAAGATGTGAACCCCATAGACAAAACACTATCTATCAGAGGGGCCAAATTTAAAGTTATTGGAGTATTAAAAGAAAAAGGTTCTACTTTTGGTAACAGTCAGGATTTAAGAGTTTTGATACCTATTCAGATAGCGCGTTCTTTATTTACTGCACCCGACATCAATTATACCATAAGTGTGATGGTCGATAAAAAAGAATTGTTGAACCAGGCTACAGACGAAGCCTATACCATGATGCGCAGAGTGAGAAAATTAAGTCCCATAAAAGACAATAATTTCGGTATTTCGAGAAGCGATGATTTGATAAATAAAATTCTAAGCATCACCCAATATTTAGGAGTTTCAGCATGGGTTATTGGTATCATAACCATTTTTGGTTCTTCCATTGCCTTAATGAATATTATGTTGGTTTCCGTAACAGAAAGAACTCGAGAAATTGGCATCCGAAAGGCGCTTGGAGCCAAACGTAGTACTATCGCTATACAGTTTTTTATAGAAACTCTAGTGATAGGACAACTGGGCGGTTTGTTAGGAATCATTATTGGGATTTTGGCTGGATTTGGTATTGCCTCTGCCATGAGTTTTATTTTTGTAATTCCTTGGGGAGCCATTCTTGCAGCATTGATTACCACCTTTGTCGTTGCAGTTGTTTCAGGTTCCTATCCTGCTCTAAAAGCCTCTAGATTAGACCCAATTGAGGCCTTGCGGTATGAATAAATGTTTCTTACTTCCCACTTCGAACCTCTTACTTCCCACTTCGAATCATTCTATCATTTCCATAAATATCTTTTTTCAATTCAACATTTTGGAATCCTAAGTTCTCAAGCAATTCCATCATTTCCTTTCCTAAATATTGGTTGATTTCAAAATACAATCCCCCCTTTTCAGATAGGTTTTTCTGAGCCAATTCCCCTATTTTTCTGTAAAAAATAAGTGCATTATGGTCGTCAACAAAAAGTGCCAAATGCGGTTCGTGCTCCAAGACATTTCTCTTGATTTCAGCTTTTTCCAAATTCCGAACATAAGGTGGATTGGAAACAATAATGTCAAACTGTTGTTCTAAATCGGAAACTTCAAGTATGTTTTTTTGAATAAAAGTAATATTCACATCGTTTTGTTCTGCATTCCTTTTGGCTGTAGCCAATGCTTTTTCAGAAACATCAATTGCAAAAACCTGAGCATTCGGGAGATTTTTTGCTAATGCTATGGCAATACAACCGCTTCCCGTCCCAATATCGAGAATCTTAGGCACATTGTCATTGGTAGGCACGAAGCAATCTCGAATAATCCACTCCACCAATTCCTCTGTTTCTGGACGCGGAATTAGCACCTTGTTATTCACCTCAAACTTCAACCCATAAAAACGGGTAGTTCCTAGTATATATTGAATGGGTAGTTCCAATTTCAATTGTTCTAGTATGACATTCCAGCCTTGAATTTCAGATTCAGAAAATTCTAAATCAAGCTGTAAAGCCAAATCAATTCTTTTCAAATGATGCTTCTCTTCTAAAATTAAATAGAAAAAACTCTCTGCTTCACCCTCATCATAAAGAGGTGTAAGCTGCGAAATGAACTCTGATTTATAGTTTTTGATAAGCACTTTTCTTCTATAATTTTTTAAGCATCCAAACTGGACAGCTGGTGTGACCTGTATTTCCTATGGGTTGGCAAAGATATTCAAAACCTACTTTTTTATATAATTTTTGAGCAGCTTCCATATAAGGCATCGTTTCGAGATAACAACTTTCAAAACCAAAATCTTTAGCACTTTGCAAACACTTTTCAATTATTTGAATACCTAATCCAAGACCTCGTGCTTCTGGCAAAAAATACATTTTCTGTAATTCGCAAATGGTTTCCGCTCCATTTTCAAGCCGACTTATTCCTGCTCCACCAACTATTTTATGATCCTTTTCTACCACAAAATAAACTGACTTAGGTCGATTATAAGTTTCAAACATGGTATCCAATTGCGGGTCAGCATAAGCCGTTCCTACTTTAGGCGCTCCCATTTCCATTAAAACATCCCTAACTATTGTTGCTATTTCTAAATTATCTCGTTCTTGGATTTCTCTGATAATTATTCGATTCATTCTAAAACTAAAATCTTATTTTTGTGAAGTGAAGATACATCAAAAATATATACAACGCTCCATTGAATTGGCTAAAAATGGCTTACCTCAGGCTATGCCTAATCCTTCTGTAGGTGCCGTAATTGTCTATGAAAATGAAATTATAGGAGAAGGATTTACATCCGCTTACGGAGGTGCGCATGCCGAGGTGAATGCCATTCACTCTGTTATGGACAAGTCTTTATTGGGAAAATCTACACTTTATGTGAGCCTAGAACCTTGTAGTCATCACGGAAAAACACCACCTTGTTGTGATTTAATACTTGACTATAAAATTCCAAATGTAATTATTGGAACCGTTGATTCTAATGAAAAAGTAGCTGGAAATGGTATTAAAAAGCTAAAAGAAGCAGGTGTAAATGTAACTGTTGGCATTCTTGAAAAAGAATGTAGAGCATCCAATATTAGGTTTTTTACTTTTCACGAAAAAAAAAGACCTTACATTATCTTGAAATGGGCGGAAAGTCAAGATGGATTTATTGCTCCAAAAACAAAAAATGAGCAAAAACCCGTTTGGATTACCAATGAATTTTCTCGTCAATTGGTACACAAATGGCGAAGCGAAGAACAAGCCATTCTGGTTGGCACTCAAACGGTTATTGATGATAATCCAAAATTAAATGTTCGAGATTGGACTGGTATGAATCCTACACGAATTGTTATAGACCAAAAGAATAGAATTTCCAAAGAAAGTTATATCTTTGATAATCAAGCAAAAACCATTGTTCTTTCCTCTGCTGAAATTGATTTTAGTGAGAATATTGCGAATCAAATTACCAATTTCTTATTCAAAAACAACATTCAATCTGTAATTATTGAAGGTGGAAGACAAACCTTACAAACTTTTATTGATGCAAATCTTTGGGATGAAGCTCGCATTTTTAAAGGACAGGTATTTTTTAAAAACGGAACTAAAGCCCCAATTTTAAAATCAAAATGGACAGAAAGACATTACCTTTTAGAGGATGAACTTTTAATTTTTAAGAACTATGATTAACGCAATAATTTTCGATTTTGGTGATATTTTTATCAATCTAGATAAAGAAGGTTCAATTAATGAATTCAAAAAACTTGGTCTAGAACATCTTAATGAAGTACTTCAAGAAAAAAATGATTTGTTTGAAAAAGGAAAAATATCCGAATTAGAATTTATCGAAAGTTTTCAGAAATACATACCCAATGCCAGCATTGATGATATTAGAAAAGCGTGGAACAAAATTATTGGTGATTTCCCCTTGTACCGATTGGAGTTTTTGCAAATGCTAGTGGGCAAGTACCGCCTTTTTCTATTAACCAATACCGATTCTATTCATATTGAACATTTTGAGCATAAAGTGGGACAATCTTTTTCGAGAGATTTTTATCAATGCTTTGAAAAAGTGCATTATTCCTATGAAATGGGCATGAGAAAACCTGATGAAAATATCTTTAATTATCTTATAAAACACCACGACTTGTCACCCAAACGCACACTGTTTATAGATGATAAAAAAGAAAATACAGATGCTGCCGAAAGACTTGGAATTCAAGTTTGGAATTTACAAGTAGGTCAGGAAGACGTGGTCGATTTATTTGAAAAAAAGATTCTCTAACTTTTGGATTCAACAGATAGTTTTAAAACCATAGCATTTCCTTCGGAAGAAATTCTCTATAAAGAGAAAAACAGCAAATTTTATGGATATGCATTTCCTATTAGCTCTGAGGAAGAAGTTAAGGCAATGATTGAGTCTTTAAAGAAAAAGCATTTTAATGCAGTTCATTTCTGTTATGCCTTTCAAACGGGTACCAATCCTATTTATTTTCGTGCCAATGATGACGGAGAACCTAGCAACAGTGCAGGAATGCCCATTTATGGTCAAATACAATCCTTTGGCGTTACTAATGTTTTAGTCGTGATTGTTCGGTATTTTGGAGGTACAAAGTTAGGGGTTGGTGGACTAATTTCAGCCTATAGAACAGCTGCGCAAATGACTTTAGAAATTTCACCAATCATTACCAAAACGATTAATTTACATTATCTCATTTCTTTCGACTACAAGAACATAAACAAAGTGATGAGGATAATTAAAGACAAAAACATTGAAATCGTTGCTCAGAAAATGGAGTTGAGTTGTGAAATAGAAATCGCTACTCGACAAAAAAATGCGGAATCAATATTCAATACCTTTAATTCAATGTTTGAAATTGAAATTAAAAACAAAGACTAAATTATTTACTCCTGAAATTCTTCCAAAAGTAATTTTACATTTTCTGGTGGTGTTACTGGTCTACCTGTTTTTAAATCCACAAATACTAAAATAAACTCTGCTGTTGTTAATAACTCATTTTCTTCACTCCAAATTTCACAATCAAATTCTATCTTAACAGAACTGTGTTTTCTAAATTTTGTTTTAACAGTTAACAAATCATCATAACGTGCTGGTTTTTTATAATTTAATGTCATCGAAACTATAGGAAGTGCAATTCCATTATCTTCTAGACTTTTATAGGAAATCCCTTTATCTCTAAGCCATTCAACCCTTCCAATCTCAAAATAAGGAATATAGTTACCGTGATAAACAACACCCATTTGATCTGTTTCTGAATAACGAACACGAACTTGAATTTGATGACTTTTCATATTTTTTTTAACAATTTTATGGTATCTTTACACTTGAAAAAAAATTGCCTTACAACAATATTTTTAAAAAATCAACCTGTTTTTTATTTTTTTTTAACGATTTTTGTTCACATATTTGTTACCCCAAATAAGAGATAAATCCTAGCTATTTTTCTTTGTAAGATAACCTTTAATAAAAATACAAATTTAACAAAAAATATGAGCAAAACTGCGCAATCAGTATGGGAAAATTGTCTTTCATTCATAAAAGATAATATCCAAGACCAAGCTTACAAAACTTGGTTTGAACCGATTAAGTCTGTTGAGCTTACCGATAATGCTCTTTATATCCAAGTCCCTAGTAAATTTTTCTACGAATGGTTAGAAGAACATTACGTAAAATTGTTAAAAGTTGCACTTACTAAAGAACTTGGAAAAAACGCTAAGTTACTCTACAAAATTAAAATGGAAAACACCTACGGTAACAAACAACCATTTATGGAACAGTTACCCAGTGCTCATAGAAGTTCTATGAAACCTCAAGAAGTTGATGCACCTTTTAAAAATTTAAGCCCTGAGTTGAAAAATCCATTCGTGATTCCAGGAATTAGAAATTTAAAAATAGAGTCGCAACTCAATGCCAATTATAGTTTTGAAAATTTCTTAGAAGGCGATTCCAACAGATTAGCGCGCTCTGCTGGTATGGCAGTAGCCAATAAACCTGGTGGAACTTCATTCAATCCCTTACTTATATTTGGTGGTGTAGGATTGGGTAAAACCCATCTAGCACATGCTATTGGTGTTGAAATTAAAGATAAATATCCAGAAAAAACCGTTTTATATATTTCAGCTGAAATTTTTACGCAACAATATATTGACTCCGTAAAGAAAAATAACAGAAATGATTTTATTCATTTCTATCAATTAATTGACGTGTTGATTATTGACGATGTTCAATTCTTGTCTGGTAAATCAGGAACTCAAGATGTGTTTTTTCATATCTTCAATTACTTGCACCAAAACGGAAAACAGGTTATCCTTACTTCAGACAAGGCCCCTGTTGATATGCAAGATATAGAACAACGGTTACTTTCCCGTTTCAAATGGGGATTGTCTGCAGAATTGCACCAGCCTGATTACGAAACACGAATTTCTATCTTGAAAAACATTTTGTATCGTGATGGAGTTGACATGCCTGAAGAAATTATCGAGTATGTTGCTAGAAATATCAAATCAAATGTAAGAGAACTCGAAGGTGCAATTATTTCTTTAATTGCACAATCGTCATTCAACAAAAAAGAAGTTACCATTGAATTGGCTAAACACGTTGTTGAGAAATTTGTCAAAAATGTAAAAAGAGAAATCTCTATCGATTACATACAAAAAATTGTTTCAGATTATTTTCAACTAGATTTGGAAACTTTACAATCTA
>Ga0315904_10008128_pt1 | contig 13925 bp, 13 predicted proteins | sample LakEriMetagenome_6_FD_203529 | JGI IMG/M metagenome (GOLD analysis project Ga0315904, IMG submission 203529) | Freshwater fungal communities from buoy surface, Lake Erie, Ohio, United States - Buoy 12 MA120 | ecosystem: Environmental > Aquatic > Freshwater > Lake | place: USA: Lake Erie, Ohio... | reverse complement strand
GATGACTTCTTGTAGGTTCGTTCAATGTTAGTTATTCCGAACACGTTTACATTCTCAACCTTACCACCCTTAAAGCCGTCTACTTCGTCTGGAAAAAAGCCAACAGTTGCTTGGGTGTTTGCTTTCTCGATCTCTTTCTGCGCCCAGCTTAGCTCTTCAAGAGCTTTAGCGTAGTTCTTCTCTTGGTAGTACTGCTGCACTTTTTCAAAGATCGGCTTGAGATCCTCAGCATAAGCGATAGTTGAATTGTTAGCAGCTAAGACGCCACACAGTGAAAGAGCTGCAAAAAGGATCTGAGCGCGAGGTGATTTCATACGAAATAGAGTCTCCATTTTATTGTACGAGGCATCGGACACGGTCCGCATGAGTGGAGACGGTAGCCAAAAAAAGAGGTGACTGCAAGAAAAGAGTGTAAGGCCAAAGGCGCTTAACTATAAGTTACTCGGCGGATAGGATAAGTAGGCTACAAACCTTAGAGTTTTGTAAGCTTGATGCGAAGTGAGTTAGCTACAATAACGACATCCGAGAAGGTCATTAAAAGCGCTCCAGTCAGCGGGGCGATGTAGCCAAATGCTGCGAGGGGAATTGCGACTATATTATATAGAAAAGCCCAGAACAGATTCTGCTTTATCGTTCTAACGGTTATGCGGGCGAGTTTTACTGCGGCGGGGAGGTTGTTAAGGGTGTTGCCGGAGAGAATTACCTGAGCTGAGTGCATAGCGACATCAGAAGCAGAGCTCAAAGAGATTCCAACCGAGGCTTCAGCCAGGGTGGGGGCGTCATTTATTCCGTCTCCAACGTAGGCTATTGGTGATGTAGCCTGAAGTGCTTGAACGCGTGAGAGCTTTTGTGCAGGAAGCTGCTCGCCATAGGCGTTGGTAATCTGTAGCTCTTTGGCCACAGCTTCTGTCTTTACGGCGGTGTCTCCGCTAATGATAGTGGATGAGATTGAGAGCTTCCTTAACGCTTCAATCACTGAAAGAGCCTCTGGACGGACTGAGTCGCTAAAAGATAAAGAGGCGATAAGCTTTCCGTCTTTCAGAAGAACTAGATCATCTGGGCACAGTATTTGGTGCTGCTCTTTAACTCTGGCACCGCCACATATGTAGGTTGAGCCGTCGCTCCCGCGGCCAGAGATACCAAAACCTTTTGTTTCAACCACTGAGTCAAATGCAAGTGCGCTTGAGCTTGTAGCAAACGCCTTGGCGAGCGCTTTAGCGATTGGGTGAGAAGAGTTTCTTTGAAGCGCTACGATTACGCCTTGGGCGAAGGTCTCAGTTGCGCCTTCATAGGTAGAGAGTTTACCCAGAGTCAACTGCCCTGTGGTTAATGTGCCAGTTTTATCAAAAGCGATATGATCTACGAGCGCTAAACGCTCTAGAGTGTCTCCGCCACGGATTAAAATACCAGAGGTTGCAGCTCTACCAAGCGCAACCATGATTGCGGTTGGAGTAGCGAGTCCCATCGCGCACGGGCAAGCAACTACAGCGATAGCAAGTGCTCGAACGATCGCTTGCGCTATGGTTAGATCAAAAAAGAGCAGCCCAGCCGCGAGGACCGTAATACTAATAATAATCACTGCTGGCACGAAAACAGCGCTGACTGCATCACCAATACGTTGAATTGAGGGCTTTCTCTGCTGTGCTTCCTGTACTAATCGCACAATTGAGGCAAGAACCGTATCGTCTCCAACAGCGCTAGCTCTTACGACTGCTGAGCCATCGAGCGCGATAGAACCGCCGACTACCTTATCTGCTTGCGCTTTCTCAACAGGAAGTGATTCGCCGGTGAGCATCATCTCATTACACGAGAGCGTGCCCTGTACGATAACAGCATCGGTCGGGATGGTATCACCTGAATTAACCTGTAAAAGATCTCCTACCTGGATCTCCAAAGCTGAGATGGTGGTCGCGGTTGGCGAATCGAGCGCAGAGAGCCGTTTAGCAGAGCGTGGTTGAAGTGCTGCCAGACTTTCGATAGCTGTTGTTGTTTTCCGAACAGCCCGCTCTTCAAGGAGGTGTCCGATGAGGACAAACATCACAATCGAGCTGGTTGCTTCAAAGAAGATAAGCTCTTTAGGAAGATTAAATACAAGGGTAAGAACGCTGGCTAGATACCCTGCAACAACTCCAAGGGTGATCAGCACATCCATATTCGCTACGCCGGCGCGTATCGAGCGCACACCTGAAGCACCAAAATGCAGTACTCCGATAATAAACACCGGAGTGGCAAGTACCCATTGAAGCCAGGGGTTATGAAAGATTGAGTGCTCGAAAAACATCGCCACAAGAAGGGGTGTGGTAAGGAGCGCGGCGATCAGAGTTTTAAGGTGTAGTGAGTCGTATCGTGACTGTGGCAGCGCTGCTCCAGACTCGCTTGTCACTGAGTATCCCAAGCCAGAGATGCTTTTTACAATCTCTTGTAACTTTTCGGGTTGGTCGAGGGTAAACGAGGTGCGACCGGTGGCGAAATCAACACAAGGAGCGTTAGCGCCAACACGTAATAGGTGCTTCTCAAGTGAGAGTGCGCAGTTTGTGCAGTGCATTCCTGAGACCTCTAGAGTCACTTTCTCTGGGGGTCTGCGAGGATCAAAGGTCGGTTGGTGCATGAGCTATATGGTAGCATGCGCAATGGTCAATCGCTACCGCCTGGTATGTGGGGATTTAGTGCAACAACTATCGATGATAGTGGTGGCTACGGGGCTCTGAGGTTTGGCGTGAAGACTCGCCGTTAGCTGTATCTGCCCACAGGCCACGCTTCTCTTTACGGGCCTCGCTGAAGGCAGCGCCAAGACGCTCGCGATACTTCACATTTGGCGGCACTGTTAAGAGATATCCGTACCCGGCACGCAAGATCTCTTCATTAGCCATCGTGCCGTTTGGAAGCCAAAGGTAGGCGAGCATTCGGTTGTAGTGGTCGCGGGGTTCGCGGTCAGATTCTAGCCTTACTGTGGAGCCCTTCGGCAATAAGCGCCGAGCGTAATCAGTCGATTGCTGGCCTAGCTTTAGAATCGTCTTCTGATCCTGGTGTGTCCTGGACGACTGTATATCGGCGCGACGATTCGGTCTGGCTTCTGGTGTATCGATTCCGATCAGTCTTACATGCTCCTGCCGCGAGCCGATCCTTAACTTTACCGTATCGCCGTCGATGACATGGATCACGGTTGCTTGCTGGTGAGAGGGTGCTGCCGTTGACGGTAGCAGAGGAGTTAAGCTTGCTAGGAGTAGTGATGCTACAAAGCGCAGGAGGATCGGGGAGGAGTGCGGTTTTAATGTCTGGAGCATAGCTAGTAATAGAAGGTAATGTGATAAGTGCTTAAACAATACCTTGAAGCTGTAAGAGGGGAAAGGCCCCCAGGCTGTGCTGCTCGCCGCAGTAAGGTTGCCCCCGTCAGCAACCGTGGTGGAATTGAGATGGACACACAGGTCGGTGGGCGTAGGTAAAGATTAGCCTAACCCCACAGATGCGCTGGGTTAGCGATCAAAGGAAAAGCCTGGTCATTACACCCCTTGAAATCAAAAAAATCGTGCTTATCTAATAAAGAGTGACAGCGCTCTCACACTGATTTGTTAACAATATCATCACAGGAGATAGTTATGATTGGTGCGGGAAATAAAGGTGGTCGTGGAGTTGTTCGGGCGTATCAATACCCGATTTTAAGTCTGTTTGACGAGATGAATCGTCTCTTTGAGGATGCTTTGCCAACGCCGCAGGCGTCGCGTAGTGCTGGAGCATTTCATCCAAAGATTGATCTCACTGAGACTAAACAGGGGTATGAGATACACGGTGAGTTTCCAGGTATGGAGACGGCAGATATCTCCATTGAGTTGCGCGATAACACACTTACCTTAAGTGGTGAGAAGCGATCATCGCGTGAATTCAAAGAGGGTCAGCGCGTTCATCTGGAACGTACCTTTGGTTCTTTTAGTCGCGCAATTCCGTTTGAAGTTGAGATCGATGAAGATAACGCAACTGCCGAGATGAAAAACGGAGTGCTGACAATTAGAGTACCAAAGTCAGAAAAAGTTGTTCGCGGTGCTAAGAAACTTAGCATTAAGGCCTCTTCTTAAGCTTCTATAGCTGAATGAGCTAGCCCGCATTTTTTGAATTATAGTGATGTGCAAAAGTCCTTGCCAGTAAAACTGGCAAGGCTTTTGCCTTACATCACTATAGGTTGTTGTTTTGATTCGCATCCGCGAATCGATAGCGTTCTCCAAAAGCCGGGGTTTCGCTACGGACTTTTGGAGAGCACGATCGCCCAGGGTTTATTTGCACTGGTTGCAGTTGTTGTCAGACCACTGACTCTTTACCAATGCCTATCACTGTGCATCAGATGCTGGGTAATATAGTCACGAACACCCTCCTCTAAAGAGTGGAAAGGCTTTGTGTATCCCGCTGCAACCAGCTTTTGCATCGGCGCTTCGGTAAAGTACTGGTACTGATTGCGTATTGATTCAGGCATGTCGATAAACTGAATCTTTGGCTCCCGCCCCATGGCAGTAAAGACCGCTCGAAGTAGGTCGTTCCATGAGCGGGCTTTTCCTGAGCCGACATTAAAGAGTCCGTTGACGTTTGGGTTCTGCAGTAGCCACCACATTACTTCACAGCAATCTTTCACGTACACGAAATCACGCTTCTGCTCGCCGTCTGCATAGTCGGGACGGTGTGACTTAAATAGTGAAAACGAGCCGGTTTGAAGAATTGCGTTGTACGATTTCCAGGCGATGCTTGCCATATCGCCCTTGTAGTACTCGTTTGGTCCGTAGACATTAAAAAACTTTAGGCCCACAACCTTTGAAAGATAGCCTTGGTTACGGGCCCACAGGTCGCAGAGGTGTTTTGATTCACCGTAGAGATTTAGCGGCTTAAAGCGTTCAAGCTCAGACTCGTTATCTGAGTATCCTTGTGCGCCGTCTCCATACGTTGCTGCGCTGCTGGCGTATATACAGCGGATATTTTTTGAAATGCAGTACTCGATGATGCTCTTACTGTACTCAATGTTATTGACACGTAGGTACTCTGCGTTTCGTTCGGTTGTGCTTGAGCACGCTCCCATATGAACGATTGCTGATACGCTGTGCGGCAGGGTGTCATTACGCACTCTGTTAATAAACTCATCTTTATCGATAAATTCAAGGTAAGATTTATTCCGTAAGATCTGTGCGCGGTGGCCCAAATCTTTGCCATCGACAACAAGGATGTCGGTAACGCCTTGAGAGTTTAGCTTTGCGATAAAAGCGCTTCCAATAAAGCCAGCGCCGCCGGTGACGATAATCATAACTACACTAGGATAGCGTATCTTGGGGGTGAGTCAAATAGGTGGGATTATTGGGGGGTTATACGCAGCCTCTAGCGTAGCGAAAAGACCAGCCCGCCTGACTTCTTGTTCATGGCTTGTAGAATTGAGTTTCCTCCCTCGCAGAAGAATGAATGCAGTCGGGTTTCGCCTAGATCGCGCGTGGATACTGAATCTTCACCATCGGTAATGAGCACCACATCAGGGCGTATGAGGCCCTTACTTTTGTGCTTGTTTACAGAATCGAGAGGAGTGCCGAGAGCCTCTTGGATATCTGTACCTCCGCCGGAAAAGTTCTTTTTTAGCAAGCTCCTCATCGCCTTTAAGGCATCAGCAGATCCAATAAGTAAACGCACCACTTAGAAAGCGTATGGAGTTTAAGTTGTGCGTTTACTTATTGGATCTGCCCACATCCCCCAGCGGTTCACGCACGGCTACGCCAAGCCTTCGTCTATCAGAGCTTACTCCCTGCGATTCAGGCGAGGTGACGCGAGAAAGGGTTAAAATAATATCGTGCTCAGGGTTAGATCGTCTAAGTGGAATTGGAAGTGTCTCCCATGTGCCTGCTTGCTTTAGTTTGGTTGATGCAAGCAGGGTTCCTTGCGAATCAGATACGGTTACATGCTGGTCCGGCCAGGGTGACATTATCTCCACTGTGCCGTGCGCTTGAGCATTTGGCAGGGAAAGCGTGGTTACTCTGGTCGTTATCCAGCAATACTGTTCGCCGTCAGTGTGTGTGCACGCAGGGGTTAAATTTAAGTTGCGTAGCGAGAGGGTCAGGGTGCTTGGAGCACGGTTTGCGGCGTGGGGTAATGCACTTTTTTTGACGCGCAGAATCGAGATCGCTGGGCTCTTTGGGACACGTTGGGGCCATGACTCTCCGGGGATGCTCAATATTATTTCAGTGAGTTGTGCATCAAGGTGCGCCATGTCGGTGGGTACTACTATAAACTGATAGCCAGCTTGAATCAGTGAGGCTAACGATTGCCTTTCAGGGTTGAATGCATCTACGCCTGGATTCGTGAATACATGAACAGGGAATTGCAATGGACCCGAAATGGCAACGTCTTCACTGATTGGGCGCGCGCTCTGTAGCCAATCCACAACTATATCACGAGAATCAACGAGCTGCACACTCTCACGCAGCATGCGGTAGCTTTCGCAAGCTAAAGGTACGAGACAGAGCAGCACGGCTGCGGCGGAAGTGAGCCATTTAACTGCTGGGCGCTTTGAAAAGTTAAAGAGTGCAGAAAGTCCGCAACTGGCAAGGAAAGCTCCGTATGGGACGAGAACGAGCATGTTCCTGGTAAAGTGAGCTTTCTGAAGGATCATGAGCAGAGCGTATGCGGCTGGAAATGAGATGATTATGATAAATGCGCGTCTATTACGGACTGAAAGGAGCGATGCTCCAACAATTGCTAAAACTGTTGCTCCGACACCAATACCGTCAGATAAGAGCCAGCGTAGATAAAGAAGTGCCTGGGGTAAGCCGCGCTCTGCCATGTGTCCGGCATGTCCCGCTACTCCATAGTGCCAGGCCTCGTACGATACTCCTTGCCAGAATTCGTTAAATGAGAGCAGTGAATACGGTGCACCAACTAGGAATCCGCCGATGCAGGTAAGTGCGACAAGTCCTAGACGTATCAAGCTTCTATCGTGAAACCACCACAGCGTTAAGGGTACGACACAGATCGGCGCTGCGTTGTATTTTGCGGCGCAGGTAAGCCCTGCAAGAAACGCGCACGTTAGTATGTGGCGATTAGTGATTTGGAGCATCGCCCACAGTGCGTAGATTGTTGTGATCAAACATCCCAGCGCCATCAGGGTATCAACGCCGATAATGTATGAGTTTTTTAACACCTCGGGCGAGAGCGCTACGATCCCTGCTGCCGCAAGACAGCTCCACAGTGGTTGCCCTAGGCGTGAAAGGATAAGTAGCACAAGCACAGCTAAGAGAGCGCTCCATATTGCGCTAAGGGCCCTGTTCGCACCTAAAACACGCGGATGAGAGGGGGTGTAGGAGAATCCCGCTAAACCGTACGGGTCGCGGGTGCGAATATCCCTCACCGATTGCATGCGACCTATCAGGCGTTCGTAGATAACGCTGGCATGGACTACAGGGATTCGAAGATAGAAGTGTAGAGCGGGCTTGTTAAAATAGTGTGGATTGAGATCGTCACGCTGCGCCATCTCAACTGTGCGGTTAAAATGGTGGGCATCATCCTCGTGGTAAAAGTAGTGTAGGTTTGAGCGGGCCAGAGACAGCGAGAGAGAAAGGCTTACCAAGCACACTACAATAAAGCTCACAATCAGCCAGGTTTGTCGCTTTAGCATCAGTGATCTCTCGCGGCTCTTAGCGGCTATTCCTGTCGATTAGGTGCGATACGTAAAGATCTTTTCGCGCGGCAATCGTACTTTAGGCATCGAGGCGAGAGGATCGCTTGATGCTCTGTATCCGAGGGCGCAGGCTACTTTGGCTGAGAGGCCTTTCTGTTCGAGACCTAAGATGCGGTCGTACTGGCTAGGGTCAATTCCTTCAAGGGGGCAGGCGTCGATGCCAAGAATCGCAGCTGTCGTCAGCAGCATGCCGAGAGCTAGGTATACCTGACGCGTGGTCCAGGCTTCAAGTTGGTTGGAGTCGCGAAGATTCGATATGAAGGGAAGTATCATTCCACGGTAGCCGGCTAAACTTTCAACGGGTATAGATCGTGTGGCAGCAGTGGTGGCGAGGAAGGCGTCTATATAGCTCTCGTCCATACTACGCATCGCGGCAAGCACGACAAAATGCGAGGCATCGACAACTTGTGGTTGGTTCCACGAATGAGCCTGGAGCTCCTTGCGTAGCTCTGGGTTCTTTACGACGATAAAGTGCCAGGGCTGAAGGCCAAACGAGGAAGGAGCCAGATGTAGCGAACGCTCAAGGGTCTCCCACGTTGCTTGTGGAATAATCCGGGTGGGATCAAAACGCTTTGTGGCGTAACGCCACGTTATGGCTTCTTGAAGTGTTGCTTGTAGCGATTCTTGGTTCATGTGTTGTCTCCTCATACGATACTAGATCTGCTTGTGGTCTTTTGGCACTACATGCCGTGAGACAAAACTATTAACGAGCCTGCTGGAAGTTTGCGGGGTGAATGCTCTTCCTCTAGTGCAAGTGAGCGTATCGATATCGATACATCTTTGTCACTAAAGGTATCAAGGGCGATATTACGCGCAACATCTGATGTGCTTGCCGAAGAGTGATTTGTAAAATATACCACTCCGGCTTCAGGCTCTAGGATACTGAGTACAAGCTGGACTATTTCGGGGGCTTTCTCATCAAGGGTCCAGGTGTTGTTCTTTGAGACTCGGCTAAACGACGGTGGGTCGATGATAACTATATCGTAGAGATTCTTCTTGCGCTGCTCACGTGCCATAAACGCGAGCGCATCATCAACTATCCAGCGGATGCGGTCGGAGGGGATGGCGTTTAAGGCTGCGTTTCGCTTGGCCCACTCGATGGCTCGTTTTGCAAGGTCCACGTGGGTTACCTGAGCTTGGGGGAGTAACGCGCAGAACGAGGTGGCAAGCCCTGTGTAGGCAAACAGATTAAGCACATTCACGGGACGTTTAGCGCGAGTTGATATTAGTTCAATCGAATGTTGTATCTCTGAGAGGTACAGAGCGTGTTCGGGGAAGAGCCCAATCTGGCCGTTAGACATCAGCTCTAACTGGATTGTGACACCAGAGATACTAGCGTTCCAGGAAGCTGTAGGGGTGTCGTTGTAGTGCCATAAGTCAGGAGGAGTGTAGACAGCATGGGCTGTGTCCCAGGTGTGTGCAGGTTGGCGTCGTCGCCAGGCGCTTAATGATGACGGGCGGTCGATAATGCTCTCGCCAAATTGTTCTAGTTTGCGGCCGTCACCTGAGTCTAAAAGCTTGTATCCTGAGATTGAAGAGGTCATGTGCGGAGTATTGCACAAGTAAGCTGGGCTGCCCACGGGAGTGCGGGCCAAGAATGGAGGTTTTTAAAAGACCCGCGCCTTGTAGAATTCCCCGTGCGGGGTGTTTTTGTAGTGCTGCTCGCTTTGGTTGATGAATTGAGCTTTAACGCGGGCAGTATTAAAAAAAAACGGCACCTAGCTTGAAAAGAGAGAGGGCGAGAGATGGAATCTTTTCAAGCTATGTGCCGTTAGTGGAAAGGGGGGTGACTTTCCTAACCACTTACCCCACCTTTCAGCAATTAGGGGGCCAATCTGGCGGGGCTCTGTAGGAAATTGGAGTTTTTGGCAAAACATCACTGTATTCAGATAGTTAGGGTGGCTACCTGTAATCATTTACAAACCAGTGTAGGTCCGCAGCGTATATACTTTTTGCGCACTGTTAGGAAGTGCGCTTCCGAATGCTTTAGTATCTAGAGCTTAATTTAAACCCTTCTCATTCATTTTTTTCAAAAATGAATGAGGCTCGGTGTGTCTAACTTCTGCAGGTGTTAGCCGACGGCTGTGTCTGATTGATGTGACTGGGGATTTGAGAGCGCAGCGCAGAACTCCTTAAATTGTTCGTGAGAGATGTTGCGGTGTCGCATCCTAAACTGGAACACGTCTCGAAACATTCTCAGTGAGTCCACGACAAGATTAACTTTTGAGCCGGGTATATTGGTCCAGTTAATCGCTACTTCCTCGATAGTAAGCCCAGCTTTCATCGCCATGTAGAGTATCTCTACATCAAAGCTAAAACGGTCAGCTCGTTGACGCTTAAATAAAAATAACGCTACGGGGCGTGAAAACATCTTAAAGCCGCACTGGGTGTCAGTAATAGACGGCAGGAGCACCATATTCACGCAGCGATTAAAGATCCTTCCGAGTAGCTTACGATGAACTGATGTGGAAACTTTTGTTTCGGTACTGGCGAGAGCTCGTGAGCCGATAGCGATATCAGCGCCTGAGTTAATCGCTTTGTATAACCGATTAAACTCTTGAATCGGAGTTGCTCCGTCAGCATCAGCAAAGAGGACAACTTTGCCGTGGCTGTTGACAACACCGACGCGCACGGCGTGTCCTTTGCCGTGGTTTTTGGGGAGCTGGATCAGCTTCACCTGTTCGCGAACGCGCACAAATTTTCGCACTACCTCACTGGTGAGGTCGCTGCTGCCATCATCGACTACGATAATCTCATACGAGAGCGGCTGTCGATCAAAAAAGTCGATCATGTCGATGAGCGTTGGGGGCAGTCGTCGCTCCTCGTTAAAGGCGGGGACTACAATACTCAGATCGATCGGGCGGGCCGTAGTCTCCTGGCTTGTGAGCCAATCATGAACTGCTGTGGTGGAAGGGGTGTTGGACATGAAAGGTAACGCTGGTTTTTAAGGGCAGGGTATGCGCTGGATGCGGAATACGTGGTTAGTTAACAGTTGTCTCGCAAAATCCTGTAGTTGAAGCAATTCTTTAGATAACCGTACAATACAGTAAGGATGCTTTAAAGTTAAGCCGGGTGCAAGAAATAAACCCGGCCGAATTCGTTTTTGAGGAAAAAATTGGTGTGGCTGGGTTTTGTGTCGTTGGTGCGGCACATCTTAGCCAGGTTATGATTGCAGGTGCGCCCTCGTATAGCGTTCTTAAAAAGTCCGTAGCTAAATCTCGGCTTTTGGAAAACGCGATCGATTCACGGATGCGTATCAAAACAAAGACATGTAGTGATATACGGCAAAAGTCTTGCCGGTTTTACTGGCGCGCACTCTTACACATTACTATAGCCTGTGATTTTTTTGAGTTATAAGGATAAGATTTTACCGAGTAGTTGGCCAAATATCTTAAAGCTATCAGAGCAGTAAGGTGTCAGATATGAGAAAAATACTTCAAACAGAGGTTTTGTATCAGGGAAGATTAAGGGCGCTGCGTTATCACATGCAGAATGATGCTGGTAAGCGCTACACTCACGAGTCGATCGAGCACCCTGGAGCTGTGGTCATACTGCCGATTATGGCCGATGGACGAATAGTGTGCGTGTCGCAGTATCGGCAATCGCTACAGTCCTCTATCCTTGAACTACCTGCAGGCACTCTTGAAAAGAATGAACCGCCGATTGAGTGCGCTAGACGCGAGATTATGGAAGAGACCGGCATGGCGGCGCGAGATATGCAACCAGCAGGCATACTGTATCCCGCACCGGGTTTCTGCACAGAGGTGCAGCATCTCTTTATTGCTCGTGACCTGTACGACAGCGCAGCTATACCCGATGAGGACGAAGAGATATCACTTGCTTTGATGACCACAAACGAATTCGAAGAGTCAGTAGTTTCGGGAAAGCTCAATGATGCAAAATCGATTGCGCTCTTTATGCGCGCTCGGTTAATGGGATTGGTATAGGCGCGTTGGGGGCGAGAGAGAGTATGGGTCGGTTTGGGCAGGTTCAGAGAAGAGCGCAGGGCTTTGTGGGGTTACTGACCTTGGCATGTGGGTTTTTTATGATGTGGGGAAGCGCGCGAGGCTCGGTGGATGAGAGCGCAACGCAACGCCGACTCCGTGACGAAGTAGTCTCAATTGACGCGCTTCTTCCATCAGGCACACACAATGGAGCGCTCGTTTTAGCGGCCCAGAAGCTCGCTTCGCCAGAGCTGATAGAGGATGAATTTTTAAAGCCAGGGCCCTATCTGATCATAAGGCGCCACGTTGAGATGTACCAATGGATTGAGCAAAGCGCTGCTGTAGGAGGAGATCCTGAGTATAAGCTTCAGTGGCACGAGGGGCAGGTTGATTTTTTTGGCTTTCAAAAGCCTCAGGGGCATGAAAATCCGCTGCTACGAGTTGAGCCTCTTATTCGGTCGGTTTCAGTTTCTACGTTTGGAGCTTTTGATGCCTCGGTTTTACTTAGGTCTGTGCGCATATTATCTCCTCTTGAGCTAGCTCCTGAGAAGCTAAAAGACTCTACACTTGCAATCGTTGACAATAAGATCGTCCTGCCTCGTAGTCCTAATTCAGCAGGTGGAACTGCGCTGGGAGATATGCGGGTTTGGTACGAGGTGCTGCCACAAGGTGAGTACACCGTGCTGACTCGCCAGCTCGATGAGCGCAATCTTGTCGGCGCTACACCGAGTGAGGGTATGGTTATGCGACGGGGGCTTTTGACAGCAGATCAATTTTTTGTAGAAGAAACCTCCCAAACGCGGCAGGTAGCAGATGGATTGCTGTATATCGGGGGTTTTCTTTTCTTTGCTGGGCTTGTATCAGTGCTCTCACCAATGGCAGGGCGGCTTAGCTTAAGACCGAAGTTTCCGGTCGATGGGATGCCAGCGGTTGTTGTTGTTTCAGCTGGTTTGTCGCTCGTTGCGGTCAGTATATTCTTCGTGTTGGGCAGATTAGGTTAGGAGAAGGGCTGATTCTGAACTAATGAATCTGCGGGCCCGGCTCGTCTTCGTTGTCGTCGTCTGCAGCTTGGTTTTTGCGCGTGCCCTGTATAACTCGAAATTGGGAGCGGCTTTTAAGTCTTTTTAGCTTCCAGTCGTAGTACTTGAGCTCAAGTTGATTCCTCACACGGAAGATGCGGTGGCGGTACATGTACAGGTAGCATAAGACTACTGTGCACAATTCGGTCAGAACCGGCATAAAGCCGCCAAAGACGCCGCTTAGGACGACAAACCCAACGCCGATCAGGGCGAATGTTTTGCCGCGAATTGGGGTGCCCCAGAAGTTGAGCATTTCGTGGGAGAAGTGCGCAACGAGCCCAAACACGATCCAGAGTGTGGTGATGACCTGACGGGAGCCGGCGTAGATCTGTCGCGCAAAGAGATCGGGGGCGCACAGGGTGGCGATCAGTACCATTACCTCAGCAATAAGAGGTATGCCGAGCGCTACTGCTAAAAAACGCTTCCTGCTCCAGCGCGATTCAAGCATCCCGCCGATGCTGTAGATGATGAGCGCTCCGAAGATAACCTCAACTGGGCTGGTAGCAATAAAGAGCGAAGTGAAGGGGCGCCACAGTTCAAAATAAAAGAGGGTGCGAAATGGGGCAAAGAGCAGCAGAAAAGAGTCACCCTGAGCGATAAGGCCGTGTACGACTGAAGCTATGATGGTAGCAATTGCCACGAGGTGGGCTTTTGAGTGGAACCCCTTAAATTGCATGGCGTGGGAGAATGAAGAGCGTCTCATGAGATCTGTAGAATACACGACTTAGGCCCACCGGGGTATATAGATCGAGTGGGGTGGCAGGCTCTTCTTTACGATTGAGCGGGGGAAAACCAGCGTTTGTGGCGGATGTGCAAAACTACCATTACAGCAACCGAGAAGCTAAATGCTGTAATAGCAACCAGATGATTCATCGGACGCTCCATACTCAGAGAAATTCGGAGCAAAACAGTGGAGATAATAAAGCTTGCATTTCGGACCACGGAAAAAAATGACGAGTCATACAGGAAGGATATGATGAGCAGCAACACATCGGCGTAGATCATCACGTTGAAAAAATCGATGTAAAAGAATGAATTGGGATCTGGAAATTCAGTATGATGGATTAAAGCCTCGATAGCTCCTGCGGTCCAGAGGGTAAAGCTGTAGACGCTCGTGACAAGTAGCACAGCAATTAAAAACATCGACACCGATTTCTTAAGGTCGATAAAGGTACTCAGCGGAGTCGCTTGCCCTTCGTGTTCGTGGTG
>Ga0315904_10008123_pt1 | contig 13934 bp, 15 predicted proteins | sample LakEriMetagenome_6_FD_203529 | JGI IMG/M metagenome (GOLD analysis project Ga0315904, IMG submission 203529) | Freshwater fungal communities from buoy surface, Lake Erie, Ohio, United States - Buoy 12 MA120 | ecosystem: Environmental > Aquatic > Freshwater > Lake | place: USA: Lake Erie, Ohio... | reverse complement strand
CGGGATGCGCTGCCCAGTAATCAAGGTTATCATAATGGGGCTGATCATCAAGCACCTTCCCCCCCGCAGCTCCGGTATTGATTTTGGTATAATAGTTTGGCGAACAAGCATATATGAATAAAAACAATAATATGAAAGGGGTAAATTGTTTCATGATGACGAATCTTTATGTACCAGTTAAAATGTAATTCCCGCTATTTTTGTTTACCAGAATCTAAAATTGCATCTTTTTCGACACATACCATTTTTAAGGGCAGTATTTCTTCATGCTATTTCTGCGTTTGGCGGTCCACAGGGTCATTTGGGCATGATGCTCCGGACATTTGTGCATAAGCGAGGGGATGTCACTGAAGAAGAGCTTCTGGATTACAACGCCTTTTGTCAATTATTGCCGGGCGCCTCTTCTACTCAGGTGTTGACCTTAATTGGCTTAAGACGCGGAGGGCACATACTCGCTTTTCTTACCCTACTGCTCTGGATACTACCCGCTTCGGTTATTATGGGTTTATTTTCTTTTCTGGTGGTGTATTTGGATCAACATAATATAGGTTCTGGATTTTACTTTATTCAACCCATGGCGATAGGGTTTTTAGCATTCGCAGGATTTCGGGCCTTTAGATTAATTATTCGCGATACGCTTACGCGGGTGTTAATGTTGGTGTCTTTATTGGTCACCTTTTTATTTTTTAAAACGCCCTGGATATTTCCGAGTGTACTTATCGTTGCTGGAGCGGTGAGTATGTTGTTTTGGAAGAAAGAGACCGCAGATGTACTAACCTCAAAACGTAAATCCTTGCGTTGGGGAAACTTTATTTTGTTTGCCTTAGTGTTTATAGGAAGTGCATTTCTTTCTGAAACGGCGCGAAAGCAAGATTGGGAAAGCAGAAAAGTGTATAATCTTTTTGAGAACGTATATCGTTTTGGAAGCATTGTGTTTGGTGGAGGCGATGTGCTGATCCCTATGATGTATGAACAATATGTAGTGCGTCCAAATACCGAACGCATCATGCGTACTAACCGAAATGTTATTAAGATAGAGCGCGATCAGTTTCTTACCGGTGCTGGTGTAATCCGTGCGATACCGGGACCCGTATTTTCTGTTGGTTCATATGTTGGCGGATTGGCCTTGCAGTCTGGTGGGTTATCGATGCAGGTATTGGGTTGTGTATTGGGAACGATCGCTATTTTTTTACCCAGTATTTTACTGGTGCTATTCTTTTTTCCTGTTTGGCAATACTTGCATAAGTATCCCTTGTTCCTCCGTGCTATTTCTGGTGTCAACGCTGCTGTTGTAGGGATCATGTTTGCCTCAACGTTATACTTAGGCAGCGATATTGTGGTGCCGGATGTATTACGTGGTACTACACTTGGTTATCTTGAATTACTAACGATAATCGGAACCTTTGTTTTGTTGAAATTCACTAAACTCCCCGCTCCGGTGATCGCTTTGATTTGTTTATTGTTGGGCCTGTTTTAAGATTGGGTCAGTGCTTATAATAACCATTCTGCTCAATGTACTCCAATACATTATCGGGTACGAGATAGCGTATGGATTTCCCTTCTTTAATTTGATTTCTAATATGTGTTGCGGAGATCTGTAATAATGGCGCATCCATGAAGGAGGCTTTAACGGGAAGATCTTTTCGTGCTATGATGTCGGGGCGATTATAAACCAGAAATGGATATCTCTTCATCAATACATCCGCATTTTTCCATTTGTCGAGGTTTTGAAAACTATCGCTTCCAATGATAATAGAAAATGCGTGTTGCGGATATTTTTCTTCCAGATATTGTAGTGTATCGATCGTATAAGAAGGACGCGGTAATCTGAATTCGATGTCAACCGCTTTAAATTTCGGCTCTTTTTCAACGGCTAGTCTAACCAAATGTAGCCTGTCGTATTCATTCAGTAGAGACGTTTGTTGTTTAAAAGGATTGTGGGGTGTCACTACAAACCAGATCTGGTCGAGCTCAGCCTTTTCCAAAACATAGCTTGCTATAATAAGGTGACCAGTATGGATGGGATTAAAGGAACCAAAGTAGAGGCCTACGTTCATGGTAATAAGTTAGATCACTTCTACAATTACTTTCGCTGCCTCGTTTAACCGAAGACTTACCTGATATCCCGCCACCTCAATAGCAATAGGATCTCCAAGTGGTGCCACCTGTTGTATCATTACTTTCTCTCCGGGTATGAACCCCATCTCCATTAGCTTAAGAAAGATCTCATCTTGTTCAAAATCTTTGATGATCACGGTTACACCCACCGGTATTTCAGAAAGTCTCTTTTCACCACTTTTCATATTTGCAAAGTTACGTTGCAGACCTTTACTATTTTTGGCAAATGAAAAGAATTCGCTTTCATGAGCAGCATCCCGCCAGATGGTTCAGGAATCGCACCTTTATGAAGGACGCCCTACTCCGCCTATTTAAAAAAGAAGGACATGAATTGGAGCAGCTCGACGTGATCTTCTGTTCGGATGCGTTTTTGCTGAACCTGAATCAGGAATACCTTGGCCACGACACCTATACGGATATAATCACCTTTGACCTATCGAATAGGAAAGAAATTGCCGTCTTAGGCAAAAAATTGCCTATCATCGGCGAGCTGTACATTTCTATTGATCGTATTCAGGAAAACGCCCGGCAGTTTCAAGCAGACCGCCAAACTGAATTAAATCGGGTGATCTTCCATGGCTGTCTCCACCTGTGTGGTTTCGGCGACAAAAAAAAGCATGAAAAAGAGCTAATGAAGGCAAAAGAAGAGGAATATATCAAACGATACGCCCGGAATTTGCCTCGTTAAGGGCGGCTAGTTCCACGTGGAACATGGTAATTACTCAGGATTTATCCCATCCCGGCATGGGTTGGTTCAATAGTTCCCGAACTTCTCCTTTTAATCGTCACCTTGTACCCCTTACTTTATTAGAAAAAGGAATCTTTTTGCCCGTTCCACGTGGAACATGACCATTAGTTGATTAGCTAATAACTCCCTGGTTGTCTATCTTTGTACTATGTTTCCAAAATATGATGTAATCGTTGTCGGGGCTGGGCATGCTGGCTGTGAGGCTGCTGCTGCTGCTGCTAATATGGGGAGCAAGACTTTACTGGTAACCATGAACCTCCAAACGATCGCGCAGATGAGTTGTAACCCTGCCATGGGGGGAATTGCAAAAGGTCAAATCGTTAGAGAGGTCGATGCACTTGGTGGATACTCGGGAAAGGTTACAGATCAAACGATGATTCAGTTCAGAATGTTGAATCGTTCCAAAGGGCCGGCAATGTGGAGCCCAAGGGCACAGTCAGACCGCATGCTTTTTTCACAGCGGTGGAGGGAAATGCTGGAGGCCACGCCTAATCTTGACTTTTATCAAGATATGGTTAAGGGTTTACTGGTAAAGGATGGTAGATGCCACGGGGTGATAACTGGACTTGGGCATCAAATTGAAGCCGGAGCGGTGGTGCTGACCAATGGTACTTTCTTAAATGGTCTGATCCATATTGGTGAAAAACAATTTGGCGGCGGACGGATGGCTGAAAAAGCAGCATCTGGGATCACAGAGCAATTGGTGGAACTGGGCTTTGAAAGCGATCGACTAAAAACAGGAACGCCTCCCCGAATCGATGGGCGCTCTCTGGATTATTCCAAAATGGAAGAACAGAAAGGGGATGATGTGATCACGGGATTTTCCTATATGGATGTCCCAAAAATAAAAGGAGACCAACAAAGAAGTTGCTGGATAACCTATACGGATCAACATGTTCATGATATATTGAAAACAGGGTTTGATCGAAGTCCGATGTACGCCGGTAGAATAGAGGGTGTCGGACCAAGATACTGCCCGAGTATAGAAGATAAGATCAATCGATTTGCCGATCGGGAGCGACATCAGTTATTTGTAGAGCCGGAAGGATGGAACACGATCGAGATCTATGTAAACGGATTCTCTACTTCTTTGCCGGAAGACGTACAATACAAAGCCCTGCAAAAAGTACCGGGATTTGAAAATTGCCGAATGTTCCGACCAGGCTATGCCATTGAATACGATTACTTCCCGCCTACACAGTTATCTTATTCCCTTGAAACTAAAAAAGTCGAGAATCTATTCTTTGCGGGACAAATAAATGGCACAACCGGGTACGAAGAAGCGGCTTGCCAGGGATTAATGGCGGGAATGAATGCACATCTAAAATGTAAAGGTCAACCGCCTTTTATCTTAAAGCGTAGCGAAGCCTATATTGGCGTATTGATTGATGACCTGATCAGCAAGGGAACGGAAGAACCATACCGTATGTTCACCTCACGCGCTGAATACCGAACCCTACTCCGGCAAGATAATGCCGATTTACGCTTAACAAAAATGTCATATGAGCTTGGACTGGCGTCTCAGGAACGGATAGACAGGGTTCGTCAAAAAGAGCAATCCGTTGAAAAGTTGAAAACGCTTTTATTTGATGTAGCTGTTGAGCCATCCATGGTGAACGACTACCTCGAATCTAAAGGATCCGCTTTGCTGAAAGAAAAACAAAAAATTGGACAGGTTCTGTTGCGGCCCAACATTTCGATAGAAGAATTATATGAATTGCCTGCCCTAAAAGAGGTAATCGGAGTATTTGATTTAGAGTCTCTTCAACAAGCAGAGATCCAGATCAAATACGAGGTGTATATTGAAAAAGAAAAAGAATTGGTATCTCGAATGAATCAAATGGAATCATTGGAAATTCCAGAAAACTTCGATTTCTTTCGTGTGCAGGCCATTAGCGCTGAAGCACGTGAAAAATTAAATAGAATCCGCCCGCGTACACTTGGTCAAGCATCCAGAATATCGGGTATCAACCCAAGCGATGTACAAATCTTGATGGTGTTCATGGGCAGATAGATTTTTAAAAATATATTTCATTTTTTATCGACCATGTACACATCAGAAGAGTTGATGCGGATGTTTCCGCTCTTTGATAAAGAGCTCGCAATATATCTGTCTTCTATCGCAGAAGTGAAAACCTTTTCAGAGGGAACTATCCTAATGAAGACAGGGCAGTATTTCAAGTCATCTATGCTAATAATCGATGGTAGGGTAAAATTGTATCGAGAAAGTGAGGATGGCAGCGAATTTTTCATGTATTTTCTAGAGGGCGGAAATGCTTGTGCTTTAAGCATGATCTGCGCTACACGAAACCAAAGCAGTGAGATTATGGCCATTGCTGTTGAAGAAACAGAAGTACTTATGATCCCCATTCAATACATGGACGAGCTCATGACAAAGTATAAGTCGTGGTATTATTTTGTATTGGAAACTTACCGAAACCGTTTTGAAGAATTGCTGGGTGTGATCGATAATATTGCCTTTAAAAATATGGATGAGCGCCTCGATTGGTATCTAAAGCGCCAGACAGAAAAACTGGGAAAGGTCATTACCCTCACCCATCAGCAAATAGCAAACGACTTGAATTCATCCAGAGAAGTAATATCGCGACTTCTCAAAAAGATGGAAAAAAACCATATACTCAAACTTCACCGCAATTCTATCGAGATGCTGTAGGTGTGATTTTGGTCACAGTAGAATAGTAAACCGCGATATAGCTTTATCATCATGGAAATTATTGGCTATCTCGCATCGCTATTAATTGGTATCTCGCTTGGCCTTATTGGCGGCGGCGGCTCGATACTAACCGTTCCGGTTCTGGTCTATCTTTTTCATGTGGAACCGGTGTTAGCCACAGCCTATTCATTATTTATTGTAGGGGCCACAAGTCTGGTTGGTGTATTCCCAAAATACAAGAATAATATGGTCAATCTGAGAACGGCCATCATCTTTGGAATCCCATCCATCATATCTGTATATGCTACCCGAAAATGGCTGGTTCCGGCAATCCCTGAAAATGTTTTGCAGATCGGCGGTTTTACCCTCACCAAGGCGCTGTTGCTGATGCTATTATTTGCTTTATTAATGACTGCAGCATCCATCAGCATGATACGTGATAAAACTACAAATGATGATCATGCTGCACCCGCTGAACTCAAGTTTAATTATCCCGTTATTCTTATTGAAGGAATGCTCGTCGGATTACTAACCGGATTGGTTGGGGCCGGTGGTGGATTCTTGATTATACCCGCGCTGGTGTTGTTAAGTAAATTACCAATCAAGCAGGCTATAGGGACATCTTTGTTGATCATTGCGATGAAGTCACTTTCAGGATTTGTAGGAGACCTTTCTCACATGTTGATTGACTGGTCGCTATTGTTACCCGTTACAGGGTTGGCCATCGCTGGAATTTTTCTTGGGAACGCGCTTAATAAAAAAATTAATGCCGCTTCACTGAAAAAAGGATTTGGCTGGTTTGTTCTGGTGATGGGTATCTACATCATTATAAAAGAACTTTTTTTCTAATAGATGCATTTCACTAAGTCTTTATATTTCTTTCTACTACTGTATATTCCTTCAGTTGCACAGAACAGATTGGACACGACGTCTCTTGCCTATGCGTTAAAAAGAGGAAGCGATGTTGAATTCTTGATGCGCTGGTATAGCATGACTACCTATAATCAAGGAAGATTAACAGATTATTATGCCCACGCTTTTGGTGGTGGCTTAAAATATACCACGGGATCATATAAAGGATTTCGATTTGCTGTAGGAGGATTTTTTGCGTGGAATCTCGGCTCTTCAGATCTAACTCAACCGGATAGTTATACCGGGGTAATAAATCGATATGAAATCGGACAATTCGATATGCAGGATCCAAAAAACAAAACGGATATGGACCGATTAGAAACCTTCCATCTTCAGTATGAAAAAAAAGGATTTTCGGTCACTCTAGGAAAGCAGTCTTTACAAACTCCGTTTTTAAATCCACAGGATGGAAGGATGCGACCAACATCAGAAGATGGATTGGTTTTGGAATATAAGCAGCAGAATAAATGGTCTGGTATGGCAGCCTGGATACATGCCATCTCGCCAAGAGGAACGGTTCGATGGTTTGATCTCGATCAATCCATTGGTATTTATCCATCTGGAATGGCTAGCAGCGCCACCAAAAGTAATTACGCCGGCAATTTGAATACTTCTGGATTGGCACTTCTTGGAATCCGGTATAACGTTAAACCAAAATGGAGTGTGCAATTCTGGGATTATTATGTGCCGAAAATTTTTCACACCGCCATGTTACAGTCGGATATTATCTGGAAAATTTCAGAAAAACTAAATGGAATAGCCGGAATTCAATTTGTTCGTCAACATGCTGTGGGTGATGGAGGCAATCAAGATCGTAGTAAAACGTTTTTTGATCCTTCCCAGAGATCAGGAATCATATCAACAAGGATGGGTGTTGCTTCCGGGAAAGATAAATGGCTTTTGAATTATACCCGCATCACCGAAGAAGGCCGATTTTTATTTCCTCGCGAATGGGGCCGTGAGCCATTCTATACTTTTATCAAAAGAGAACGCAATGAAGGCGCGGGTGACGTGAACGCATTCGTCTTCAATAACATCCACGAGTGGACCCCCAGCTTGAAAACAGAACTTGCATTTGGGTATTATGATATGCCCGCTGTGACCCATGTAGCACTGAATAAATATAGCATGCCTTCCTATCATCAGTTTTTACTGGATGTTAATTATGCCTTTTCTGGTTTCTTTAAAAACCTTTCAGGTGAACTCCTCTATACCTATAAAAAAGTCGCCGTTGGTAGTTTATCCGAAAAGGTTTTGATCAATAAAGCCAATATGCACCATTTTAATCTTATATTAAACTATCATCTGTGATATTGGTCACGAAGAAAAAGATGATAATGCTCCTATTTTTGTTTTACTAAATTGATCTATATGCAATCGTTTCTGGATTTTGTTCGCCAACCCTGGCCATGGTATGTAGCCGGACCATTGATCGGACTGACTGTTCCACTGTTGTTGATCCTGGGGAACCGAACATTTGGCATTTCCTCTTCACTGCGCCACATCTGCGCAGCCTGTATCCCAGCGAATATCAGCTTCTTTACCTACGACTGGAAAAAAGAATCCTGGAATCTCCTTTTTGTAACTGGAGTATTCATAGGTGGTGTACTTGCGGGAACGTTGCTTGATGATCCTAATCCTGTTCAGGTACATCCGAAATTAGTAGAAGAGCTTGCCCGTTATGGTATAGCTGATTATTCATCGCTCGTTCCGGGAGATGTATTTAACTGGCCAGCATTATTTACGGTAAGAGGATTTATACTGATGATCGTTGGCGGATTTCTGGTTGGATTTGGAACACGTTATGCAGGAGGTTGTACATCTGGACATGCGATCATGGGATTATCCAGCTTGCAATGGCCTTCACTTGTAGCCACCTGTTGCTTTATGGCCGGAGGATTTATTATGGCCAATCTGATCCTTCCTGCAATCATGAAATTATAATAACCTAAAAGATTAGTAATGTCAATCAATACCAATACAGATTATGAAGTGCGATCGCTCGATGCACAATGCGTAAATAATATGGACGAATCCCAACCGGGATGGCACCTGATCAAATACCTCATCATGGGGGTGCTTTTCGGTATTTTATTAGTGAAGGCAGAAGTATTATCCTGGTTTAGAATCCAGGAAATGTTCCGTCTGCAAAGCTTTCACATGTTCGGCGTGATCGGCTCTGCCGTGATGGTGGGCATGATATCTGTTTTGATCATCAAAAAATTCAACATCAAAACTATTTATGGTGAAAAGATTATTATCCCGAATAAGCGCTTCAACCAAGGGCAGATCTATGGTGGGTTGATCTTTGGTTTTGGTTGGGCCCTAACGGGCGCATGTCCTGGTCCGCTATTTGCACAGATCGGAACCGGTGCCACAGTGGTAATCGCTACTTTGCTTAGTGCTATTGCCGGAACATGGGTCTATGGATTATTACGTGAAAAATTGCCTTCGTAATTGTTTTCATGAAAGTGCTTGCTTCTGTCATATTATTATTGAGCGCCGCACTCTCTTGCTCCAGTCCACCCGTGCTGGAACTGCGTGAGGAGGCTCCATGGCAAGGATGGAATAAATATCAGATCAAGCCTAGTGATACATTAGTGGCCTATGGTCATGAACTCATCGCCAATACATCTTATTATCTCGGTCCCAAAGGAATAGTAGCTGCCCTCACTAACGGTATGAATTGCCAGAATTGTCATCTGGAAGGCGGAACGCTACCTTGGGGAAATAATTATAGCGCCGTTGCGTCAACCTATCCAAAATTCAGAGCTAGAAGCGGTGGATTAGAAACCATATCCAAAAGGGTTAATGATTGTATGGAAAGAAGTCTGAATGGAAAACCACTCGATACGACGAGTCGTGAAATGCAGGCCATCATCGCCTATATGAAATGGCTGGGCGATGATGTGCCCAAGGGTAAATCACCTAAGGGGGCTGGGATTAAGGATCTTCCTGAAATGGACCGTCCGGCAGATCCGAAACAGGGTTTATTGGTTTATCAGCAACATTGCCAGAGTTGTCATGGCGCCGATGGTGGTGGTCAGAAAAATATCGATGGCTATGGATATACGTATCCGCCATTGTGGGGCGCATCCTCTTATAATACCGGCGCAGGTATGTATCGAATTTCTCGCCTGGCGGGGTACGTAAAATACAATATGCCACAAGGACTGGCTCATTACCAAAAACCAGTATTGACCAACGAAGAATGTTGGGATGTTGCCGCTTATATTAACTCGAAGCCTCGTCCGGTAAAAGATCTAACCGGCGATTGGCCGGATATTTCCAAAAAACCGAAAGACCATCCCTTTGGTCCTTTCGCGGATAGCCAAACAGAGGAGCAGCATAAATATGGCCCCTGGACAAAAAATAATTCAGGCGGCATTAAATAAGATCCACTCTTTGATGATCGATCTTACTTTTTCCATTTCTGACAGAATCTCATTTTCAAAAAACCTCAACACATAATAGCCGCGTTGACGAAAGAATAACTCCTTCTCTAATCTCAACCTGTTTTCATGTTTAGAACTTCTTGTATTATCGATCTCTATAATCAGTCGAAGTTCCAGACAAAGAAAAGCTGCATGGTGATCATGCAGCTCAATACGTCTATTGAAACAATACCCCAACATTTTTTTATCCTTCAATAATTCTCTCCAAAGCATGGTTTCAGCTTCCGACATTTTTGTTCGGATACTATACGTTAGAATTTGAAGCATGGGCAAGCATATTATGGAATATGCTATAAATCAATTTGATGCCCGATGTGTATTCCTCCTTGCTGGATACGTATATAACAACTGGTTGATGATGAAAATCTACATCATTTCCATGCTCGACTGTTTCCAAAAATCCACCTTCTTCCTAACTAAAAAAACAATTGGGGAACAAAGGGCTATTCCGTAATTCCGCCAATGATGTTATTAACCTCTTCTTCTGTATTTCTAAGTCTGGACTCACAGAACTTGAGAAGATCTGCTGCGCGCTTAACTTTAGCCGCCAGCTCATCAACAGAAAAACTTTCCAATTCAATAGCCTTGCAGATGTCATTCAATTCCTCGAATGCTGCTTTATAAGTCATGTTTTCTTCCATCTGTTTTGTCTTTTATTTCAACGGTTAAAATGGAATCTTTTAACTCCACTTGTATAATATCTCCTGTTGTTAATTGCTCTCCGGAAGTGATGATCTTTTCATCTTTAACGATAATAGCAAACCCCCTTTTTAGTGTATCGGCTGGCGAAGCAACCTTTATCATGGATTTATAGATATTGACAAATCCTTGTTCTTTCTTCAAACATCGGAGCGGAAATTTTAGAAGTGAGTTTTTGAAGTATTGAATCTTCTCACGCTCTCTGGATAGTATATGTATAGGCTCGCTGCAAATGAAATGTGAAACTGCACTCAACGTTTTGTGATGACCCGCTAACAGCTCTCTGCTAACATTGGTCACTATATTTTGCACCTGATTCATCTGCCGTCTGGCATTCGACAGCTGTTGCTGAACGCGGATCAATACCGTTTGCTGCAGATACATAATCTCTTCTTCAAATCTTCTGTTATGTGCGATGATAAACTCTGCCGCCTTTGTGGGAGCATTCGTTTCCGTATTGGCCATCAGATCTGCAATGGACTGATCTTTCAAATGTCCGATACCCGTAATGATCGGTATAGGAAATTTTGCAATTGCCTTACAGAGATAAAAATCATTGAATAACAGAAAATCCGTTTCGGCCCCACCCCCACGAATGATGACTACAATATCATAAGGTTGCTTCGATTGAAATACACGGATCAACTGCTCCACTAATAATGTTGCATTAGCCTCCCCTTGAACCTGCGTGTGATAGGTGTCAACCTGAAAAGAATAACCAAATCGATTACCCATCAAGGTATGCATGAAATCTCCATACCCAGCCGACTGTTTCGATCCTATAAGGGCGATGCGTTGTAATACGGGATGGATGGTCAGTCCTTTATTCTTGGTTATGATCTGATCTCCTTGTTTGGTTATAAAATCAGGACACTCCCGAAGCAATCGTTCGATCGTTTCTCGCTTTTGCTTTTCTAATTCTCCCAGCGTGAACGAAACATCAATGTCCATCAGCCGAAGCTTCATTCCATAGCTGATATGAAAGTCGATCTGCACTTTACATAACACCTGAATTCCACTTGTAAATTTTTGTCCGGTTGATTTTTCAAATGCAGCAATATGTTTTGATCCTTCAGACCAACTTACTGCCGACATCCTCGCGATCAGTTTGCCCGACTGCCGATCTTTTTCTACCAGATCAAAATAATGACTCTCCTTATCTGCATAAAATTTATGATCACTCACATCTGCCATTACCCAATACGATTGAGTAGCAAAATGATCTTGCAGAATATGTTGAATTTGCGTTGCGAGTTCGGAAAGACGTAGTTTGTTCAATGGATCAACTAGCTAATTGGCTAATTTACTAATTATCGATGGCAAACCTGATCCGGATAATGAAAAGAATTCGTTAAATAGCCGATCAATCTTTATTCCCGAAAAGATTAATTTTTTGCGAAAAAGGATCAAATAATCTATCCAGTAATTCTGCTACGATTTGCCGCGTTAGGAACTGATCCTGCTTTGCTTCTGGCATTCCACATATTTGCATATGATGACTAATATCCTTTGCTAGATCTTTCCCTTTATAAAAGGGCTCCATGATGTTAACGAATAACGATAATGAAACGTTTTCCATTGGCGATGAAACATTAGTCGGATAATAATCCTGCAGATCTTTAATGAATTGTTTTGTATTGACCAGGGAATCAGGATAAAACCAGGTACGATTTGCCCAGCTTTGTGGAGTTGGTTTTCCTTTTAATATTCCGGTAGCTCCAATACGTTGAATGGCCTTGAAATATGGATGCGCAGGCTTGACATCATTATACGGCATGATCGATGCTTTGGATGCGATCAGTTGTTGCTGTACTTCACGTACCAAAAGTTTTCTGGCCGGGATATTTTTCTTCACGGCAAGAGCAGCCATGGTGCCCGCCGCTTGCCCAGTGAGCAATACAACCGGCTGAAGTCGGGTAGTACCATTCGCTACATTCGATACGCTGATCCCCTTTTCAGCTACGATCAATCCATCCATTGTTTCTGGGATGAGCGCAGCCATAGGAATATTAAAGGATGGGATTGGATAAAACTCCAATTGTTGTGGAGCATCCAGATTTTTTTTGTGATGATGATCAATAGGATAATCGCCAACTGAAATTCCGGTGCGATATAATGGTTGATCAAATGGATGTGCAATCTGTGTCATCGTGTAGCGTACAATACCTTTCAGTCTGCGCCCCTCACGATGATAAGGGATTAACGCAAGACGATCTGATGTAGGGAACTCATCATCTGTTAATCCCAGATGCTTGTATCCCAATTGTGTTTGAATAAAATAGATGAATCGGAGTGTGGTCTGTTTGGCTTTTTCCAGTTCTTTCTCTCGTTGTGCTGGATGTAGCTCCACGATATTTAAGTATGTATCGTTTCCAAAATTCGGCCAGTTCAACATGTACTTGCCATTGGGTAATTTGGCGTAATCAAGCATTTTCTTCGCATCAACTGTAGGTTGCTTTCTGGACTTATCGATATAGTAATCCGTACATGCCCCATCAAATTCACGCGGATCATAACCCGCAGGTTTTACGATCGTACAATCACGCCCTACCCCATAATTTTTTAATAGCGCCACGAGAGTGAGATCTTGCACAATATCATTTGTTTGGCTTACCCCAACAGTTTCACCGGTTACCGAACCCGCTTCCATTCCCAGACTATACGGCACTTGAGCCATAGCCATCACATCGCCCAACTCTGTAGCATCAATGATTTGTCTGGCTTGTATAGACAGTGTGGATCCGTTTGTTAAATGGTGGAATGTGGCTCCTGTAATCTTGTTTTGCTTTTTGGATACCGAGCTCAATCGATATCCAGCTTTTACCTGCAGATTTTTTTCTGCAGCTACCATCGACTTTAAAATACTATCTGCAACATGTGGTTCAAAATGTGTATTACTAACCCAACCGGTGGCTACTTTGTTTGGACCACCATAGTGTGCATAGATCTTCTCTCTGAACTCGCCCCAAAGCCCCGATGGTAATTCATGATTCCCGTCAATAGCCGAAACCCCTGCTGCCGAAAGCATGCCCCCAAGCCATGGTGTTTCTTCCACGATGATCGTTTTAGCCCCTAATCGAGCTGCTTGAATACCGGCTGCCGTTCCTCCAATACCCCCGCCGATCACGAGTACATCTACATCAATAGTTTGGGCCGATAAGCGGATTGTGGTAATGAATACTATAATGAGTATGCCGATCTTTTTCATAAATATCATTGTGAGTGGCAAGTTCGGAAATCATCCGATATCCATCATCAGTTTTTTCTGCTAATTTTTATGCGGATAAAACTATTTTTGGAAGGTCAAAACACGGAACATGAAAAAATT
>Ga0315904_10008122_pt1 | contig 13935 bp, 10 predicted proteins | sample LakEriMetagenome_6_FD_203529 | JGI IMG/M metagenome (GOLD analysis project Ga0315904, IMG submission 203529) | Freshwater fungal communities from buoy surface, Lake Erie, Ohio, United States - Buoy 12 MA120 | ecosystem: Environmental > Aquatic > Freshwater > Lake | place: USA: Lake Erie, Ohio... | reverse complement strand
AACCACCGTCTCCTGGTCGGCGCTGAGCCGCAGGCGCCCCACCGGCTGGCCGGCCACGTTCACGCCGGCATAGACGTCGAAGAGGTTGCTGCCAGGGGAGCTGGGCCGCAGGAACAGCTCCTGGGGACGCCCCTCGTTCCACCCCCTGGGCACAGCACTGCCCTCGGCCAGGCGCGGCAGGCGGGTTCCAGGGCTGAGGGTGAACGTCAACAGCCGCCCGGCGCCGATGTGGGCCCGCAGGCCAGGGTCGTCGAGGCGCAACTGGCTGCTGGCGATCTGGAAGGCGCCCAGATCGATGCTGACGCTGCTGCGAATCGGGATGCCGGGGGTGGCGCCCTCAGCGGAGCTGCCGGCAGCGGCTGGAGACATCAACTCCCGCAGCAGGCCGAGAAAGTCGTCCACCAGGGCGGCCAGATGCAGCAGCTGCTGGCGGTGCAGCAACCAGTTGAGATCGCCGCTGTCGTCGAAGTTGCCCTCGCCGCCGCCAAAACCCGCCATCACGGCGCCCTCTGTGGTCTCCGCCACGCCGAACCGCTGCAACCCGAGGGAGTCGGGACCTGGGGTAGGCAGGGCCCGCAGTTGCAGGGGCTGCTGGTTGTCCACCAGGTGGATCAGCTGCTCCCCCGCACCCTCGGCCAGGCCGGTGAGGGCAGTGATCCCCAACAGATAGCCGCCGTCGTTACGCAGGCGCAGGGCCTCCAGCGTGCCCTCAGGCACCACGGGGTTCGCGCCATTGCCCCCGAGGCCGGCCGCCAAGCGCAACATGCCTTCGGCGAAGATGCGCCCCTCCTCGCCGCGGGGTTCGGGGAGCCCGAGCAGCTCCTGCAAGGTGTGGCCGGCCTGCTCCAGGAGCATCTCGGCCAGATCGAGCACGGTGGCGTTCTCGGCCCAGGCGCGATTGATCAGCAGGTCGCCACCGCCGGATCCGTTGCCGCTCCACCCGGCGGTGAAGCCGGAGAAGCGATCTTCCACGCTGCGCTCGGCGCCGAGCACCACCGGTTCATCGGCCGGGGCGCTGAGGCTGGGGAAGAGCTCATTGAGCTCCAGCGGCTTCTCCACCAGACGGGGTGGCGCCGCCAAGGCCCCGGCGCCCTCGAACAGGCCTGGAAGGGTTGTGGTGAGGGCGGTTTCGAAACCGCTGGCGCCGCCGCGCGCCAGCTGGCGCAGCAGGGCTCCGGGCGACTGGCCCCCGGGATCCAAGTCGTAGGCCTGGCAGAGCAGGCGTTCGATCGCCTCAGGCCGTTCCGTCCACAGCTGGCTCAGCCAGCCCTGGGCCAGAAGCCTGGCCTGGGCCAGCCGGGAGGTCAGGCTGCTCAGCACTGGAAGGCTGGCGGTCATGGTTGGCGGGAGCGAGTGGATAGGGCCAGGAGCCCGGGCGGGCTCAGGAACGGGCGGGGCGCTGGCTTGCGGCCTGGGCTGTACCGGGCCAGAAGGGGCGGGGGGCCTCAGCCTTGGCTGGGGGGCTGGTTGGCCGCTTCGGGGTTCTGCAGGCGCTGGAAGGCTTCGGGGTTCTCCACCGCCAAGCGCAGCTGGGCAGCCAGGGCACGGCGACCCACATCCATGAGCGCCAGCTGGTTGCGGATGCTTTTCATCTCCTCCTCGGAAGCGCGGATCGCTGCCACCAGCTGCTTGGCGGGTTCCGACAGGCTGTCGTAGGCGTATTGCTTGCCAGCCAAGGTGATCGTGGGCTGCTGGCTTTCGGTGGAGGTGGTGGAGGAGTCCAACGCTGTGGGTGATGGTGCAAATAGCAATTTAGTGTTTTTCTCGATGAGTCCATCAAGCCGATACTCAAGTTTGCAATCCTGATCCAACGGCATTGCAGGGGTTCGTCTCGCTTCAGCCGGGTGAATCGCTACCGTCACACGCCAGCGTTGCGATGTTGCGGCGGACACAGCTGCGCCAGCGGCGCTAGCGGCGCTCCAGCACTGCGGCATCACGGCTCCAACGCTCCATCTCTCCAGCGCCGCTGCCCTGGCTGGTTCAGCGGGGGCGAGGGGGCGAGGGGGCGAGGCGAAGGGGGCATGGCCTGGGGATCGCGGAGCCCGCTGGCCGGCAGACAATCATCAGCTTTTCATTCTGCGCTCATTTTTTCTTCCTTTCTTCCGGTCATTTCCCCAGCGTGAGCCTCGCGGGCAGCCGGCCCTTGCCCCTGGAGAACCAGGGGATGGGGCACTGGATCACGGCGCTAGATCGGGGGGGTGTCCGACCGTGGGGCGACCTGCTTATCGCCGTTGGAGGGTTGACGCCCCAGGGTTGTGCCACACGAGCACACCTGGATGGAGGCCATCCTGGCCAGCGATTCAGGCACACCAGGATTCCCGCCTGGCCGGCCTGATCCGTGAGGCAGATCCCGGGCCGGAGGACCGCTCGCCAAGCCCGTGCCCCAACCGCCAGCTCTAGGGTGAAACGTCCATGCCGGGCTGAGGATGCAGGGGAGCAGCGCACCGCCGCCCAGCACCAACATGGCTTTTGAGCCCATGCCGACGTTCCCGTCTCGGGGGCTGGTGGGTTTCGCACTGCTTATGGCCTTGGTGTTGTTTTTGGCGATTGCCCTGTTCGGCTTGCCCATCCGGCCCGCCCGCGCCCTGGAGCCCCCCTCCACCCCCCAGTCGCTGCCAGCCCAGGCCCACTATCGCTGCGATGGGGATCCGCTGCGGGTGCGCTACCAAGCCGGTGCCGTGGACGACCCGGCCATCCCCAACAGCCTGGCCGGAACCCTGCCGGGGGCATTTGTGTTGCTCGATTGGCGTGGCCTGCATTTGCAGTTGCCCCGCACCAACAACAGCGGCGTGCCCAGCTACAGCGATGGCCGCTGGTGGTGGCGGCCGCTGAGCGCCGACCAGCCGGAGTTCCGGCAGCGGCGCGGCACCTTAATCAACTATGCCTGCCAAGCGGAATCGCCAGGGCCGGCTCCAGACCCAGCGGGCTGAGATCCAGCGGTCGGGGACTGACCACATACAGATATTCGCGGTTGTTGAGGTGACTCACCTTGCCCACCACTTCACCCCGATGGTTGCAGATGCCGATCCGCGCCCCCACATAGCGCCGGTAGGGATGCTCGAGCGTGTGCACATGGCCGTTGCTGGCCAGAATCGCCTCCATCTCCGCCCTGCTGATAAAGCCCTCATCACTGAATGACACCACCAAATAGGGAACCCGCAGCGCCGCAATCAGGCTCTCGAACGCCTGGCGATGCTGGCGCTTGCTGTTGAACGCGCTGCGGCGCTCCCGGCAGTCCTGGCGCTTCATGGCGATGCCATAGAGCTCCGGCGCATCCCAGCGGGCCAGGGTTTCCCAGATGTGGTAGTTGCTGAGATAGGAATGCTGGTTGTACGGGGGGTCCAGGTAAACGCAATCGCCCTTCAGCCCCGCCGCCAGGGTCAGGGCATCGGCCTGGCTGGCGCTGCAGCGGCGCCGGCTCACCCGATCGGTCAGGGCCGGCAGCCGCAGCTGCAAGGGCTCATAAGAGCGCGGCGCCCATTGTTTGAGATAAGCCATTTGCAGACCGGTGGTGGAATCCACCCGATCGGCCGCCTCGATCAGGGAGGTGATGGCGATGGCCCGCAGCAACGGCGGCAGGGCCAGGGCTTCGATGCGTTCGCGAATCGCATCGATTCTCTCGCCGTTCTGGGGCTGGAAATAGCGGCTGCGCAGGCAGTAGGCCTCGGTCACGAAACCGGCTCGACCCGGCGTGGCGTTGAGCTCGGCGATCAGCCGCGTGGCGCTCTTCTGCCAATCGCGGGCATCGGCCTCCACGTAGCACTGGGCCAGGAGGTGGGCATAGCTGTTGTGGTCGTTGGCTCGCACCACATAACCCGCCCGCTTCAACGCCATCGCCACCCTTGCCGTGCCGCTGAACAGATCGATCACGCGCCGCACCCGTGGCAGCAGCGCCATGCAGGCTGTGATCTGGGGGATCAGCCTCCGCTTCGAGCCCAGATACTTGATCATTGGCGACGGCCTGGCCTGGAGCGGCGGAAAGAGGGCCGATTCACCCGCGTCAGGCGCAGGGCCCAACCCGCGGGCGGCGGTGCACCAGCAACCTACCGGCAAGCCAGGAAGCGAAAGGGCTCAGTAGGGTGGAGGTGCTCAAGCCAGCTTCAGAGCGCCCACACCGCCTCTTGCACCTCGTGTCCACCCCGGCCGCGGACGCCTGGCTGACCCAGCTGCTTCCCCTGCTCCGCTCGCCACTGGGGGCCCTGGCCTTTGTGCCGCTCTATGCCCTTTGGGTGACGCTGTTGCTGCCGGGGGCGTGGGCTTCGATGCTGGCCGGCGCCCTCTACGGCACCATCTGGGGCAGCGTGGTCACCTTCTGCGGCGCCAGCCTTGGGGCGCTGCTGGTGTTCCAGCTGGCCCGAGGCCAACTGAGGGGCTGGGCCCGTCGGCGCCTGGCCGCCAGCCCCAAGCTGCTGGCGGTGGAGTCGGCGGTGAGCCGCGAGGGGCTGCGGTTGGTGCTGCTCACCCGGCTCTCGCCAGCATTCCCCTTCAGCCTGCTGAACCTCGCCTATGGCCTCAGCGGCGTCAGCCGGCGCGATTACAGCGTGGGCCTGGTGGGGATGCTGCCGGGGACGGTTCTGTTCTGCGGTCTCGGCGCGTTGGCCGGCGATGTGGCCCGCTTCAACACGGTGCTGGCCGGCGCCGCCGATCCGTTCACCTGGTCGTTGCGGCTGCTTGGCCTGATCGCCACGTTGGCGGCGACCGTGCTGGTGACCGGGGTGGCCCGCCGCGCCTTGGCGGACCCCAACGGGGCGGAGCTACCCAGCGACCGGGTCGGTGGTGGCCCGGCGGTTGATCCTGAGCCGGAGCGCCAATCGGGCGGCGGCACAGCTCCATGATCCCGGCCGGAGGAGCACCGACAAACTCCCCCCCGTAGGATCCGGCCCAATTTCCCAATCCCGGCCCCGCCAGCTTGATGAACTGCAGCAACTGCGGGGCACAGGACCCAACCCCGCTGCGCCAGGTGGCGGTGACCCGGCAACGACGGCCGGCTTTGCTTTATCACTGCGCTGTCTGCGATTTCCACGGGCTCGCCGACCCACCGGACAGCGTTGAAGCCGACGGGTCCGCGACCGCCCGGACTCCCTCCTGGCTCTCGCTGGCTTATGCGGACGCCTTCTATGGCGACACCGGCTACGTGGATCGCAATCTCCACGCCGCCACCCTGCTGCGCCTCACCCTGGCCATCGGCCGTGTGCTGGGCCTCGGCTCGCCCATCGGCTGCGACATGGGTTGCGGCCTGGGCATGCTGCCGCGGCTGCTGCGCGATCACGGCCTCGACTTCTGGGGCAGCGATGAGTTCGCCGCCATGGAACTGATCCGGCCGTTCTGCAACCCTGGGCCGGATCTGCCGATCGGCTGCCGCACCGCCTTCGAGGTGATTGAGCATGTGCCAGATGCGGCGGCCTTCCTGCGCCAGCAGCTGGGGGAGGTGCCGTTGTTCGTGTTTTCAACGCTGATGCGCCGCGACGGGGAGATCCCCGCTCAGGACTGGTGGTATTACGCCTTCGGCAACGGCCAGCACATCAGCTTCCACAGCCGCCGCAGCTTTCAGCTGGCGATGGAGCGGGCTGGGCTGGACCCCGCCAGCCTGGTGAGCCTGGACGGTCCCCGCCACCCCCTGGCCCTGCACGCCATCGCCCGGGATTGGCGCTGGCGCCTGGCGTTTCGCTTGGCGATGCCCTTCGCCAACCGGGGCCTGGCCTGGCTGCTGCTGCCCTGGCTGGAGCCGTTGCAGGGCCTGCGCTGCCGCATCATCCCAGACCACGAGGAGGCGATGCGCCTCAAGGCGGAGGGATCGGCCGCAAGCGGCACGGCCGCCTGAAGCCGGAAGGGCAGGCTCAGATGCTGCGCAACGAATCGGCCTTTTCCTTGAAGGTACTCAACAACAGCTGCAGGTAGGTCACCTTGCGCAGCTTGATGTTGGCCGTCAGCGACATCCCCACCTGCAGCGGCAGCGCCTGGCCGTCCCGCAATCTGAGTTTCTGAGTGTCGAGGCGGATATCCACAGGGAAGCGGTAAAACTGCTTCAGCTGATCCGGCGGCAGGGCATCGGAGCCGATGCGACGCACCTGGCCATGCAGGACGCCGAAATCGCTAGCGGGGAAGGAGTCGATGCTGATGTCGGCCATTCGGCCCACCTTCACGAAGCCAATGCTGCGGCTCGGCACCTCCACCCGAGCCTCCAGCCTGTCGAACGGCACCACCTTCATGACCGGTTCGCTGGTCTGGGCCACGAAGCCGCGGGTCTTGGGCTTGAGCTCGAACACAACACCGGATTCGGGTGCGCGGATCTCCTGATAACGGATGTTCACGTTGAGCTCGATCAGCTTGCTGCGCAGATCCGCCAGCTCCCCTTCAATCTGGCGTACCCCCTGTTCGAGGATCGCCACCTGCCGCAACCGATCGGCGCGGGTTTGGGCCAGCTGACCGATCACATCCTGCACCTTGTTGCGCTGGGCCAGGTACTGCAACTCCTGCACAGCTCCCTGTTTGCTCAAGAGCTCCAGACGACCCATCACGTCCTGCTCCAGGGCCAGGTTCTGGATGAGCTTGCGCTGTTCGGTGTCGTTCACCTGCAGATAGCGCGCGAGTTCGTCGCGCTTGAGTAGCAGCTGTTGCTCTTTAAACGCGATCGTTTTCTCGGTGCTGTTCCGCCTGTCGAGGGTTGTTTCGGTATCGAGCCGCAGCAGCACCTGCCCCTTCTTCACTCGCTCCCCCTCCTTGACCAAGACCTTCTCCACCACGCCGCCGACCGGCATCTGGACATCTTTCACAACACCAACAGGCTCTAACTTGCCCGGCGCGGTGACGATCTCTTCGGTCTTGGCTAGGGCCAGCCAGCCGATTGCAAAGGCCGTCACGCCCATGAGGGTCCAGCTGATGCTACGGGCCCAGAACCGCGACTGCTGCAACACCACATCCTGGTGATCGCTGCTGATCGAGCGCTCCAGACGATTCTGGGCCGAACGGAACAGGGCTCCGGGGCCGGGGGGGAGCTGGGGGCGTGCCATCAGTTCGAGTCCTGCTGGCGGTAGAGGGCGTAGTAGCGGCCGCGCAGATCCATCAGTTCAGCATGGCTACCGGTTTCAACGATGGCTCCTTGGTGCATCATCACAATCAGATCGGCACGGCGGATAGTGGAGAGGCGGTGGGTGATGAAGAACACTGTGGCGTCCCGCAACTCCTGCCGCAGGTTGTCGCAGACGATGCGTTCTGTGTCGTAATCCAAAGCGCTGGTGGCCTCATCAAGCACCAGCAATTTGGGATTGCTCAGCAGCGTTCGCGCGATCGCGATGCGCTGCCGCTGGCCGCCGGACAAGGAGGCTCCGCGCTCGCCGATCGTGGTGCTGTAGCCAGCCGCCAGTTCCATGATGAAATCGTGAGCACCGGCAATTGTGGCGGCTCTAACAATATCTTCGCTGGCGGCTTCGGGGTTGGTGAGGGCAATGTTCTCACTGATCGTGCCACTAAACAACAGCGGATCCTGGGGCACGATACCGATCTGGCGACGCAGAGAATAGAGCTCCACCTTGTCGATATCGTAACGATCCACAAGGATGCGTCCCTTGCTGGGTGAGTAGAGCCGGGGCAACAGTTTCATCAACGTGCTCTTGCCACTGCCACTCTGGCCGACGATGCCAACAAACGTGCCCGGCTGGACGTGGAGCTGGACGTTGGTGAGCACCTCAGGTTGGCCAGGTCCAAAGCTGAAACTGACGTTGTCAAAGACAACATCGCCGTGCACCGGAGGGAGCGGAATGTTGGCCTTGTCCGCCTGGCTGGACTCCTCAGGGGTATCCACCACATCAGCCAACCGCTCAAAGGAAACCCGCAGCTCCTGGATGTTCTGCCAGATCGACGACAACCGCAACAAGGGCTGAGTGACATAGCCGCTGATGATGCGGAAAGCGATCAACTGGCCCAGGGTGAGTTCACCCTGGAGCACGAGGGCCGCCCCCACCCAAAGCACCATTAACTGGGAGAGCTTTTGCAGCACCTGGCTGCTCTCGGTTACGGCGGTACCAGTGATCGTTTTCTCGAAGGTGCGGGAGATGTATTTGGCGTAATACTCCTGCCATTTCCAACGGCTCACCATCTCCACGTTCTGGGCTTTCACCGTCTGAATGCCGGTGAGCACCTCCACCAAGTGGCTCTGGGTGCGGGCATTCTCCTCGGCCGCCTGCCGATATTGGCGGCGGAACAGAGGGGCCCCCAGTAGGGTCATGCCAACCTGGATGGGCAAAACCGCCAAGGCGATGATCGTGAGCAACCAGCTGTAGAGGAACATCACGATGATGTAAATCACCGAGAAGGCCGCATCCAGCAGTGTGATCAACGCCTGGCCGGTGAGGAAGTTGCGGATCTTCTCCAGCTCGGCAATGCGGGTGCCCAGCTCGCCCACCGGCCGCTTGTCGAAGTAGTTGAGTGGCAGCCGCAGCAGGTGATCGATCACCTCAGCTCCCAGCCGCAAATCGATGCGATTCGTGGTGTCGGTGAACAGGAAGGTGCGCAGCGAACCAATCACCCCCTCCATCAAGGTGACAACCACCAAGGCGATGCCGAGGATCTGCAGGGTATCGAGGCTGCGTTGGCTGATCACCTTGTCGATGATCACCTGAATCAGCAGCGGATTGGCCAAACTGAACAGCTGCACCACGAACGAGGCCAGCAGCACTTGCAGCAACATGCCGCGGTAGCGCCTCAGGGCCGGCCAGAACCAGCTTGGGCCGAATTTTTGCTCCGGCGTGGTGATGCTGCGCTCCAGCAGCAGCACATCCATACCTTCCGGGTAGCGCTCCGCCAGCTCGGCCGGATCCAGCTCCAGCCAGCCCTCAGCAGGGGAGGCCAGCCTGAGGCCTGCGGCATTGCTGCCGGTCACCACCGCGAAGCTCTGGCCCCAGGGGATCAGGCAGGGGGTGATCAGCCGCGTGGCCGCCGCCGCCGGCACCCGCGCCCCGGACACCAGCAGGCCGAGCATCGCGGCGATCTGGCCGCAGAGCTGCAGGTCGATCGTCTGGCCGCGCCGCAGCTTGTCGCGCAGCACCTTCTCGATCGCATCGCGCCGATAGGGCAACTCGAGCATCCGGGCCAGCATCTGGAAGCAGGCCATGGTTTCGTCCAGGGGCCCCCGGGCCCGAACCAACTGCAGACCACGGGCACGGTCGCTCTGCCCCAGATCGAGGCTGCTCGGCTGGGGTGGCATCCCCGGGGTGGGCAACCCCTCGGCGTCACCATCCACCCCGGCCAGCACCTCGGGGTAGACCGTCTGCACGGGCTCGCCCAACTTCGGCAAGATCAGCAAGCGCAGCGGCAGCGGGGGCCGTGGCTGGGGCAGCGCCCGGCCAGCGGGCAGCACGCTTCCGAGGCTGAGTCCCGGCACGTTGGCGCTGGCTAGCAGCAGCTCCTCATCGGCGCCAGCGGGCCGCTCCGCCAGGGTCTCCGGCGTCACGGGGCGGGCGACCTGGCGCAGCATGTCCAGTTCATGGCGCCAGGAGCCGGGGTCGAAGCCGCTTGATCTCTGGGCGGACTGGCGCAGGGTCTGCAGGGCATGCAACTCCGCTGTCCAGAGGTGCTGGGCACACCAGGCGCGCAGCTGGGGATCGGCCTGCAGCAGCTCCAAGATCAGGTTGTCGGGGATCGCCGCCACCAGCAAGGCCGTGGCAGCGTTGACCTGCTCGCAGCCTTGGGCCCTCAGCAACGAAACCAGGCCGATGATCGCCCCGGCCTGCAGGCGTTCCAGCGTGAACGGGACCCCGTCCCGTTCGGCCAGAAGCCGTGCCGTACCGTCCAGCACCACCAACACCTGTTCGCCGATCACATCGGCGTTGCTGAGCAGCTGGCCCTCGCTATAGCTGAACAGGCGGGACCCCTCCCGCAGACGCTGCCTGGAGCGCTCTGAAAGCCCATCAAACGGGCTGATCGACAACAGGTTGTCAATCGTGATAGCGGAGGAGATGGTCATGGGGTGCCGTGCTCCTGGATCCGGCGCACCACCTCTTCCTCCACCCAAACGTCGAACAATTCGCGGGCCATCCGTTGCTGCATATCCTGATCGAAACTGGCGGACCGCAGGGTTTCCAGGCGCACCACCAGCCACCAGTTCTCAATCGGGAAGGGAGGCAACAGTTGACCCGGGCGGCTGGTGCGCAACTGGTCCGCCAACTTGGGATGGGCCTGGGTCAGGGGTACCGGACCGACCACGCCGCGGGTGGCTTGTTCCGGCCCCTTGGCGTACTGGGCGGCCAGTTCGGCGAAATCCGCTTCCCCTTCGGAGATGCGGAGGTACAGCTCCCTGGCCAGAGCGGAGTCCTCCACCCGCAACAGGCTGTAGATCACCTGGTCCAGCTGGTTTTTGCGGGCCAGAAAGCGCTGCTCAGCCCGATGCAGGAAATGCTGCTCGCAGTGGCGCTGAATGCGCAGGGGCAGTTGCGCCTGCCAGATCGCATCCGCCTCGCTGATCGCCTGGGCCCGCAGGAAGGCGTTCAGTGCTTCCGCCGAGCGCAGATTGTGATGGGCGCCCCAGGCCTGCTGGGCGCGGGTGCTCTCCTCCGCTGAGAGCTCAATGTCAGCCACCGCCTCGGCGATCAACTGCTGACGCAGCAGCGGCAGGAGGAGTTGGAAGCGGGCCAACTGCCGCCAAAGCGGCTCTGGGATCTCCACGGAGGTGATCGGCGCGGCAGCGGTGGGGGTGGCGGCGGCAGTTGCGGCGGCGGTGGTGGGTCCTGGCGACAACGTGGACACTTCGGCGGGGCTTGGAGGAGATGGGGTCACGGAGGGATTCAGCGCAAAAGGCCCCCTTAAGCGTTCCCATGCTGACCGAATTGGCCTGTCTTGCCATCCCCATCGTCACGGCTGGCAGGCTGACCACCCGCAGCCCCAGCTCCAGAGAGCGGCCCCAACTCGCCTCCGCCCAGGGCTGGGCAGCTGAGGAGAAACGCCGTGATCCGTTGGGGCCACTGCACCACCACCAACAGTTGGCGGGGCATGCGAAGGAAGCCGCGGCGGGAGAGATCGGCCAAACGGCTGAGATCGTCGTGGCTCAGCAGCGGATGGCGGTCCTGCATCCGCTCCCACGCCAGCGTGAAACTGTCGCCTTGCTCCTGTTGGCAGCGCCCATGGGCCTCCTGCCAGGGCACCGCTTGCTGGCGCAGGCGCACGTAGGCATCCAGCTCCTGGGGCAGATGGTCGATCCAACGGCCGAGCTGACCAACCGGCAGGCGCAGGGCCAGCAGGCCCGCGGGAGCCGGCAGCAGCAGCGCCGGCGCCTGCAGATCCCAGCTGGGGCGGGCCCGCAGCTCTGTCGCCGCGAGCTCAGCCTCGCGGCGATGCCGGGCGACCAGGGCCTCATGGTGCTGCTGGAGCGGATCCATCGACCGGGGCCGTGCGGGAGGGGATGGGGTTAGCGGGGCGGCAGATGCCAGTCGCGCAGGGCTGCGGCAAGCACGAACCAGCTGAGCCTCAGCTGGGCCCACACACCGCTTCTGCCGGCCAGCTCGTCGTAGCGGGCCCGACCGCAATCGGTCTTGATCCAGCGCTGGATAGACAGGGGAGGCATCCACTTACTTTGGCGCGGCATCGGCGTTGCTGCTGCCGCGGCGGAACAGCGTGCCAAAGCCCTGGCGGCTCCACTCCCCCCTCAGTTCGCCTCCTCCAGCAGACGGCGCAGCCCGGCTTCATCGAGCACCGCGACGCCGAGGCTGTTGGCCTTGTCCAGCTTCGAGCCCGGGTCGGCTCCGGCCAGCACGAAGCTGGTCTTGCGGCTCACCGAACCGCTGACCCGGCCACCGGCCGTCTCAATCAGCTCCTGGGCCTGTTGGCGGCTCAGGGTCGGCAGGGTGCCGGTGAGCACAAACGTCAGGCCGGCCAAGGGCTGGCGGTCGCCGGCCGGGGGCGACTGCTCCGCCTCTTCCGCCGCCAACGTCAGACCGATGGCCGCCAGCTCCTCCACGAGCCGGCGGTTGGCCGCCGTGCCGAACCACTGCCGCACCGATTCGGCGATCGTGCCGCCGATGCCGTGAATGGCGCTCACCGCCGCCGGCTCGGCGGCAGCAAGCGACTCGGCCGAGGGGAACGCCCGGGCCAACACCTTGGCGTTCACCGCCCCCACGTGGTGGAGGCCCAGGCCATAGAGCACGCGGTGCCAAGGCTGCTGTCGAGAGGCGGCCAGGGCCATCACCAGGTTGGCTGCGGAGGTCTCGCCCATGCGCTCAAGACTGGCCAGCAAGGCCGCGTCGAGGCGGTAGAGATCGGCGATCGAGCGCACCAGGCCGCGTTCCACCAGTTGGGCGATCAACTTGCCGCCAAGGCCTTCGATGTCGAGGGCGGCCTTGCTGCTCCAGTGGCGCAGGGAGCCACTCAAGATTGCCGGGCAGCCATTGCTGACGCAGCGGGTCGCCGCCTCGCCCACCTCACGCACCAACTCCGAGCCGCAGACCGGGCAGCGGTCGGGCAGCTCCAGCGGCGGCGCGCCAGCGGGCCGAAGTTCCGGCAGCACCCGCACCACTTCGGGGATGATCTCCCCGGCTTTGCGCACCACAATCGTGTCGCCGGCGTGCAGATCGAGGGCCGCCAAGCGGTCGGCGTTGTGCAAGGTGGCCCGGCTGACGCTCGTGCCCGCCAACGCCACCGGCTCAAACAGCGCCACCGGGGTGACGACACCGGTACGGCCGACCTGGGCTTCGATGCGCAGCAGCCGGCTCGGAGCTTCTTCGGGGGGGTATTTGTAGGCGATCGCCCAGCGCGGCGCCTTCTGGGTGAAGCCGGCATCCGCCTGGAGGCGCAGGTCGTCGAGTTTCACCACCACGCCATCGGTGGCATAGGGCAGGCCGTGGCGACGCTCCTGCCACTGTTCGATGAAGCGCTCCACCGCCGCCAGATCCGCCAGCAGGGCGGCGTGGGGGTTGACCCGGAAGCCAACATGCCGCAGCCACTGCAAGGACTCCCATTGGCTGGTGGGCGGCGGCGGATCATCCAGGGCTGGCCGCCAGTTGTCGGGCAGGTGCAGGGTGTAGGCGAAGAAATCGAGCCGGCGGGCCGCCACCACGCGCGGATCGAGCTGGCGCAGCGTGCCGGCGCAGGCGTTGCGAGGGTTGGCGAAGCGCGGCTCGTCGCGCTCCTCCCGTTCGGCGTTGATGGCGGCAAAGGTGGTGTCCGGAATCAGGGCCTCGCCGCGCACCTCCACCCAGGCGGGGGGCTCGCGCAGCTGCAGCCGCAAGGGAACGCTCTGGATCGTGCGCACATTGGCGGTGATCTCTTCGCCGGTCTCACCGTCGCCGCGGGTGGCCGCCCGCACCAGCACGCCGCGCTCGTAGCTGAGGGCGAGGGCGTTGCCATCGATCTTGAGCTCACCCACCAGCGGCAGGCCGGTATCGGCCGGCCGATCCAGCTCCCGCAACAGGCGTGCGTACCAGGCCTCGAGCTCCTGGGACGCGAAGGCGTTGTCGAGGCTGAGCAGGCCGATGCGATGCCGCACGCTGCTGAAGCCCTCCGCGGGGACCCCGCCCACCCGCTGGGTCGGGCTGTCGGGGGCGACCAGCTCGGGGTGGCGGCTTTCGATGGCCTCCAGCTGGCGATATAGCTGGTCGTAAACCGCATCGGAGACGATGGGGCTGTCCAGCACGTAGTAGGCGTGCGCATAGCGATTGAGCTGCTGGCGCAGCTGGGCCACCTGGTTGGCCGGCTCTGCATTCCCGATCGCTTCGGCAGCAGGGACGCCCCCCGTGGCCGCCCCTGCGCTCGTATCCGCTGCGGTGGTTTGCACTGTTGTCGGAGCCGCTGTCGTCGGAGCCGCTGTCCTTGGCGCAGCTGCCGTCGGAGCCGCTGTCCTTGGCGCAGCTGTCGTCGGCGGGGCTGTCATCGCCGGGCTGGACACCGCAGTGGTCGCCTCGCTCGTCCCCTCCGTCGTCCCCGCGGTGGCGCTCAGGGGGCGTTGCCCGC
>Ga0315904_10008121_pt1 | contig 13940 bp, 9 predicted proteins | sample LakEriMetagenome_6_FD_203529 | JGI IMG/M metagenome (GOLD analysis project Ga0315904, IMG submission 203529) | Freshwater fungal communities from buoy surface, Lake Erie, Ohio, United States - Buoy 12 MA120 | ecosystem: Environmental > Aquatic > Freshwater > Lake | place: USA: Lake Erie, Ohio... | reverse complement strand
CCAGCGCCGATCCGCCTTACCGCGCCATCGCATGGATGTTGGAAAATCGGCCTCCGGACGCCTTTATCGGCAATCCGCGTCGCCACTGGCAGCACTACGCCACGCGCATGAACCAGCCGCACAAAGACCTGCGCATCTGGCGTGCCTGGGCGTGTTGGCTGCTCGCCTGCCAAATCCTGCCCGCAGCCGAGTTTCCGCCCGATTTGGCTCAAATCCGCGAAGAAGGCCTCATCGAGCCCACCCAGCTCCAAATCGCGCAAAACCTCCCGCCGCGAGATTTAGCGATTTGGCGGCCCTTGATCGAAAAAACGACCGAATCGCCTCCCGCGACTCGAATCCGCCGCATCCAGCCGGGCGAACTGCCTGTCATTCAAAAGCTCGCGCATCAAATCTGGCACGAATGCTATCCCGGCATCATTCCGCAGGGCCAGATCGACTACATGCTCAGCATTTGGTATCAACCCGGAGCCATGGCGCATGAGATGAACACGCGCGATGTCTGGTTCGCCCTCATCGAGGCCGAAAACCTCGGCCCAGTCGGCTACTTGAGCTTTGAGCGCATCGCAAACGAGCCCGTCGTCTTCATCAACAAGCTCTACCTCCAGCAGCGCATGCACGGTCTCGGCCTCGGAGGTGCCGCGCTCGACTGGATCAGCCAGCGCGCACTCGAAATGCACTGCCCGCGCCTTCGTTTGCGCGTGAACAAACACAACCATCCCGCCATCCGCGCTTATCTGCGCGCTGGATTCCATTTCACCGAGGACGTCGTCACCGACATCGGTTCCGGCTACGTCATGGACGACTACCTCATGGAAAAGCCGCTCACGTGCAGCACGGACAAGCCTGCACGAAATGCCCCGGCGACACTTCTTTGAGCTTCAGATCCATCTTCGTGCTCTCCTCCCACTTCGGGTGCTTCATGCGATGCCCGAAGGCACAACCGGCCGGTGGGTTGATCGGCGAAGGCACATCGCCACGCAGCAATTGACGCTCGCGGCGCTTCGTCGGGTCGGCGATGGGGATCGCATCGAGCAGCGCCTTCGTGTAGGCATGCCGCGGGTTTTGATAAAGTTCGGCCGCCGAGGCCATCTCGACAATTTTGCCGAGGTACATCACCGCCACGCGGTCGCTCATGTGCTGCACCACGCTGAGGTCATGCGCGATGAAGAGATACGCCAGCCCAAAGTCCCGTTGAAGCTCCAGCAGCAGGTTCAAGACCTGCGCCTGCACGCTCACATCGAGTGCGGAGACCGGTTCGTCGCACACGATGAGCTTCGGCTTCAGTGCCAAAGCCCGTGCGATGCCGATGCGCTGTCGCTGACCGCCGCTGAACTCGAAGGGATACTTGTGCACCCCGTCCGCAGGCAGGCCGACACGCTTCAGCAGCTCCGCCGCCCATTCACTGCGTTCGGCCCGGGTGCCCATCTTTTGAATGATGAACGGCTCCTCCAAGATCTGCCCGATGGTGTGACGCGGATTCAACGACTCCGCCGGATCTTGAAACACCATCTGCAATTCCCGCCGCAGCTCGCGGAGTTGCCCTTGCGACTTCGTCGAGATGTCGTGGCCGTTGAATTGAATGCTCCCCGCCGTCGGTTTGAGCAATCGCACGACTGATTTCGCCACCGTGGACTTACCGCAGCCGCTTTCACCGACGAGCCCGAGCGTCTCACCCGGCTTCAAATCAAAGCTCACGCCATCCACCGCCTTGCAAGTGGCCTTCGTCGTGTAAAACACGCCGCCACGCACCGGAAAGTGCATCTTCAGGTTCTGGACGGTAAGGAGGCTCATGAAGCAGACAATTGGTGGGCGAAACAAGCGCAGGCCTCGACGCCGTGGTCGTGGCCGCAGTCTTTCCAGGGCTGGCGCTGGCTCAAAACATCATCGCTGTGGGCGTTGGGGCAGCGCGGGGCGAAGCGGCAGCCTTTGGGCATGTCTGCAAGGCTGGGCACCATGCCGGGAATGACGGGGAGAGGTGTCTTCGGCGGATGCTCGAGCTTGGGCAGGCACTGGATGAGGCCTTGCGTGTAAGGGTGGAGCGGTTTGGCGAAGATTTCGCTCACGGGGCCGCGTTCGACGATGCGGCCGGCATACATGACGATGACTTCATCACACACTTCAGCGATCACGCCGAGGTCGTGCGTGATCAGGATGACGCTCATGCCGAGGTCCTGCTGCATATCGCGAATCAGCTCCAGAATTTGTGCCTGCACGGTCACATCGAGCGCGGTGGTCGGCTCGTCGGCGATGAGGAGCTTCGGCGTGTTGATGAGCGCCATCGCAATCATCACGCGCTGGCGCATGCCGCCGCTGAGCTGGTGCGGATATTCGTTCAGACGCTGCTCCGCAGCGGGAATACGCACTTTGTTCAGCATGTCGAGACTGCGGGCCAAAGCCTCGCGCGGCTCAATTTGCGGTTCGTGGAGCAAAACGGCCTCGCAGAGCTGTTTGCCGATGGTTTGCACCGGATTGAGCGCGGTCATCGGCTCCTGGAAAATCATCGAGATGTCGTTCCCGCGCACTTTGCGCATCTCCTCGGGCGAAATGGCCGTCAGATCGCGATTTTCGAAGCGGATGCTGCCGCCGAGGATTTTGCCGTGTGGCTGCGGAAGCAGTCGTGTGATCGAAAACGCCGTCACGCTCTTCCCGCAGCCGCTTTCGCCGACAATGCCGAGCGTCTTGCCGTGTGGCACCGTGAAGCTCACGCCATCGACGGCCACCACGCGTCCGGCATCGGTATCGAAGCCAGTGACAAGATTTTCGACCTGGAGGATGGGTTCGCTCATTTGTCGCGGTATTGGTCAAAGACGCGGGAAACCTCGCCGAAGCTGCGGCCCTCGCGTTTGGCTTGGAGAGTCTCCGCCTTGATGTCTTCGTCGATCCACCAGACGTAGGAATCGAGGGCTTCCCGTGTCATTTTGCAGTTGCCGTCCTTCGGCCAGCGCAGCCAGCGGGAGTGAAAGTAGCGGTAGAGAGGCACTTCCCAGGTCGGTATCTCCGTGGCCAGCGCATTGACTTTTTCCTCAATGATCCAGCTCAGGCGCTCCAGCTCATCCTCGGTGGGCGCGGCGCGGTGTTGGTCGATGAGGGTGTCGAGCTCGGCATTCGCGGTCTGGGTGAAATTGTTGGTGTTGGTTTTGACCTTCTTTTTGCCGTCGGCGCTGACTTCATGCGCGTTCGAGCTGTGGTAGTGCTGCCAGAACTCTGGATAGGGCGGACGCGAACCGAAACCGGCGAGGATGAGTTCATGCTTCTTTTCATCGCCCTTTTTGAAGAGCTGCGTGAAGTCGATGGACTCGATTTGCAAATCGACGCCTGCTTTGAGCGCCGCTTCTTTCCAAATGACGCCCACTTGGGTGTAGAGCGGCATGTTGCCGATGGTGAGGATGAAGCTCAAGCGCTTCCCGGCGGCATTCATGAGCACGCCGTCCTTGCCTGCTTTCGTGAAGCCAGCCTTCGCAAAAGACTCACGAGCCTTGGCGGGATCGTAGGGGCGTGCTTTGACATTCGGATTGGTGAAGCGCCCGTAGCCTGCGGTAGCACTCTGCATGCGCGCGGCGTCATCCCGGAGCACCACGGAGATCACCTTATCCATGTCAAAGGCGTGATGCAATCCGACGCGGATGTTGAGATCGGCGAGCAACGGATGATCCTGGTTGATGAACACGCAGCGCGGGATGCGGGGATACTGATTGTAGAATGAGTAGCGCTCGATGTAGCCATTGAGTAGCTCCGGCACGTCGCCACGCTCATACCAGTAGGTCGCGGGGAGGAGCTGAGCGCTGTTGCTGAAGAAGTCGAGCTTGCCCTGCCTGAGCAGTTCGAAACTCTTGTCCGAGGTGCTGACGAGGCGGTAAACGAGGCGATCTGGGTTAAAGCGGTAGCGGTAGTACTTTCGATCTCGCGCCCACCAGTCTTTCACTCGGGTGAGGGTGATGCTGCGGCCAAATTGGATGTCCTCCGGTTTGATGTCGTAGGCGCCGGTGGTGGGCATTTTCCGCCATTGATACCGAGCGGGGAAGTCATCGGTGAACTCACGGAAGAAATGCCACGGGTGAGGGTTGATCTGCGCGATGAGAAACGGATCGGGGTTCACCTTCGTCATGGTGATGGAAAAGGTGTGCTCATCATACTTCGTGATCGAGGCGAACTCTCGCTGCACATAGTCGAGCTGGTAGGGCTCCTTGGAGTGCTTCGATGTAGCCATGTGCATGGACATGAAGAAATCCTCCACCGTGACCTTCACGCCATCGGAGTAGGTCGCGGCGGGATCGAGACGGTAAAAGGCCGTCTTCCGGTCCTCACTCAGTGCCCACTCGCTCGCGAGTGCGGGGATCCACTGATCCACGTTCGGGTGCCGTTCGAGCTGCTTCATCTCGATGAAGTCGTAATGCTCACTGCGGAAGGTGTTGCTTCCATCCGGCCCCATGAAGCGCAGGGTGGGCGGGAAGTTCGGCATGTCGTAGTTGAAGGTGCCGCCCTTCTTCGCTGCTTCGTCGCCGAGTTCCGGGTAATCGAGTCCCTTCTCCCATTTCAGGTTCGAGGGCAGGTCAGCGAGCGTCTTGAACTGATAAAACTCCGGCTTCGCCTTCCATTCAGCGCGTACTTCTTCGGTGTTGTCGTAGGGCGGGAAGCGATCGTCGGCTTCGTGGTTCGGGGAGCATGCAGCGAGAGCCGCAGAGACTGCGAAGAGCAAAAGCAGGCGATGTGAGGCTGCGGGCTTCATTCGTAAGTCGTGAATTTTTTCGGGTCGAAGGCCTCGCGCACGGCTTCACCAATGAAGGTGACGAGCACAAGCACACCGGCCATGGCGAAGAAGGCGCTGCTGACGATCCAGGGTGCGCCGAAGTTGTCCACGCCTTCATGCAGCAGGCGGCCCCAGCTCGGTTCATCCGGCGGCATGCCGAAGCCGAGGAAATCGAGCGCCGCGAGGGAAGTGATGACGCCAGCCACTTTGAAGGGCGCGAGCGTGACGAGGATGGCGATCACATTCGGCAGCACATGCTGGAAAAGGATGCGCGGAGTGCGGGCACCGAGCAGCCGCACCGCGGCGACATAGTCTCGCTCCTTTTCTTTGAAGACGGCGGTGCGCAGATAGCTCGTCGTTTCCATCCAGCCAAAAAGCGCGATGACCATCACGAGTACGGTGAGTGTGGGTGTCAAAAGAGCGCTGATGATGGAGACGACGAAGAGAAATGGCAGCACGCTCCACACCTCGATGAAACGTTGGCCGATGATGTCCAGCCAGCCACCAAAGTAGCCCAGCGCGCCTCCGATGATCACGCCGATGGCGAAAACGATGAAGACATAGAGAACGGCGACGATGAGTACCTGCTGGAGGCCACCGAAGAGCATGGCCAGCACGTCCTGGCCGACGGTGTTCGTGCCCAAGAAGTGCCGTCGTGTGATGGAAGGCTCGGAAGGTGGATAGACAGCCCGCTGCCACTCGGCGTGGGCCTGAGCTTCGAGCGCAGCGGCTTTGCCATTCGTGAAGTCCGTGTAGTCCGTGCGTTTTCCGTGCTCGTAGCGGCCTTTTTCGATTTGTTCGCCCTGCTCGTCCCAGCCGCGAAATTCACCATGCTTCACGCCTTGGCGAAATTGAAACTCCTGGCGCTTCTGCGCGGCATTGCTGACGAAAACCGTGTAGGCCATGCCGTCGAAGAGGCGTGAGGACCCTGCGCGGTGCAGTTTGCTATCGCGAAAATCGAGCGTCTCAATGCTGGGTGGTGAATCGAGCTTCGTGGCATAGGGGACGAGAGGCATGAGCACCCAGTCACCTTTCTTTTGCTCGCGGCAGCGGGTTTGCAGTTCGCGGTAGTCGGTCTCTGCCTCGGAGTCGAAGCCAAAGGTTTTGCCGGGAAGGAGTTCATTCAGCAAAAACGGGAAGTGCAGCTTGCCGCCGTAGCTGACGACGAGGGCACGTTTACCGACAATGAGGCTATCGAGTGAGGCGAGGCCAGCGAGACCGACGAGCACGAGGAAGGACAAATAGCCGCGCCGCAGCGAGCGAAAGCGGCGAAGCTGCTTGGTGGTTTGCGGCGCAAACTGCCACTCGCGCTGCTTTCGCAGCCCAAGACGCAGTCCACAGCCGAGGCAGATGCTGACGAGGAGCCAGCCGAGAACATGGCCACCTAGAAACGGCACTTTAAAGACTGGCACCGCGAGACCGCAGGCGTGCTGAATGGCCGCGAGCACCGCGAAGAAGGTCAAACAAAGGCCAGTGGTGCGTGACGACATGTTTATTCGAAGCGAACTCGTGGATCGGTGAGGGCCACCAGGTAGTCAGAGAGGATGTTCCCCAGCATGATGAGGATCACATCCAGGGTGAGAATGCCAAGCACGAGGGGGAAATCACGCTCTTCGAGGCTCTGAATCATGAGAAGGCCGAAGCCGTCGATCTGGAAGATTTTTTCGATCAACATCGAGCCAGCGACGAAGATGGTGGTGATGCTTCCCAGGGTGGTGGCCACCGGGATGAGCGAATTCCGCAGTGCGTGGCCAATGACGGCACGGCGAAAGCTGGCCCCTTTCGCGATGGCGGTGCGCACATAGTCAGCGGCGAGGTTATCCATGAGGTTGTTCTTCATGAGCATGGTCATGAAGGCGAAGGAGCCGATCATGTAGCAGATGAGCGGCAGCACGGCGTGATGAGCCACATCCCAAATTTTGCCGAAGAAGCCCAGCGAGGCGAAATTCTCCCCCGTGAAGCCTTCCGTGGGAAACCACTCCATTCGCGCGGCGAGATACACCACGAGCATGGAGCCGAGGAGGAAGCCGGGGATGGCATAGCCAATGAAAATGAGCACCGAGCTGACGTTATCGAGTACGGTGCGGTGCTTGATGGCTTTGAGCACGCCCAGCGGAATGCAGACGACGTAAGTGAGGATGAAGCTACACAGGCCGTAGAAGATGGAGACGGGCATCTTTTCGAGCATCATGCCGAGCACGGGCTGATTGTAAGTGGTGGAGAGGTGGAAGTAGCCGTGGATAGCCCCTTTATAAGAGGGGCGGTAGAGCACCACGCGGCTCTTATCCGCCTCGACGCGGGTTTTCCAGCCATCGAGAGCAGCCGCATCGGCGCAGACGAGCCTGCCATCGCGATGCAGTGTGGCGGGCGTGACCTGGTAAGCGTTGTTCGGCTTCCACTGCTCCTTCGGCAACAAGACCTTCAGGGTCACTGGCAGCTCGTTTTGATCCTTTTCAAATGTCACAAACTGCGGCGTCTCCTCGCGTGGCAGGACACCGAGCCAGATGCCATAGGCTTCGAGGTAGGGTTTATCGAAGCCGTAGTACGCAGAGAGCTCCGCGAGCTGCTCTTCGGAGAGGGAAGCGCCCGCGTTTTTGCTGCCACCTTTCTCATTCATCGCCATCTGCTGCATGTAGCGCTCCAGCGGACCACCCGGCGTGATGCGAGTGATGAAAAAAACCGCCATCGTAGCCCCGATCACGGTCGGGAGGATGAGCAAAAAGCGGCGGATGAAGTAGGCGGTCATTCGGGGGAGCGGGCTGCTTTTACGGCAGGATTCGCGCGTTGTTGACAGTTTTTTGAAGGAGACGAAAGGCAGCGGCATGTCCCGTGCCGCTTCATGCGCTTTTTTGACCTCCCTGCTGCTCAGCGCGTGCGGCGTGCATCACGGTCCTGTGTCTGGCGGCACGATGCGGCAGTTGCGTGAGCAGGCGGTGACGGAAACGGAGGCGCGGCGCATGCTGCGCGGCGGTCACATCGACACACGGAGCACGCCGGGTGCCACGCGAGTGAGCGTGCCGATGCATCGCGATAACGCCGGCCTGCCGCACATCGACGTGAGCCTCCAAGGAAAGCGGCCTACGCGGATGCTGCTCGATACCGGGGCGACCTTGAGCGTGCTGGCGGCGGCGATGGCCACCAAGCTCGACGTGGCCACCATCCCGAATGCCTCGCCGCAGATGCAGGGCGTCATCGGCCGCGAGGCGGGCATGGGCGCGATCATCGAATCGCTGCAAATCGGCACGTGGAGGCTGGAAAACCTGCCCTGCGTGGTGCGGTTGCAGCGCAGCAGCGGCGGGATCGAGTTCCTCGGCGCGAATTTCGACATCTCGCTGCTCGGATTCCATCTCGTGCAGAAACACTGCTCCTACGTCACCTTCGACTATCCGCGGCGCGTCATCGAATTCGGCTTCGGTGGCCGATTTGAGGGCCCAAAGTCACGCCAGCACTTCAAAGCTCCTTTTGTGCTCAAACACGGCGTGCCGATGGTGCGGCTCACCGTCGGAAAAACGAGCTGGGAGGCCATTCTGGACACCGGATCGGCCTTTGGCGTCGAAATCGACCAAAAACTCGCCACACGCCTCGGGCATGAAAAAGACGGCCTGAAGGTGGACGGGCCATTTGTGATGGTCGGCGTCGGTGGAGCCGTTTCGCCGCGCGATGCCGGCGTGCGCATCATCACGGTGAACGGATTGCGCATGCTGGGGCGCGAATTCCCGAAAGCCCAGCTCGATGTGATGCCAGGGCCTGCGCGCATCGGCAGCTTCTTCCTGCAAAAGCATCGCGTCACCTTTGACCTGCGCCGCAGCGTCGCGTGGCTGGAGCAGTAAGGTGCGGCAATCCTTGCTCCTTGCTTCCGAACGGTTTGCGCCCATCATCCGCGCCCCACAACTTACCCACACGACCATGGCCGACATCTCCACCTCCGCTGCTGACAAAAAGGAAAAAGAATACTTCACGAGCGTCCCTCAGGAAACGCCGGGCTTCTTCCTCAAAGGCTCCCACCAATACGATTGGGGTCTCAAGAACCGCCTCAGCCAGGTTTTCAATCCGAAGGACGGCCGCACGGTGATGCTTGCCTTTGACCACGGCTACTTCCAAGGCCCCACCACCGGCCTGGAGCGTGTCGATCAGACCATTCTGCCTCTCGAACCCTATGCCGACTGCCTCATGCTCACGCGTGGCATTCAGCGCAGTGTCATTCCGGCCTCCACTCGCAAGGCCATCGCCCTTCGCGCCTCGGGTGGCACCTCGATGGTGAGCCAGTTCGAAGAGTGGGAAGGCGAGATCGATGGCAAGAAGGCCAAGTTTGGCCGCCCCGGCTTCGAGCCGCTCTCCAATGAATCCACCGCGCTGAACATCGAAGAGGCCATCCGCCTTAATGCGAGCGTTTTGGCCGTGCAGGTCTTCATCGGCAGCGCTTACGAGCGTCAGAGCCTGAAGAACCTCACCGACCTCGTCGACGCGGCTTCGCGTTATGGCATCGCCGTCATGGGCGTGACCGCCGTGGGTCGTGCGATGGCCCGCACGCCGCAGTATTTCCGCCTTGCCACCCGCATCATGGCGGAACTCGGTGCCCACGTCGTGAAGTGCTACTACACCGACACCGAATTCGACACCGTGACGAGCTGCTGCCCCGTGCCGATCGTGATCGCCGGTGGCAAGAAGCTCCCCGAGCTCGATGCGCTGAAGATGAGCTACAACGCCATCCAACAGGGTGCCTCAGGCGTGGACATGGGCCGCAACATCTTCCAAAGCGAAGACCCCATCGCGATGATGAAGGCAGTGCGCGGTGTCGTGCATGAAGGCCTCACGCCGGAGCAGGGCTTCGCGATGTTCAACGACCTCAAGGGCAAGAAATAAGCCCTCGCAGAATCAACCTTTGACCAAGAAGAGAGCGCGGAGCCCCCGCGCTCTCTTTTTTTGAATGACGATTGATGAGCATTCGATTGTTGATTTTCGAAGTCCAAACCGGCAGCGCGAAGCGAGCCACCTCGACAATCAGCAATCGAATGTTCGTCAATCTTCAATCGATCGGAGGCCCCATGCTCGCGGATCGGTTTCGCCTGGCCTGAAAGCCTTCTTCTTTGCCCCGCGTAGCCGTTTCATGCTCCGCACTCTCGCCTTCCTCCTCATAGTCTCAGTCCTCCACGCCGCCGATCCCGTCCCACTTTTCATCGAAGGCTACGCTGGCCAGCGCAGCGTCGCGCAGGGCGAGGAAATCCCCATTCATGTCAGCACCACCGCGGCGAAGTTTGAGATCGAGGTCACACGACTCGGCGCGAAACGCGAAGTCATGTGGAAAAAGGCCGACGTGCCCGGCGCGGCACATCCCGTGCCGGAGGATGCCAGCGCGAATGGCTGCCGCTGGCCGGAGAGCGTGCGCGTGCCCGTCGGTGCGGATTGGAAGAGCGGCTACTACGAGGTCGCGCTGCGTGCGGCGGATGCCGGCGGGAAGTGGACGCATCGCGGCGCACGCACGGCCAGCAGCAGCGCGTGGTTCATCGTGCGCCAGGCCAAGCCCGGCAGCACCTCGAAGATCCTTTTGCAGCTCTGCTCGAACACCTACAACGCCTACAACAACTGGGGCGGCTTCTCCGTGTATGCCTACAACAGCCTCTCGAAGAACCAGGGCAGCCGCGTGAGCTTTGAGCGGCCCGGCCCGTCGCAATTCGCCCGCTGGGAGCTGCCCTTCGTCGTGTGGGCGGAGCAAAACGGCTACCCGCTCGAATTCGCCGCGAATGACGACCTCGAATTCCGCCCCGAGATGCTCGCCAGCTACAAACTCGTGCTCAGCGTCGGCCACGACGAGTATTGGAGCACGCCGATGCGCGACAACTTGGAGGCCTGGATCACCAAAGGCGGCAACGTGGCCTTCTTCAGCGGCAACACCTGCTGCTGGCAGGTCCGCAGCGAGGCCGAGGGCCGCGCCTTCACCTGCTTCAAGCAGAACTACCACCTTGATCCCGTCTTCCAGACCCGCGACTTCAAAACGCTCAGCACCGCGTGGAGCCACCACCTGCTCCAGCGCCCGGAAAACCAGCTCACCGGCGTCGGTTTCCTCTGGGGCGGCTACATGCGCAGCCACGGCCAGTTCATGGACGGCGACGCCTCCTTCATCGTCCACCGCCCCGACCACTGGATCTACGAAGGCACCGGCCTGAAGCGCGGCGACCGCTTTGGCGCCAAGGACACCATCGTCGGCTACGAATGCGACGGCTGCGAGCTTGAATGGCGCGACGGCCTGCCCTTCGCCACGCATAAAGACGGCACGCCGAAGACCTTCGAAGTCCTCGGCACCTGCCCCGTCCGCTGGCACCCGGACGACGTCGAGTGGTATGAGAAATGGGAGATCGGCCGCACCGGCGCCGCCTGCCTCGGCCTCTACACGAACACCGGCACCGTCTTCACCGCCGCCACCACCGATTGGTCGCATGGCCTGCAGGGGAATGATGCACACGTGGTGCGCATCACGAAGAATGTGCTGGAGAGGTTGGGGAAATGATCGTGGTGCTAAAGTATAGAGGAAAAGTCGCTGGCGGACACTAACCTGCTGATGTGCAACTCCACGAGCAAAGTCTTCAATGCTATGACGCTGTAAATCGTCTTCTTTCCGAGGCCCCATGGTCTGCCGATCAAATTAGCCGAGGCTACCGGCCGTTCCTTGGTAAAGACCAAGCCGAACTGCGCGCCAAAATGGTCAGTGATGATGCTTTCGAGATCGGCATCAACTGGCCTATCAGCACGACGACAATCGAAACAAAGGAACAGATGTCAGTTCCTTATTATGAAATCCCAGGTTCTGACTTCGGAATGCGGCCCGAACATGGCGACAAACCTGAAACACTGCAGGCCCATGGCATCGGATTAAACTGGGGTAGTCTAAGCAGGTTCGCACGAGCCTGTGAAATTGGGCACACACTCTTTTCGGGTGATTGGCCACTCATGTTCAAAGACAAGCTCAAAAACCCCAAAGACCACCTTTCGTTCATTGAGGAGGTCATTTGGCTGAGCACCTGGCATGATGTTTCAGAGATTGAATCAGAAATCCCAGTTTGGAGTCATCTGGGTTCAAACAAGACCGTTGATTGGCGATTCAAGAGCTGCGGCCAAATAATCAATCTAGAGGTCAAATATCGTGCTCGTGACTGGGTCCGTCATGTTGACGGCCCAGAGTTCACGATCGTAAAACCAAGCTACTACAATGACGTTGAAGGCAAATTCCAAGCACGAAACCTTGGCGAACTAAACATCGTGGCGATCAGTAGTTATGCTAATCCAGACCGGTCTTGGCGCGAAGAAACCGAGGAGTTCCTGATTCAGCACCCCCAGGTTGATGCAGTAGTTTTATGGGCTCCCAGCTTTGCCTCCGGCGAACATAGCTCGCCTTTTGAGGTTCAATCAGGCAGCAGCAAGTCATTAATTGAAGCGCTGTTGAAACACTCAGAGGAAGATAGCCAACATCTTGTTGTTGTTAGACATCCGTGGAAGCAGCGGGATGCACGGCGATCTACGCGAGCAGGAGAGTCTCAACGAATGCTCTCGCATTATGCGGAACGAGCAGCGAAGCGCGTTTGTGAGTGATTCCACCGGAAGTCCTCCGCCGAGTACATCCTCGTAGAAGGCAGCAAGACGAAGGGATTGTGATTGTCTCTTCGCGGCCTTCGTGATGAACTTGGCCCGGCTGCGCCGTTGGTGTGCGGTCACTTTCCAGCCATGAAATACACGCCGCTCCTTCTCGCCGCCGTTTTTGCCTCGCATGCTCATGCGGAGGATATTCGCCAACAGCCGCCGAAGGACCTGAATGGCTATTTTCCCTTCAACCCGCCGTCTTCGCTGAGTGAGTGGGATGAGCGCAAAGACTATGTGCGCCGCCAAATCCTCGTCGCGGAGGGTTTGTGGCCAATGCCGACGAAAACGCCGCTGAATCCAGTGATTCACGGCAAAGTCGAGGGCGATGGCTTCACGGTCGAAAAGGTCTATTTCGAGAGCGCGCCCGGATTTTACGTCACCGGCAGCCTTTGGAAGCCCAAGGTGATCCAGGGCAAGGTTCCCGCGGTGATGTTCGCGCACGGTCATTGGCAGGACGCACGTCTCTCGCTCACGGAGCCACAGAAAGTGCGTGAGGAGATCGCCATCGGTGCCGAGCGCTTTGAAAAAGGCGGGAAGAGCATCTTCCAATCGCTCTGCGTGCAGCTCGCCCGCATGGGCTGCATCGTGTGGCAGTGGGACATGCTCAGCGACTCGGATTCGAAGCAGATCCCGCGCGAGGTGGTGCATCGTTTCGACAAACAACGCGCGGAGATGAACACCACGGAGAACTGGGGCCTCTTCAGCCCGCAGGCGGAGTCGAATCTGCAATCCATCATGGGCCTGCAGACGCTCAATGCCGTGCGCGGGCTCGATTTCCTGCTCTCGCTGCCGGAGGTCGATCCGAAACGCACCGCCATCACCGGCGCCAGCGGCGGCGGCACTCAGACGATGCTCCTCGCGGCCATCGACGACCGCATCCAGCTCTCCTTTCCCTGCGTGATGGTCAGCACGTCGATGCAGGGCGGCTGCACCTGCGAAAACGCCTCGTTGCTGCGCATCAACACAGGCAATGTCGAATTCGCTGGCCTCTTCGCACCGAAGCCGCAGGGCATGAACAGCGCCGACGACTGGACCAAGGAGATGGCCACCAAAGGCTTCCCCGATTTGCAGAAGCTTTACGCGACCTTCGGCAAAAAAGACCACGTCTTCCTCCTGCGCGGCGAGCACTTCAAACACAACTACAACGCCGTCACGCGCAGCGCCTTCTACACCTTCCTCAACAAGCACTTCAAACTCGGCCAGCCATCACCGGTCATCGAGCAGGACTACGAGCCGCTGACCGCCGAGCAGCTCACCGTGTGGGACGATAAGCATCCCGCGCCAAAGGCAGCAGATCCCGACTTTGAGCGGAAGCTGCTCAAATGGCTCACCGACGACACGAAGCAGCAACTCGCGAGTGCCGACACCGAAAAGGTGCTGCGCCCGGCCATCGAAGTCGTCATCGGCCGCACCTACGACAAAGCAGGCAGCGTCGAGTGGAACCTCACCGACAAGCAGGACCGCGGCGATCACCTCGAAATGGCCGGCACACTGAAAAACACGACTCATAGCGAAGAGATCAACGTGTCTTGGCTCTACCCAAAGAACTGGAACGGCCGCG
>Ga0315904_10008116_pt1 | contig 13944 bp, 36 predicted proteins | sample LakEriMetagenome_6_FD_203529 | JGI IMG/M metagenome (GOLD analysis project Ga0315904, IMG submission 203529) | Freshwater fungal communities from buoy surface, Lake Erie, Ohio, United States - Buoy 12 MA120 | ecosystem: Environmental > Aquatic > Freshwater > Lake | place: USA: Lake Erie, Ohio... | reverse complement strand
CTAGATGGACATAAAAATTTTTCTCCACCAGAATTCCCAGGATAAATACTATGGCTCATCTTGTAAAAACTTTCAAAGACTTTCTTGATCTTGTTGATAAGACATATAATGACCACTCTTTTGAGTTGCGTTATGGTCAAACCGTTATGAATGTTTTGTATAGCGTTTGGCCGGATAAGTATAAAGAATTTGTAGGTACTAAGTTTGATTGTTTTTATGATGACGGATCAGTACGTTTTGCTCTAGATGAATTGGAAAAAACATGGACGGATTTACAATAATTGGTGATGTTCATGGTAAATATGATCGTTACCATAAAATTCTAATGAGATCAGAGGAGAATCCTTATACGGTTCAAGTAGGCGACCTGGGATTTAAGTACGATGTTTTAAAACCCTTTGATCCAAAACATCATGTGTTTATTGGTGGAAATCATGATCAATATGACATTATAAATAATGTACCGCATTATCTTGGTGATTATGGTTATATGGTAAACTTTAATGGAATAGATTTCTTTTATTATCGTGGGGCTTATAGTATTGATCGACAATATCGTACCATAGGTATTGATTGGTGGGAGCAGGAGCAACTAAAAATAGAAGATTTTATGAAAGCAAGAGAACTTTATAGACAAATCAAGCCAGATGTTGTATTGACGCATGATTGTCCTCAAAGTCTTTATTCTTATCTTCTTCCTCCGGGTGCTAAGATATATGAGAATATTACTAGTTGGGCTTTAGAAGAACTATTTAATATTCATCAACCTAAGATTTGGCGATTTGGTCATTTTCATAAAAGTTGGAGAATGACTATTAATGGTACAGATTTTAGATGCTTGAACGAGTTAGAAACAGAAATTTTAACCAAAAACGATGTACATGGCTATTGACAAAGGCTGAATGGTCTGGTATAATAAAATTGTTGAGCCGAAAGGTTAGGGCCGCGAGTCTCCCTTTAATCAACTTCTGTAGAGTTTTATGATCTTAATTTTCTGTATCGACTGAAAAAGGGATTTATAATACAATGAAAAACACAAAACAATACGATAAATTAAAACTCACAGTAGAAACAATTTGTCTTGAAGCGATACAAAAGCAAAAGAAAAGAGAATCTACTGTAGGATATGGGTTAGACGATTACACGGAAGGCAGAATAGTAGGAGGTGCTGCGTTGGCACGAAAAATTATTAGGGAAATTAGGAATCAATTTTAATAGAAGAGGAAAGTTATGAACAGTCGAAATTATTTTCTTGTGGCCGCATTTGCTAGTTTTGTATTTAGTGTTACGCTATGGTTTGCAGGAGATAGTGACCTCAACAAGCAGCAGGCACTATTCGTAGGATTGTGGGTTCCAAGTATTCTTTCTCTGGGGAATTTATTCAAATGAGTAACTTTACCATATTTATCGTAGGCATAGTAGTAACCCTCATCACTGGTATGGGGGTTATTACTAGCCAAGTATTTATGGGCTACAAAAGGCCAAGGCATTATCAGCAGGAAGTTAAACATAATGTTATATCTGAGTCTTTCCAAAATATTTGAGGTTAGTCTTGGAATTATACTTGCAAGAACAATCATACACTTCTTGAAAAAGATTAATGTACACATATGAAATACCGCACTAGTCCAGAACGATATTCTTTTTGGAAAAAATGTAATAAGAAAAATTTTGAATCTGGAAATATGGCCCAAGAGGTACATGATATGGAAGAAAAGTTCATAGAAAAATGTAGGGCTGAAGATGCTATTCCAACAAATGATTTACCAGACTTAGAATATGAATTAAGAACTAGTGACTATATTCATAGCAAGTGTGCAAACTCAGAGGATTATTGTAAAGACTTATATGCTGCATTATGCAATAATGAATTTATCAAAAATAACAAAGAATGTAGTTATTCATGGAGAACATCTGGTGGGATCATTTCCTCCATTTTAGAAAAGGGTGACTATATTGATTGGTATCTTTCTGGTAATGAAGGACACGTTACCGATGAAGTAGAAAAAGATATCACTGATATGGGTTGGAAAATAGTGCCCATAGTTATTGGAGACTAATATGATTCGCCCTCGTTTTTATCACTGGACTTGTTCAAAATTTGCTGACTCTATAAGAGGAACAAAGAAACCATACGCTCTTGGATGGGACGAATGGAATCAATGGCACAAATCCGCAAAACAGAAACATCCTGTTCGATATTGGATTGCTGAAACTGGCTTGAAAAAATTGCAAAATCTAATCTATTATCCATATGATATCTATCATACAATCAAAATCTATATTAGAAATCGCTTCATTGATAAACTTCATTATTTGCACACTGGGTTAAAACCTGGAGAATATCACGATCTAGACTATAGAATTCTTCATGGATTATTTAATGAACTTGTAATCTATGTTGAGACAGAATGTGCGTGGAGTTACGGAAAACCCAAAGAAGTTAAACATCTTTACAAATTCAAGAATGGATCATGTAAACAAGCCGGATTGGATTATTTGAACTGGGGTATCAAAGACAAGTACAAAGGAAAACTAACTCCTTTTGCTAAAAGTTGCAAAGAGATTAAGCGTTTGTATCTTTGGTGGACAGTTAAAAGACCACAACGTAAAAATCCTCATTTGGATAAATATTATGAAGAAGATACTAGAATGTTAGTTGATCTTATCAATATACGAAAGGATTTGTGGATATGAATATAAATCCAACTGTTCTTAGTATTCTTCATAATCAAGACTACAGTAATTTTAATATACATTGTCAAGTATCAGATTATGATTTTGAAAATCCAGAACACGTATTTATTTATTACGACAAGCACAGATTACATTTTTTTGGTCATAAAGAAGCAAGTTATGTAATAAAAGTTAGACTGAATATTATGTTATCTTATATTCAGTCATACTTCTATACCAGAAAACCTAACGCACAAATCGGTTTTATACTTGGTCTTGGTGATTCTGACGAAAAATCTAATAGCAAAAATATTCCAATTATATCATTTACTAAAAAATCAAATATCAATAATATTTTAATCCCTAATGTTGATTTTTTTACTGGAACAATACACACTCATTTAACTGATGTTAATCGTTACGATATTGATTTTAACTCTAAAATAGATGGATCTTGTTTTGCGGGAAGTTCGACAGGATTAATGAATGGAAATAAAAGAGTAAGATATTGTTTATCTAGACTGAACAAAAACAATCATCTTGCTAAAATTACTGGTATCACTCAAGGCACTTTAGGCGAATGGCAATCAGTATTTCCAGATATAGAATCGATTATAGACAATAATTATTGTACTATTCAAAATCAATTACACTATAAAATAGTAGCCAATATTGATGGCAATACCCTTTGTTATAGTCGCTTGTATTGGCAAATTTTGTCAAACTCTGCTGTTGTATACATTGAACCAGATACAACCTATACTCAATTTTTTGATACAGATGAATTGAGTAAATTTTATTTTATTTCATCTATTGAAGAGGTTGACAATGTTTACAATTATATTTTAGATAACAATAATAGAGACATCATTAACAAAATGAATCTTGATGGTCAAAAATATTTAAAAGATTGTTTTGATGGATATTTACTTAATAAGGAACAATTTCTATCTAATATATTAGTATATGTTCTAGATAGATTAATAGAAAGCAATAACAATGAATGAAAAAATATATAGTGATATTACAGATTTTTACAATAATGTTGGTGATTATATTTATCTAGAATATAAACCCAAATATCATAGAATGTTTTTTAGTGATAAGAATATTGATCAATTATTTGATATGGTTGGACGTTATTACATGGGCGGAAATAATGTTCCAGATACGGCTGGAATGATTGTTGACTATTTTAGGATGATAAAATGAATATTTTTAAACAACTTTGGGATAATTTTACTAATTTACATGAACCTAAAGCCATAACTCCTGTTGCTCCAACAGAGTTTGTTATGTATAATGATATGTATCCGTATACTGTCGAGCAAACAATAAGAGTTACTCATCATAGCAAGCCCAAAAGGCGTGACCCTGCACGAAAATGGAACAAGATCAAGAATTACCAATTTTAGGATCAGTAATTAATGATGGGATTAATGCCCCATTTGCTGATTTGTATTTAGATTTATTCCCCGAATATTATGATATAGAATGACACTATCTAATTATATAACAACAAAAAATAAATTTGCTGGTGTTGCTATGATAAGATTAGTATACAATGGTATTTCTTATGATTATAATAAATGGAAAATTAGTGGACAAAATATTTTCTTTTATGATGATTCCTTAAAAGTTACTCATGTTTTATGGACAACAGATGATATTACAGAAATTGATGATGTGCATATTATAGTCAATAAAGATAGTGATTCAAAGTATACTGTTGGATTAGAACTGTTTTATGGTGGGGCAATTTTATGAGATCGTTCAGTGAATTTCTATATGACGCTAATACAACATATTATGAACATCCATTTAATTGGAGATATGGTCAAACTATTATGAATGTATTATATTTATATTGGCCAGAAAAATATATGCAGATACTAAAAACAGATGATGATTGTTTTTTTAACGATGAAATAGTTGAAACTTTACTAACTAAGTTAGAGAAAGAATGGCCGGATGATGATGGATATTGATGATTATATTAATTCTCTTATAAGAGAAAATGAGAACTTACAAAATCTTGTAAAATCATTAAAAAATGAAGTTCGTATTCAACGTCAAGAGATTGCATCTTTAAAAGATGAAAGAAGAATTATTTTTGAATCTGAACGCGGCCCAAACACAATTATTACAGACATATAATGCTAGCTTTACAAAGTTATCATTTTTTCGAATTTGATAAATTAACGCGTTTTAATGACAGAAAAAATACTCCTACAATGGCGGTTAAGTTTGCAGAAATTTCCTGTGAACTATTAAATCAAAATGGATATGACACAATACTATATACTTCTAAAAAACATATAGATCAATTCAAACATATAAAATATAAAGAAATTATTTTAATTGATGAAAATTATTTAAATTCTTTTCCTAATGACTTTTGGTCAATAATTAAATTAATTGTAATTAAAGATATTGATCAACCATTTATACATTGTGATATGGATTTATTTTTGTATAAAGACATATCTGATAATATAAAATATTCTAATTTTTTTGCATTTCATCCAGAAAAATGGATTGATAAATCTTTTTTTGAAAATCATTCAAATTATTTACATAATTTTTTTCCTGATATACATCAATCAGAATTTATGAGTTATAATTTAGGAATATTTGGTGGTCAAAATTTTAGTGCAATAAATAAAGCTAGTCAAGATGTATTAAATTTTTTCATATCTAATAAAAATCAATTAGATATCGAACTTCAAAAACATCCACAATACAGAGTTAGTACCTCATGGTATAAATCTGTATTTCTTGAACAATTTTTGATGACTTCATTAATTTTGATATATAATAACATTAAAAGTCCAAATTTTATTTTTTCAGAGGAAACAAGCGAATTAACCTGTACGAATATGAAAAATCATAATATTTTACATTTATGGACTTATATATATCGTGACATAAATAAATATATAGGTGTTGATAACTTTATTAATATGGTTAAACATACTTATTTGAACGGTAAACAAATTTAATTCTTGACAGGACAGTGCCGATAGTGTATGATAGCGTTCCATACAAGGAGACTCTATGAACACTATTGATGCTATTAATGTTATTCAAACTTCATTGAATGAAAAAGATAATTTGATTACTCGTATGAGTGACAAAAATTCTCAATTGATTAAAGTTATCGCAACTATAAGAACCAATTTGGAACGTGCCATCAAGGGTCATACCCCACTAAACCAAGCAGTATACGATGCTGTTGACTTGTGTAGGTCGAACTTTAAGTATATGGACTACAGTTCGGGTCAGATTAAACAAGACCCGCCACTAGCCGACTCAGACAAAATTTTGCCATGAAAAATAACGATAAAATAAAACAACAAATAGATAGAATAGGATTCGGACGAACTCTACAATGTTTAATAGAGATTGTGGACGATTCTATAAATAAACATAACACTTCACCCGTTTGGAAATTAACCCTTGCTGAACATCTGGAAAATGCCTATGATGCTTATATGAACAAGGGTCAAGATTCCTTATGTGGAATAAATAATGATTAATTGTACCAAGAAACCGTATAATAGCGTTTGGGTTTGGGCAGATTCTCAAGAAGAATTGGGTTTAACTTTCATGCGTTTTCAAGAATATTACGAAAGTGCTAATCCACAATTTAGAGGGCATATATTTACTTTAGGACAACTCAGACATTGGTATTCAGAAACATATGGCGCTAATAATTACCATACATCATGGATAGGTTTTAATTTTCCTAGTAAAGTTTTAATTCCTTTTAAGGAAGGATTATTTGACCCATTAACAGTAGAAGAACAAAGACTGTTGGATTTATTTAAATATCGTACTGATAACTTCTATATTATAGGGGCTCAAAGTAACACAACATTAAGACATGAATTATCTCATGCTTTATATGCCTCAAACGCTAAATATCGTAATGATATCAATAAATTCCTCAATAAAAATAAAGCTAAACTTAAGTCTACATCAAAATATATTTTAGATAAAGGATACTGTCCAGAAGTTTTATATGATGAGATACAGGCTTATATTACAGATAACGATGACAATGAACTCATAAATAATACTTGTCCTTCGATTATTGCTGGTGTGAATAAAATCTTTAACAAATACAATGTCGAAAAGGTAAAAAAATGATGTGTAATGATCGCGAAGAAATGTGTGATGAAGAAAAAAGTTATCACGAATGGGTTGCTAATAATCTAGAATTTATGCAACAGAATAAATCACATATTAGTGTTATGAAAAAACTATATATGGAAGGATTTGCAGCAGGATTTGCTTATAAACAAAAATTATCAGCACAGGAACATCTACAAAAATAATATGTTTAAAATTACAGAAGTAAAAAGTTGGGCCAAGACTTGGGGGTATTCTATTCTTAAAGAAAAAGATGACAGTATCAATGGTGCTAGTTATTATTGGATGAAAAACGATGATCCTAATATTAGTGGTGTTGAGTTAAGTGTTAGCAAAGTTGCCAGAGCAATCTTTAATAATATTACAGATAACAAGTTTGTTGAGCACCAAAAACAATACGAAGAAAATAAAACAGAAACAAAATTTACTACCAGTGACTATTAATATGAATGTCAAATTAGTTAGTGCTACGCCAGATGCTGAAAAATTAATGGCTTATTGTGCAAGAGTGAGCAATCCCAGTAATCAAAATAACGAGAATTATGCTAAATTATTGAAGTATTGTATAGACCATAAACATTTTTCTATATTTGAACAAAGCTTTATGACTGTTGAGATCAACACCACAAGAGGTCTTGCTGCTCAGATTCTTCGTCATAGAAGTTTTACTTTTCAAGAATTTAGTCAACGTTATGCTGATACAACATTATTGGCTGAAGAAATTCCACTATTTGAACTTCGTGGACAAGATAATAAAAATAGACAAAATAGTATTGAAAATATTTCTGATGAAATTAAAGTAAAATGGAATACTCAAATAAGAGAACACTTTGCTAAAGGTAAAGCGATATACGATGGTATGATTAAAGACGGAGTGGCTAAAGAGTGTGCCAGATTTATATTACCGCTAGCAACTCCAACCAGACTTTATATGAGCGGAACAGTAAGATCTTGGATTCATTATATCGAATTGCGTTCTGGTCATGGAACTCAAAAAGAACATATGACTATTGCTAACGAATGTAAAACTATTTTTGTAGAACAATTTCCTACTATTGGAGAAGCATTGGGATGGAAATCTTAACAGTTAATATTACTCCAGAGATTTATAAAGAAGCACAAGATCGTAATTTAGCATATCAAAAAAAATACGGCAATTCTGGAACACATAGACTGAATAAAGATCGTCAAAGAATGACAGGATATTTGGCTGAGGCCAGTATCCATTCGTGTTTTTATGAACTCCAATATAGTGATAATGACAATGTTGATTTTTATATCAACTCTATGACTATTGATTCCAAAGCACAAGGATGTAATTCAAAACCTCTGAAAAATTATGTTGCTACTTTATATGAAGAACAAAAGAAAAGAGAAGTAGACTATTATATTTTTAGTAGAGTAAAAAATGATTTTTCTATGGCATGGATATGTGGGATTATATCAAAACAAGAATTTTTTAATAAATCAACTTTGGTAAAAGCCGGCACAAAAAATAATAATTTTGTATACGATCAAAGTAGATATGAAATATCTTATGATAAATTATTAGACATCAAATTATTTATGGATAAAATATATGAAACAATTTAATATAACAGCACAAGTTTATAGTAAATATGATAGTTATAGACAGACATTATTAATTAATGATGTTATATCTGCATCTTCTGAAGAAGAAGCCAGTAATAATTTTGAACAATCTCTTATTCTAGACTATAAATTACTAAAAATATATAGTATTGAAGAAATAAATGCATAATACACTAATATCTTTTTTATGTACAAATCCATGTACCTATATCAATAATCTGCATAGGTTTTTACATTTAAAGTCTTATGATTCTGTAGTTATAACAGATACACATGGGAGTTATAATAACCCATATTATTTTGGATTAACTAAAGTTTGTGAAGATCGACCAAGTGCATGGGAATATAGCATATATAATATAGCATCTAATCATCTATATGACAAATATGAGTATTTCTTTTTTATTGAAGATGATGTATATTCAAAAAAATATGAAACCTTCATAAGTCTTTTTTCTTCTTGGAATCAATATGATTATGATTTTATAGCTAAGAAAATAAGATCAAAAGACCAAGAGCCAGAATGGATTTGGTGGGAAAATGAAAATAATTGGAATACTTTTGATGATCCATATAAATCTTTTAATCCTATTTGTAGAATTTCTGCTAGATTAATAAAGCAAATCATAAATTATCAAAAAATATATAAAAAATTTAGTTTTCATGAAATTTTATTTATATCTTTATGTGTAAAAAATAATTATTCTTTTATAGATTATGAAGATAATGAAGAACTTAAAAAACATATTGGTATTAATACTGTAATCCCAGAATTATCTTATAATAATATCGTATATGACGATAAATTATATCATCCATATAAAAAACTATTGAACAAATAAAATTTCAAGTTGGCTATTGACAAATGACGATAGCATGGTACACTACCGTTTGGAGGCTTTTATGCGTTATGGCTTGTGTTGTATTTCATTAAAACTTAAAGAACAAGGAATTGGTCATCAGACCATGACCTTTAAACGATTTAATTCTTTGCCTAGAGAAGAAGCACTAGAAACTCTTGGAAATAGAATTCTTAATAATCTTGTCACTACTCGCAAAACTATTGATTTTTGTGGACAAAACAACTATGTTTATCGTGTTAGCAGTGATATTTTTCCACTCATCACTTATGACGAGGCTAATGTTGGTTTAGAGGACTTGCCAAACCATGATCTCATTCAAGATGAGTTTGATAATATTGCACAAACTATTACCGATACTAATGTTCGTGTTTCTTGTCATCCTAGTGAATTTAATTCACTCTCAAGTCTCACCGATAAAGTTGTCGAAAAAACAATCACAGAACTCAATTTCTATAGCAGTTTCTTCGACAGAATCGGTTTGCCAGCAAATACTCTCAGTCCAATGAATTTGCACGTTCATAATAACAATGGAACTAGAGAAGAAATCAGTCATCGGTTTTATCAAAATTTCAAACGTCTTGATGAAAATTGTCAGGCACGACTTACCATTGAGAATGATGATAAACTTAATTGCTGGAGTGTTCGTGAACTTGTAGATATTTTTTATCCTATTACCCGCATCCCCATCTGTTTTGATTATCTGCATCATAAGTGTCATCCTAATAATCTCTCAGAAGTAGAGGCTATTAACATGTGCTATGATACCTGGAAAACTCGTCCGCTTTTTCACTATAGTGAAAGTCGAGAAGGAAATAATCCAAGGGCTCATGCTGAGTATGCTGAGAATCCATTTGACACATACGGATTAGAATTTGACATTGATATGGAATTGAAGGGCAAGGATTATGCCTTAGAAAAATATGAACAAATAATTAAAGGAGTTTTAATATGAGTGGTTGGTTAATAGCAATTACTGGTGGGATTTATTTATATGTAGCATTAGAGCAGTATTTTGTGCATAACAATACTGGTATGCTTATTACATATATCGGGTACGCATTTGCTAATGTCGGACTTTATATGTTAGCATCAAAATGAGGACTATTTATGAAAGAACCAGTAAAAATAAAACTAACAGATTCTCCAGAAAGTAAAAAGGTTAATCTAACTCCTTTGCCGTCATTAGAAGATAAATATCTGGATAAAATGAATGATGATATTTGGATAAAATATGAAAATAATAAACAAAACAATTCGCAAAGCATATCAAAACTGGAATCCGAATCGTCTGATTAGGTGCTACCACTATGCTGCCGCATTTGATGGAACTAAACTAATTTGTTTCACCCAAAACAACCCGATTAAGACTCATACTGGTGCATACAGGATTGGTGAGGAGTTTAATCTCTCAAAATATAAGGAGTATCCCTATTATCATTCTGAATCTCGTCTTATTTCTAAACTTTTGGATCAGTATAATACCATTGATCCTAATTGGTCAGTTGTTGTTATGCGTATCAATCGAAAGGGATTGGTTTTAGGAAGTAAACCTTGTGAAAATTGTGATAAACTTCTTAATGCTGTTGGTTTGAATAGTATTTATTATAGTAATGATGATGGCAGTTTTAGTGACAGTATTGGAAATAACATTCAAGCAGAGTCCTTGACCCTGCCGATGACTATGGTATAATCCGTTCTACGGAGGAAACCATGAACTGCGTTTATTGTAAAAATTGTGTTGGGGTTGATCGTTACGAGTTTCTTGTTGAAACTGGTCGCAAAATTATATGCAAGGATTGTAGTATGGAAAATCGTGCCGTGGGATTTATGGATTGGGGACATAAAACTGCTCCATCTCTTGTGATGGTTCCAAGTAATGCAACACAAACTATTCGTATTCTTGATCGTGCTAATAGGAGAGCAAGATGAAAAAACAAATGACTTGGCTAGATTTATACAACTTTCTATATGAAAAAGCCAACGATATTAATGGTGAAGGAAATTTTCCTTGGCAAGAATCTGTACAGGTATTTGATTTTGAAACTCTAGGATACTATCCAACAGATTTTATTCAAATGCCAGATGATAAATTGTCTTTATCTATTGATACAGCACAAATGGAGGCAACGTAATGGATTTTGAAATTGAGAATCTGCTTTTTAAGCAAGTTGAAAAACCTAAACACCATCTAATGACTAAAATTATTAATGTTTGGGAGAATCGTTATCGTATTAATGTTTATACAGAAACTTTTGATGACATTGACAATCTTACTAAACGAAAAATTCATGCAAGTTATTTTTGTCATTATTCCCCTGGTGAATTAAAAATTATGGACGGGCCAAAAAATCCCTCAGACGCTCTAAAGAAATGCTCTTGACAGTGCCGATAACTATGCTATACTTAGAGCATAACGCTAACACAGGAGATTACGATGCCAAAAGGTAAAAAGACTTGTCCGAAATGCAACCATGAAACCGGCCCCCGTGCATATTGCTGTCCTAAGTGTAACTATGTTTTTGTGTTCAAGCCAAAAAGTAAAGAGACTAAAAATACAAAGATTATCCAGAATGTTAATTGGCGTGAACTTGTAAAGGGGGATAGGATTAAGGTGAATGGTGGCCCATATTTTGTTAGTAAGGGCGAATTTATCCCTATGGGATATAGAGGTAAGTTTATTGTTGAAGGAGTAGATAAGAACGGTATTCTCGCCTGGGGTATTGACAAGAGTACAGGATTTGCTCATATTTATATGGGTGGAGACATCCAGAATAAGGAAACTGGTGTTTGGAAAACCAAGCATAAACTTATCAAACTTAAACAAAGAGAGAAAGAAGCAGTATGAGTTTTGATAATCAGAAAAAAGAGGCACTTAGGAATTTATATTCTCACAGAGATCATATGGAGGATCACTTAAATAAGATCGAATCCATATTGCAGATATATTTTCCAGAAGAATTTGCGGTATTTTATCAGCATTGGTTTCCTCAAATAAAAACGGCTCTTAGGGATGATACTAAATGGCTACCTAGAGGTCAATATAGTATGGATTATACTTTAAGTCGTTTGAATGATAAAGTTATCGATGATGAAAATAAAGGTGTAAGTAAATATATCAAATAATTTTTGGAGTATAAATATGAGTGAAGTTTATGCTATTACTGATCTTGAAGGTTACGCATACGAAATGCGTACCGCTGCTGCCAAAAGTTTGTCAGCGAATAAGAAAGATAATCTTGATGACTATATTAGTATTCATCAAATGATTAATTTGGTTAGAAGCGAGTGTGTTGGATATGACCACAAAGATAGACCATTGCTCAATGAAGAATCTAATGAACAAATTTATGAAAAGACTGTTATTTGGATGCACAATGTTGGATTGGCAAAACTTGCTTCTAAAGGATTAGTAGAATGTGCATGGGACAATGAAACTAATGAAATGATTTTTTGGGCTAATCCAGAAATCTCAAAAACATCAAAGAGAAAGAAATCATCAAATGACAAACCTATCCAACGAAGAAATAAGAAGAAGGATCAGTGATCTTCAAGATAAAATACATGACTGCAAATCATATATCTCATCAGATTTTTGCATAAGTTGTAATGAGATGTATAAAAATATCAAAAAGTATGAAGAAGAAATCCAAATCTTAAAAAAAGAATTCCATGACTGAATAAATAATAAGCAGAAGATATAATGCATTTATTTACTAAGTATCAGTCAAAACAATATCTAATAAACAAAATACTTAATCTATTAAAGATTTCTTCAAGATATACTAAAAACAAAAAAAATAGACAAAGAATAAATATCTGTTATAGGCTATTGAAAAAAATTATATGTAATGACTATATGACTATTGCAGAAACACAAGATTTGGATCAATATTTGTTGAAATTGAACGATAGGAAAAAACAACAAAAAAAGAATATAGAATTATTTTCTAAGATATTATCAGATTATATTCTATACGCTCAGGATTAGGATTCTGCTTGACTTCTCTGTGCCGTGAGGTATGATACTTGTGTCAGATCGTTGATCTTTAACAATTTGGGGCGGAAGGTAAGCCGGTAGCATCCGATACTCTTATAAGGTATTCATAGGTAGGTTCGACTCCTACTCGCCCTATTTTAAAACTTGCTTTGATTAAAGACAGAACTATCATACTACTATAAATAGTCATCTTATAAACAAACAAGGAAAAGTTATGACAAATCGTTCATTATGTTGTATGCCGATAGTAACGCTACTAGTTGGTCTATTAGTATTATCAGTTGGTTTTAATCTGATATTTTTTGAGAAAATAAATAGACTATCTAATATTGTCAATACAATAACATCTCCGGTCGATGATGATGAACTAAAAAAAATAATAGAAGAAGTGGATAGATTATCAAAACAAGAATATACTAATAATCTTCAATACGACGTAAAAACAAAACAACCCATCAAAAATGATTTCTGATTTAATAAAGTACAGACTTTGGAAATTAAAATGGTCGTTATTTAGCAGAAAATGCTATATAACTGGACAAAATTTACAATTCAAACTATGTTACTGTGGACGCAAACAAATAAAAGACAGTATATCTTATAGGTATTTAAATGATGATATTTGGCTATCCTCAAAAGAATACCTGAAACTGTTAAGAA
>Ga0315904_10008115_pt1 | contig 13945 bp, 10 predicted proteins | sample LakEriMetagenome_6_FD_203529 | JGI IMG/M metagenome (GOLD analysis project Ga0315904, IMG submission 203529) | Freshwater fungal communities from buoy surface, Lake Erie, Ohio, United States - Buoy 12 MA120 | ecosystem: Environmental > Aquatic > Freshwater > Lake | place: USA: Lake Erie, Ohio... | reverse complement strand
CACCCTCCTCCATCTCGGGTACGCCCGGACCGGCTCGACCCCGGCGCAGCGCGTCATCGTCATCGAGGACCAGCTCCCGGCGGCGAGCACCAGCGTCTCGATCCGCGCGATCCACGCGGGGCTCGGGATCGCCAACGTCGACCTCCACGCGACTGCCGCGACCACGACGACGCTCGTCGGGTCGACCCCGGCCTTCGCGAACGTGGGGCTGACGAACGGCACCGCCGGCATCTCGGCGTACGCCGCGCGTGCGACGGGCGCCTTCGCGATCCAGGCCGCTGCGGCCGGCACGACGACCTCGCTCGTCGCCGCCGCTGCGCCGGCCGGTGTCGCCGGCACCACGACCGCTGACCCGATCGCGGGCGCCACGGTCGCGGGCTCGGTCATGACCGCGATCGCCTTCCCGGCCGCCGTGGCTGGGTCCAAGGCGGCCACCGCGGCCACGCCGTCGATCGTCTTCTTCCTCGATCGTCAGCCGGCTCGCACCACGCCGTAACCTGGAAGGGTTCGCCCTTGCGACCAGCGGCCACCGACCATTGACTTGGTCGGTGGCCGCTGGGTTTTCCCGCTCTGAGCATGTCGCGTTTCCCCCACTTCCCCTGGTGCTGGTCCAGCCCCCGCCTCGGGGCCTGTATCGCTGGCGCCGTCGCGCTGCTGGTGGCGCTGGCGGGTCTCGCCGAGGCGCAGCTGTTCCGGGGGACGGTGCGCTCCATCACGACCACGATCCCGATCCCCGAGGCGCAGGTCACCGTCCGCGACTCGCTCGATGATGTGCTCGCCTCCACGGTGAGCGATTCCGCGGGGCGCTTCACCCTGCGCCTGCGCCGAGTCCCGACCGGGAGCGTCATCGTCCAGGCCCGCCGGCTCGGCTACGAGGTGGTCCGCACCGGGGAGGCGCGGATCGGCCGCGGGGATTCGGTCGAGGTCGAGCTCCTGATGACCGAGGTGGCGGCGACCCTCGACGCCATCACCGTGCGCGGGATGGCCACCCTCAACGAGAAGCGCCTCGCCGACGCCTATCGCCGAGGGTGGCAGGTCTATGAGCCGGAGCGGGTGGCGCAGCACCAGAGCCGCGCCGCCGACATGATGCAGCTCCTCCGCTCCATGGGGACGCCGAGCCTGATCCTCCCACGGCGGATCGATGATTGCGTGCGCAACACCCGCACCGGGGAGTGCGTGACCTGGGTCCTCGATGGACAGATCGTGGGCCCCAGCGCCTTCATCCTCCCCACGGACGTCTACTTCTTTGCCGTCCTCTCGCCGTCCGAGGCGCGGGTGGAGTACGGGAACCGGGCGCCCAATGGGGCGATCTCGGTCTATACCCGCTCCGCGACCGACCGCCCGACGCGACGTCCCTAGGCGGGTCGTTAGGTTGCAAGGATGATCGACCGGGTGCGTGGGTTCCTCCTCTTCGGTGCACTGCTCGTGGCTCAGGGGCTGTCGGCACAGTCCGCGCCCCCCATCCCGCGCCCCCTCGGACGGGTGAGCGACTTCGCGAATGTGATCGCCGCCGAGGACGAGGCGCGGATCACCCAGCTCATCGAGCAGGTGCTGGCTGGCTCGCGTGGGGAGATCGCGGTGGTGACGCTCCCGGATCTCGCGGGACGCGAGGTGGGGGATGTCGCGCTCGCGATCGGGCGCGAGTGGGGGGTCGGCGCGGCCGCGGACGTCGGCGACCGTGCGCGCAACGCCGGGGTGGTGGTCCTCCTCGTCCCGCGCGAGACGAGTCAGGATGGGAGCGGACACATCAGCATCCAGGTGGGGCAGGGAGCGGAAGGGTTCATCAACGATGCCGTCGCGGGGGATATCCGCCGTGAGGCCACGCCGCCGCTTCGCGATGGCGCATATGGTCCCGCGATCGCGTTGATCACCGCGCGGCTCGCCGAGCGCTATGCGACGGAGTTCGGGTTCGCGCTCGACTCGACGTTGGTGCCGCCGCGGCGGTCCTCGGAGGAGGGGAGCCGCTTCCCGCTCGTCATCTTCCTCCTCCTCTGGCTCTTCATCAACGGGATGGCGCGCCGGCGGCGTGGGCGCGGCGGCATGGTGGTGGTCCCCTTCCCGATCGGCCGTGGCGGGTTCGGTGGGGGCGGGTTCGGCGGCTTCGGTGGGGGTGGCTTCGGTGGGTTCGGTGGTGGGGGTGGCTTCTCTGGTGGCGGCTCGAGCGGGAGATTCTGACGATGGCCAAGGTGACGATCACGCAGGACCAACTCACGCCGCGGCTCCAGACGGCGCTCGGCGCCGACCTGGTGGCGGTGGTGCTCTACGGCTCGGCGGCGCGGCCTGCGGGCGCGACGGGCGATGCGACGACCGGGGCGACCTCCGCTGGTGGGGTGGCCCCGTCGGGCGCGCGGAACATCCTCGTCCTCGTGCGCACCCTCACCCCGAGCGCGTTGCGGTCGGTGGCGCGCACCACGCATGAGTGGATCGCCGCGGGGCACCCCGCGCCGCTCATCATGACCGAGGGCGAATGGCGCACGAGCCGCGACATCTTCGCGATCGAGGTCGCGGACATCCTAGAGCGGCATGAGGTGCTCGTCGGCGCACTCCCGACGGGGGTGGCGGCGGTCGATCCCGCCCATCTGCGCCATCAGCTCGAGTTCGAGGCGATGGGGAAGCTCCTCGCCATCCGCCAGGGGATCCTCGCCGCCGATGGCGATCCCGCCCGTGAGTTACAGCTCCTCGCCGCGACCAAGTCGGCGGTGTTCGTCCTCTTCCGCACCCTCCTCCGGTTGCATGGCGAACCGATCCCGGCGGACGCCGCCGAGGTCGTGCGCCGCGCCGCCGGTCGTGCGGGGTTCGATCCCGCCCCCTTCATGCGGGTGCTCGCGCATGTCACCGGGACGGCGGCGATCCCCAAAGGTGACGCCGATGCCGTCCTGACGGGGTATCATCAGGGGATCGAGCGGTTCGTGGCATTCGTTGATGCTGGAAGCTGAAGACCGAAGGATCATCTGCCCTGTCCCCTGACCCCTCTCCCCTGACCCCTCTCCCCTGAGACCTGACCCTATGAAGCGCCTCCCTCTCATCCTCCTCGCCGTCGTCGCGATCCTCGCCTTCCTCGGCATCGGTGCCTACAACTCGATCCAGACCAAGGACGAGGGTGCCGCGGCGGCCAAGCAGCAGATCGAGGTACAGCTGCAGCGCCGTGCCGACCTCATCCCCAACCTCGTCGAGACGGTGAAGGGGTTCGCGAAGCAGGAGATGACGATCTTCACCGAGGTCGCCGAGGCGCGCGCGGGGCTCGCGGGCGCAGTGCGCGGGGGGAACGTCGGGGAGATGGCGCGCGCCAACGAGGCGATGACGGGGGCGCTCGGGCGGCTCCTCGCGATCGCTGAGAACTATCCGCAGCTCAAGAGCGATCAGAACTTCCTGCGGCTCCAGGACGAGCTCGCGGGGACGGAGAACCGGATCGCGGTCTCGCGCACCGATTACAACGCCGTGGTGCGGGACTACAACACCTACATCCGGCGCTTCCCGGCGGTCATGGTCGCGGGGCTCGCAGGGGCCGCGGCGCGCGAGTACTTCGAGGTCGAGTCGGAGGCGGCGCGCGAGACCCCGAAGGTCGCGTTCTGATCCGCACGCGGTTCACCTGATGCGCGAAGGGCTCGGCCAGTGGCCGAGCCCTTTCGTTTGGTGCCTCTGGACGTGGTGCTACGGCGTGGCGTCGTCGGGGAGGACGAAGGTGAGCGGGTCGACCGGGCGTCCGTTCACATGGATCTCGTAATGCAGGTGCGGGGAGGTGGTGAGCCCGCTGTTCCCGACGGCGGCGATGAGTTGGCCACGCGTGACGCGCTGGCCCCGTCGCACGCTGAGGCTCGCGCAGTGCGCGAAGCGGGTGCGGATCCCATGCCCATGATCGATCTCGATGGTACGTCCGAAGCCGCTGTCCCACCCCGAGTAGACCACCACCCCGGCGGCCGGCGCGACGATCGGGGTGCCGATCTCCGCGGTGAGATCGATCCCATTGTGTGGGCGGTTCTCGTGCAGGATGGGGTGGAAGCGGCTCTTGGCGAACTCGCTCGAGAGCCACCCCGAGGTCGGCATGATGCTCGGGAGCGCCTTCACGCGCTCCGATTGGAGCTTGAGGGTATCGGTGACCTCGTCGAAGCCCCGTGCGAGCGCGGTCGCGCGCTCCATCAGGCGGTCGAGGCTCGGACGCGCGCTCCAGCCGAGCCGCCCGAGGAAGGGGCGCCGTCGGTCGCCCGACCCACTCGCGACGGTGCCGCCTAGGGTCGCGTTGAGGGCGGGGGCGTCGTCGGTGAGGGCAAGCTCCTCGCCAGTGGCCTCGATGGTCGACTCCGCCGGGGAGAGACCCGCGAGGACCCGCATCTCCCCCTCGCGCTTGGCGAGCGCACTCACCGTGTCCTCGAGGGCGAGGAAGCGCTGGTCGGCGGCGGCGAGTTCGCGCCGGAGTTCCGTGTTCTCGGCGGCGACCATGCGAGCCCCCGGTGTCCCCCACGGGGTGATCAGGAGGGAGGCCGCCGCGAGCACCACGAGGGCGGCGGTCGCCACCCCGCCGCCGAGCCACCGCATGCGGCGACGCGAGAGCCAGAGCTCGCGCGTGCGTCCCCCCTCGGGGGGCATGATGACGATGGTCCAGCGCAGACGGTCCATCCCTCAAGCTACCGACCCCACCCCCCTCCGGTTCCCAAAGGGACCCCGAATCGGTCCGGCTCGGTCAGGGGGCGGTGGTCGGCTCGGGGCGGGGGAAGAGCCCCTCCCCCTTGGTCACCCGCCACCCGGTGCAGTCCAGCGCGTCGGCGGTGGCGAAGGCGGTCGCTGCGGCGGTCCCAGGGCCCCCCAAGGCCGTCCAGAGGGCCTCGGCCTTCCCCGGCATGAACGGGGCGAGGTAGACCGCCTGGCGGGCCAGCTGGCGCACGAGGGAGGCCAGCACGCGCTCGAGCTCGGGGCGGTTCGCCGGGTCCTTGGCGAGGACCCAGGGCTTGGCGTCCTGGATCGCCTGGTTGGCGCGGCCGATCGTGCGGACGATCGCGGCGAGCGCCTCGTGGAGCGGGTAGCCATTCGAACCGTCGAGCGCCGCGCGGGCCTCGGCGTAGTCGGCGAGGTCGGCCGCGTCCTCCGCGGTCCGCGCGCCAGCGGGCACGACGCCGTCACAGTACTTCTCGACCATCGCGGTGGTGCGGCTCGCGAGGTTGCCGAGTCCGTTGGCGAGCTCGGCGGTGTAGACCGCCTCGAAGCGCTCCCAGGAGAAGGCGCCGTCCCCATCGAAGGGGATGTCGCGGAGCAGGTAGTAACGGAAGGCATCGGGGCCGAGGCGCGCGATCGCCTCGCTGAGCTCGAGCTTCACCCCGGCCGATTTGGAGAAGCGCTCCCCGCCGAGCGTGATGAAGCCGTGCGCCCAGACCTGCGCGGGGAGGGGGAGCCCAGCGGCCATCAGCATCGCGGGCCAGATCACCGTGTGGAAGCGGGTGATGTCCTTCCCCACCACATGCACGGACGCGGGCCAGGGCGCACGCGAGCCCGGGAAGAACTGTGCGGTCCAGTAGTTGGGGAGCGCGTCGAACCAGACATAGGTGGTCTGCGTCTCGCCCGTGGAGATCGGCCGTGGGAAGGGGACGCCCCAGGCGATGCGGGCGCGACTCGCGGAGATGTCCTCGAGCCCCTGTTCCAAGAGCGAGAGGATCTCGTTGCGGCGATGCGCGGGCTGCAGGAACTCGGGGTGCGCGGCGAAGTGGGCCTTGAGGCGCTCGGTGTAGGCCGAGAGCCGGAAGAACCAGTTGCGCTCGGTCACCGCCTCGAGCGTGCGCGTCGGGTGCAGCGCGCACCGCCCCTCGTGGAGATCCGCGGCCTGCTTGAAGCTCTCGCACCCGACGCAGTACTCCCCCGTGTACGAGCGCTCGTAGAAGGCGTCGGGGGTCTCGGCGAAGATCCGCTCGAGCAACGCGGTGACGGCGGCGTGATGCGCGGCGTGCGAGGTGCGCATGAACTGGTCGTGCGAGATCCCGAGCGTCGCCCACATCGCGGTGAAGCGCTCGGCGACGCCGTCGACGAACTGTTGCGGTGCGACGCCCGCGGCCTCGGCGGTCTGCGCGACCTTCTGCCCATGCTCGTCCATCCCGATGAGAAACCAGACGTCGTCCCCGAGCTGGCGGTGGGCACGGGCGATCGCGTCGGCGCCGATCTTCTCCAAGGCGTGGCCGAGGTGGGGATCGCCGTTCGCATAGTCGATGGCGCAGGTGATGAAGAACGAGGACATCGCGTCGGTCAGGTGGAAGGGGCGTCGCCGCCGGCCGCACCACCAGTGCTGCCATCGCCCCGTCCACGACGGCCACCGCGGCGACCGCGGCGGCGCTTGGGACGACGCGGGTCATCGCCCGACTCGGGGGGCGTGCGCTCTGGTGTCGGCGGGGCGGGGGCGGCGGGACGCTCGGGAGTTCGCGGGCGCTCCGGCGTGCGAGGACGCTCGTGCGAGCGCTCCCGCGGTGTGGCGCGCGCGAGTGACACGACCGGGAGGCGCTCCTCCTCGTGGTCCTCCCCCTCGTGGTCGTGCTCGGTCGCCTCGTCGGGCTCCGGCATCGGCCCTTCGCCGAGCTCATGCCGGAGCAACGCGAGCGCGATGGTGCGGTATTCCCCGGCGACGGTGCGGAGCGTCACACGCTCGCGGAAGATGTCGTTCGAGATGACCTTCTCCTCACCGACCGCGGTGGTGAGGAGCTTCCCCTCCTTGGGGAAGCGCTTGCGCTGCTGCACGTAGAACTCGTGCTCGTAGCGCAGGCAGCACATGAGGCGGCCACAGGTGCCGGAGATCTGCCCGGGGTTGAGCGTCGAGAGGCGCTGATCCTTCGCGGCGCTCGACTTCACGGGATTGAGCTGGGGGAGCCAGGTGCTCGAGCAGAAGGGGCGACCGCAGCGGCCCACGCCATCGAGGCGCTTGGCCTCGTCGCGCACCCCGATATGCCACATGTACACCCGGGTCGAGAAGCGCCGCTCCATCTTCCGCACCAGATCGCGGAAGTCGACGCGCTCCTCAGCGGTGAAGTAGATGGTGAGCCGCCGTCGATCCCACTGCCATTCGGTGTCGGAGACCTTCATCTCGAGCTTCAGCTCTCGCACGAGCTCGATCGCGGCGCGGCGCACCGCGTCCTCGTCGGCGCGGAGCCGGACCGCGGTGTCGATCTCCTTCGAGGTGGCGAGCCGAACGATCGTGGGTAGGGTCTCGGGGGAGGCCTTGCCGTGCGTGGTCCCTGCCTTCCGCTTCTCCGCGAGTTCACCGGTGCTGTGCACGCGCGCGAAGTCCTCACCGCGCTCCACCTGCACGATCACCGGGGTGCGTGGCGCCGGGGCCGTCTCTCCCGACCAGGAGTAGAAGGCCCGACGATTCCCCTTGAACTCGACCTCGACCAGATGGGTCGCCACCGCCACCGTCACGTCGTGAAGCTCCCCATGCGGAGGTACTTCTCGCGGCGCTTGCGGACGAGCTTGTCGGGCTTGAGCCGCTTGAGCTCGTCGAGGTGCCGGAGGATCACATCGTGGACGGCCTTCGCCGTGGCCTCGTGGTCGGCGTGGGCGGCGCCCGAGGGCTCGGGGATCACCTCGTCGATCACCTTGAGCGCCAGGAGCTCAGGGGAGGTGATGCGGAGCGAGCTCGCGGCCTTCTCGCGCATCTCGGGGCTCTTCCCATCCTTCCAGAGGATCGCCGCGCACCCTTCCACGGTGATCACCGAGTAGACGGAGTGCTCGAGCATCAGCACGCGGTCGGCGACGCCCAAGGCGAGCGCGCCCCCGGAGCCCCCCTCACCGATCACCGTGGCGATGATCGGGACGGTGAGCTGGCTCATCTCGAGGAGGTTCCGCGCGATCGCCTCCGACTGGCCACGCTCCTCGGCGCCGAGTCCGGCCCAGGCCCCCGGCGTATCGATGAAGGTGAGGACGGGGACCTGGAACTTCTCCGCGAGCTTGAGGAGGCGGAGCGCCTTGCGATACCCCTCGGGGTGCGGCATCCCGAAGTTGCGATGGATGTTCTCCTTGGTATCGCGCCCGCGTTGCTGCCCGATGATCATCACCGTGTCACCGTCGAGTCGCGCCCACCCACCGACGATCGACGGGTCATCGCGGAAGGCGCGGTCGCCGTGCAGCTCGATGAAGTCGCTGAAGGCGAGGCGGATGTAATCGAGGGTGAAGGGACGGCGCGACGAGCGGGCCACCTGCACGCGCTGGAGCGGGGTGAGGTTCTTATAGGTATCGCGACGGAGCTCGGCGAGCCGCTCCTGGAGCGGCGCGATCTCCGCGGAGAGATCGAGCTTCTGTGCCTCCGCCTTCTCGCGGAGCTCCTGGATCTGGCGCTCCAACTCGGCGATCGGCTTCTCGAACTCGAGCAGCGAGGTTCCCACGGTCAGCCTCCACGGACGAGGCGCACCCGCTCGTCCCCGAGCAGTGCGCGAAGTTCTCCCAGCGCGGGGCCGGCGGCGGCCACCTTGAGGGAGGTCGAACGGAGTCGCGCCGGGAGCCCGTCGCGACCTTTCCAACGTAGCTCCAGCGGCGCCGACCCGGGATGGGCCTCCGCCACCGCGCGGACATCGCGGACCACGTCGGCGGGGAGCCCCGCCTCGGCATCGAGCTCCAAGGCGATGGCGAACTGCCCCGTGGCCCGCAGCTCGGCCAAGCGGGTGAATTTCTCGACGATGAAGGTCGGGTTCTCGGCATCCTGGTCGCGACGTGAGTAGCCGCCGGTGATCAGGACGGGGACATCGACCTGCACGCGATCGCCGATCGCGGCCCACGCCTCAGGGAAGACCAGCAATTCAGCGGAGCCAGCGAAGTCCTCCACGGTGAGGCGCGCGAACTCGTTCCCCGACTTCTTGCTCACCTGCCGCTTGATCGCGGTGATCACGCCGGCCAGGGTGATCGCCTCCGAGGTCCAGCTCCCGAGCTGCGCGACGGTGTGCGACGCGAGCAGCTCGCACTCGGCGCGGAACGGCGCGAGCGGATGCCCGGAGATGTAGAAGCCGAGAATCGCCTTCTCCTGCGTGAGGCGCGCCGACTCCGAGAGGGGGGGGATGTTGGGGAGGACGGGGAGCAACGGCGCCTTGGAGGCGCCATCGGCCGGGGCATCGGCCACGTCGCCGAAGAGCGACCCCTGCCCGGTGGCGATCTCCGCCTGCGCGAGCGAGGCTGATTGGATCGCCCCGTCGAGCGCGGCGATGTACTGCGCGCGGTGTCCGCCGAGCCCGTCGAGGGCGCCGGCGTGGATCAGCGCCTCGAGGACGCGCTTGTTGCAGGTGCGGAGATCGATCCGTTCGCAGAGGTCGTAGAGCGAGGTGAAGGGCTGGGTCGCGCGCGCCGCGAGGATCGACTCCACCGCGGAGTGTCCCACGTTCCGGATGGCGCCCAAGCCGAAGCGGATCCGCGTGTCGCCGATGACGGTGAACTTCCATCCCGACTCGTTCACGTCGGGGGGGAGGATCTCGAGCCCGAGGTCACGCGCCTCGTTGATGTACTTCACCACCGCGTCGGTGTCGCCGATGCAGGCGGAGAGGACCGCCGCCATGAACTCCGGCGCGTAGTGCGCCTTGAGGTAGGCGGTGTGGTACGAGAGGATCGAGTAGGCGACCGAGTGCGACTTGTTGAAGCCGTAGCGGCCGAAGGTCTCGATCTGCCCCGCGATGTCGTCGATCACCTTGGGCGGGAAGCCGTTGGCGACCGCCTTCTCCGTGAACGTGCCGAGTTCCTGTTTGATGAGCTCGGCGTCCTTCTTGCCGACCGCCTTGCGGAGCACGTCGGCTTCGGCGAGGGAGATCCCCGCGAGCCGCTGCGCGATCCGCATCACCTGCTCCTGATAGGTGATGACGCCGTAGGTGGGGGCGAGGATCTCCTCGAGCTCGGGGAGCTGGTACGCGACCGGCTCCTCCCCCCGCTTGCGGCGCTGATAGACCTTATGCATCCCCGCGTCGAGCGGACCGGGCCGCATCAGCGCGTTGGAGGCGACGAGGTCGTCGAACCGGTCGGCGCGCATCGCGCGCACCATGTCGGTGGCGAGCGGGGATTCGAACTGGAAGACGCCGGCGGTGCGCCCCGCGCGGAGCATCCGGTAGGTGGGCTCGTCGTCGAGCGGGAGGGCGTCGAGGTCGATCGTGACCCCGCGCCGCCGCTGGATCTCCGCGACCGCGTCGGTGAGGATCGTGAGCGTGGTGAGGCCCAGGAAGTCCATCTTGAGCATCCCGGCCTTCTCGAGCGCGACCATGTCGTACTGCGTGACGACGACGCGCTCCTCGCTCCCCCCCCCGCTCCCCTTGGACTCCGCGGTGCAGACGGGGACGTAGTCGTCGAGGGGGCCCGGGGCGATGACGATCCCCGCCGCGTGCACGCCGGCGTGCCGCGAGAGCCCTTCGAGGGAGATCGCGAAGTCGAAGAGCTGGGCGTGCCGCTCATCCTGCGCGTAGAGCTTCCGGACCTCGGGGACCTTCTCGATCGCCTCGGCCACGGTGAGCGAGAAGTTCGGCTGGTTCGGGATCAGCTTCGCGATCGCGTCGGTCTCGCCAGGAGTGAAGCCGAGCACACGCCCCACGTCCTTGATGCAGGCACGCGACTTGAGCGTCCCGAAGGTGATGATCTGCCCGACCGACTCACGGCCGTATTTCTCGCGCACGTACTCGATCACCTCGCCGCGCCGCTCCTCGCAGAAGTCGACGTCGATGTCGGGCATCGAGACGCGCTCGGGATTCAAAAAGCGCTCGAAGAGGAGGTCGAACTTGAGCGGGCAGACGTTGGTGATCCCGGTGGCGTAGGCCACGAGGGAGCCCGCGGCCGATCCGCGCCCCGGTCCCACGGGGATCCCACGGTCGCGCGCCGCCTGGATGAAATCGGCGGTGATCAGGAAGTAGCCGGCATAGCCGGTCGTGGTGATCACGCCGAGCTCGTAATCGAGCCGCTCCTTCACCTCGGCGGGGAGGGGGGTGCCGTACCGCCGCTTGGCCCCGGCGGTCGCCAGCTTCACCAACAGGTCGTTCTCGCTTTTGACCCCCTTCGGGAGGGGGAAGGCGGGGACGAAGTACTTCTTGTCGAAGACGACGTTCACCTGGTCCGCGATCGCGACCGTCTGCTCGAGGACGTCGGGACGGTCGGGGAAGTGGGCGCGCACCTCGTCGGCACTCTTGAAGAAGAGGCCGTTGTCGTAGCGCATCCGGTCGGCGTCGAGCCGGTCCTTCTTGAGCCCGATGCAGAGGAGGACGTCGTGCGCGTCGTGATCCTCGGCCGTGAGGAAGTGCGCGTCGTTGGTGGCGAGGACGGGGAGGCCGAGGTCCTTGCCGAGGCGGAAGATCTCCGCGTTGAGGCGGCGTTGGTCGCCGGCCTCATGCGCCTGCACCTCGAGGTAATAGCGGTCCTTGAAGACCTCGGCGTACCAGGCGGCGACCGCCTTGGCCTCGTCGTAGTGGTCCTCGAGGAGGTGGCGTGCGACCTCCCCCGCCATGCAGGCGCTCGAGACGATCAGCCCTTCGTGGTGCCGCGCCAGGAGCTCGCGGTCGACGCGTGGCTTCCCGTAGAACCCCTCGGTGTAGGCGAGGGAGGAGAGCTTCACGAGGTTGCGGTAGCCGGTCAGGTCACGGGCGAGGAGGACGAGGTGGTAGTAGTTCTTCTCCCCCTGCTGGGCGCGCGTCTTCTGTCGGCGGTCCCCGGGGGCCACGTAGGCCTCCATCCCGAGGATCGGCTTGATCCCCGCCTTCTTGGCCTGCTCCTGGAACGCCCAGGCGGCGTGCAGGTTGCCATGGTCCGTGATCGCGAGGGCGGGCTGCTCGAACTCCTTCGCCCGGGCGATCAGGTCATCGATCCGGTTCGCCCCGTCCAGCAGGGAGTACTCGGAGTGGCAGTGCAGGTGCACGAAGGACATGGGAGACGAAGGATAGCGCCTCAGGGGTCCCCTCGCGATCTTCCACTCTATGGTTGTGGTATCGGGGGGGTGGCGACGGTGGCGGTGGGGACGGATCCTCCTCGGGGGGCTCGTCGGGGCCCTCCTCGTGGGGGCGGTCACCCCCTTGGGGTGGTTCGTGATCCGGGCGGGGTGGGAGGAGGCCCGGATCCTCTGGCGGCGGGAGCCGATCGAGGCGCTGGTCGCCGAACCCTCGGTGGACGCGGCCACGCGGGGGAAGCTCCGGTTGGTGCTCGAGGCCCGGGCCTTCGCGGCGCTCCGTCTGGGGCTCCCCACCGATGGGGCCTTCACCCAGTACGCCGATATCGGGCGCGACACCCTGGTCTTGGTGCTCTCCGCCGCCGAGCGGGATCGGCTCGTCCCGATGACCTGGTGGTTCCCCATCGTCGGGACCGTCCCATACAAGGGATTCTTTCGCTGGGATGAGGCGACGCGCACCGAGGCGGGACTCCGGGCGGCGGGCCTGGACACCTATCTGCGACCGGCGCCGGCGTTCAGTACGCTCGGGTGGTTCGAGGACCCGGTGCTCAACACCACGTTGCAGGGCGATTCGGCGTCGATCGTGGAGACGGTGATCCACGAGCTGACCCATGCGCGGTATTTCCCGAGGGACGCGGTGCCGTTCAACGAGTCGTTCGCGAACTTCGTCGGGGCGCGTGGGGCGGAGCAGTTCTTCCGTGCGCGGGGCGATGCGGTGAACGCTGACCGCGTGGCGGCGCGCTGGGCCGATGAGCGACGGCTCGCGGAGTTCTGGCGGCGGCTCTACGGGGCGATCGACTCCGCCTTCGCGTCGGAGCCGGGGGAGGCACGGCGTGATCGGCGGCTGGCGCTGCGGGATTCACTCTACGGCGTGGCGCGGCGGGAGCTCGTCGACTCGGTGGCGCCGCTCTTTCAGGCGATCGACCCGCGCTATGCCGAGCGGGTGCGATTGGACAATGCCGCGCTGATCGCACGGCGGATCTATCTCACCGACCTCGAGGGGTTCGAGGGGGCGTATGCCCAGGCGGGGCAGGATCTGGAGCGGGCCATGGCGGCGATCATCCGGCGGCACGCCGCGGGGCGGCGGTAGCGGCGCAGTCGCTGGGCGGGCGCGCCTCATTGCGATCTGGCTTAGGGATGCGCTTCCGGGGCGTTCTAGCCCGAGCGCTTGGCCGGTGCCATGTTCCCGGGGCCCGTTCCACCTCAGGAGATTCCCGCATGCGTCGATTCGTCCTTGCCTTCGCCGCCCTGTTCACCGTGGGAGCGCCATCGCTCCTCATGGCCCAGCGCGATTCCGTCCTCACCGTCGCTTCCTATCTCGACCTCGAGACGGTGAGCGACCCCCAGCTCTCCCCCGACGGGAAGCAGATCATCTACACGCGCCGCTTCGTGAACACGCGCGAGGATCGGTGGGAGACGGCGCTCTGGATCATGGACGCCGATGGCGGCCGGCAGCGCTTCCTCACGAGGGGGAGCGGTCCCCGCTGGTCCCCCGATGGGACCCGGATCCTCTATCTCGCCGCCGGGGAACCGGCGGGGACGCAGCTCTTCGTGCGGTGGATGGACGCCGAGGGAGCGACGAGTCAGGTGACGCGTCTCGACGAGACGCCGAAGGATCCCAAGTGGAGTCCGGATGGCAAGTCGATCGTCTTCGGACGCTTCGTCGCGACGCCCTCGCGCTGGTCGATCCCCTTGCCCGCCGCACCGGCCGGCGCGCGCTGGGACGAGGGACCGCGGGTGATCGAGGATCTGCACTACCGCCAGGATTACGCGGGCTTCATGCGTCGCGGCTTCGTCCATCTCTTCACCGTCCCCGCCGAGGGTGGGAGTGCGCGTCAGCTCACCTTCGGGAACTGGAACGTGGGGTCGCGCTTCGATGGGCTCGAGGCGGCGGTGAACTTCGACTTCACGCCTGACGGTCGTACGATCGTCTTCGACGGCTGGAAGGGCGATTGGGACGCGGTCTATCGGCGCTCGCACCTCTACGCGCTCGACGTGGCGAGTGGCGCGGTGCGGCAGGTGACGCGGACCGAGGGGAACTGGACGAGCCCCACCGTCTCCCCCGATGGCCGACTCGTCGCC
>Ga0315904_10008113_pt1 | contig 13946 bp, 13 predicted proteins | sample LakEriMetagenome_6_FD_203529 | JGI IMG/M metagenome (GOLD analysis project Ga0315904, IMG submission 203529) | Freshwater fungal communities from buoy surface, Lake Erie, Ohio, United States - Buoy 12 MA120 | ecosystem: Environmental > Aquatic > Freshwater > Lake | place: USA: Lake Erie, Ohio... | reverse complement strand
CTGGTGGTTTTCCTCAGCGTGGCCGCGCTTTACGAAAGCTGGACCATTCCTTTCGTGAACCTGCTGATGATCCCGCTCGGACTCGTCGGCGCGGTGATGGCCGTGACACTGCGGTTCCTGCCGAACGACATCTATCTCCAGATCGGCCTGCTCACCACCGTCGGTCTTTCCACCAAGAACGCCATCCTCATCATCCAGTTCATCAAGGAACAAATGAGCCAGGGTCATGATCTGGTGGAAGCCACCCTCGCTGCTGTTAGAATCCGCTTGCGCCCGGTCATCATGACCTCGCTCGCGTTTTTCTTCGGCACGCTGCCGCTGGCGGTCGCCACCGGTGCCGGCGCCGCGGCGCAGAACGCCATCGGCACGGCCGTCACGGGAGGACTGCTGTCAGCCACCTTCATCGACCTGATCTTCATCCCGTTCTTCTTCGTGCTGATCTCGCGGATGTTCGTCAAGAAGCGGACCGAGGCCTGAGGTGCGGATGACCGTGATGTGTCAATTCAAGGAGTGAACAGGATCTTGCCCGCGCGCTCCGGCGAGTCGAGGCGGGCGAGTGCTTCGCGGAAATTGTCTAACGGAAACGTGGCATCCACCGGTTGGTGGAGTTTTCCCGACACAACCCGCGCGGCGAGGTTCTGATAGACGGCGCGGACTTCTTCTGTGGAAGCGTCATCCACCCAGCGGGTGACCCACAGGCCGCGGATGCGGATGTCGCGGAAGATCAGCAGGCCGTTGGGAAGAGTGAGGGGTTTGCGGCCCATCGCGCCGTAGGTGATATGGGTGCCGCTTTCGCGCAGCAGTTTCATCAGGCGCAACGCGCTGTCTCCGCCCACGGCGTTGAAGGCGAGCGCCGCGTTGGCGCCGCCGAGCGCGGATTTCGCCGCCGCGAGTCCGTCGTCGTCATCGAGGAAGACATGGTCGCCGCCGAGTTGGTGGAGTTCATCTATCAACTCCGGCCGGCGGACGAAGGAGATCGTGCGGATGCCGAGATCGCGGGCGAGTTGGATCACGCAGCGTCCGACGGCGGAGTTGCCCGCATTCTGCGCGATCCAGTCGCCGGGTTTGGCGGCTTCGATGCCATGCAACAGCCGCCATGCGGTGGCGGGATTGACTTTGAGCATCGCGGCTTGCAGCGGATCGATTTCCGAAGGCAGTTTGAAAAGTGTGTCCGCGCGAACGGTCGTGTGGGTGGACCATGTGTCCGCGCGGCGGAGGAAGATCACCTTGTCGCCGGGTTGGAATGCGGCGTCCTCACTCGCTTCGACCACGCCACAGCCTTCGATTCCGGGCGTGGCTGGCAGTTCGAGTTTTACGCCGTAGGTGCCTTCGATGGTGTTCAGGTCCGCCGGGTTAATGGGCGCGGCGAGGATGCGTGCAAGCACTTCGCCGGACTGCGGCGGACGCGGGGAAAATGCCTGTTTTTCGAGCACTTCGGCGGGTTTCCCCGTTTGGCGGAAAACAAGGCGGTCGGCGGGATTCATGGCCGCACTCTGCCAGATGTCGGCGGCGAGCCAAGGCGGAAGAATGGCAACGCGGGATTGCGCCTCATTGCGGATGCTGCATGCTCGCGGTCATGGAGTCCGTGTTCCACTGGCCGGAGTATTTGCCCGCGTTCGAGTGCGCAGCGTTTGCGGCCGGTTTCTCGCGCGAGGTGCTGGCGGAAACCGCCGCCGGGCCGCTGGTGGCGTGGCGGCGGGCGGGCAGCGGACCGCGTGTTTATCTGTCATCCGGCATTCATGGCGACGAACCGGCGGGGCCGCTGGCCTTGTTAGAACTCATGCGCGCGGGTTTTTTCTCGGCGGATATCGATTGGGCGATCTGCCCCGCGCTTAACCCCGGCGGGCTGGCGGCCGGCTTGCGTGACAATGCGGATGGAGTGGACCTGAACCGCGACTATCGCGTGCAAAGAAGTCTTGAGGCCACCGCACATGCCGCATGGCTGGCATCGGGCCCTGTTCCTGAAATGTTTCTCTCGCTGCATGAGGATTGGGAGGCAAGCGGCTTCTATCTGTATGAGATCAATCTTGGAGAGGATGTTCCCGAACGCGCCATGGGCATCATCGCGGCGGTGAGTCCATGGTTTTCGCCGGAGACCGGGCCTGACATCGACGGTCACGCGCCGCGCGAGGCGGGCTGGATCTATCATGAGGCGGAGGCCGACGTGCCCGAGGGCTGGCCGGAGGCGATCTATCTGGCGAAACTCGGCTGTCCGCTTTCGTTCACTTTCGAAACACCGAGTCATGCGCGGCTTGCCGTGCGTGTCGACGCGCAACGCGCCGCCGTGCGCGCGGCCTGCATGGATATCCGTTAGAACAACTCGCCCTGGCCCGGCGATAGGCGGCGGAAGGCGTCTGTCGAAAGCACCGGCGTGCGCGGGTGCAGGCTGTGTTTGCGGCAGCAGGCATGGAAGAGGGTTTTCCATTGGCCGGCGGCTTCACCGGTGCCGCGGATCCGCGCGACGGGCGTTCCGCTGTTGAGTTTGCCGCCATGCGAGGCGCGGATGCGGCCGAGGATTTTCTCCCTGGCCAGCGGCTGGTGGCGGTCGAGCCATGAGGAGAAAACCTCCGCCACCGCGCCGGGCAGGCGCACCAGCGAATAGGCGGCGAAGGTGGCGCCATGATCCGCCGCCGCGGTAAGAATGGCGGGCAGTTCGGAATCGTTGAGTCCGGGTATCATCGGCGCGGCGCTCACGCCGGCGGGCACTCCCGCATCGGCGAGCTTGCGGATGGTTTCAAGCCGCGCGCGCGGCGACGACGCACGGGGTTCCAGCACGCGCGCGAGACTGGCATCCAGCGTGGTGACCGAGAGATAAACCGCCACCGCATCGTGGCGCGCGAGTTCCGCAAGGTGGTCGAGATCGCGGGCGACGAGCGCGTTCTTGGTGATGACCACCACCGGATTGCGGAAACGCGCGAGCACTTCGAGACAGCGGCGCGTGAGTTCAAGCCTTCGCTCGACGGGTTGATAACAATCCGTCACGCCGGAGAGGCTGATGCTGCCGGGTTTGTAGGAGGCTTTGGCCAGGGTCTTTTCTAACAACTCGGGCGCGTCCGGCTTGACCACGATTTTCGACTCGAAATCGAGCCCCGCGGAAAAACCGAGGTATTCGTGATAGGTCCGGGCATAACAATAGGCGCAGCCGTGTTCGCAGCCGCGGTAGGGGTTCAAGCCGTATTCGAACGAGAGGTCCTCCGCGTCGTTGGCGGAAAGCACGGACTGCGAGTCGTCGCGCAGGAACACGGTGCGCAGAGGCCGCGGGTCGTCATCGACCCATGCGTCCGCGTCGGTCTCGACGTGGAGTTTCTCGAATCTGTTGGGCGGATTTTCCTCCGCGCCGCGGCCACGCGCCTGCATGCGCCGAGCTTAGCACGAACTTTCGGAACTTCACCTTGTCATCCGGCGTTGTGGTGCGAGTTTCCGGCGCATGCCCAGCCTCCGCAAACTCCTGACCGCCGCGACTTCCGGGATCTTCGCGGCGAGCGCCGCCGCCGATCCGCTGGCCGATGGCGCGGCCTTGCCCGCCGTTTCCCAGAAAAACCACAACGACGAGCTGGTCAATCTCGCCGAAGCGGGAGCGACCGGCTACCTGCTGGTCTATTTCTACCCGAAGGCCGACACGCCGGGTTGCACGAAACAGGCGTGCAGCCTGCGTGACGATTACGCGGAGTTCACCGACAAAGGGGTTAAAATCTATGGCGTGAGCAAGGACCCGGTGAAGGCACAGAAGGCGTTTAGGGATAAATACAAACTGCCGTTCGACCTGCTGGCCGACGAGGACGGCGCGGTGCTGAAAGCCTTTGGCGTGCCGAGCACCATGGGCTTCGCCAAACGTCAGGCTTTCCTCTTCAAGGAGGGCAAACTCGTCTGGCGCGATTTTTCGGCATCCACTGAACAACAGGCCGCCGATGTGATCGGGTTCCTAACAAAGAACTCCTGAGATACGTCCTTATCCGGCGCGGATGCGGCGGTGAAATCCGCGTAACGCACCAGTTCCATCCGGCCGTCGAAGTGCTCGATGATGGCGGTGAGGCTCTCGACCCAGTCGCCCGAGTTGAGGTAATGGATTTCGCCCACGCGCTTGTTTTCCGGCGTATGGATGTGGCCGCAGATGATGCCGTCGCATTTGCGGTGGCGCGCGAGTTCCTGCAGCAGTTCCTCGTAACGATCGACGAAACAGACCGCGGATTTCACCCTGGCCTTGACCGCCTTGCTCAGCGAGTAGTGCTCCATGCCGCGCCAGGAGCGCCACTTGTTGTAGAAGCGGTTCACGCGCAGCAGGAAATCATATCCCACCGCGCCTAACAGGGCCAGCCACTTGTGGTTGGTGGAGACGCTGTCGAACCCATCGCCATGCACGACGAGGTAGCGTTTTCCGGCCGGCGTGGTGTGGATGTGTTCCTTCACCAGGCGCACCCGGCCGAAGGCCAGCGGCATGAATCGTTCGAGAACCTCGTCATGATTGCCGCGCAGATAGACGACCTCGGTTTTGTCGCGCTCGGTCATCTTGAGGATCGTGCGGATCACCCGGCTGTGGCGCGAGGTCCAGCGTGAGCCGCGTTTCAGCGCCCAGCCGTCGATGATGTCGCCGTTGAGCACGAGTTTTTGGCAACGGATGTGTTTGAGGAAATCGACCACCTCATCGGTCTTGCTGTCCGGCGTGCCGAGATGCAGGTCGGAGAGGAAAACCGTTCGGCATTCGAGTTTTCCGCGCTTGCCATGTCTCTTCACGGGTATCGGCGCGCGGCGTCCGCTGCCGGTGATTTCGCCAAGCCGGTTTTCCAATTGATCGACGACCTGGTCCCAGCCGAGTTGCTCCGCGGTCGCGCGTGCGGAACGGCGAAGGTCGTCACCGGGTTTGAGCGCCAGCGCGGCAAGCGCGAGTCGCGTGAATTCCGCGGCGTCGCCCTTGCGCGCCTTGAAACCGTTTTCCCCATGGATGACATGCAGTGCCGACGCGGCATAATCATAACTCACGGTGGCAAGACCCGCGGCCATGCCTTCCAACAAAACATTGCCGAAAGTTTCGGTCTCGCTCGGAAAGACCAGCACATCGGCTGAGGCATAATGTTTCGCGAGCGCCTCGCCGGTTTGCATGCCGGAGAAGTGCAGCCATGGATGCCGTTCCGCAAGTCCCGCGCGCAACGGGCCGTCGCCGACCACCACGCAGCGGACGTCCGGCACTTCGCGGCGCATCTGTTCGAAGACTTCGATGGCCAGATCGAAATTTTTCTCGGCCGCCACCCTGCCGACCATCATCGCCACCGGAGCCGCCGGCCTCGCGCCCCACTCCGCGCGCAGGCTTTCGCAACGTTTTCCAGAATCGAACAGATCGGTGTCAACGCCGCGGCCCAGACGATGCACGCGCTCGAAGCCCTCGGCGGTCAGCCGCGCAACCATGTCTTCGGACGGCACCAGCGTGCAATCCGCGCGCAAGTGAAAGCGTTTGAGATATGCCATCGCCACCGGTTGCAGGACGCCCATGCGGTATTGGCTCATGTAGTCCTGGAAGTTGGTATGGAAACCGGCGGCCACCGGAATGCCCAGCGCGTTGGCGGCTTTTACGGCGGATGTTCCCAGCGGACTCTCGGTGGCGACGTAGATCACGTCAGGACGTTTTTTCAGCCAGCGTGCGCGCAGTTCAAACGGCTTGGGCAAACCGACGCGCACTTCCTTGTAACCGGGCAGCGGCAATGCGGCCGCACATGTCTCGCCATCGCCCGCCTCTGCTCCGGTGTGGATCACATGCACGCGGTGCCCCCGCTGCCGCAAGCCGTCCCGCAAGCGCCCGAGTGTCATCGCCACTCCATTCACATCCGGTGCGAAGGTATCCGTCACAATTTCGATTTTCATGACTGTCCGGAAGTTCAAACCACTTCCGGATGCAGTAAGCCGGGCGATCCCACCGCTTGCACACCCCAAGACGTGTCGATTTCGTCACATCAACCGCGTTTCACCGATGCGGCCGCATCATTGATCGGGCCGGGAAATCACTCGCCCCTTGCCGAGGCTGCGGCGAGGCGCAGGTATTCGCAAATCACCGGGATGCGGGATCCCACGGATTCCATTTCCAGCAGATGCTGGCGGAGATCCGGCTCGTGGATGAATTGCTGGCAAACGATATCGGTCATCAGACCGGGTTCGTCCGCGCGGTCGAGCAATGCGAAGACGCCGGATTTCACCTCGTCGGGAAGCGGGCGGATGGCGTCTTCGACCGCGCCGCGCAGGGTTTTCATGGCTGCGGCGGCCTGGGTTTCCGGCGTGAAAATGGAAAGCACCGGCTCGACACTCGCGAAGGGGTAGGGGTGGTTGTCATGCCATTCGGTAAAACGCATGCGCATCACGCCGTGGAGCAGGAGTTGCGAGGTGCCGTCGGCCTGTTCGTGCGAGGCGCGCACCAGGCCGATCGTCCCCACCGATGCCGTGCATTCGGATGGGTCGGCGGTTTCTTCGCCGGTCAGGCGCGCCACCGCGAAAAAACAGTCGCCCTCAAGCGCCTCCTCCAGCATCCGGCGATAACGCGGCTCGAAGATATGCAGTGGCAGCCCGCCGTGCGGAAACAACGTGCAGTCCGGCAACAGCATCACGCCGCAGCGGTCGGGAAGATGAATGGTCGCCATGTCCCGCAAATGCAGCCACATGCCGCCGCCTCTGGCAAGTCGGTTAGATGCGGCGGCGCGGCGCGACGCCAAGCCCGTAAAATCAACTGCATTTTAGCTTGTCACATTTTTTCAAACAAGAACCCTCGCCCGCGCCGCTATCCGCGCGCGGAACCCATCCGACCCACACCCATTCCATCCCATGATCGAAGTCGAAAACCTCACCAAGCAGTTTGGATCCAAGCGTGCCGTCGATGACCTCACGTTCACGGTCAAGAAAGGCGAAGTCCTTGGTTTCCTCGGGCCCAACGGCGCCGGAAAATCCACCACCATGCGCATGATCACCGGTTTTATCCCGCCCACCTCGGGCGATGCCAGGGTCTGCGGCGTCTCCGTCATCGACGATCCGAAAAGCGCCAAAACCAAAATCGGCTATCTCCCCGAGTCCGCGCCGCTATACCTGGACATGACCGTCACCGGCTTCCTGAAATTCTGCGCCAGCGTGCGCGGCCTTTCCGGCTCCGCCAAAAACGATGCGGTCGAACACGCCATCGAAACCTGTTTCCTCACCAGCGTCGCCCGCCAGTCGATCGACACGCTCTCGAAAGGCTACCGCCACCGCACCTGCCTCGCCCAGGCGCTGCTGCATGATCCCGAGGTGCTCATTCTCGACGAGCCCACCGACGGCCTTGATCCAAACCAGAAACACGAGGTTCGCCAGCTCATCAAGCGCCTCGGTGAAACGAAAGCCATCCTCTTCTCCACCCACATCCTTGAGGAAGTGGAAGCCGCCTGCACCCGCGCCGTGATCGTGGACTGCGGGAAAATCGTCGCCGACGGCACGCCCTCCGAACTCATCGCACAATCCGGCACCGGTTCCCTCACCGACCTGTTCCGCAGCCTTACCACCCGCGACACCGATGAAGCCGCGTGAGACGCATCTCAAATTTGAAATTCCAAATCTCAAATCACATGACTTCCTTGACCATCTACAAGCGCGAGTTGAGCAGCTACTTCGCCCAGCCCACGGCCTATGCCATCATCGTCATCTTCCTGGCCTTGTCCATGGGGCTGACCTTCAGCTTCGGCAATTTCATGCGCGTCGGCGACGCCTCGCTGGAATGGACCTTCTTCTTCTGGCATCCGTGGATATTCATGCTGCTGGCACCCGCCGTGGGCATGAAACTCTGGGCCGACGAACAACGCACCGGCACCATTGAGTTGTTAGGCACCTTCCCGCTCTCCACCTGGAGCGCCATCATCGGCAAGTATCTCGCCGCCGCCACCGTCTGGCTCGTCGCGCTGCTTTTCACCTTCCCGATCGTCCTCACCGTGAACCACCTCGGAGAGCCTGACAACGGCGCGATCTTCTCCGGCTACCTCGGCAGTTTCCTTGTCTGCTGCACCTTCCTCGCCATCACCATGCTCGTTTCCGCCTGCACCCGCGACCAGGTTGTCTGCCTCATCGTCTCGGTGGCCATCTGCGTGACCATGGTGCTCTGCGGTTATGACGACTTCACCCGCGAGCTTGGAAAAGCCGCCTCGCCCGCCGTGGTCGAGGCCGTCACCTCCATCGGCGTCTGGGAACACTTCCGCTCGCTCAACCGCGGCCTGTTCCGCCTGCAGGACTTCGTCTGGTTCGGCTCATTCATCGTTGTCTGCCTGCTCGGCACCAGCGCCATCCTTTCCGCCAAACGCTCCTGACCTCCAATCCAACTTTCACATCTCACATTGATATGAAAATCACCCATCCCGTCACCCGTTCGGCCTTCGGAGTCGCCGCACTCATCGCAATCGCCGTGCTCGCCAACTGGCTGGTTTCGCTCACCCCGCTGGGCAACCGCGGCGCGGACTTCACCGAAAAACAAATCCACACGCTCTCGGACGGCACCCGCGCCATTCTCGGCGAACTCGATACACCGGTGGTCATCCGCTACTACGCCTCCCGCAGCAGCGACTACATGCCGGAGGAAATCAAACTCCACATGCGCCGCGTGGACGACCTGCTCAAGGAATACGCCTCCCTTTCCAAGGGCAGGCTGCGCATCGAGAACCTCGATCCCGAGCCCGACACCGACGCCGAGGACTCCGCCAATCTCGACGGCATCAGCGGCCAGCGCATGAACGACCAGAACCTCTACTTCGGTCTCGCCGTTTCCTGCCTCGATAAAACCAGCGTCATCCCCTTCATGGACCCGCGGGAGGAAACGATGTTGGAATATCATCTCTCCAAAGCCATCGCCGAAGTCAGCACGCCGGTGAAACCCAGAATCGGCATCATGTCCGCCATGGATCTCAAAGGTTCTCCGGCGATGATGCCCGGCCAGCAGCCCGCCCGCCCATGGGTCATCTATCAGCAACTCAAGCAATCCTTCGAACTGGAGGACGTTGCGATGGATGCCAAGGAAATCGACGCGGGTTCCATCAAGGTTCTGCTCTTGTTCCATCCCGCCGGCATCACTCCGGAGACGGAGTTCGCCATCGACCAATACCTGCTCAAGGGCGGCACGGTGGTTGCCTGCCTTGACGCTTATTCGGTGGCCGCGCAAATGACCGGCGGCGGCAATCCGATGATGGGCATGGCGGGCACCCCCACCACCTCAACGCTGCCCACGCTGCTCAAGGCATGGGGCGCTTCCTTCGAGTCCGGCAAAGTGCTCGCCGATCCCGCATTCGCCACCCGCCTCGCCGGCGACCGTCTCGGGCTTGCCGTTCTCACCCTCAACCGCGAGGCGATGCCGCAGAATGACAACGTGATCACCAAGGATCTCGAAAGCGTCACCTTCTTCCTGCCCGGCGCATTCACCATGACCGGCGGTGCCGGAGTGGCGTCCAACTCGCTGATCAAATCCACGACCGGCGCGGGCTTTGTCGATTCCATGCTGGCATCACAACTTGATCCCTCGCTCACCACCACCTTCCGCCCGTCCGGATCCGCCTATGATCTGGTGACGCATCTTCAAGGCACCTTCAAGACCGCCTTCCCCGCTGGCAAACCCGGCGAGGAACTGCCCAAGGAAGAGGATAAGAAAGAAGGCGAGGACAAGGAGAAGAAAGAGGAACCCAAATCCGCTTGGCTCAAGGAAGGAACCGGCCCCGGCAATGTTTTCCTTATCGCCGACGTGGACGCCTTCTATGACCGCTTCGCCTACAACGTGCAGCAGTTCGGCAACATGCAGATGGCATCGCCTGTGAACGGCAATGCCTCCCTGCTCTTCAACCTGCTCGACCAGGCCGTCGGCTCCAAATACCTCATCGGTTCCCGCTCGCGCTCGGCGATCCGCCGTCCGTTCACCGTCGTGCAGAAGATGGAAGCGGAGTTCAACAAACAGGTCGGCACCAAGATCGAGGAATTCCAAACCAAGCAGAAGGCGGCCCAGGAGAAACTCCAACAACTGCAGGCGCAGAAATCCGGCGCCAACGAGTTATATCTTTCCCCGGAACAGGAAGCGGAAATCCGCAAGCTGCGCAAGGAACAGGTCGAATACTCCAAGCTCATCCGCGAGCAGGAAAAAGACCTCCGCCGCCAGAAGGACAAACTCGCAGGAAGGATCACCCTGCTCAACACCGCGGTCATGCCATTGATTGTGGTTCTCATCGGCCTCGGCCTGTTCATCCAGCGCCGCCGCTCGACACGCGCAAGATAAGGAGGTTGATGGCGGATGGTTGATAGTTGATAGCGAAGATTCCGAAGATACCGCTGAAACCAATCACCATCCTCCTCTCCCTCTTCCCATCAACCATCAACTCTCAACCATCAACTTCTTAATCCCATGAACAAACGTCAGGTCATCATCCTCTGGGTCATCGCGATCATTCTCGGCATCTCGGTGGCTGCCGTGAAGCTCACGCAAAAGGACGCGACAAAAAGCGCCACCAACCGCGCGCCCGGCCAAACCCTGTTTGAGAAATTCCCCGCATCGGACATCGCGAGCGTGGCCGTCAAGGGCGCGCAAGGCAGCGTCACCCTCACGCGCAAGGACGGCAAGTGGGTGGTCGCCGAGCGCGAGGCATATCCCGCCAACGCAAGCTATGTGAATGATTTCATCCGCACGCTTGATGAGTTGAAAGTCACGCGCGGCATGGAGGCGGGACCTTCGTTCGCGCCGCGTTTCGGCATGGATGAAAGCGCCACCAAGGCCGAGGCCCGCGGCCTCACCGCCGTCTTCAAGGACGCCTCGGGCAAGGACCTCGCAACCGTTTCGCTCGGCAAGAACATCGAAAGCGGGGCCGATGCCGGCCCCATGGGCGGCGGCGCGGTGGGCCGTTACATCCGCAACCATGCGGACGAGTCCGGTTTCTATGCCGTGAGCGAAATGTTCCCTTCCATCAATGACGAACCCTCCCGCTGGCTTGAGGATGATTTCTTCAGCCCGGAGAAAATCAAATCCATCAGCATCACCCAGAAGGACAAGGACGACATCGCCTGGAAAGTCATCCGCGAGACCGAAGATGCCGAATTCAAACTCGACGGCGCGGCCGCCGAAGAGGTGCTCGACACCACCGCCGCCACACCGCTCAAGAGTCTGCTCTCGTATGCCCGTTTCAACGACGTGGTTCCCGCCGCGGATGTCGCGGGCCGCGCCGCCGCGGATGGCAAGCGCAAGGCCGTGATCGAAACTTTCGAGGGCTTCAACTACACCATAACCATCACCCCCGCCAAAGCCGCCGCGCCGGCCGCAGGATCGGACGCGCCACCGGCGTCCGAGGATGTGTTGCTCACCGTGACGGTCTCCGCCGAACTGCCCAAGGAACGCAAGAAGGAGGAAGGCGAGAAAGAAGAGGATGCCAAAGCCAAGGACGCCGCCTTCACCGAGCGCCTCAAAACTCTAACCGATAAACTCAACAAGGAAAAAGCCTTCGAGGGCCGCACCTTCCTCGTCGCCAAGAGCACCGTGGAAGCTCTGCTCAAGGAGCGCGACCAGATGATCACCAAGGCCCAGCCTCCCGCCGCCGCCGATGCCAACAAGGGTTCGGTCCAGGAACTCCCCGGTGGCATCGTCGCCACTCCGCCGCCCGCGCCAACCGCCACCCCGCCCGCGCGGACCGCCACCACTCCGCCGATCGAAGCGGTCACCCCGCCGATCGCCGTGCCTCCGCTGGAAGAGAATGCGGAGAAGAAGGATGAGGAAAAAAAGGAGTGATGCTTCTCGAAACGGAGCGCGGAATTCATTCCGCCCGGCCAGGCACGTGAACACCACGCGGAATGAATTCCGCGCTCCTTAAAACCTCCATGTTTCCAGCCTCCTGCCCATCTGGCAGAACTCCGGGCCTTCATCGATTTCGCCCAAGACCAGCCAGCCGTCGTTCCACTCGACCCAGAGCGCCCTGCCCGGATCGAGAAACGAGCCGGTGTTGATGACGGTGCGGCCTCCGCTGCGCCAGCAACCGGAGTGATGGAAGTGGCCGATGATCAGCATCTCCGCGTTTGGGAAAAACCGCTCGCAGAAGAGGTTGCCCGCGGGCCCCTGCGTGTACCATGCGGAGAGCATCCACAAGGCGCGATGCGGCGGCGTCACCGCATCCCATGCGCGCTGCAGGATATGCCTGCCCAGTGGATACTCCACGGAGCATAACTCCCTCGCGATTTCGCGCGAGACCTCCAAGCGCAGCACCGGATCGTTTTCCGCGCCCGGATACTGACTCCATATTTCTTCAACCCGGCGCCCGGCAGTGAGGATCTCGCGTTTCCATGGAGAACCCGCATGCAATATTGCGTCGCCATGAGTGACGATGATCCGGCCATCGGCCAGTTCCACCCAGCCGCGGCCGGGCCATGCGGGATCATGATTTCCCGGCAGGTAAACCGGTTCCGCGCCTTCATCCCAGCACAGGTCGTCCAACTCGCGCAGCATCTCCCCCGCGCGTTTGCGAAACGGCTGCGCAAGCTCCTGCCAGGTGTCGCCATTGAAGATTACCGTGCCCGCTCCGGCGATCAGCGGACGCAGCGCGGAAACCCGCTCGACGCGCGAGACCTTGTGACCCAGATGCAGGTCGGACAAGATTCTAACAGGATGTTTCATGATGCCGGGCCGCGCTGGCGCACCGCTTCAAAGAGACAGACACCGGTGGCCACCGAGACGTTGAGGCACTCGACCTTGCCGGCCATCGGGATGGAGGCGAGGAAATCACAGTTTTCCTCAGTGAGGCGGCGCATGCCCTTTTCCTCCGCGCCCATCACCAGTGCGAGCGGCCCGCGCAGATCGAGTTGATAGATGGACTTGGATTTCGCGTGATCCGATGTGCCGACCAACCAAAGTCCCGCGGCCTTGAGTTTTTCCATGGTTCGCGCGAGATTGGTCACTTGCGCGAAGGGCACGTGATCCGCAGCACCCACCGACACGCGGCGCACAGTTTCCGTGATGCCCACCGCCTTGTCCTTCGGCGCGACCACCGCATGCACTCCCGCCGCATCCGCCGTGCGCAGGATCGCGCCGAGATTGTGCGGGTCCTGCACGCAATCGAGAATCAGCACGAAGGGCTGCTCATGCTCCGCGATGACCGCCATCAACTCATCCTCATCGAGCGCGGGCGTGGTCTTCTCCACCGCCTGGACATGACGGTTCTCGCGGGCCTGCTTGCCGTGGGCGCCCTGCGCGCCGGAAAATCGCGGTTTCATGCCGCGGAATCTGGACCACCCGCGCCGCCGGAGTCGAGCGCTTAACACCAAGGCGGCCGCATCAATGAAGATTGGAAATACCGCAAAGCCGCCAAGGTCGCAAAGGGTCGCAAAGAAGATTCTTAAATGATGCTGCAAAATGCCGGGGTGATTTTCCGAGTGCTTCGCAGTTTTTCCAGAGCCGCATTTTCGATCACTTTGCGTTTTCTTTGCGAACTTTGTGGCTTTGCGGTGAAAAATTCCGGATTGAGACACGCTGACCATGGCCTGCGCACAATCCCGCTTGGCAAGCGCGCGGCGGCCATGGAACGTGGGCGCGGAATGGCACTGGCTCTATCCGAACTGCGCGACAGTCTGCCCGAGGGTGGGTTGTTTGGCGGCGGCGCTTGGCGCTGGTCGCCGGAGCCGCTGAAGCTCACGAAAAACGAAGCGCGCGGCCTGATGTCGCTCGGCCATCCCTTGGCGCGCTTCCAGCAGGCATGCGATACGATTTACCGCCGCAGCGCCGCGGGCAAATTACCGGGCTGGCTGGCGGAACTGCTCGACGAAGGCAAACCCGAGTGGCTCGTGCGCGTCCAGCGCGCGCCGTCCGCGGCGGACCAGCTCCCGCGCGTCATCCGGCCCGATCTCATTCTAACAGACGAAGGCTTCGCGATGAGCGAACTCGACAGCGTGCCCGGCGGCATCGGTGTCACCGCGTGGCTCTCGCGAACCTATGCAAACGCCGG
>Ga0315904_10008110_pt1 | contig 13951 bp, 12 predicted proteins | sample LakEriMetagenome_6_FD_203529 | JGI IMG/M metagenome (GOLD analysis project Ga0315904, IMG submission 203529) | Freshwater fungal communities from buoy surface, Lake Erie, Ohio, United States - Buoy 12 MA120 | ecosystem: Environmental > Aquatic > Freshwater > Lake | place: USA: Lake Erie, Ohio... | reverse complement strand
GGCGCCAGGTCAAAGGATGTTTGCCCACCAGTCCGGGCAATTCACGGAGGGTGGGCTGCAGCGCGGACAACTCGACAATTAACTGATGCAACTCATCAGCCAGTGCCGGTGCAGCGCTGTCGACCGGATTCGCAGGGGACGCCTCCCGCGGCAAAAGCTGGACAAGCAGGAACGCCCCGCTGGCCAGAGGAGTCGACTCGGACGACTCGCCGGTTGCGATCGGCGCAACCATGGCGCGGCGGATGGAACAGCTTCCATCCGCCTGAACCGCAAACACTTTGGCCAGCCCAGCGGCAGCTTGTGGATCGTCCGTGCCGGCTTCGTCGAGCTCGAGCGGCCAAGAATATGGAATCAGTCCACGCAGCCGATCGAGTGACCGGTCCTCGAGCGGAACCGCCGAGGCCAGGCAGCGGAGTCCGCTGAGCTCTTCGGCGTCCCCAGCGAGCCAAGCGGCTGCGGCAGGGTTGAGATAGACGAGCGTGTTTTCGGAATCGAGCAGGTAAATCGGCTGACTGGATTGCTCGATCGCATGAAGCAGGGTGTTTCGAGGGTTTTTGGGTCGGGCCATGGGGTGGAATCCGGCAAGTGGCTTTTCGTACAGTCCTGCGGTCTGTTATAACAGTGGGCGGTGGACTCCCCTGCCCTGCCTCCTCCGAGGAACGCCTGCGGCGCACCGTAAAGAACGCGCCCCTTGCAGAACGCGCCCCTTGCGGAACTCGCCCCTTGCGGAACTCGCCCCTTGCGGAACTCGCCCCTTGCGGAACTCGCCCCTTGCGGAACTCGCCCCTTGCGGAACTCGCCCCTTGCAGTGCGCGAGCCGTAAAGAACCCGCCCCGCGGCGGAGGCAGTGTTCCCCGCAGTAAGCGGCGTTCACAGTAAGCGGCGTTCACAGTAAGCGGCGTTCACAGGAAGCGGCGTTCACAGGCAGCGGCGTTCACAGGCAGCGGCGTTCACAGGCAGCGGCGTTCACTGGCGATTGCAGCGGACGGGGACGCTCCAGTTCGGGGACGCTCCAGTACGGGGACGCTGTAGGCATGGCTCCGAGAAGTTTGCTCAGAGAAGATCGGTCGGTCTCGATATGGCCCGTGAAACCATTCTATCCAACCAACCGACCGCTCAGGAGGACGATCCGAAGCTTCGGCCCTCGCGAATGGACCAGATGGTGGGGCAGCGGGAGGTAATTGCCCGCTTGAGAATCGCGATTGATGCCACCCTGCGGCGAGGCGAGACACTCGGGCACATTCTCTTTGACGGCCCGCCAGGCTTGGGGAAGACGACGTTTGCCCATTGCATTCCCGAAGAGTTGGGGGTGCACATCGATTTCCTCAGCGGCCCGACTTTGAAAGCCCCCAAAGACCTGGTGCCCAATCTGACCAACCTCCAGGCTCGGCAGGTTCTTTTTATTGACGAGATTCATCGAATTCCAAAAGCGGTGGAGGAGTATCTCTACACGGCGATGGAGGATTTCCGGATCGACTTGATTTTGGGAGAAGGAATCAACGCTCGAACGCATAATTTTCGGCTCAAGCCGTTCACCCTGATCGGCGCGACAACTCGGGCCGGAATGCTGACCGGACCGCTGCGCGATCGCTTCCAGATTCGGGAGCACCTCGATTTCTACTCGCTGCCCGAGTTGACCGAAATCGTGACGCGGAACGCGGCCAAGTTGTCGATTGAAATTGAGCCCCCTGCGGCAACCGAGATTGCCCGCCGCAGTCGCGGCACTCCTCGTATCGCCAACAATCGATTGCGCTGGGTTCGGGATTATGCCCAAAGCCGCGCTGACGGCCGAATCACCTTGCCCACGGCCGAAGCAGCTTTGGAGATGGCTGAAATTGACTCGTTGGGAATGGACCGCCAGGACAAGCGCTATCTCGAGACATTGATTCGGGTTTGTGGTGGTGGACCGGTCGGAATCGAAACAATCGCCGCGACAATGAACACCTCCTCGGATACGCTCGAAGACGAGGTCGAACCGTTCCTGCTCCGGATGGAACTGATTCTGCGCACGCCGCGCGGGCGGGTGGCCGCACCAAGGGCTTATGAACATTTGCGATTGCCGGTCAAGCGGGACAAGTCACTGTTCGAATAAGCCTCAGCGAATGGCCATCCGATTCGATGGATAATTTGCACTGGGGAACTTCTGCACTGGGGAACTTCTGCACTGGGGAACATCTGCTCGGGGGAACATCTGCACGGGGGAACCTCTGCACTGTGGAACATCTGCACGGGGGGCGTCTCAGGTTTGCCCCCGCCCGGCAGCTGACTGGCTCTGACCAATGCGTTGGCTGATACTCCGCCGCTTTTTCCGCCGGACCGCGGGGGTGGGCTTGACCTCAGGGCGGTAACTGGCGGTAATCAACGGGCTGGCGGGCAGCGTTTGGCTCAACCCGCGACAGGCATTATCAATCATGAGGTAAACGCTTGAGCAAGATCGCGTTTTTGTTTCCGGGCCAGGGGGCTCAGGAAGTCGGGATGGGCAAGGAACTTTGCGAGCGACTCCCCGCCGCCCGCGATTTGTTCGAGCGGGCCGGCAAAGTGCTCGGGTACGACCTCGCCGATGTCTGCTTCCAAGGACCCAAGGAAAAGCTCGACAGCACGGTCTACAGCCAACCGGCGCTGTTTGTCACCAGTTTGGCAGCGCTGGAATTGCTCAAGCAAGAGCGACCGGAAGTCGTTAAAGCCTGTGCCGGCGCCGCAGGGCTGAGCCTCGGCGAGTACACGGCGATGGTCTGCGCCGGAGCGATTGATTTTGAGAGCGGTTTGCGGCTGGTGCAGCAGCGTGGGGAGGCGATGCAGGCGGCAGCTGATGCCGAACCGAGCGGGATGGTCAGCGTCCTGGGGTTGGATCGCGAACAGGTCCAAGCCTTGTGCGATCAGGCGCGCGGAGCGGGAGAGGTCCTGCAATTGGCCAATTTGCTCTGCCCCGGCAACATCGCGGTTTCCGGACACAGGGCCGCCTGCGAGCGAATCCCAGCCCTCGCCGAACAAGCGGGAGCAATGAAGACCGTCCCGCTCGCCGTCGCCGGTGCATTTCACACTCCCCTGATGGCTTCGGCGGTGGAACGACTCAAGGCCGCGCTCGCTGCGACCGAAATCAAGTCTCCTCTGATACCGGTCTACTCCAATGTCGACGCCGGAACCCATCTCGATCCGAACGAAATCCGCGGACTGCTCGAGCGACAGGTCTGCTCACCCGTCCTCTGGCAGGACTCCATGGAACGCATGCTGGCAGATGGATTTGATGAGTTCTATGAGGTTGGTCCGGGCCGTGTCCTGCGCGGCTTGATGAAACGAATCGCCAGAAAAACCGCTTGCCATGGCGTGCTCGATGCCGGGTAATTGGCTCAGCCCGGCAGGAACGCGAAGGGGTCGATTGATTGCTGACGCTGAAAGCCGGGCTTCGGAGGGAAGGAAAAAGGAAGGCGGGACCGTGGGAAACGGGCCGCGGGGCTCAAGTGCATTGCGATTTCATGATTCAATTTATTTTTTGAGGAAAACAGGAAGATGAGTTTGGAATCACTCAAAGTTAATTTGTCGGGGCAGAACGCGATCGTCACCGGAGCCTCTCAGGGACTGGGGCGAGCAATGGCTATCGCCTTGGGGCGGAGCGGGGCCCGCGTCGCTTGCGTCGCCCGGAACGCAGCCAAGCTCGAAGAGACAGTTGCTTCCATCCGCGCAGCGGGTGGTCAGGCGGAAGCGCTGGCTGGTGACGTCAGTCGTCGGGAAGTGGTGGACGGGATCGTCGAGAAGGTCGCCGACGAATGGGGCCGGTTGGACATCATGGTCAACAACGCCGGAATTACCCGGGACAACCTCTTGCCGGCAATGAGTGACGACCAGTGGGATGATGTCATCAACACCAATCTGCGAGGTGCCTTTTTGTTCTGTCGGGCTGCTTCCAAAGTGATGATGCGGGCCCGCTACGGTCGAATCATCAACATCTCCAGCGTCTCCGGGTTGATTGGGAATGCCGGCCAGACGAACTACTCCGCATCCAAAGCCGGGATGATTGGCCTGACTCGGAGTCTGAGCAAGGAATTGGCCAAGCGAAAGGTGACCGTCAATGCAGTGGCGCCGGGCTTTATCGAGAGCGAAATGACCGCGGCCCTCGGTGACTCGATTTTGGCTGAAGTAGCCAAAAAGATCCCGGCGGCTCGAATTGGAACGGCCGACGAGGTCGCAGCCTGCGTGCTGTTTTTAGCCAGCCCCGCAGCTGCCTATGTGACCGGCCAAGTCCTGACGGTTGACGGCGGAATGACGGGCTGAGTCAAGCCAGCGCGAGCAGTTCTCCCCGGCCTGAACGACTTCCTCCGCCTCCCGGAAAGGGGAGCTGCAGGACGTGGCCCAGGTGTGTTTCCCCCAAGAGGCGTGAACGCGGAAGGCTGCTTCTGAGCCCGATTCCTCGGCCCGGATGGGCTTTGGCGGGTCGGGGAAATGTCAAATCCAGCCGGTTGGCCCGATTGGGCTGAAGAAGAAGGCGTGAAATGGGCACTTGGCCCCCCACAGACGGCCCGCCCCTGCCTTGACCCTTTTTGTTAAAATTGTCTATCTTGTTGGCGACCTTCCTGTCAGCTATTTCGCCGAACCATTCGTCGCTACGATGAAAATCATTGCGGACGGGGGTGCAGCGAGGGCTGCAGCGAACGCTGCCGGGCAGGCGGTGGCCTGAACTCGGGCAGCCGTTTCCCTGGAAATTTTGGATCCTGCAGAACTGCTGTCTGCGATCGGAATCCGATTTACGGTTGCAGACTGAATCCGATAATTCACTAAACAATATTTCAAACTCTCAAGAAGAACATTTTTAGGAGCCCCCTTCGTATGGCATCCGTGGAAGAACGCGTGATTGATATCGTGGCTGATCAACTGGGCGTGGAAAAAGACAAGATCACCCGCGATTCAAACTTTGTAAACGATTTGGGCGCCGACTCTCTCGATACGGTCGAACTGGTGATGGAGTTGGAAGAAGAGTTCGATGTCAACATCCCCGATGAAGCCGCAGAAAAAATTCAAACTGTGGGCGAGGCGATCGACCATATCAAGAAGAGCACCGGCGGCTAAACAGCTGCAAAGTTCGGAACGATTTTCGGGGCATCCATGAAGCGGCGCGTGGTCATCACGGGGCTGGGAATTGTTTCAGCGCTCGGTAGCAAACTGGAAGAGTGTTGGAGGCGTTTGGTCGGTGCCGAAAGCGGCATCCGTCCTTTGACGCTGTTCGACACTTCCGATTTGAAAGTCACTTTTGGTGGCGAAGTCGCTGGCTTTGACCCCACCGGCTACATCGAGCACAAAGAGCTCAACCGAGTCGACCGGTTTGCGCAGTACGCGATCGTCGCTGGCACCGATGCGATCCGCGATGCAGGCCTCGATTTTTCCGGCGACACTCGCCGCTACGGAGTCGTGCTCGGTTCCGGAATTGGCGGGCTGGAGACCTGCGAGGAGCAAGTTGTCAAACTGAACTCCAAAGGCCCCAGCCGCGTTTCGCCCATGACCATCCCGCGGCTGATGCTCAACGCGGGGGGCGGTAACCTGGCGATTATCCACGGTCTTCGCGGTCCAAATTATTCAATCGCAACGGCCTGCGCCAGTGCGACCAATGCAATGGGCAACGCGTTCGATCACGTCCGCTCCGGATTGTGTGACCTCGTGGTGACCGGTGGTGCTGAGGCAGCCATCACGCGAATCGGAATGAGTGCCTTCTCGAACATGCGGGCACTCTCCACCAGAAACGATGCCCCGGCCCAAGCCAGTCGCCCCTTTGACAAGGACCGCGATGGATTCGTGTTCGCCGATGGCGCCGGGCTGCTGATTTTCGAGGAACTGGAGCACGCGCGAAAACGCGGAGCGAGGATCTACTGCGAAGTCATCGGTTTTGGCACGACTTGCGATGCAGGGCACATTACCCAACCGGATGAACATGGCACTGGAGCCGCCGGTGCCATGCGGATGGCCCTCGAGGACGCTGCCGTCAATCCAGACCGCATTGACTACATCAATGCCCATGGAACAAGCACACCGCTGGGTGATATCGCCGAGACCAAGGCGATTAAGGCGGTCTATGGTCCTGCGGCCAGCAAACTGAGTATCAGCAGCACAAAAAGCCAGCTGGGCCATTCGCTCGGAGCCAGCGGCGGAATTGAACTGGTCGTGACGGTCAAGGCGTTGATCGACAGCCTGATTCCTCCCACGATCAATCTGGATGAACCCGATCCGGAGTGCGACCTTGATTACACTCCCAATCAGGCGCGAACGCGGAAGATCGACTACGCCATGAGTAACTCCTTTGGCTTCGGTGGCCACAACGCCTCGATCTTGATCAAGCGATTTGAGGGCTAGGCTGACGGCAGCAACTCGCCCCTCAAGCTTCTCCGGGACGATCCAGCTCAGCTCCGAGCCCCTTACCCTGCTTATCCGTTCTCGTTGGCAGCGGAACACCTGCCTCTGCCCCCCCCGCTTCTTCCAGTCACGCCAGACGCGAGACGGCAGACGGCAGACTGCATGCGGCATACGCCAGGCGCCAGGATTCCAGGCGCCAGGATTCCAGGCGCCAGGATTCCAGGCGCCCAGGATGCCAGGCACTGCAAAAATCGCTCCGCAACCGGCTCTGTCGGGGGCTGTGCCTCGGCTCTGGTGACTCTTCCGCGGGCGGAACTCGGCAGCAGGGTCCTTGGCAGCAGGGCCTGCCCCCTCAGCCAACCGGCGGCCTGTCTGCGCCCCGCATCGCTCGGTCAAGAGCCTCCCACCGTCCGGTGAAACGGATTGCGACGGCCGAAATCCCCCTTTTTCCCGAGGCTGCCCCGCTTTTTTCCCGTTCGGGATTGTTTTGGCCGATACAATCTTTATGTTCCCGATCGGGAATATTTGGCGATTGCTTGGGTTTGTATTCCCGTACGGGAAGGAGGTTGGGGTGGAGTCGATCCAAATTCGCACGGTTGCCGACCTGGGCGGGGTTGTTCGCCGCCGTCGCAAGGAGGTCGAGCTCACCCAGGCAGCCTTGGCGGAAGTGGCGGGAGTCGGAGTCCGGTTTGTGTCCGAGTTGGAGCGGGGCAAGCCGACTGCGGAGTTTCACAAAGTCCTGCAGGTGTTGAGTGTGCTCGGCCTGGACCTGCAAGTCGAGACCCGCGGGGGATCGAGCCGATGAGCCGACTTCAGGTTTGGTGGACGCAATATCTGGTGGGAACCGTCGAGCTCGACCGCAATGAGCGGATGGAATTCATTTACGCCGACGATTGGCTTGGATTTCCCAGCGCCTTTCCAATCTCGCTCTCATTGCCGCTGCGTGCGGAGAAGTATCACGAACAGGCTCATTCTTTTTTTGCCAACCTCCTGCCGGAAGCCGATGTCCGCGTGCGCTTGTGCCAGCGTTTGAAGGTAACGCCGGGAAACGACTTTGAGTTGCTCCGACTGATCGGCGGTGAATGCGCCGGAGCCTTGACGCTGGGGGATACACCACCAGCCAATCCTTCCTCGACCGCGGACTATCGGCCGATCACCTCCGAGCAACTTCGGCTTTGGTCATTGTCCAACGCGCCCGATGTCTTTTCCTCAACGGTCGGGCGGGATGGAGTGCGATTGTCGCTGGCTGGGGCCCAGGACAAGCTTCCCGTGCGGCTGGACGGTAACGCGACGAGCCTGCCATTGGGACCGGCGCCGAGCACGCATCTGCTCAAGTTTGCATCACCCCACTTCAAGCACTTGCCGGAAAATGAATGCCTGCTGGGAATGATTGCCGGGAAACTCGGCTTGCCGGTTCCCTCCGCTGATTTATGGCGACCCGAGGGTGGCGGAACGATCCTTGTGGTCGAACGCTACGATCGCCGCCAGGAGGGGGCGAAGATCGTCCGCCTTCATCAAGAAGACTTTTGTCAGGCATTGGGGCGCAGCCCGCTGAGGAAGTACCAGAAAGAAGGTGGTCCCCGTCCTGGGGAGTTGGCGGCCATTGTCCGAACGCATGGCAGCCTGCCGGTTGTCGACTTGAGGCTGCTCGTGAGCTGGGGCCTGTTCAACTGGCTCTTCGGCAACTGCGATGGGCACGCGAAAAACGCCTCTTTGCTGCTCAGCCCCGACAAGGGAGTGCGCTTGGCGCCGTTTTATGACCTGGTCTGCACCCGGGTCTACAAGTCGCTCGATCGGAATCTGGCGATGAGCTTCGGCCGGCAGTTTGACCCGGGCCAAGTCCTGCGACGGGACTTGGAAGAATACGCTCGCGAATTGCAGGTAGGCCCCCGATTGGTTTGGGGCGCGCTGGAGGAGCAACTGGATCGCTCCGAGACGGCCATTGCTGCGGGCTGTGAGGAGTTCGTCCAGCGCTTCGGGGACTCGCCAATCCTTGAGATGGTAAGTCAACAGTTGGCCAAGAATCTCAAGCGGGCGAGGAACACGCTGCGCTGAGGCTCGGCTGATCGTGCTGCCTGGTCTGCAGGCGCCAAGCGCCCCGCGGTCAGGTTCATTCTCGGCCGAGCTGGAGCGCAGTCGTCACAAAGGCAAGCTGTTCCGGAGTCAGCGGCGGCAGGCATTCCGGCGGAATCATGGTCGTTTGATCGATGCGGGCAAAGCCAGTCCCCTGCCCTGCCTGCGGCGAATCCGCGAGCCCTGCGGGGGCAGCCGAAAAAAACGAGGCCCCGAACAGAGAACTGCCAGTGAAGTTCGCGCCTCGCAAATCGGCTCCCGTAAAACAAGCACCCTCCAAATCGGCGCCGCTGAAATTGGCTCCTCGCAGAACCGCTCCCTCAAAATGCGCGTTTGAGAGATTCGCTCCCGAGAAATCAGCCTGCTGCAGCTGGCTGAGCCGGAAATTGGCGTTCCGCAGCAGCGCAGCCACTGCCTTCAAGCCGTTCAGTTCTCGTTGCGAAGCGTCAATACTCAGCAGGTCATGTCCGGAAAAGTCTCGAGATTCGAGCAACTTGGCTGCCGCTCGACGATCGAGTGACGGGGCCAAGTACCGCTGTTCCAGCCAAGGGTCGGCCGTATTGTGATAGCCCGACTCCGCTTCCCAGTAGCCCAGCCGATCCTCGGCCAGGAATTCGAGCTCGCACAACCATTTCACGCTTTTGTAGAGATAGCGATTGGGAACCAGATTGCGTATCGGGCCGCCGTGCTCCACTGGAAGCGGTTGACCTCCCACCTGCGTGGCGATCAAGGTCTTGAGTCTCAACGCATCGGCCAACGTCAGTGAACTGCTGTGTCTTCGTTCGGAGTGAGCAATGAAAGAGACGTAATGAGCCGTACTCTTGGGCTGGATCACTTCCAGCAGGTCCGCGAGCAGTACCCCTGTGAAGACAAGGTCGAACTTTGACCACCGGGTGACGCAATGCAGGTCGAGCTGCAAAGTGCTTTGGGGGAGACATTCCAACTGGTCAACACTCAGGCACTGGGGGGCCGCAACTTCGCCGTGTATTTTCAACTGAGGTAGGTGTCCCGCCGCTGGAGTTCGCTCCCCAATGACCGGCCATTTCTCAGCGGCGACCAATTGCTGATTGGGCGGCAAGCGGTCTCCCAACGGCTCGATTTTCAGCAAGTTCATTTTCTTGGTCATCGTTCTGACTGTTCCGAAACCGGGAGAGATGAAATAAAGCGGCAAGCCAACCGGCCCGCAAGCTGGAGGCAACGACTGAAGTAGCCCTCTCGATCGATGGTTGAGTTTCCTGCACTGGCCCCGTCAAAACCGAAGCCCCGTCAAACCTGCGGCCCCGTCAAACCTGCGGCCCCGTCAAACCTGCGGCGCCGTGAAACCTGCGGCGCCGTCAAACCTGCGGCGCCCGCGCTGCGATCTTGAGACACGCTGCATCGGGTTCAAGTTTATCGTGCCGGATTGTTTTTGGCGCGACCTGCAAAGGCGGTTTCCTGGGCGGGCAAAATCGCGCGGCGAGGTAAACAATCCGGGTGCAGTCTCGCAGCGACAAATCGCACCAGCGATAAACTTTCACATGCCCATGATTGGCATGCGGAGTGCACTGTCTGAGCAGCGGAAACCGCGTGTGCGTGCACGCGGACGCCACGAGACCAAACGGGGGAGATTGCTCATGAAGCAGCTCGCAATTTTGACCATGGTGTTCTTGTTTTCGGCCTGCCTGGCCAGCGTCAGCTGGGGGCAGCACTACCATTCCGGGGGCGGGTATCGACACAGCGGGTATTACCGAAGTGGCGGGGCCCGCACGACTGTGGTGGTGGGGATTGGCAATGGCTTGGCTCAGCCCGGTTGGGGGTATGGCTATCGGCCCTACTATCCGCCTGCGCGAGTAGCCTACTACGGTGGATTCGGCTATCCGGCGTACCGCGGCTACTACCGGCCGATTTACTCCGCTCCCGGATGTGGCTACGGCGGTTATCCCGGTGGTGGGTTCTATTATCGCTGGTGATGAAGAGATTCGGACCGGCAGGTAAGGCAGGCGGCGTGGTAGCGGAACCGCTACCACGTTCCGCCTGAAGGGGGCGGCTGTCACCGGACTCAACCATTAAGCTCCAAGGCTTCCTGCCAGTGCTCGATGAGTTGCTCAAGCTTTCCGCTGTGCTCCTCCAACTCGCGGTTCAGCTGCACGACCAGTTGACCGTTTCTCAGGACCTCTGGAGTGGCAAGCTCCTGATGCAGTCGAGCAATCGCCGCTTCGCGATCGTGAATCTCCGCTTCGATCTCGGCTACTTTGCGGTAGGGGAATCGGCGTTTGCGTTTGGCTGGTTCCCCTGTCCCGGAGTGATTGGCGGTTGTCGGGGATTTGTTTGCCGGCGTGAGGCGGGGGGCCGCGGGCGCCGCAGCTGGTTCGCGGACTTGCTGCATCGCCCGCCAGGCATCGTAATTGCCCTCAAATACCTGCACTCGGTCAGGCTGGAAGACCAGCAAATGAGTGCAGATTTGATTGAGGAAGTAGCGGTCGTGGCTGACAACCAACAAGGTCCCCTCAAACGCCAACAAGGCTTGCTCCAGCGCAGCGCAGGCCCAAAGATCGAGATGGTTCGTCGGTTCATCGAGGACCAGCAAGTTGGCCTCTTGGGCCGCAAGCTGCGCAAGCGCGACGCGGTTGCGCTCGCCGCCACTGAGTGAGCTGACTGTCTTCAGCGCCAGCTCACCCGTAATCCCGAATAGCGCCAGCAGATCGCGGCGTTCGCGGTCAATCATCTCCTTGTGCGGAGGGCGGATCGCTTCCGCAGCCAGCTTGGTCCCATCAACTCCTTTGAGATGCTGGTCGAAATAGCCTGAACGCACTCCCGTGCCAAGTTTGATCTGTCCCGTTTCCGGCGTAGCTTCACCCACAATGCACTTGAGCAACGTCGATTTGCCGCAACCATTGGGACCGAGGATGCCCCACCGCTGTCCCCGTTCTATTTGAAAGGACACCTGCGAAAAAAGCGGCTGGTCGTATCCCTTGGAAAGTTGGTCGACCCGCAGCACGATGTCTCCCGTGCGGGTCGGCTCGGGAAACTTGAAGTTCGGAGTGGCAATCACCCGCGGCATCTCCACCCGCTCGATCCGCTCCAGCTTCTTGCGCCGATCTTCGGCTTGTGCCGACTTTTGTCCGTAATGATTGCGGCGGACAAAATCCTCCATCTTGGCGATTTCGGTCTGCTGTTTTTCATAGGTCCGCTGGGTGACCAGCAACCGCTCAGCCTTGAGCTCCCGGTATTTCGTGAAGTTGCCGGGATACACGTCGATCGAACCGTGCACCAGCTCCAGTGTCGTATCGACAACCCGATCGAGGAAATAACGATCGTGACTGACCAGTAAAAACGCCTGGCGCGACTTGCGCAGGAAATCCTCCAGCCACTCGGTGGCTTCAATGTCGAGGTGGTTCGAGGGCTCGTCGAGCAGCATCAGGTCGGGCTCCTCCAGCAAAAGAGCGGCAAGCATCAGGCGGTTGATCTGTCCACCGCTCAAAACGCTGGCCGGCCGTTCGTAGTCGGCCGAGCTGAATCCAAGACCCTGCAGCACGCGCTCAATTTTGTGCTCAACGGCAAAGGCATCCCGATGATGAAGTTCAAACTGGAGCTGCTCGAATCGTTGGGCTAACCGCTGTTGGCTCGCTTGGTCGGTGGCAGCCGCCAGTTGCTCGCTCGTTGTCTGCAACTCCAACACCAGGCGTTCCAACGGCTCAAGTGCTTTCTTGGCCACGTCCCAGACCGTTGTCCCGGCAGCAAATTCGGGCCGCTGGGCCACCACGCCCAATTTTGCCGCTTTGGCCAATTCGACGGTTCCGTTATCCGGCTCCAGTTGCCCCAACAGAATCTTCAGCAGTGTTGTTTTTCCCGCACCGTTGGGGCCAATCAAAGCCACCCGCTGACCGGCTCGAATCTCAAACGAGACATCCCGCAGCACGAGCTGACCAGAAAAGTACTTTTCGATCGAATTGACGTTCAGCAACAGGCTCATGGCTGCGGGGGAAAAGACAAAGTTCGGAAGGCGAGTTCCATGATCGCCAAAAGCCAGTTTGCGGGTAAGGGGGCTAAACGCCTGTAATTCAGCGGACTGCCACCGCCCCGAATTCGCACCCGATAGCTGCAGCCAGACCCGGCGCTGGACAAGAAGCGCTGGACAAGAAGCGGCGGATACAAAGCGGCGGATAAAAAGCGCTGCACTCCAGGCACCCCTCCATTCAACGACAAAGGGCAAGCCCCCTCGCGAGAGCTTGCCCCTGAATGCCGTCGAGGCTCAGACTGAAACCGGATTTAGGGTTCGTCAATATCCATGTTCACCGGTTCCATGACCTTGGTGTTTCGTTCAATCGAAAGCACCGTCGTCCGTTGGTGGGCTCCGTCACGCGAGCAGGCAACGACGGGCAGCACCTGCCTTTTGTCGGGGAGGTCCATGCGAACAGAGAAGGTCCCATCGGGGTCGATTTTCAGCGGCTCACCAGCCAGCGTCACGCTGGAACCGGGAGCGGCAACGCCGTAGACCACCATCTGGGCATCAACCTCAAACTGAAATTCACGCCGCGGGTCGATCACAATCGCATTCGAGGGATTCAGCGGAGCCATCGGGCGACGCAACTTCTCCTCAAACACCTCCTGCAACTCGCGAGCGTCATTGTCAGCGGTGTAGCCGCCGCTGAGGGCGAAGAAGTTTTCGCAATCCTGGGCAATGTCAGCCCAATTGCCCGCTCCGCGATGGCCGCTGGGGACCGGAGTCGTTACCTTGTTGCTCTTGGCAATCATGTAAAAGCGACCGTTCGGAGCCGCATATCCAATCGCAACCCGATAAGACTTGGGCGGATTGTGGGTGTCGATAAACCAAGTGTCGACGCCGCCGTGCACTTCAATGTCCCGAATCGGCTTCTCGGGCAATTGATCGTCGTCGTCGGTAAACTCGAACAGTCGCAGCACCGGAACCGCGCCTCGCCAATGCTTCTCCAGCGCCGTGCGGGCCCGACGGACAGTCTGCTCTGTCACTTCCCAGTAAGCCTGCAGCCAGTAGGAATCGCGAACGATTAGCACGACCCGGTCTTTGGATACCGAGTGCTTGTCTTTGTTCAGCGAGGCTGTGAGCGCCAAGTTTTTCAACCGCTCACGCTCGAGCGACTCCTGCTGCATCCTCATGCCAACCGCCGTGGGAATTCGCGATTCAACTGCCGGCTCGGCCGGCTCTGCCGTACGCAGCGGCTTGCGCACAATCGCCGCGGACTTGTCGACAGAAGGCTTTTGAGATGCGGCCACTGGCCGAGCCGGAACCGCAGGAGCTTTCGCCGAAGTCCCCGAAACGCCGGCCCCTTTGGCCATCGGTCGGCTTGCCGTCGGCTTGCTGTTCCCGACGACAACGGCAGGTGAAGATTTGGGTGAAATCGCTTTTGCCGGAACTCCAGCCTTCGCCGGAACTCCAGCCTTCGCCGGAACTCCAGGCTTCGCCGGAACTCCAGGCTTGTGCGCCACGCTCTTGGAAACTTCCGCTACTTTCGAGCCGGCAACTCTGGAGCCCGCAGCTTTCGAGACAACCGCCTTAGAGACAACCGCCTTAGAGACAACCGCC
>Ga0315904_10008108_pt1 | contig 13954 bp, 13 predicted proteins | sample LakEriMetagenome_6_FD_203529 | JGI IMG/M metagenome (GOLD analysis project Ga0315904, IMG submission 203529) | Freshwater fungal communities from buoy surface, Lake Erie, Ohio, United States - Buoy 12 MA120 | ecosystem: Environmental > Aquatic > Freshwater > Lake | place: USA: Lake Erie, Ohio... | reverse complement strand
CGATCCTGACGGCCAGGTTGCTGCGGATCATGGGAAGACCACTCAGGTGCACTTCAAGTCCATTGGCTTTGGCAAAAGCATATGCTTTCTCAGCAATTACCGGAACCATTTTGTCTCGGTCTTTTGAATTGAGTGTCTCTTTCTTTATCCTGACGCCTACAAGCCATGCCCCGGTTTCAGGGTTGTACATCAGTCCGCGATAAAAAGGCAGGTTCATGAAAACCTTACTCAGGCTATCCAGTTCCTGGTCAGTGCTAACCTTCCGTGGAAATATCTGTGTAGCTATAAGTTTCTCTGTAGAGTCGTTTTTCAGCAGTGTGATGGCACTGGCCACGCTGATCACATCTTCCACACCATTGACATCTTTCAGTCCATAATGCAGTTCAAGCAGGTTTGAAAAGAAAGGCTGTGTGAAAAGATCTTTCTTAGTAAAGCCAATGGTGAAAAGATTTCCATCTTCCCCGAACTTCTCTTTGAAAGAGAGGTAGTCTTTATACTTTGGATTATCGGTAGGGATAGCTTTTGCAAAGTCGTAACTGAGCTGAACTTTGGATGCATAGTAACCCATCACAGCAGTGAAAATTGCCAGTGACAGGAGCAGCCATAACCTGTTGCGAAGTAGCCATTCGCCAAGATTTTTCCACATGCCCGCAAAGAAACAACAAATTATGGAAGCGAGATTTTAAAAGCTGTTTCAGGCGATATTATAATTTTGGTAAATGCAGAGGTGGTTTTTGACGTTTTGCCTGGTGGTGGTTTCGGGGCTGGTATGGGCCCAGGGGCCTCCCCCGGTTGGCCAGTGGCGGGAGCACCTGCCCTGGAACAATGCGATAGCGCTGGCAGTAGATGATGAACTTGTCATTTGTGCCACACCCTATGCAGTTTTTACCTACGATATACCGGATAATTCATTTACCAGGCGGTCAAAGGTGAATGGTCTCAGTGACATCGGCGTAGCCGCCATGGGATATGATGCTGCGCGGCAAACAACGGTAGTAGCTTACAATAACAGCAACTTAGATGTCTGGAAAGGTGACCGGGTGGTCAATATCCCGGATATCAGGATCAGCACAACCGGAGGCGACAAGAGCGTACGCCGTATCGTTATCCGGGGCAGCATCGCATACCTGGGCACCGGGTTGGGGATCATCCTGGTGGACCTTGAAAGATATGTTGTGAAAGATACCTGGCGCATAGGTGCAGGAGGCTCAGAGACCCCTGTTAATGGAATTGCTTTCTCGGGCGACAGCATTTATGCTGCCACTGGCGAGGGTCTCAGGCGCACCTCTTTATCATCGAACCCTGCGGACCACCGAACATGGCAAACCGTACCACTGCCCCCAGGCGCGGCAGACCAGGTGCTGGCTTCGGGTAACAGGATCTTTGTGCTAATGGCGGACACCGTTTACCGGTCCGCAGGGACAGCGTACAGCGGGTATTACCGTGGCAAAGGGATCCGGGGCATAGATACGGCGGGACAGGGATTGTTGGTGTCCGAGTCATTTTCGGGAACGGGCAAAGTAGTGCAAACAGATGCTGCGGGTACAGCGGTAAAAGTGTATACGGATGCTGCGCTATCTTTTCCCCGACAGGCTGTATTAAGTGGGTCCACCTGTTGGATCGCTGATCAGGACAATGGCCTGTTGAAAATATCACCATCCGCTACTGAAAGGGTGTTCCCGAACTCACCGATCAACATCGCAACCGGGCAGATGAATTTTATCGGTAACGACCTCTGGGTAGCTGCAGGATCGGTCACTGAAGCCTGGAATTATACGTTCAATCCAAACGGAGTATACCTTTTCAGTAACCAGTACTGGGATGGGTTCAATCAATATATCTATCTGCGCCTCGATACCGTTCTGGACATGATCACAGTGACCGGACAGCCTCTATCGGGTTCGGTTTTCTGTGGGTCCTACGGGGGTGGTTTACTCGAGATCAGGAAAGATAAAAGCCTGGTGATCTATAAACAGAATTCTCCACTCGGCGCCGCTATTGGTGATCCGGGTTCATACCGTGTAAGCGGACTTGCCACCGATAAAGAATCCAATGTGTGGGTGGCAAATTACGGGGCAACACAAAATCTGCATGTCCTTAAATCAGCAGGTGGCTGGAAGTCTTTCTCCATTCCGTTTCTTCATAATGAGAATGCGGTATCGTCCATCACCATTGACGACGTAGGTCAGAAATGGATCGTTTCGCCTAAGGAAAATGGATTGTTTGTTTTCAACTCCGGGGCTTCAATTGATAATACGGGGGATGACCGATGGAAATATTTCCGGCAGGGGCGTGGAAATGGCAACCTGCCTTCCAATAATGTTTTTTGTACGGTACTGGACAGGAATGGGTTTATCTGGGTTGGGACAGATCGTGGTATCGCGGTGATCACCTGTTTGGAGAATGCGGTGAACAGTAATTGTGAAGCTGTTCTGCCGGTTGTGCAGCAGGATAATTTTGCCGGATTCCTGTTCGGTGATGAAGAAGTACTTGCTTTAGCTGTGGACGGTGCCAACAGGAAATGGGTGGGTACCCGAAACGGGCTCTGGCTTGTTTCTGCTGAAGGCGATAAGATCATTTACAGGTTCACCAAGTCCAATAGTCCTTTACTGGCAGATGAGATCAGTTCACTCGCCATCGACCCTGTTAATGGTGAGCTGTTCATCGGTACATCATCGGGGATCTGTTCATTCCGGAGCACGGCAACAGAACCGGAGACCGGTGGTAGTAACGTACTCGTATACCCGAATCCCGTGCCGCCGGGATATTCCGGCACTATAGCGGTGCGTGGGCTGCCGGCCAACTCAACAGTGAAGATCACCGAGCTGGATGGCCGCCTTGTTTACCAGGCCAGGTCACTGGGAGGGCAGTTTGTTTGGAATGGACGGGATTACAGGGGCAACAAAGCATCCAGCGGGGTGTACCTTGTGTTGGTGGCAGATGAACAGAACAGGGAGAAGCTTGCTACTAAAATATTTTTTACGCGATAGGATGCTACACAAAACGAAAGGACTGGTATTGCGCGCAGTGAAATACGGGGACACGAGCCTGATCGTTTCCGTATTTACCGAATTGTTCGGGTTGCAATCCTATATCGTCAACGGTGTACGCACTTCGTCGCCTAAGCAGCCCTATCGGGCCAATCTTTTCCAGGCGGGAACCCTGCTCGACCTGGTTGTTTATCATAATGAACGCAGCACCCTGCAAAGGATCAAAGAGTTCAGGTGGAATCTTGTGTATAAAGACATTTACAAGAACGTACACAAGAATACCGTGGCGTTATTCATGATCGAAGTATTGCAGAAATGCCTTACCCAACCCGAGGCCAATCCTGATCTTTTTGCATTCGTGGAAGATGTTTTCAGCCATCTTGATGAAAGCGATGCCAACGCGGCGGCAAACTTCCCATTGTATTTCATGGCTAACCTGGGACAGTTCTTCGGATTTCGTATACAGGATGATTATGAAGAGGGGAATACGGTGCTGGATCTCCAGGAAGGAGGGTTTGTTGCACTGAGGCCCATGCATCCGAATTTTGTTGAAGGCGCTCCCTGTGAGCACATTTCGCAATTGCTGAAAACGCGGCATCCTGATGAACTTGAACAGCTTCACCTGAACCGTGAACAACGAAAACTTCTGCTGGATGTGTTCATCACGTTTTACATCTTCCATCACCCGGGTTTCGGGCAATTGAAGTCAGTGGCGGTATTGCATGCTCTTTATGAAACCTGATCCGGGATCGGTTTCATACCTGTCAGCCATTTTGACTCTATGCTTAGTGCTTCTGTTCCGTTCACTGTTGCCCATTTCAAAATGGTTTGCAGGGGAATGTCGGGGAAATGTTTTCTGATCACTTCGATCTCGTGGGAGATCTTAAGTTCTGTGTTGCTGCTGTAGCTATCTGTTCCCAGTACGATATTGCAACCCCTGTCGATGAATTTCCGGATGGGAGGAACAGTATTTTCTATGTAAAGATTTGCGTTCACACAAAAGCAGTAGATCAGTTCAATTCCTGTTTTCTGTGCATATTCATTAGCCCAGTCGATATCTTCTTCCGGCATAAAACTGTTATGCACCAGGATGATCTTCTGCCCTTTATTGAAATGGGGCAGGTAGCTTCTGATGCTGCTTTTCCCCGTTGCAGGGAATGGAGAACTGTTGATGCCGAAGAATTTGTACAGTTCAAGAAATTCAGAATCACCTGTAAGATAGAGATGATCTTCTGCAGGAGTTTCCTGGTTGTGTATGGAGATCAGTTTGCCTTCTGTTGCGTTGTTGATCCTGTCAAAAGCAAGGCTGCTGACCGTGTAGGAGGCATGCGGTACCAGGGATGACCTGCCCACTCTTTTGTTTTCATATCGGGCAAGTACAGATCCGTAGTGAGCAAGATTCTCTTCTGTTTTTGATTCGGTGATACTGAGCACTTCAACAAAATTCTGCCAGTGAATCCCTGACAGGCTTTTCTGTTCCAGGCTGTCTGCAGTATTGCATATATCACCTACGGCAATGATACCATCGGTCTTCATTTCTTCCATGGCCAGGCGGATCTTTTCCTGGATCACATTCATGTCAAAATCTCTTTTGCTTACCACCTGCAGTAAAAAAGGAACCAGGCCTGTGTGTTGCGGCACCACATCTTTCAGGTGCGATAATTCTACATGGCAGTGGGCGTTCACATAACCCGGGGAAATCAGTCCGGGAACATATCTCACATCCTCCCCTGCATGATCCCTGTCGATGATATCAATTTTTCTGCCTTCGGGGTTAGTGACCAGAACTTTTTCTTTACCCCAGAGGTTTTCGCCATCAAATAGCTGATCTCCATGAACTTTCTCGTATGCCATGTTGGTATTTTGTAACTTTGCCGTCATTTTAAATACCAGGCAAAAGTATGTTAGATAAACTGGAAGCAATAAAAGGAAGGTTTGATAATCTCGGGGTGGCTCTTACCAATCCCGAGGTAGTGAGTGATAATAAAAAATTCACCCAGCTGAGTAAGGAATACCGGAACCTGGAAAAGATCGTAAATGCCTACCGGGATTATAAGAATCTACTGGACGATATTGATTTCAATAGGGAAGCGCTGGCGGGGGATGATGCGGAATTGAGAGAGCTTGCCAAATTGGAGACCACGGGACTTGAGGAGAAGAAAGAAGAAATGGAGAAGATGATCAGGAATCTGCTGATCCCCAAAGACCCCCAGGATGAGAAGAACGCCATCCTTGAGATCAGGGCGGGAACCGGTGGTGATGAGGCGTCTTTGTTTGCCGGCGACCTGTTGAGGATGTACCTGAGATATTGTGAAAAGAAAGGCTGGAAAACTGCCATTCTTTCTGAAAGTGAGGGAACCGTTGGCGGATTCAAAGAGGTGCAGGTAGAAGTGACTGGGGATGATGTATATGGTACCTTGAAATTCGAGAGTGGCGTGCACAGGGTTCAGAGGGTTCCGGATACTGAAGCCAGCGGAAGGGTTCATACCAGTGCTGCTACAGTTGCCGTGATGCCGGAGGCGGAGGAAGTAGATGTGGAGGTAAAAGACAGTGAAGTGAAGATGGACACGGCAAGAAGTGGTGGTGCGGGCGGACAGAACGTGAACAAGGTAGAAACCAAAGTTATACTTACACACCTGCCAACTGGCCTCGTGGTGACCTGTCAAACCGAGCGGACTCAGTTGGCCAATCGAGAGAAGGCCATGCAGATGCTGCGCACCAAACTTTATGAAGAGCAGGTGAGAAAACAGGAAGAAGAGATCTCCCGGCATCGTAAGAGCCTGGTAAGTTCCGGCGACCGTTCAGCAAAGATCCGGACCTATAATTTCCCCCAGGGCCGTGTAACCGATCACAGGATAGGAATGACCCTCTACAACCTTGCCGAGGTGATGAATGGGGAGATCAGTACTTTGATCGATGCACTCCAGTTTGCCGAGAACGCAGAGAAACTTACACAACAGAATTAAGGTTGTATCAAATCATGCGTTAGAGGTTCTAGCCTCAACTTTGTTTTTAACTTGGCGTTAGAAACAAAATCAATTTATGCTAGACCAATTATTGAATCTCATCCAGCAACAAGGACAGCAAACCGTAGTGGAAAATCCTGCAGTTCCAAACGAATACAATAATGAAGTGTTAGGAGAAGCAGGCAACTCGATCATGAGCGGTTTGCAGCAGGCACTTGCCGGTGGCGGACTTAGCCAGGTGATGAACATGTTCAGCCAGGGTGGCGCCCAGGGTGGAGCAGGTTCCCTGCTCAATAACCCGATGGTGCAGGGGATCATTCAGCAGTTTACCGGAAAGCTCACCAACCAGTTCAGCGTAAGTCCTGACCAGGCCGGCCAGGTTAGCCAGAGCCTGATCCCCCAGGTACTGTCCAGTTTTGCGGGTAAAGTTGCCGATCCTAACGACCAGAGCCTCGATATCAACGGCGTGATGCAATCCCTGATAGGCGGAAATGCTTCGGGTGTTGATTTCCAGGGTCTCCTGAACAAGTTTCAGGGTGCCGGCGGTGATGTTGACGGCGATGGAGACGCTGATCTTCAGGATATTATGGCCCGTATTTCCGGTGGCGGCGGAGGTGGATTGATGGATATGGTGAAGGGGATGTTTAAATAACCCTGACATCTTCACAGATCATTAAGAAACTGCGCGCAACTAATCAAAGCCTTTTCTCGTTTTAATTATGTAGATCTTTCAAAGCAGGCGAATCACTTATTTAAGCAATAAGCTCAATGAGTTAGCGTTAATTAATCGGAAGGAACCTTTATCATTCTATTAACAGAATCAGATAAAACCCTGGCACCTGTTTTGACATCTAATAAGTAGTAATTAAACAGTCAATTTTCTCATAAGCAGTTAGTTTTGGTTGCGGCCCCTATTTCCATAGGGGCTTATTTTTTATCCCAAAGTATACCGCTCCCGTAATGACACCTGCTGCATCAGCAATTATATCGGCCAGTTCAAATTCCCGGGTAGTAAAATGGTCCTGGTAAAATTCCATCCCCGCACCATAGGCAATGCCTGATAGGATGATCAGGAAGAATATCAGTTTTGAAGCTCCGTTCTTTAAAAAGTAGTTGCACCACAACCAGACGAATATTCCGAATAGAACCACATGAACCAGTTTGTCAATGTTCCTGATCCCAAACAGGGGAACAGATTCCATTGTACCGGTTTTGATGGTAAGCAAAAAAAAGATCAGGCCCGTCCATATCAAAGCAGGCCATGGCGTGATCAGAAATCTATTCTGCATATGGAAGATTAACCAACCAGGGCCTGGTAGGCAGCCGCATCCATCAGGTCATTGAAGTTGGCCGGATCTTTAACGGTCATTTTGATCATCCAGCCCTTACCGTAAGGATCCTGATTCACCAGTTCGGGATGCGCATCCAGCTCGGCATTTTTTTCACTAACGGTACCGGTCAGGGGAAGAAAAAGGTCACTGACTGTTTTCACCGCTTCTACTGTACCGAATACGGATTCAGCGGCCAGTTCACTGCCGATGGTTTCAATATCAACATAGACGATATCGCCCAATTCGCTCTGTGCGAAATCAGTGATGCCTACCGTGGCAACATTACCTTCCAGGAGTACCCATTCGTGATCTTTAGTATAGCGCAAATTATCAGGGAAATGCATGATCGGCTGTTTAGTGAAGCAAAGATGAAGGAAATAAAATTAAAAAGTAAAAATTCAAAAGTCAAAACTAAGAAAGAGGTTAAAGCCGTTTCCGCAATGATCTATGTTTTAATTCTGCGCACCAGGCTAACCTTTATGATCCTGATATCCGTCAGTGGCTTGTCTGCGCCTTCGCGGCCGGTTGTTTTTGTACCGGCGATCTTGTCCACTACTTCAAGTCCTTTTACCACTTCACCAAACACGGTGTAGTTCTGGTCCAGGTGCGGTGCCCCACCCAGAGTCTGGTAAACTTGCCTGTGCTCTGCCGGAAGCTTTCTGCCCTGGAGTCTGAAGGTTTCAACGGAATCAAGCCCCGCGGGAGTAAATGTCTTTCCCTGCACAATGTAGAACTGGCTGCCGCTGCTTTTTTTCTCGGGATTTACATTGTCGGGCCCCCTTGCGGCAGCAAGTGCCCCTTTTTTATGGAACAGTGAAGGCCTGAACTCCGGAGGAATGGTATATCCCGCATCGTCAGGGGCCGCGGTTCTCTTGGTGAGTGGATTGCCCGCCTGGATCATGAAACTTTTGATCACTCGATGAAAGGCAATACTGTCGTAGAAGCCTTTTTTTACCAGCCTGATGAAATTGTCCCTGTGTAGTGGGGTGGAGTCCGATAAGCGGAGAATTAGGGTGCCGCTGTCGGTAACCATCATGATATCTCTTTTTCGGTCCTTTTTCCTGATCCTGATCTCTTCCTGGGCAAAAGCCTGGATCTGCAAAAGCAGTAAAATGGGAATTAACAGTGTTTTCATCTTCAAATGAACTCGTGGGTCTGAAAATAAAGAAGAATATGGTCTTTCATGAAGTCTTCCTGCTCTTTAAGGCTCATAGGAGGCAGGTGCTTGAGAGGCCGGAAATGAGGCCAGCCGTCTGCGTCCACGCCTGCCAGTTCGTAATAACCACTCGATTGCAGCACTGAGCACACGGCAACATGCATCAGGTCCTGCTTCTGTTCTTTCGTGAATTTCTCTTTCAGGTCTCCCAATTCCTGGATACCGATCAGGAACAGGATGGTTTCCATATCGGGTTTTTTACCAAAACGTTCCATCAGCCGCTCTTCCAGTTTCCACCACCTGGCCTGCAGGTCATCTTGTATTTGCATGCTGCAAAATTAACGATAACGGCTGACGGATTATCTTTGCGAAAATTTTTCACATGTTGCAGGTGAACCTGATCCGTAAGCAGAAAGACTGGGTTTTGGAAAGACTGGCCGTCAAGAACTTCCCGGAACCGGCCCTGGTAGACAAGATATTGGAGTTGGATGATCAGCGCAGGAGCCTGCAAACGGCCTCTGAGCAGCTGCTGGCAAGGCGTAATGCCGCTTCTAAAGAGATCGGTGCGCTGATGGGCCAGGGCAAGAAGGAAGAAGCTGAAGGAAGGAAGAAAGAAGTAGCGGACCTGAAAGAGCAGATAGAGCAGATAGAGAAGAGTTTAGGTAGTGTGGAGGCTGAGTTGCAGGATTCCTTGGTAAGGTTGCCCAATCTTCCGTCAGAGAAAGTTCCCAAGGGAAAAACACCTGAGGATAATGAAGTGGTGAGGCAGGGCGGAGAGATCCCCCAACTACCCAAGGACGCTGTGCCGCATTGGGACCTGATCAAAAAATACGATATCGTGGATTTTGAGACAGGTGTTAAGATCACGGGCAGCGGCTTCCCATTGTTCAAGGGACAGGGAGCAAAGCTTCAAAGGGCCCTGGTGTCATATTTTCTTGATTTCAATACAGGAGCTGGTTATCACGAAGTGATCCCGCCATACATGGTAAATGAAGCTACAGCATATGGAACCGGGCAATTGCCCGATAAAGAGGGGCAGATGTACTATATGCCTGCAGACAATTTTTACATGATCCCTACTGCTGAAGTCCCTGTTACGAATATCTACCGCGATGAGATCCTGAAGGAATCGGAACTGCCTGTTATGCTGACAGCGCATTCACCATGTTTCAGGCGTGAGGCTGGAAGTTTTGGTAAAGATGTTCGTGGCCTGAATCGTGTGCACCAGTTCGACAAAGTAGAGATCGTGCAGCTGGTTCACCCTACAAGGAGTTATGATGTATTGGAAGAAATGGTGCTGCACGTAGAAAAGCTGGTGCAGTCGCTTGGCCTGCCTTACAGGATACTTCGGTTATGCGGCGGCGATATGAGCTTTGCTTCTGCGCTTACTTACGATTTTGAAGTATTCAGTGCGGCGCAGGAGAAATGGCTGGAGGTTAGTTCTGTTTCCAATTTCGAATCTTTCCAGACCAACCGGATGAAGATCAGATTCAAGGATGCGGATGCCAAAACACAGTTGGTCCATTCACTGAACGGCAGCTCCATGGCGCTGCCCAGGATCATAGCGGCCATCCTGGAGAATTACCAGACAGCAGATGGTATCATGATACCGCCTGTGCTAATCCCATACTTTGGTAGTGAACGCATTGCTTAGATAGTTAGATAGCCAGATAGAAAGATAGGTAGCATTCTATGTGCAACAACTTGCGCCAAGAATGCTACCTATCTTTCTATCTACCTATCTTTCTATCTAACTTTTGTCTTTCTATTTCACTGCACAATTATCCATAACTATCTCTTCCATGAGATCGTTATAAGAAGTTAGTCTGCCCTGGATCTTCACAAGATCTCCTGCTTTAAGTGTGCTTGTTTTCGCAAGACTTGCAGAATCCATACTGCAAATGATATTTCCGAGCGATATGTGATTGCCTTCCATTTCCGTGATGGCACCTTCAACAAGTATGGCCTGGTCTACGTATTTAGCTAAAGCCGCGGTATCTGTTTTAAATGCATCAGTCAATGCTGCGCTGGTGAGTTCATATTTTGGTTTCTCTGCACTCACATCGCGATGCGGTTTGTAGAATACATACCACACGGCCCATGAGCCAACGATGATGCCCAGAACAACGCCGATGATCAGGATATTCTTAAAAGTTTTGGAAATCTTCATGTGTTATAGATGAGATGAATAAATAATTATTGTGGGCAAATATGATCAGAAAAAAATGGCCATCACATGAGGAAAATCAGTCGGTCGACAAACTATTGTCAAAGGAATGTCAGAATCCCGATTGTAATCTTTGCCTCCGATTGAAACGTCTCCCTCTCGTTCCAGTTGCTAACATCATCATTATTAAATCCTTTAGTATGAGTAATCTCAGGCTAAAAAAGATCACATCCTCCATTTTTGTGATCGTCTTTATTCTCACGGCCATGATCCAGTGCACCAAGGACGGTGTAAACGCGCCTTTGATCCAAAGAGCTGTTGTGGATCCCGATTCAACTGTATTCGCATCATTTTACGACACTGTTCTGATCGAAAAGCGCGATGTTGTTCCTGATGTGAATGATGTCATCGGCTCCTGGGGCGTATTGTCCATCATTAAAAGCAACTGCGGTTCATCAGCCTGCCACTCAGGAAGTTTTAAACCTAACCTGACCAATTATGCAGATATCAGGGCATTAGTGGTTCCAGGCAACCCGGAAGCAAGTAAACTTTACCAGTTGATCACTACCAGTGAAGTGGCAAAGGCAATGCCTCCGGTCAACTACGGTGTTGATCTTTCGGTTACAGAAAAAACCAAGATCTACAACTGGATCAAACATGGAGCAAACGAATCTCCTACATTGGTGGATTTTCGGCCTGCAGCGGTCTCAATGCTCGTGAATGGTTGCGGTTCCGCCAACTGTCATAACCAGGCCACTGTTGGTGGTGCATGGGCGAGAAGAAAACTGATCGATGTTGCGCCCGGCGATACTGTTACATACAATTATATAAATCCGGGAACCGGCTCAGTGACAACTTATGCGCAATTAAAAGAACCAAAACTTTCACAGGTTTGGAATATGTATAAGGACAGCGCCAGGAAGTTTGCCGCTGATACTGTTGCGAACGCCAGCTTCAGGCCTTACAAAACCTTCAGCTCGCCAATTACGGCTACAAGTGTACGGGGCCCGTTGAATAGTTATGACGACCTGATCTTTGATGCTTATTATCCAAAGAGTTTGAGAACAGGAAGTGTTGTTTTTTATACAAGCCCTACGGGTGTGAAGTACTATGTAAGAGGTAATACACTTGATGCAACAAGTTCGTTGATCTCCCGTATTGACTCAACAATTCTATTGGCGAACCCGGCTACAAAGGTTTGGGCAACAAGGCACCAGGGTGATATGGCCTATGGTGATGGTGGGTTGAGCAGGTCTGAAATAGCACTGATCAAAGCCTGGTATTTCGCTGATCCTAATATTCCTGAAGTATGGAAATACGGCACTGATGGATCAGGCATTTTCAAGTACAGGAAGTCAGGAACAATAATCAAGAAAAATTAGAACAACTCTTCAATCATTTTATATGAAGAAAGCAACAATATTCACGTTCGTCGTAATAGCTGCGATCTGGCTGCCTTCGTGTTACAAGAATTACTACGACATCTCAGAAGACGCACTGTCGTCCATCAACTCTGTATCATTTCGTAACGACGTTGTTCCCATCATGATCAGCGGTGCATGTGGTTGCCATAACAACGGTACTACCCGCCAGATCTGGTTTTCATATAAGGACACGGTCTATTATTCTGCGATCCAGTCCCGCGCAGGGGTATTGAACGATATGGCGAAGGGCGGTGTACACCCTGGAGAAGGTAGTATCTTCTTCACTCCCTCACAGGCATCCATCGTTAGAAAGTGGTACGATCAGGGGGCAAAAGATGATTATGTTCCGCCTCCGATAACCGGTGATGTTACTTACGGAGTTCATATCCTCCCCTTGTACAAAACTGACTGTAAGGGAAGCTCATGCCATGGCGGTATAGCTGTAGCACTTGATTATACTTCCCTTAAGAATAATGAACCAGTCATCAAAACTATGATGAACTCAGGCGGACAGGCCGGTCATCCGGGTGGCGCTTTGGGAATTTCTCCAACAACATCTTCCACATTCCTGGCATGGATTGCTCAGGGGTATAAACCATGATGAAGTCAACTTTAAAAACTGAAAAAAAAAGAACATGAAAAAAATCCTCCTTGCCGCCTTAATGACCATTGTGGTTTTTGGCCTCAACGCACAGACTTACAAGACGAGGGATGGAAATATATATTTCAATCCAAATAAGAATCAATCCAGCAAAGAGTATGCAGCTTTGAGTAAAGAAGCTACTGCGGTTCTGAATGCTGACAAATCTGAGGTTGCCCTGCTGGTTCCCATGAAATCTTTCCATTTCAATAATGCATTACTTGAGGAGCATTTCAATGAGAACTATCTGCATACCAACAAGTATCCTAACGGAACTTACAAAGGAAAGCTTGTGGGTTTTGATAAAGCGATGCTGGCAAAAGACGGTGAGTACAAGTTGAGTTCTGAGGGTACTGTGGATATGCATGGTGTTCAGAAACCATTCAAAGCTCCTGTTACATTGAAGGTGAAAGGCGGCGTGGCAACATTCGTCTGCAATTTTACCATCAAGGCAAACGATCACAATATCGAGATCCCTGATCTCGTGAAACCTAAACTGGCTGAAGCAACACCGCTGGATGCCACGATCTCTTTTAAAATGAACTAGACTTCCATCAACTTAATGAATAAGTTATGAAAAGGATATTAATGATCTCTGTTTTCGGCCTGGTATTATCCGGTTCTCTGTTTGCGCAAGATGATCTGCTTGCCGGCCTGGTTGCTGAAGACTCCTCAAAGGTGAAGGAGAATATCACCATTGCAACGTTCAAGTCTACAAGGGTGATCAACATGCATAGTGTGGAGATGACCGGCGAAGGTAATCTTCAGTTCATGATCATACACCATTTTGGTGCGATCTGGGATAACAGCGAAGGTGGTGCAAACTTTGCCAGGTTGCTGGGTCTCAATGCAGGTTTTGCAAACACATACATGTCGTTTGATTATACACCTGTTCGGTGGATGAACCTGGGTATTGCATGGGCCGGTAACACAACTATGGAAGGTACTGCCAAGTTCAAGTGGATGCGCCAGCAGACTGGGGTGCGGAATTATCCCGTCAGCATTGCTTCAGTTCACACAGCAAACTGGAATGCTTCAAACAACCTGGAAACGCCTAACGGTCTGTATTGGAACAGGTTTTCTTTCCTGAACCAAATGATGATCGCACGCAAGTTTTCTGAAGCGATCTCAGTTCAGTTGGTACCATCATGGATCCACAATAATATTGTAGCTTATGGCAATAAAGATGTTCATGACATCTTCTCATTGGGTATCGGTGGCCGCATCAAACTATCTGCAAAACAAGCTATCACATTCGAATATGCCCGCCAGTTCAATGG
>Ga0315904_10008105_pt1 | contig 13955 bp, 11 predicted proteins | sample LakEriMetagenome_6_FD_203529 | JGI IMG/M metagenome (GOLD analysis project Ga0315904, IMG submission 203529) | Freshwater fungal communities from buoy surface, Lake Erie, Ohio, United States - Buoy 12 MA120 | ecosystem: Environmental > Aquatic > Freshwater > Lake | place: USA: Lake Erie, Ohio... | reverse complement strand
TCGCGCATGCCGTGCTTCCGCACCGCCTTGCCGATCGCGGACAGCGCCTGGTCGGCGGCGGCGTCGCCGTTCATGTGCAGGTGGATCTGCATCTCGGTCGGCCAGAAGCGGTCGAAGGCGGCATCGACCACCTCGTCGGGAATCTGCCGAAAGCCGGAGTACGAGCCCGTCTTGCCCGGCGGGTTGGTGGTGTAGGGCTGTGTGAACCAGGCGGTATCAAGGCTGCCGTCGAGCCAGAATTTGATGCCTCCGAGCCGCACCCGGTTGACGTACCGCCGGTCGAGATCGACGCGGGCCGCGCGGAGCTTTTCCAGCGTGCCGTCGGCCTTGGGATTGTAGGCCGAGGCCACGCCGTAGGCGGCGGTGAGCGTGTCGTCCACCGTCGAGTCCTTGGCGGCGATGTACAGATCGATCGGCAGCAGGTCCCTGTCGATGGCGTTGAGCACGACCTGGATGTCGTCGCTGCCGAGGCCGAGGCCGGCCTCCATGGCCGTCGTCTGGCCGTGGCGGGCCCAGAGCTCGGCCGCCCCCTTCATGACGGCGTCGGCCAGTTCCCCCGTGAACGGCGGCCGCTTGCTCCGCACCGCGTTGAGGGCCGTCTCCTCCATCGGGCCGGCGAGCGCCTTCCCGCCGGCCTTGCGGGCGAACGAGCCGCCGACGGGGTCGGGCGTGTCGGCCGTGATTCCGCAGATGGCGAAGAGTTTTGTATTTCCTGCGCCGAGGTGGCCGGACGAGTCGACGATCATCACGGGTCGGTCGGTGGCGACGCCGTCGAGCTCCTCGATCGTCGGTGTCCGCCCCTCCTTCATCTGCCGCGGCTGGTAGCCGAAGCCGACGATCCAGCCGTCGGCCGGCGCCCGGGCGGCCTGCTTCTTCATCCGCGCCAGGAGGTCGGGAACGTCACTGCAGCCGAAGAGGTCGGCGTCGACGAGGTTCTTTCCGTAGTAGACGAAGTGGCCGTGCGTGTCGATGAAGCCCGGCAGCAGCGTTTTGCCACCGAGATCGACCGTCCGCGCCGTGGCGCCGGCGAAGGCTTTGGCTTCGGTCAACGGGCCGACGAAGCCGATCTTCCCGTCGCGGACCACGAGCGCCTCGACGTACTCCGGCTTGTCGCCGCGCATCGTGAGGATGTCGCCGCCGAGATAGAGCGTGTCGGCACGACCGGTCGGGGCGGCGAGGGCGGCGGCGATCACCATCAGGAGAATGGCCGAAAAGCGGCCCGGGTATTTCGACATGGGAGCTCCGATTCCAGGGAGAAGGAACCGAGAATGTATCTCAGCGGCCGACCGTGGGCGGCCGGTCCACGGGGCCTGCGGCCTACGCGGCGGCCGCGGTCACCGCCGCGCCCCCCGCCCAGACCGCGACGCCGGCGAACGCTCCGCCGATCACGCCGGCCGGACCGGCGGGGATGGCGGCCAGGGCGAACGCCGCGACGCTGGTGGCCAGCCCCGCCCGCTCGCCGCGGCGCCGGCTCTCGGCTGCCGACAGGCCCGCTTGGTGCGCCCGCCACTCGGCCCCGAGCGCCGCCGCCTCGGCCGCGATCGCCGCGGGAACGACCGACCGTACCCCGACCCGGACGGTCATGCCGAGCACCGTGCAGACGGCGATGCGCTCGGCCGCCCGCATTGAGGCCGCGGCAGCCGTGCGGGCGATGACGCCCCTGACCCGCGCCATCACCAGGCCCGCCCAAGGATAAGAACGGGTCGGCCAATGGCACTTCGGCAAGCGTCGGCCTGGCGGGGCGGATCATGAGGAGCAACCGCCGGAGCTGGCCGGGCCGTATGCGGCCCGACCGTGGAGGCGCCGCGGAGCTTCCTGTCCACGCTCAAGGCCAGATTTGTCTCGTCAGCGCAGACCGGTCTTGAAACGGCCCTTGGCCGAGGAGGAGGGGATGGCCGCCGCGGCACCGCGGGCCTTCGTCGACCGGATCGCCGACGAGTGGCTGGCCGTGGCGGGGCTCCTGTCACGCGAGCGTCCGCGCCGTCGCACCCCCGCCGGACGGCGCGAGGCGGGGCTCATCGTGCGGTCCCATCGCCTCTGGGAAGCGTGGCTCGGCCGGCGACGACCCGCACGGCCGCTCGATCCCGCCGGAAATGCCGGCAGGCTAGCCGGCGGTGGCCCAATGGGTTTTCAGGGTTCCTGATCGCCCGATCGTCAGCCGCCGATGGACGGTGAGCGCTGCGTTCCATCTCCGACCAGCGCCGACACCAGGCGACCCAGGACCGACAGGAGCCGGTCGGTGCAAATCCAGGCGGCTTGCAGAAGCGTGCGGAGGCCCTGCAGGCTCCTCGGACCGCCGACTGCGAAGATGGCCCGCGTTCCTCCGTGTGATCGCCGCGTCGACATCGTGCGGATTCTCCCCGTCGTCGTTCGCGCACCTTCGTGGGACGACCGCACGACCCCTGCTTTCGATCCTGGACTTTCCTCACCGCGAACCGTCACCCTCGCCTGGTGGCGTCTCCAGTTGCCCCGACGTGGGGCGGCTGGAGGGTGAGCCACCCAGCAGGATACGGCGCACAAGTTCCATGCGCTCCACGAACACGACATTCGGCCATCGCTCATCGCGCCACGCAGAATGCCCCTGACGAAGGAAGGAATGCGATTCAGAGCGCCTGTACGAGGACCTTGATCTCTTGTGCAATCACGCCTACCGGAAGACTGGCGAGACATGGTGGCAGACTACCGCCGGAGTACGACGCATTCACGCAACCGGACCCCCCTTTGCGGGCGGCGTAGAATGGCCGGCCAAAGGCTGCCGCGTAGACGTCGAGATCGGCGTAGCCGTGTGCCCCGCAGGGCATGACAGGGCATGCGGAGCGATCCGATACGAACCACTTGTTGCCTGGATAGCAGACGACTCGTGGGTGAGAGCTTCCTGCCAAGCAACAGATACGTCCTGGTGCGATGGCTCGCTGCGGCATGTATTCGTAGAGCATAGCTCCGTTGTAGGCGGCGTTAGCCAAGTGCAAGGGGCCTGAATCACAACATACGACTGCGTCCGCATGAAGCATGAAAGCCGCACCGACCCGTGGCGTGAATGGGCCAATCGTTTGCAGGGGAGGTATGTGGCTCTCGCCTTCGTGCGAGAGCAGGTGTACCACCGATGCGTAGGGCTCCAGGATCCGGTGAAGACTGACGAACAGATCGCCACTCGGGTTCCGATTAGGGGAGGTCGACGTCGGGCACACCACCACGAGCGGTTTGCCATTTCGGAGCCGTCGGCATTGAGACGACTGAGCACTGCCCTGATCCAGCTCCGCTCCATCGAGGACGATTCGGCTGAAGCGTTGCTCAGGGTGGAGTGAAACGGCCTTGTTCAACTGCCACGCTTCGTAGGCCATCCAGGTCGCGAGTGGAGCGAAATCCCCGGCCATCGCATTGTCGAAGCCATCCCGTGGCATGGTATGTGAGTGCGGTAAGTGCCGAAGATACATCCTGACATCGATACACAAGTCCTCCGTTCCGCTTGGCGCAGGTGCGACATCGGTGTCAGCCATGCCCCTCCACAGTTCCGCGTACGGGCTTGCCGACACGAGCGTGGTGGCGAATCCTTGCTCAGCGAGAGCGTGCTGCAACGCCGAGGAGATGATGATGTCTCCCAGAGCATCGGTCGTGTAGAGGGCGGCTCGCCTTTTCCGCTGGGGATGCGAAGAACAACTCCGCTGGTCTGTCGTCGTACCAGATGGTGAGTTCATGAACGAATGATAATTGCCGTGTGGTCGTTGCCGTGGCAGAGTGGAACGCGATGGCCGGCGTGGCACTACGTGCCGTAATCGGGTACGCCAGCGACGAATGCCTTGACCGCGTCTTGATTCAGAGGCGCCGAGATTATCGGCAGCTTTGTTCCTTCCAGAACCGGGATGTGCCTGCGTCGAAGTATCTGCATCAGCCACTTCCGTGCCCCGAGCCAATCACAAAACAACCCTATTGCATCGCCTGTAATAATGTCCTTGAGGGCTGAGAAGGCCTCGAGCGGCCCTGGGGCCCTCTCTCGGCCGCGACCTCGCAGAGCCTGAGACAGGCTGCGGGAGTAGGCATCACACGCACTTCGAAGCTCCTCGACGTCGTCTTCGCCTGCGTGGGGACTGAGGAAATCACTGAGTTCCTTGTGGAACGCCTCTCGCGAACTGCTCACCGATTGGTACGTCATGCCGCCCTCGATCAAATCCCGCACCAATCCGCCATCAGTGTGGTCGATCTCCGGGACTGAAAGCACGATATCCGAATGCCGCTGGCGGTCTGAGCGCGAGTTCGGCTGGGAAGCGGCGTCGATGAAGTCAATGCAGGCAGCGGAGACTCGCGTTTCCACGCCGAACCAATCGCCATCGTTCGCGACGGAGTGGCCAGCGAGGCAGGCAGCCATGGCCACGTGATAGGCTTCGTTCGCGACCCCCATCAAATGCTTCGCATAGATACGCTTGCTGGGGCAATTCGCATTCACGATGTGCTCCCAGTCTGTACGCGGGCTTCGGCACCCCCGGTCATTGATGCATGACTGGAAATCGTCAAGGCATCGCTGCAACGCTGCTTCCAGCTGTTGGTACTTGAAGCATTCCTTCCTGTCCCGCAGTCGGAGGATCATCTTGGCGAAGGCTTTGCTCAGATCCTTGGCCGGCGGTGATATCGTCCAAGTGTCCCAGTCTTTCAAAGAGGCGAGTGCTGGTCCGGTAGTTCGGCTCCAATCAGCACACTCCTTCATCCTGGCGAATGACTGAACGCCGCTGGCGGCCCTGCTCTCGACGATGTCGCGAGGGTTGTCATGGCCGCGTGATATCACGCGAGCGAGGCCGTTTTCGAACATCGCCCGCAGGGGCGAGTTCGGGTTCAGCAGCTGCCGCCGGAGTGTCGTGTTGAGGAGGATGTAGCCATCATTGATCAATAACGTCTCGTTCGGAAAGATGGCGGGTCGAAAGATGGTCTCCTCGATCAGTCGGGAGTCCACCTCGCAGTAGGCCCACGGGTATTCTTGGACCTTGTCATCGAAGGAGCCAATGTATTTGTAGATCATCGCGGCGTGTTCATTGGTGGAGGCCCTGACACGACCTACCCGAGCGGGATTCCCCGCCGCAGCGCGATGCGGAAGCGGATGATGGCTGCGGCGATCTCGGTCCAGGCTTGCTGAATGGGAATCAGACGGACGTATCGAACGCGGATGCGACGGAATCGCGAGCGATGACGGACAATCGTGTTCGTTGAGCGCATCACAAAGGGAGGCGTTTCCTGCTGGGGCCACCGCCCCATCAGCCGCCCCACGCCGGGGCAAACCGAGACGCCACCCTGCGAGGTTGTACGGTTCGCGGCTCGGATAGTCCAGGATTCAGCCGGAGCACCCAGGGGGCGTCGGACGACGAGTTCGGGTCGCCGGAGCCGACCGGTGCGATCGTGGAGCGCGGACGAGCCCGCTCGACTCGATCGTCCGTGACGGGGTCGACTCTTCACCGACGGAGTCCTGCAGAACGCCGCCTGATTCAGCACACCCGAACACAACTCGTGACGATCGCGCTGACAGCGGACCGCGAGGACCATTGTCCACGCTCGCACGCGGAGACGCTCACGCGCGCTCGAGCCGGGCGAGGATGGCGAGGTTGCGCCGGTCCTGCTCCGGGTCGGGCTTGCCGTCGGCCCCCTCCTTGGGGGTCTCGAGGATCACCGGCACCCGGGCCAGACGCGGCTTAAGGATAGGTCGGCCAATAGCACTTCGAAGGATAGGTCGGCCAATGGCACTTCGAAGGATAGGTCGGCCAATGGCACTTCGGCAAGCGTCGGCCTGGCGGGGCGGATCATGAGGAGCAACCGCCGGAGCTGGCCGGGCCATATGCGGCCCGACCGTGGAGGCGCCGCGGAGCTTCCTGTCCACGCACAAGGCCAGATTTGTCTCGTCAGCGCAGACCGGTCTTGAAACGGCCCTTCTCACGGGCCGTCCGCACCGTGGCATGGGATCCCGTTAGAGGCTGTGGTGTCGATCACGGGCAGCTCGTCGGGCGCTGAAGCTCTCGCCGCGGCCGTGGTTGTCGACCGGGGCGTCGGTGACAAGCGTGGTGCCGGAGGGACCGTGGGTGGCGCGGCATCGCAGCCCCCCTTCGTACATGGTCGAGATCTCCACCATGATCGGCTTCCGTCTCCCTGAGCTTGTCGGCGTGTCCGGTGTCGGGACGGTGTCCACTCGACACAGTGACATGATTATACTGCCGGCTTCGTTTCCACAACGCTGCCCCGCCGGGCCATTCCCGATGCCCTCCACGCTCGCCATCGCCGCCGTCGTTTCTCTCCTGCTGGCGGCCTACCTCGTCGTGGCGATGCTGGCGCCGGAGTGGTTTGCATGACGACCGGGGCCTTGCTCGAGGTTGCCGTCATTCTCATCGCGACGGCCCTCGCCGCGATCGCCATCGCTCCCTGGCTGGTGGCGGTCTTTCCGATGGAGCCCGACGACGGCAGCGATCGCCGGCTCGATCACTGCCTGGAGGCGATCACCCGGCCGCTGCTGCGGGCGGCCGGTGTCTGGCCCGCCAGGGAGATGACCGCCGCCGAATACGCAGCCGCCCTCCTCCTCTTCCATGCGGCCGGCTTCGTGTTCCTCCTGGTGCTCCTTCGCTGCCAGGCCATCCTCCCCTGGAATCCCGATGGGCTTCCCGCGGTGCCGTGGTTGATCGCCATCAACACCGCGGCCAGCTTCGTCACGAACACCAACTGGCAGTCGTACGCTGGCGAGACGACGCTCTCGCCGTGGTCGCAGGCCCTCGGCCTCACCGTCCAGAACTTCGTCTCGGCAGCCAGCGGCCTGTGCGTCTTGGCGGTGCTCGTCCGCGGGCTCGTGCGGCGCGACAGCCCCACGGTTGGCTCGTTCTGGCGCGATCTCGTCCGGGCCACCGTCGGCTTCCTCCTTCCGCTGGCGATCCTCCTCGGGCTCCTGCTCGCCAGCCAGGGGGTCGTGCAGTCGTTCGCGACGGCCATCGACGTGCCCCTCGTCGACGGCGCGCTCGCGGGGGAGAAGGCCACGCGACGGATCGTCACCGGACCGGTCGCTTCGCAGGTCGCGATCAAGCAACTGGGGACCAACGGCGGTGGTTACTTCAATGCCAACGGCGCCCATCCGTTCGAGAATCCGACGCCGCTTTCGAACCTCCTCGAGATCGCGGCGATGCTCGTGATCCCGGTCGCCGGCTGCCTCGCCTTCGGCCGCTGGGTCGGCGATCGGCGGCAGGGGCGCGCCCTTCTGGCGGCCATGGCCGTTCTCTTCCTCCCTTTCCTCGCGCTCATCGTCCGCTTCGAGACCCATCCCAACCCATCCTTCGCCGCGGAGGTCGATCAATCGCCCTCGGCCGATCACGAAGGTGGGCCGCTCGAGGGGAAAGAGGTGCGTTTCGGCCCGGCCGCATCGGCGCTGTTTGCCATCAGCACCACCGCGACCAGTTGCGGCGCCGTCAACGCCCTCCACGACAGCTTCTCGCCGCTCGGCGGGCTCGTGGCGATGTGGATGATGCAGCTTGGTGAAGTGGTGTTCGGCGGCGTCGGCACGGGGCTCGCCGGGCTCATCGCCTATACGCTCGTGGCGGTGTTCGTGGCGGGGCTGATGGTCGGCCGCAGCCCGGAGTATCTCGGCAAGAAGATCGAGGCCCGCGAGATGAAGATGGGGATGATCGTGCTCCTCGTCCCCCCGATCGCGACCCTCCTCGGCACCGCCGCGGCCTCCGTCCTCCCGGCCGAGGCTGCCGCGGCCTCCAACCCCGGTCCGCACGGCTTCTCGGAACTCCTCTATGCCTTCTCGAGCGCCGGCAACAACAACGGCTCGGCCTTCGGAGGGCTCTCGGCGACGAGCCCATTCTGGACGCTGGCGCTCGCCGCGGCGATGCTCGTAAGCCGCCTCTTCACCATGCTCCCGCTGGTGGCGATCGGGGGTAGCCTGGCGGCGAAGCGAACGGTGGCGGAGAGCCCCGGCACCCTCCCGACCCACACGCCGCTGTTCGTCCTCCTCGTGGCGGGGGCGGTGATTCTCGTGGGGGCGCTCTCGTTTGTACCGGCCCTGGCGCTGGGGCCGATCGCCGAAGCCCTCCAGCCGCTCTCCATCGCGGAGGGCCCGCCATGACCCACGGCGAACCGGCCGGCATCCTCGCCGATCCCAACGCGATTCTCCGCGCGGCAGGGGCTGCGCTGACGAAGCTCGATCCGCGGCGGATGATCCGCTCCCCAGTGATGTTCACGATCGAGGTCGGGGCGGCCCTGATCACGGTGCTCGCCCTGGCCCGCCTCGCCGGCCAACCGGGGGCCGAGCACCCCGCCTTCATCGCCGCGGTGGCCGTGGGTCTGTGGGCAACGGTGTTGTTTGCCAACTTCGCCGAAGCGATGGCCGAGGGGCGGGGGCGGGCCCAGGCCGATGCCCTGCGCAAGACGCGCAGCGACACGCTCGCCAAGCGGCTCACCGCCCCGCGCCGCGAGGCGGCCACCGAGGCCGTCTCCTCGACGCAGCTCCGCGCCGGCGATCACGTCCTCATCGAGGCCGGCGACATCGTGCCGGGGGATGGTGAGGTGATCGACGGCGTCGCCAGCGTCGATGAAAGCGCGATCACCGGCGAGAGCGCGCCGGTGATCCGTGAGAGCGGCGGCGACCGCAACACGGTCACCGGTGGCACGCGGCTCCTCTCCGACTGGCTCGTCATCCGGATCACCGCCAATCCGGGCGAGAGCTTCCTCGACCGAATGATCTCGATGGTGGAGGGGGCGAAGCGGCAGAAGACCCCCAACGAGATCGCCCTCGACATCCTCCTCGCCGGGCTGACCCTCGTCTTCCTCGTCGTCACCGCGACGCTCCTCCCCTTCTCGATGCATGCCGTGGCAAGCGCGGGGCGGGGTGAGCCGCTCGGCCTGGCGGTCCTCGCCGCGCTCTTCGTCTGCCTCGCGCCGACGACGATCGGCGGCCTCCTCCCCGCCATCGGCATCGCGGGGATCGATCGGATGGTGCGGGCGAACGTCCTGGCGACGAGCGGCCGGGCGGTCGAAGCCGCGGGGGATGTCGACGTCCTCCTCCTCGACAAGACCGGCACGATCACCCTCGGCAATCGGCAGGCGGCCAACTTTCTTCCGGCCACGGGCGTCACCGAACGGGAGCTCGCCGAGGCGGCACAGCTTTCGAGCCTCGCCGACGAGACCCCCGAGGGGCGGTCGATCGTGATCCTTGCGAAGGAACGCCACGGTCTCCGCGGCCGCGACGTCGAGGCCCTTAACGCCACCTTCATCCCCTTCACCGCTCAGACGCGGACCAGTGGCGTCGATCTCGACGGCCGGCAGATCCGCAAGGGGGCGCGGGACACGATCCAGAAGGCCGTCATCGCAGCCGGTGGGACGATGCCGGCGGAGGTCAACTCCATCTGCGACGACGTCGCCAAGGCCGGGGCAACCCCGCTGGTCGTCATCGATGGCACGCGAGTGCTCGGGGTCATCGAGCTCAAGGATGTCGTCAAGGGGGGGATCGCGGAGCGGTTCAAGGAACTGCGGGCGATGGGGATCCGCACCGTGATGATCACCGGCGACAACCCGCTCACCGCGGCGGCCATCGCCGCCGAGGCGGGGGTCGACGACTTCCTCGCCGAGGCGACCCCCGAGGCGAAGCTGGCGATGATCCGTCGCTACCAGCAGGAGGGACACCTCGTCGCCATGACGGGGGACGGCACGAACGACGCCCCTGCCCTCGCCCAGGCCGACGTGGCGGTGGCGATGAACTCGGGCACGCAGGCCGCCAAGGAGGCCGGCAACATGGTCGACCTCGACAGCAATCCGACGAAGCTTCTCGAAATCGTCGCCGTCGGCAAGCAACTCCTCATGACCCGCGGCAGCCTGACGACCTTCAGCCTGGCCAACGACGTCTCCAAGTATTTCGCGATCGTCCCCGCCGCCTTCGGCGGCATCTATCCACAGCTCGGGGCGCTCGACATCATGCGGCTCCATTCCCCCACCACCGCCGTGCTCGCGGCCGTGGCCTTCAACGCCTTGGTGATCGTGGGGCTGGTTCCGATGGCGCTCAAGGGAGTGCGGTATCGGCCCCTTCCCGCGGCGGTGCTCCTCCGGCAGAACCTCCTCGTGTGGGGCCTCGGGGGGCTGCTCCTCCCCTTCCCCTGCATCAAGCTCCTCGATCTCCTCCTCGCCGCGTGTGGGGTGCCTTGATGCCAGCCGAGCCACTCCCTCCCGATCGCCACCGGATCGTGCCGGCCACGATCCTCGGCCAACTCCGCCCCGCCTGCTCGATGCTCGCCGTCCTCGCGGTGATTACCGGCGTCTTCTATCCGCTCGGGATGACGCTCGTGGCGCGAAGCCTCTTTCCGCGTGAATCCTCCGGAAGCCTTCTCCGGGCCGCCGACGGCACGGTCATCGGCTCGCTCCTCATCAGCCAGCCGTTCACCGGGCCAGGCTGGTTCCACGGCCGGCCGAGTGCCACCGGCGCGATCCCGTCCGATCCGACCGCCTCGGGAGGCTCCAATCTCGGGCCGACCAACCCCGCCCTGGCGGGCAGCGTGGCCGAGCGGGTGGCCGCCGTCCGGCGGGATGAGCCCTCGTACGCCGGGGCGATCCCCGTCGATCTGGTCACCGCCAGCGCCAGCGGCCTCGATCCCCACATCTCCCCCCGGGCAGCCCTCCTCCAGGTGCCACGGGTGGCCGCCGCGCGCGGCCTGCCAGTGGAGGAGGTGCAGGGCCTCGTGACCGCCCGGATCGAGCCCCCGCTCCTCGGCATCCTCGGGCGGCCACGGGTCAACGTCCTCGCGCTCAACCTCGCCCTCGACGTCCTCGCCACCGGAGGGAGAGGCGACGCGGGAGGCAGCCCCCTCCCGCCATGACCTCCGAACCGACGCGCCCCGATCCCGACGCCCTCCTGGCGGCGATCCACGCCGACGAGGCCAAGGCTGCCCGCGGTCGGCTCAAGGTGTTCTTCGGATTCTCGCCAGGGGTCGGCAAGACCTACGCGATGCTCGAGTCGGCACGGCGCCTCGCCGCCGCTGGCACCGACGTCGTCGTGGGGATCGTCGAGACGCACGGCCGTGCCGAGACGGCGGCGCTCGTCGAAGGCCTCGAGGTCCTGCCGCGCGTGGCGATCCCCCACCGCGGCCACACGCTCCACGAGTTCGATCTCGCCGCGGCCATTCTCCGCCGGCCGCAGGTCCTCATTCTCGACGAGATGGCCCATTCCAACGCCCCCGGGTCGCTCCATCCGAAGCGTTGGCAGGACATCGAAGACGTGATCGCCGCCGGGATCGACGTCCACACCGCCCTCAACGTCCAGCATGTCGAGAGCCTCGTCGATCTCGTCGAGCAGGCGACCGGCATCCGCGTCCGGGAGACCGTTCCCGACGAAGCCCTCGACCGGGCCGACGAGATCGAGCTGGTCGATCTTCCCCCCGACGAACTTCTCGCCCGGCTCCGGGCCGGGAAGATCTATCTCCCCGATGTCGCCGCGCGGGCGACGGAGCGGTTCTTCCGGAAATCGAATCTCCTCGAGCTTCGCGAACTGGCTCTCCTGCGCATGACCGAGCGTGTCGACCGCGACGTCGAATCGGCCCGCCGGGCCGATGGGCACAAGCGCGGCCCGGCGATCACCGAACGGATCCTCGTCGCCGTGGGGCCGGGAGCGCACGCCGACCGGATCCTCCGCAAGGCCCACCGCATCGCCAGCGGCCTGCGCTGCGAATGGATCGCGGCGACCGTCGAGCGGCCGGGGGACGCCCCGCTTCCGTCCCGGGCGAGCACCGATCTCGAAAAGCACCTCCGCCTCGCCGAGTCGCTCGGGGCCCGCGTCAGCCGGCTCTCCGGAGCCGGGGTGGCCGAGGCGATCCTCGCGGAGGCCGAACGGCTCCAGGTGACGCGGATCCTCGTCGGCAAGCCTCATCGCCCGGGCGGTGGGACGTGGTGGCGGGAGAACGTCATCGACCGGCTCGTGCGGCACAGCCACGCCATCGATGTCCTCGTCATCGGCGCCGAGGAGGAGCCTCCGCTCCGGCCGGACGATCCCACCGGGTCCGTGCCTGGCCGCCCCCCCGTCGGCGTCGGCTTCGTCGGCCTGTCCTTCGTCTTGGGGACGCTGGCGGCGACGGCCGTCGTGGGGCGTCTGGCCTGGCCGCTGGTCAATGTCACGATCTTGGCCTTCGTGGCGCTGTTGATCGTGGTCATGTCGTCGCTGTGGTTCGGCCGGCGGACAGGCATGCTCGCGGTCGTGCTTGCGGCCCTGATGGTCGACTTTTTCTTCGTTCCCCCCTATTTCACATTGGTCATCGCCAGCACCACGGATATCGTTTCCCTGATCGTCCTTCTGTCGGTGGGCCTGGTGGTGGCTGAATTGATGGTGCGACTCCAACTCCAGACCTCGATGGCGGTCGATCGAGAGCGACGCACCGCCCGCCTCCTCGAGCACTCTCGCGCCCTGGCTCTCGCCGCAGAACCCGCGGCCGCTGCGGCCACGCTCGCCGGTTCGGCGCTGGCCGTGACCTCAGCGACGGCGATCGAGGTCCGGTTGGCCGACTCGGCAGGGGTGCTCGTGACCGCCGCCCGGAGCGGGACGCTTCTTTCCACTGCGGCGGAGGAGGGACTCGTCGCCTGGGTCGAGGCGCATGGCCGCGCCGCCGGCCGGGGCACCGACACGCTCCCCGGCGCCGGGCTCACCGTCCTGCCGATCCGCCACCGTGGCCGGGGCCTCGGCGTCCTCGTGATCGGCTTCGATCCGCCGCGGGGTCTGCCGCGTCAGGAGCACGACATCCTCGCGGCGCTCGTCGACCAGACGGCCGTGACACTCAAGAGCCTCGAGAAACGCTGACACTCATGGGATTCCGCTCGCTCGCCAGCTGCGTCGATGCCCTCCGTGCCGAGGGGCAGGCGGTCGTCATCGCCGCGCCGGTCGATCCGCATCTGGAGATCGCCGAGATCCAGCGGCGGCTCTACCGCTCCGGCGGCCCGGCGGTGCCGTTCACCAATCCCCGTGGCTGCCCGTTCCCGATCCTCGTCAATCTCTGCGGCACACGCAAACGCGTCGAGCGGATCCGGCGACACCCTCGACCGTGTCCGCCGGCTCGTCGAGTTGAAGATCGATCCGGCCGCCGCCGCCCGCCGCCCGTGGCGCTACTGGCGGGCGCCGCTGGATGCTCTGACGATGCTTCCGCGACATGTCCGCCGCGGCCCGGTGCACGCCTGCCAGGTGACGCTTTCTTCCCTGCCCCAAGCGGTCTGCGCCGACGGCGTCAGGACACGGACCATCCCGGTCCGGATCCGGGAGGAGATCCCCGAACCGCTCGTCACGCCCGCCGCCCCGGCGACGTGGGACGGCCGCGAGACGATCGAGGTCGTGGCGCAGATCGCGAATCTCGGCTCGATGGAGGGCAAGGGGGCTGCCCCCTTCCCAGCTTCTGAACCAGTGCTCATGAGAGAGTTGGGGAACAGTCCGCGTGGTGTGTCGGAGGGAGGGGCGTAGCCCCGACCGGAGACACACCACGCGCCGCCGCCGGGACCACCCCGGTGGCCGTGTCGTCGAGGCCGGCAATGAACGCCGCCGGGGTCTGCCACTTCAGGCCGCCATGCGGCCGTCTGTGGTTGTAGTCGATGCGTTACTGGTCGAGAACGACCCTGGCCTCGGCGAGGCTTAAGAACAGTTCCCGGTCGAGCAGCTCGTCCCGGAACCTGCCATTGAAGCTCTCGACGTAGCCGTTTTCCAGGGACTGGCCTTCTGGATGTTGAGCGTGCGGACGCACGCCCTCGCCAGCCACTCCTGGATCTCCTTGGCGACGAACTCCGGGCCGTTGCCGCTCCGTAGGTGCTCCGGTGCCCCACGTACGGCGAAGAGGTACTGCAGAGTCATGATTACGTCCCGAGCCGTAAACGACCTCGCCACCTCGATCGCCAGGCATTCCCGGGTGAACTCGTCGATCACCACAAGAATCCGGACCTGCCTCCCGTCCTCCGTCCGCTCGGTCAGGAAGTCGTAGCTC
>Ga0315904_10008104_pt1 | contig 13955 bp, 10 predicted proteins | sample LakEriMetagenome_6_FD_203529 | JGI IMG/M metagenome (GOLD analysis project Ga0315904, IMG submission 203529) | Freshwater fungal communities from buoy surface, Lake Erie, Ohio, United States - Buoy 12 MA120 | ecosystem: Environmental > Aquatic > Freshwater > Lake | place: USA: Lake Erie, Ohio... | reverse complement strand
ACCCTGATCAAAACGGTGGTCAGCATAGCCGTGCCGGGCATCCTTCAATTTGTGATCGGTTCAGGAAGCTGGATCGTCCTGGCCAGTTTAGTGGTGCAAACCGGGCAGAGTGAGGCCTCCGCCGGCTATCAGGTGGCCATCCGCATCGTGATGTTCTTTATCCTGCCGGCCTGGGGCATGAGCAATGCGGCGGCTACTTTAGTTGGACAAAACCTGGGGGCAAAAAATCCGGAAAGGGCAGAAGCATCGGTGAGGATAACAGCCAAATACAATGCTCTTTTCATGCTCTTCGTGTCTATTCTTTTCCTGGTGTTTGCTGAACGCATTGTGGCCTTTTTCACTCAAGACCCCATGGTGAGCGATTATGCCGTACTGGCGATGCGCATTATTGCTTCCGGATATGTTTTCTATGGCCTCGGCATGGTAATGATGAATGCTTTCAATGGGGCAGGGGATACCACCACCCCAACCTATATCAACCTGATCGGATTCTGGGGTTTCCAGATCCCACTGGCCTGGCTGCTGTCAAAAACGTTGGGCTGGGGACCGGTGGGAGTGTTCATGGCCATTCCCGCTGCTGAAACATTGATCACCATCATCTCCTGGTTCAAATTCCGGCAGGGAAAATGGAAGAAGATCGATATTTAGTTCTCAAATTTCATCATCGCTTCAAACAGCTTTTCATATTCGGCCTCAGCGGTCTTGAGTTTTGAGATGACTGTCTGGTAATTCCTTTCAGCGTCCTGGAACTTGACTTTATCGGAGTAGATGGCGGGATCGGCCAGGGCCGACTCGCCATCTGCTTTTTTCTTTTGCAGATCGGCGACCAGTTGTTCTACATCGGAAAACTGTTTTTGCAGTTTTTTCTGCTCTTTCTGCTTCGCCGTATCAATGGGCTCACGCTTTCTTTCGTCCTTTGGTTTTTTCTCAACCGGCGCTGCAGCCACGGGTGCCTGCTGTTTCGATTTCATGCGTTGATTCCATTCCACCCACTCATCATAGGTGCCCTTGAATTCCTTGATCTCCCCATCTGCGATCTCCCAAATCTTATTGGCTGTTTTGGAGATGAAATACCTGTCATGACTCACGAGGATCAAACTTCCCTCATACTTGTTCAACGCTTCAATAAGCAATTCAACCGAATGCAGGTCGAGGTGGTTGGTAGGCTCGTCAAGCATGAGGAAATTCGCCTTGCTGACGATCGTTTTTGCCAGGGCTACCCGCGCTTTTTCCCCTCCGCTCAACACCTTGATGCGTTTGTCTGCATCGTCACCGCTGAATAAAAAACACCCGAGCAACGTTCTCAGTTCCAATTCTGTTTTCTGGCTGCCGCAATGCAGCATTTCCTCGAGGATGGTATGGTTTACGTTCAATGCCTCTAACTGGTGCTGGGCATAAAAACTCTCCTGCACATTATGTCCCCACACACGATCGCCTTCAAAGCTTTCCTTACCGGCAACGATCCGCAGCAACGTTGATTTTCCTTTTCCGTTTGCACCAATGAGCGCGATCTTGTCGCCACGATCGATCTCCGCCGCCGTGTGCTCAAGGATACGAACTGCGCCGTATGCCTTCGATACGTCTTTCAACGTGCACAGCACCCGCCCCGGTGTTTTATCAACCTGGAAGTTGATCCTGATGCTTGGGCGCTCGAGGAAAGCATCTTCGATGCGCTCCAGTTTTTCCAGTCTTTTCGCCACACTCTGTGCCTGCGCCGCCTTGGAAGCCTTGGCCTTGAACCTTTCTATGAACCGTTCCTGCTGGCGGATGAAATCCTGCTGGTTCTCAAATGCCCGCTGCTGCAGTTCAATTCGAAGGGCTTTTTCTTTTTCGTAATAATCATAATTGCCTGTATACAGGTGCAATTGCTGCTGGTAAACCTCTACGATCTTGGTCACCATTCTGTTCAGGAAGTATTTATCGTGACTCACGATCACCACGGTCCCCTGGTAGTGCTGCAAGTATTTCTCCAGCCACTCGATCGAGGGAAGGTCAAGGTGGTTGGTAGGCTCATCGAGGAGTAACAGGTCGGGTTGCTGTAAGATCATTTTCGCCAGCAACACCCGCATCCGCCAACCTCCGCTGAACTCCTTGTAGGGGCGCTGCAGATCGGAATTAGAAAACCCAAGTCCCTGCAGCACTTCCTCCGTCCTGTGATGGATGGTATAGCCTCCGGCCAGTTCCAGTTCATGCAGTTTATCCGTGTAGAGTTCGAGTTTTCTATCGTCCTGCTCATGCTCCAGTTCCTTGCCCAGGGCCTCGATCTCTGCTTCCAGTTTCAGTACTTCTTCAAATGCACCCAGCGCAACAGACAGAATAGAGCCATTGGTGTCGAAACTTAGCAGGTCCTGGTGCAGAAAACCGATGCGCATGCCCCTGCTTTTTTCGATAGAGCCCTTTGAGGGGGTGTACTCGCCGTTGAGTAGCTTCAGCAGGGTCGATTTACCGGTCCCGTTATAGCCAATAAGTCCGATACGCTCGTTGGGCTGGATATGCCATGTGGCATCTTCCAAAATCACCCTTGAGCCAAATTCAAATGTAACATCCTGCAACCCTGCCAGCATCTTTATGATTTTTAACCGGGTGCAAACTTACAACAATATGGAAGAACGTTTATAATGCTATCTTTGCTGCCTAATCCTGATATGATGAGATCTTTTGCAGCGATAGCGGTCATGGTGTTTCTGGCCGCATGTTCCGGCGGTAAGCAGGCAGATAAAGAAGTAGCTCTAAGAGGCGAGACTGAGCCGGTGACTGTGTCAGTGGATGGTGCTTCAGAGAGTTCCATCACCAGGCTGCTGGCAGCCTATTACCAGCTGAAAGATGCCCTGGTTGAATACGATACCGCAGCTGCGAATATTGCCGCTACATCGCTCAGTACGGCGTCAGACAGCATCAGGACGGAAGGGATATCCGATTCGGCACTGGCAACAACCCTGAAGAATTTTGCCGGCAGTATCGCAACAGAAGCGGTGGCACTGGTCAGCAAAAAAGACCTGGTGGAAAAGAAAAGGTCGTTTTCAATGATCTCTGAGAATATGTATACCATGTTGCAGGCTGTGCAATATAATGAGGCCATAGTATACCACCAGATGTGCCCAATGGCGTTCAATGATAATGAAGTTGCGTTCTGGCTGAGCAATGATCGCGAGATCGTCAATCCCTATCTCGGAAAGAGACATCCTAAGTACGCTTCAGGCATGTTGCATTGTGGGGAAGTTAAAGATTCACTGGCCTTTAGCAAATAGAACGGATGCGTTTACTGGAAGGTACCCTTATCGTTTTACTACTGCTTACCTGCTCGGCATCTCATGGCCAGACCCGGTATACCATCAGCGGTTATATAAAGGATTCCCTGAGTCGTGAGACCCTGATCGGCGCATCCATCACAGTGAAGTCGCAGGGAAAAGGCGTCAGTTCCAACCAGTATGGGTTTTACTCCATCACCCTTCCTGAGGGGAACTATACTTTAGTTACCAGTTTCGTAGGCTACCTGTCCTCAGAGATCAACGTGGAACTTAACAGGAATATGGACCTTGACATCGCCACCATTTCACGGTCTTCCCTGTCGCAGGAGATCGTGATTTCCTCCAAGCGTCGTGATGCCAATGTCAAGAATGCGCAAATGGGCCAGATCGACCTGTCCATGAACAAGATCCGCTCATTACCCGTCATATTCGGGGAGGTTGATCCCCTCAAATCGTTGCAATTGCTTCCCGGGGTGAGGAATGCCGGCGAAGGCAACAGTGGTCTCTATGTTCGCGGCGGCGGACCGGATCAGAACCTCATCTTGCTGGATGATGCCGTGGTCTATAACCCGGGACACCTGTTCGGATTTTTCTCCGTGTTCAACGGTGATGCGATCAAGAACGTAACCCTGATAAAAGGCGGCATGCCGGCACAATACGGGGGCAGGTTATCGTCTGTTGTTGATATTGCCATGAAGGACGGTAACATGGAAGAATACCAGGTGGAAGGCGGAATAGGTACCGTGGCCTCACGCATATCCATACAAGGTCCTGTGGTGAAAGACAAGGCTTCTTTCATGGTGTCAGGGCGAAGGACTTATATTGACGCACTCGTGAAACCCTTCGTGCCTAAAACAAGTTCTTTCAGCGGTTCGGGTTATTACTTCTACGACATGAACGCGAAGTTCAACTACAAGTTCTCCAACAAGGATCGATTGTATTTTTCGGGATATTTCGGGCGCGATGTATTTGACTTTAAGAACAGTGAGCGAAGCATCAACATCAGCATTCCATGGGGCAACACCACTACCTCAGTGCGGTGGAACCACGTGTTCAACCGTAAACTTTTCGTGAACACCACGGCAGTGTATAACGATTATAAATTCGACTTTGGAGCGGTGCAGGATAATTTTTCCGTGAACCTGAAAAGTGGGATCAGGGATCTGACATTGAAATCCGACTTCGACTATTATCTGTCAACCGATCATAAACTCAAATTCGGTGCGCAATATACCTTCCACCGGTTCACGCCTTCGGTAGTATCGGGCAACCAGGATACCGTGTTATTTGAACCCAATAATGCCCAGACCAAGTATGCCCGTGAAGTAGGCGTATATATTCAGGACGATTGGGAACTGAGTGAAAAATTCAAGTTGAACTACGGATTTCGGGTCTCGGGATTCCAGCAGGTTGGCGCCTACACAGATTACACCAGGGATGCCGATGGTAACAAGCTGGACAGCACCGTATATGGCAGTGGGGATAACGTAAAAACTTATGGCGGATTTGAGCCCCGGGTCACGGCAAGGTACGCTTTCAATGATGCAACATCGATTAAGGCATCGATTACAAGGAACATTCAATACATCCACCTGGTGACCAATGCAGGCTCTTCACTGCCTACGGATGTATGGGTGCCAAGTACACTTCGGGTCAAGCCCCAACTGGGCTGGCAATATGCCGTTGGGATGTTCCGGAATTTTTCCGACAATATGTTTGAGACCTCCGTGGAAATTTACTATAAGTCCATGCAGAACCAGATCGAATACAGGGAAGGGTACACGCCATCTTTCAGGGACCCGGAAGAGGAGTTTGTTTTTGGCAATGGCTGGAGCTACGGTTCGGAATTCTACATCAACAAGTCCAGGGGGAAACTGACCGGATGGATCGGGTATACTTTGTCCTGGACCTGGAGAAAATTCCCACAGTTGAATGCGGGCGAGAAGTTTCCGGCCAAATATGATCGGCGCCACGACCTTTCCGTTGTGGGCATATACGAGCTCTCAAAAAAATGGAAACTCTCCGGTGTATTTGTCTATGCCACAGGTAATACCATCACCCTGCCCGAACGGTTTTACCTGATCGAAGGGGTTCTGGCGCAGCAGTTCAGTGCCCTTAACCAATATCGCCTCAACTCATACCACCGGCTGGATTTCTCGGCAACATATGTACCGAAGCCCAATAGCACGAAAAAGTTCAGGAGCAGCTGGGTATTCAGCGTATATAATATTTACAGTCGGATGAATCCTTACTTCATCTATATAGACCAGGAAGGCAGTGTGGCCGACAATACACTACAGGTCCAGGCCAAGCAGGTTTCACTTTTCCCGGTAATTCCTTCCGTGACCTGGAATTTCAAGTTCTAGTTTGCCCCAAGGTTGCTATTTTCGCTCAAACAACCTGCTATGAAGCGTTTAAGCTTTGTCCTTTTTCTCCTCTTGTCTGTGGCAAGTTTCGGTCAGTCCAGTGTAAGGCTTGAGAAGCCAGATATGGCAGCCGTAAACCAGATCATTGCAGAAGGCATGTCTAATTCAAAGGTCATGCAACATGCATTTTACCTGACAGATGTAGCAGGGCCAAGGCTGACCAATTCTCCCGGATACCAGCGCGCTGCCGAGTGGGCGGTGAATGAATTGAAGAAATGGGGCATTGCCAATGCACGTCTGGAATCCTGGGGTGAGTTCGGCAAAAGCTGGCAGCTCGACAGGTCCTATATTGCCATGACAGCGCCTTACTATCGGCCCCTCATTGCATTTCCCAAGACCTGGACCAAGGGTACGAATGGGCTTCAGTCTGCCGAACTGATGGTGGTCAATCTGGCTGATTCTGCCCGGCTAGATGCCCTCAAGTCCAAAATGAAGGGGAAGATCGTTATACTTGGTCGTGACGACGTGTACAAGCATAGTTTCACAGCTGATGCCCGTCGGTATACGGATGAAGAGCTGAATAAGATGGCCGCATATGAAATGCCCATTGCTTCGCAAAGAACCGTGGATACGGCTGCAGAAAGAAGGCAGCGCGAGAACTTTTCCAGGAGAATGTCTGCTTTCACCATGGCGGCAAAATTGAAAGCTGCTGCAGAACAGGCTGGTGCCGTGGCCCTGTTGACGATGAGCATGGGGCACGATGGAACCATTTTCGTACAGGGACCTTCCAGCAGGGGGGCGCAACATAAAGATTCAGCGGATGCATTTACGGAACTTGTGGTGAGTATGGAAGATTACCTGAGCTTTTGCCGCTTAGCGAAGGCAGGTGTTCCGGTGAACCTGGAGATCGATGTCAGAACCACCATCAGCAAGCAATCGTTGGACGGATATAATGTGATCGCAGAGATACCCGGAACGGACCCCAAACTGAAGGATGAAGTAGTGATGCTTGGCGCACATCTGGATAGCTGGCAAAGTTCAACCGGAGCTACAGACAATGCGGCAGGATCAGCGGCTATGATGGAGGTGATGCGGATCATCAAACAACTGGGATTGAAACCCAGGAGAACGATCAGGCTTGCACTTTGGAGCGGAGAAGAACAGGGTCTATTTGGATCGAATGGTTACGTGAAGAAGACGTTTGGCCAAACAGGTGCGCTCACAGGAGCCCATGAAAAGTTCCAGTGTTATTTCAATATTGATAATGGTACCGGAAAGATCAGGGGCATCTATGCGCAGGGGAATACAGCTGCTGCGCCGATCTTCCGCGACTGGCTGGCACCTTTTAAGGACATGGGAGCATCAACCGTCACCCTTGAGAATACAGGCGGAACTGACCACCTGGCGTTCGACAGGGTAGGCCTTCCCGGCTTCCAGTTTATCCAGGATCCGATCGAGTACGATACCCGTACACACCATACCAACATGGACAGCTATGATCACCTGATCGGCGACGACCTGAAGCAGATCTCCACGATCGTAGCGAGCTTCGTATACAATGCAGCAATGATGGAGGGTAAATTCCCAAGGAAAATGACGATATTTAAACAATGATAGCCAGCGTTCTGCTAGGGATCGGCCTAAGTGCCAGCGCGGGATTCAGGGTATTCATACCCCTGTTGATCGCTGCATTGGCAGGAAAATTTGGCCTGCTGCCGCTGACAGAAAGCTTTGAATGGATGTCTACCTGGCCTGCCATCATCTGTTTTGGCACCGCAACCCTTATAGAACTTATCGCCTATTACATTCCGGTGGTAGATAACTTCCTGGATTTGATCACTACCCCGATGGCGATTCTTGCGGGTACGCTACTGGCTACTTCGGTGTTGCCGGTAGACAATGAACTGCTGAAATGGACGTCTGGAATTTTGCTGGGAGGAGGAGCCGCCGGAGTGATTCAAACAGGGACCTCGCTGCTAAGACTCTTCTCTACAAAAACCACAGCAGGAATTGCCAATCCCGTGGTGTCAACTGCAGAACATATGGCTGCGCTGGGCACTTCCGTATTTTCTGTTCTATTGCCAGTGGTCGCAGGATCATTGATCCTGTTATTGATCGTTTATATCCTTTTCCGGGGCGGTAAAAAGCTATTTTCGAAGTAGGAACCTGACGGCGCCATTGGTCTGTTCCGAAGAGCTGATATTCACTTCAAATCGTTTATCCCCAACCGTTACCACCATCAGGGCGGTATTGGGTGGAATGGTTCCCAGGTTCTCCGCGTACATGATCAACTCGTTTTCCTTGGAATCATCCAGGTTGATGTTCAGTGAAATGGGGGTGGTGCTCAGGCGCTGCCTGGATACCAACAGCTTTCCATTCATATAAAGACTGATGGTATCCCCGTCTATCTGCCCGTTATCATACATATCCACACGGAAGGCTTTGGAGTCAACCTCAATGGTTTTAATGATCTGCTTGCTCCTTCTGTCGATCTTGCTGATATCGGGCCCGGATATGGTAGACGGCGCCGTTGGTTTTTCAATACTGGGTACAGTTTTGTCTATAGTCTGGGGTTTATTTGGTGTGGTGGCCACCGGTGGCGCTGCTTTCGGGGTCGCCGGTGTTGTTTTTGGCGGGACTGATTTCGGTGTTGTTGCTTTAGCTGCTGGCGGCGATGTAGTATTGGGCACGGGCTTGGCTGCCGTCGGCGGTTTAGTGGTTTTTGCAGGTGGATTGTTCTTTGAGGATACTGGCGGTGTGGTTGACTGGGGTACCACCTTTACCAATTGCTTTCTTTCCAGCTCCGTCTGACCTGCACCGCAGTTGTCCTTGTCATAAGTGGGTTTCCACTTGCCCACGAGCACTTCCTTGCCTTCTGATTTCAAATAAGTTAGCAGATGCGTTTGCAAACAGTCCTTGAAGTCAGGCGGTGTATTGGATTTGACTTTTTCCACTTCTTTGACCACCATGGACTTGCTTTGTTTTTCGTATTCCCCCTGCAGCCTGCAGATCACATAACACCTCTTGCCAACTATGTTGAAATAGGTATAGGAATAACCGGTGATTTCGGAGCCCTTGATTTCCAGTTCCAGGACGTACTCGGTCTTCCCACCCAACATATCGGTGCCACTGTTGAAAACTCCGGTCCACTGACCGGTCAGTTTCTGGCCAAAGCCCGGTATTACAAACAACAGCACGAATACAGTCAGAACAAATCTCATCATCATATTTACGCTTAATAGATCCTTCCAGGGGCAAATTATCATCAATTCCCGTTTAGGGAGTGAAATAGTTCGTTAAATTTGCCATCCTTTACATTATCGGTGGCAGAACCGGTGAAAAAGGTAAAGTAAAAGAATAAAATGATCAGGATAAGTTTTCCGGACGGTGCGATACGTGAATTTAAACCAGGCGTTTCCGCTTTGGATATCGCAAAATCCATTTCAGAGGGTCTGGCCAGGAAAGTATTGGCAGCCCGGGTGAATGGCGAAGTATGGGATGCTACCCGCCCCATCGAAGCCGATGCCAGCCTGAATCTGCTCACCTGGGATGATACGGACGCTAAGTCCACCTTCTGGCATTCTACAGCCCACCTCATGGCTGAGGCGGTAGAAACTATTTTCCCCGGCGTTAAATTCTGGGTCGGTCCTCCCATCGATAGGGGTTTCTATTATGATGTGGACCTGGGAGGCAGAACCATTTCGGAAGAACAGTTGAAAGAGATAGAAAACCTGATGGCCAGTCTCGCTAAGCAAAACAATGTGTACCAGAGAAAGGCTATACCAAAAAGTGAAGCTGTTTCCTATTTTTCTGAGAAAGGGGATGAATATAAGCTGGACCTGCTCCAGGGCCTGAACGATGGTGAGATCACTTTCTACACCCAGGGTAACTTCACCGACCTCTGCCGCGGACCTCATATTCCGCATACCGGTTTTATCAAAGCCGTCAAGCTTACCAATATCGCCGGGGCATATTGGAAAGGCGATGAGAAGAATAAACAGCTGACGAGGATCTATGGCGTCAGCTTTCCCAGCCAGAAAGAGCTGGACGAGTACCTGCTCATGCTCGAAGAGGCCAAGAAAAGAGATCACCGTAAGCTTGGTAAAGAATTAGGGATATTCACGTTTGACGACGAAGTGGGGCCGGGCCTGCCGCTTTGGATGCCTAACGGTACAGTCATCATAGAAGAACTGGAGAATCTGGCTAAACAAACGGAACTCGAAGCCGGCTATAAAAGGGTAGTGACACCGCATATCGCCAAGGAAAGCCTGTATCTGACCAGCGGTCACCTGCCATACTATAAGGATGGCATGTTCCCCCCCATGGAGCTGGAAGGGGTAAAATACTACCTGAAGGCCATGAATTGCCCGCACCACCACAAGATCTTCTCGGCAGAGTCAAGGAGCTACAAAGAGCTCCCGCTGAGGTTGGCCGAATACGGTACCTGCTACCGGTACGAACAGAGCGGAGAACTGTTCGGGCTGATGCGGGTAAGGTGCCTCCATATGAACGACGCTCATATTTACTGCACCCGCGAACAGTTTGCACAGGAATTCCGCGCGGTGAACGATATGTACCTGAAGTATTTCAAGATCTTCGGGATTGAGAAGTATGTCATGAGGCTTAGCCTCCACGATCCTGCCAAACTCGGCCAGAAATACATCAACGAGCCGGAACTCTGGCTGGAAACAGAGGCGATGGTCAGGGAAGTGCTGATCGAATCAAATATTCCTTTCGTGGAAGTTCCGGATGAAGGCGCATTTTATGGCCCGAAGATTGATGTTCAGATCTGGAGCACGATCGGCCGCGAATTCACGCTGGCTACAAACCAGGTTGATTTTGCGCAAGGCAGGAGGTTCCAGCTGAGTTTTACCAACAAGGATAACCAGGCAGAAACCCCGTTGATCATCCACAGGGCACCATTGGGTACCCATGAGCGTTTCATTGGATTCCTGCTGGAACACTATGCAGGCAAGTTCCCCTTATGGCTGGCCCCTGTACAGGTCAAATTGCTCCCGATCAGCGATAAATTTATCCCATATTGCCAGGAAATACTGGCAGAGTTAAAAAAAGCGGATATTCGCGCAGAACTGGACGACAGGAGCGAGAAGATTGGCAAGAAGATCCGGGACACAGAGCTGATGAAAGTGCCTTATATGTTGGTAGTGGGAGAGAAAGAGGTAAATGACCGTAAAGTGTCGGTGAGAAAACAGGGAAAGGGCGATGAAGGATCCAGGGATGTCTCGGAAATTATTAGTATTTTAAAGAACGAAATCACTGAACGGCAGTAGTTCATCATAAAAATAAATCATAGCTTATCCCTGCAGGTTGCCGGCTGACATATAAGCACTCGTATTATGGCATTATCAAACAGGCCGTTCAACAGGAGCGGCGGCGCTAGAGGGAAATTTGCCCCTCGCAAAGAAGCAGAACATCGGATCAACCATTTTATCAGGGTTCCCCAGGTAAGGCTGGTGGGAGACAATGTTGAAGTCGGCGTTTATGCGGTCCAGGATGCAATGAGAATTGCCCAGCAACAACAGCTTGATCTTGTTGAGATCTCGCCTAATGCAGACCCCCCGGTTTGTAAGGTGATTGATTATAACAAGTTCCTGTATGATAAGAAGAAGAAAGAGAAGGAAATGAAGGCCAAAAGCAAGGCCTCTGAGATCAAGGAGATCCGGTTTACGCCGGGTACCGATGATCACGACTTCGACTTCAAAGCCAAACATGCTGAAAAGTTCCTGAAAGACGGCAATAAAGTAAAGGCATACGTCCAGTTCAAAGGGCGGGCCATCATGTTCAAGGAAAGAGGTGAACTGGTATTGCTGAAATTCGCCGAACGCCTTTCGGAAGTTGGCCAGCCCGAAGGGTTGCCCAAACTTGAAGGTAAGCGGATGCAAATGGTGCTGGCACCTAAAAGTCAGAAGAAAAAGCCCCAGGTGGCTTCCTGAACAATTGTGAATATCATTGGGAAAGCAGGAGAGATCCTGCTTTTTTTTGTTCCCGGCATACCCTTTTTACCTGACTCAGGATGAAGACTAAATGGTTTTTCCCTTCCATTTCCCACTCTTGATGTAAAGGAACGAAGGCAGGAATATCGATGTCCAATACAGATATTCCGAAGCCCATCCCCAGGTGATGGGGAGTTTGTAATGTTCCATCACCAGGTATACATAGAACGAATACAGTATCACCGCCATCACTTCGATCATCATGTTGATCTTTGAATTGCCCGTACCGATAACGGCATTCAACCATACCGTAGCAAAAGACATCAGCACCAAAGCCAATGAAACGATCCGCAGCACCGGTATGGCATGGGTCACAAACCCGGGGTCACTGTTGAAGACCCGAAGCACGGCTTCCGGGAATATGTTCAGGAGTATGGCCACCGCCAGGGCAATACTTGTGCTAAGCTGCACGATCTTCATGATCAGGCCCTCCACATCTTCATGTTTTCTCTGCCCGATGACATTACTCACCATCGTGCTGCTGGTCGCGGCAAAAGCCCAGGTGAACACGCCAAAGAATCCAAAAATATTCCTCATCGTATTAGAAATGGCAAGGTCATACGCATAGCCCGCATTTCTTTCTACCAGAATGAAGAAAAATTCCCAACTGATGATGCTGATGGCATATTGAAAGATCAGGGGTGAAGATTGTGTAAGTACCAGGGTGGCATTGGCCTTGTCAAAGCCCATCCCTTTATACAGGTGAAACCGTTCCCCGATGCCCTTCCAGTGGATAACGGCGAGTACCACAAACATGCCGGTAGCCTCGGCAATAACGGAGGCATAAGCTGCGCCATTGAAGCCAAGTTTGGGCAACCCAAGGTTGCCAAAGATCAAACCATAGTCCAGCACGATGTTGGTAATGGTTTCCGCCAATGTCCCCACCACCAGGTAACGGCTTTGGTTGGTGCCTACCAACAGGGCGTTTCGCATCTGGTAGATATACAGGAAAGGAAGGCCCCAGATCCTGATCCTTAGAAAGGAGATCACCCGTTGGACATTTTCATGGTCCTGCAGCACATTGGAAAATATATAGGGCGCCAGGAACAGGGTGATCATGATCCCCAGGGCTGCAATACCCAATGCAATACGCAGGCCTTGTGAAAACAGCTTACCGATCTCCTCCGGCCTGTTTTCACCCGCCCTTCGAGCGATCAAAGCTTGCAGGCCGTTGTTGAGGCCATAGCCAATGGATCCGAAAACAAGGTAAAAAACGCCTGTTATGCCGGCAGCCCCCAATTCTTCCTTCCCCAGTTGCCCAAGGAAAATGTTATTGGTGATGAAGTTGATCTGCGGCACCAGGATAGCAGCAGAAATGGGCAGCGCAAGTTGCAGGATGTTCCTCCTGGTTATCCCCATCCTAAGACCATATGAATCACTGCCTGCCATCGAAATGTGCAAACCTACAACAATGTCCCGTACAAAATTTGTATAATTGCCAACTCAATAGTTACGTTTGCAACCATCATTCCAGATAAGATCTGCAGAAACAGGCGCGCTTCAACACAACGAATGCACCCTCATCATTGACGCGGGTGAAAGGCATTTCAGTTTCGTCCTGTACAGCAGTGCCGGCAATGAATTTGTAGCACTGGAGTACTACCAGTTCAACGCAAAGCAGAAACAAGAACAACTGAAAGAGTTATTGTCGTCGCACACCCTGCTCCAGCTGGACTATCCGGCCATCCACGTCTACTATAACAGTGCCAGCAGCCTGATGGTGCCTGAGCGGTTTTATGATGAGGACACCAGCAGTCGTATGCTTGAGTTGGTGGCCGGGGATATGCACATGAGTATGCCCCTCGCGGATGAGATCAACAGTTTAAATATGCGAAATATTTATGCTGTGCCGCCATTTCTCCATGAGACGCTGGTCAGCCAGTTCCCCAATGCAGTTTTCGAACATATCCATACCGGTTTACTCAGGAAGAACATGCTGCTGCAACGTAAAGATGACAGGATAGAGATCGTCTTTTACCCCGAGCTCATCATCGCAGTGGCATGGAAGAACAATACCCTTCAGATCATCCAGTGTTTCAGCTACGAAACCCCGGAGGACGTTTCTTACCACGTGGTGAACCTGTCCAATCAATGGAACATCGACCGCGGGCAGGTAAGGGTGATCGTTAGTGGTCTCATTGAAATGGATTCTGGATTGTTTGCCGCAGTGGATAAATACTTCCAGTTCGTTGAAACGGATGAGAGACCTGACCAGTTCAATTATGATGCTGCGTTCAACCAATACCCGGCGCATTTTTTCTCACCCTTGTTTTCCCTGGGCATATGCGTGTTATAGGAGGTGAGTGGGGAGGCCGCAGGATCAGCCC
>Ga0315904_10008097_pt1 | contig 13960 bp, 24 predicted proteins | sample LakEriMetagenome_6_FD_203529 | JGI IMG/M metagenome (GOLD analysis project Ga0315904, IMG submission 203529) | Freshwater fungal communities from buoy surface, Lake Erie, Ohio, United States - Buoy 12 MA120 | ecosystem: Environmental > Aquatic > Freshwater > Lake | place: USA: Lake Erie, Ohio... | reverse complement strand
CCTCCCCCGACAGGTTTTTCGACCCCCGTCAAGCCGGTTTGCCCCAAAATCGTCCGGCTCGAAAGAAAGGGTAAATCAGTAGCGACGGCGACAGTAGCAGTAGCGACGGTGAATCAAGCATGCATGAGAGGAGAAAGAAGGCAAGGGGGTTAGAAGGGGTAGAGAGAAGGGAATTCAAACGTGTTATTAAAGTTATACAATTGAATGTCGGTAATAAGCCACGGGAAATAATGAAGCTCATTGCGCAAGCCGTTAGCAAGCCTCCCAACGTAGTTATATCCATTGTCAAACTTACCAAGCATCATGTACTCTCTTCTATCAGCGCGAGCGAGTCGCGTTCTATAGAAGTGGTTTCCGGCCCTACGGATATTCGCTCGCTTCGCACTCATACTCTGTTACCTTTCTCTGTTACCTGGCATCGAAGTATTGTTCAAGTCCGATAGCGAAAAGCCACGTAGCTTGAACCATCATAAGCTCGAAAAGAATCCTAGTCATCATCCCTCACTAGGTTATGGCTTACTGCAAACTCCCACGGTACCGCTCCGTACTGGCCTACGAAGTAGATTTCATTGGTTACAATGGCATCCTTACCGCGTCCGACCTTGGTTGTAAGCGTAACCTTCAACCCGTAAGTCTGTACGGGTTGCAGCTTGTCTACACACTCGATAATCTCAAACGTGTGCCGGTGGTAGTCAGCTTGCGACAGTAGGACCGAACCAATACGGTCCCCTACGCGCATAGCCTGATACTTGCCGTTAAACCCCGCGCCTCCAAGGTACTCATAGAGAGACAGGTTGACCATGTACGCCCGGTTAACCTTCATTGTCACGCCTTCTTTCCGAAAAGCCAGAGCAGACTAAGAACATAGGCCCTAACCTTAACGCTGTCAATGCCTCTAGCGATGCCATCGCAGCGCCGTTCAACGTTAAAGGCCAGCGTACCGGCGAGGATATGCGCCCTCTCTACGATGCCCTCGTTAAGCACAAGGTACATCATAACTTCATCGTTCGCACGCGCGCTCACTACGGAGCCAATCTCCGCAGCAAGCTTCGCAGCGTCTTCATGCGTCGCAAACCGGACCGACGTGTTATCCATACCCCTAGCTATAGCCTATCCAGCGGCAAGCGCAAGCCCCTTAGCGCAAAGAAAAACCCTCCCTGTCATTTTGGCGACAGAGAGGGTTAAGCAAGTTACCTGGTGTTGCGGTACGCTAGTTGCATAGTCGGGCGGTACCGTCCCTGATGCTCTCGCAAGAAAGTATCTCAGGGTCCGCGCAGCTTGCTTCGCACACCGGCGCTAGCGTGAGCCTGCATCGCGCGGCGGTTACATCGTGGTCCGGGAAAACTCCCTCACAACCACCGCCCCACGCGGTAGCGCAGCAAAGCGCAACGCGCTCGCATGGATCGCACGGAACTCCGCTCTCATGTTCCACGTGGAACACGTCTGCGCTAGCGTCGCCCACACTTGCCGCGTCGGGCTCATACGGACCCACACAACCGCTCACCGAGAAGCGAGTAGTTGCATAGGGAGCGGCGCTTACACGGTATCCTGCGGTGAAACATGTATCACCGCCGGAACCACGCTTGACGTCGATTCCCTCGCTTCCGTGCTCCCACCGTAGGCAACTAGCGGCGGTTAGTGCGACGATTGCCAGCAACACCCGCGTGACGTTCACCGTCAGTGACGATCGCATGATGCTCGCCATTCTCCGCGCTAACCGGCGCGGTGTAGGAGTCCTGAATCTCGATAGCGGAAACCGCGCTAGCCTTAGCCGCGCGAAGGTCAAGGAATTCGGGATACCAACCCGGAGCACGCGAAACCTTGACACCTTCGACGGTCAACGAAACCAGCGCGAGACGCGGGCGGTCCGTGTCGAGCGTACCGCGCACGATAGCGAGCGCGTGCTTTTCGTCAATCCAATACGTCTCAGTGACGTAGTAGACACTGCGCGTCCCGTCCAGAGACAGAACCGCAATGTCATTCGGAGAGTCCATGATGGGCTCTCGCTCATTCGTCGCGTTCTCGCTCTCGCTCGCGGGCTGAATCTCCGGCGTTGCGGTGTCCGCCAGTGACAGTGCGCTTTCTGCGTTCTTTCGTCCCACCGTTTTCTCTCTTCTTTCTGACTTCTTCTGTCTTCAAAGTAAGCCACTCAGCCGCAAAGGCGAATCCGGCACGGAGCACCGGAAACAGAGACCCTAGCAGCAAAGCAATAGCAGCTTGTTCGATGTAAGACCGCGGTTGTGCCACCACACTTGCAGGCAAGGATAGCAACGCAGTACCGGCGCTGTCAACGAACATTGCCCGAAAATCGACAGTCACGGGCAGTCCCTTTCATCGATTCTCATTGCGGGCTGCAATTCTAGTTCGCATTGCCCAACGCTCGCGCGCGCAAACCAGAGCTTACCACTACCGCCGGGGATGTACACAAGCGCCGGAAACAGCGCGTTGATAAGAACTCCGCTAACAGTCTGCATATTGCCAACTACCGGAGCCAAGTCAGGAATGTTCGCATTCTGCGAAATGCACACGGTAGATTGCTGGTTAACGAGATTGCGAACATGCGCAATGTACCATCCTTGCGCGATTGAACCGAGTTCCATCCCCGGAGCAGCCGCGGGTACGTGCGCAATGAGCGGCATTCGGCGCGTATCTAGGCAGAATCCCGGAAAGTGTTTCATCGCATATCCCTCCGTCGCACGTAGTTAAGAGAGCCAGTGCGCGGGATAACCGGTAGCACATTCAGGATGGTTTGACCCGCAATGCTACCGGCGATATCCTTGAACGGCAAAAGCGCGCTCGCGCGAATGTTTCCGTCCCTCGCGCTAGTCAACAACGTAGTCTGAATCGCATCGTCTACTTGCTCCGCAAGGTAATCCCTAACGCGGGTATAAACAAAGTAGCCCGTAACGATACCACCGGCGATGTACAGAGCGCGCTGATAGTTCACGTTCTCGCCCCTGCTCCGGCACCCGCACCGCTACCGTTGTTGCGCAGCGCGTCGCGCCAACGGGCGTATACTTCCGCTGCTTTCTCGCCAACGTGCGCGAGACCGTCTGTAACGTCCCTAGCAGTCCTGGCACCATCGGACTCAGGCCCGGTAGGCGGAAGCGCACCGCCCGCTGGCGCAGTCTCTTCACGGTTGGAGCCGCTGAAAAGAAAGAAGGCCGCTACCACTAGCGCGCCGACCACAATGAGAGTCGTTTTGTCGTTCACTTCAGAGAACCTTTCTCACAATGAGGTAACCAGCGCCAATCGCAACGGCACTGGACACGGCTACGATAGCGATGATGGAACCAGTAGACAGTGTGAATGCCTCGCGAGTCTGTCTAGCAGCGTCGCCAGCAACCTGCGCACCAATGACGCCGGTTCTCGCCGGGTCTGTAGAGTCCCTGTCCGTAGCAGCCGCGGCAAGCGTACCCAGCGCACTACCGGCAACTTCCGGTTGCGGGTTAGCGCTAGGCGGTCGGACTGAAGTGATAACCACTTCCGGCCAAACGGACTGTCCAACGTTCGCCGCCGTAGACGGCGAGATAGCGCGCAGAATCCCGTATCCGATAGTCGCGGGAATAAGCAGCGGCACCATAACCGGAGCCGCATACGCCGCAACACCGAACACGCTAATATCGCGATACGCTTTCGCGTTCGGATAGGTCCGACGCGCGATCGTAAGAAGCTGAGTCCCTAGCAGCCCTTCCGGGATTGCCGCGGAGACAGTTGCAACGAACGCGCCCGACAGAACCCAGCTAGCAGGGTAACGGTGTCTCAGTAGTTCAACCTTCATGCTCTCTACACGGGAAATGGTAGAGGGATTCGCGATCCCTTCCATAAACTGCGTAGTGAGCGTGGCGAGGCTAACCGCACTGTCTCGCGGTACCTCAATGAAGAAACGGATAGTGTATCTACCTGGTTCGATGCGCGGCGATAGAGCCATTGTCTGTTACCTTCCAACCGTAAGGGATGCGCCGTCAAGGTAGGCGTTGAACGCCTCGCGAGAATTCCAAGCTTCGCCAAACATGACACGTTGACGGAGCCAGTAGCCCTCTAGCGTGGCGAGACGCGAAACGGTACCCTCGCTAGAGTAACCGCCGCGTCCGAACGAAGTTTCAGCCTCCACAGCGCCTTCTTTACCGCCGCGGCGGTAACCGGCAAGCGCGGCGGGATATCGTCGCTCCAAAACCCGCTTATCAAACCGGAGATAGTCTCCAAGCGACCGGAAACCGGGGTAACCGTCGGTCGACCGGAGCCTATCTTTCAGGATGAAAATAACGGCGCTATCTCCGATATCGCATTTCAGGTTGCGACCGGCCTTTGCATCCGCGCGGGACGTGCTCCAAACGTGGTTTTGGGCCTTGATATTGCCCATATTGAAATAGAAACTACGACCGCGACGAATCCAACCGGATTCAATCGCAGTGCGGAGCATCATGCAACGCACATCTTCATCACCGCGGCCAGCGTCGCGCATGGCATCGCGAAGGAAACGGAACATAGCCCGTCTCACTTCGCGGTTGCCAGTGTCGGCGTTGGACTTGAATGGCGCGGTATCGCGAGGATACGCAAGTTCTACCGCGTGTGCATCCGCGGGCGGCGCAGTATACTTGCACTCATTCGGCGAGTTAAGCCAAGCCTCTAGAGTTTCGTCCCTGTACATCCCTGGTCTACCTGCTACCGGCGAGGGCTCCGGCGGTTGCGCGGTACCCGCGAACGGGTTGAACGATCTAGTAGTGAAGAGACAATAGACGCCCCATGCGGTAATCCCGCCTACCACTACACCGCCCGCAATGAGATAGTTACGGTTCATCCTGCAAGTGCCTTGCGAAGTGAGGGAATAACCGGGGGATCCCACAAATTAGGGACTCCAAGTGAAGCGAGTTCCCTGCGCAGTTGGCCTAGTGTCTTTTGACCGCTAAGCGTACTGCTATTCAGAAACGGCACAAGGTCCGCGGCAATCCGTCCGCTGGTAAGCAACGGCCATGCATGGCGCATTTCGCTTACCTTCTTCTCGTTGTCATGGAAGCCGCCAACAAAGCAGAGCAACCATGTAGAGAAACGCTGGTAATCCAACGCGGTATTACCGTCTCTGCCAACTGCGAAACCTGGCACAACGTCGCCAATTTCAAACATGGCTTCGAACATGAAAACGGTATTGCTCACGCTACCGCCCCACGCGGTATGGCCTAGCGGGGGATCCGTGCCCCAGCGGTATGCGGACGGTTGAGGGTTCGCCCCTTCTTTGCTCAATGCGCGCTTGACGATAGGGTAGGATCCTACCAGCACGCCGAACCGCTCTACCGGCGAGAGCGAACCTACAATGGTCCGCCAACGCGCTAGAGCGTCCATTCTCTGCGCTGGCCAAAGACCGAGGGCAATACCGCCGACGAACCCTACAGCTTCCGCTACAACGCCCCCAAGCGGTCCGAAAGCCGCCCCAATCCCGCCGGTAAGCTCACCAATGCTAAAACCGGTGTTGATAGCGTCCATCGCATCCGGGCCTGCTACGTCCCGAACGGTAGCAAGCGATGCTCTAGCGCGCGCATAGCCGCGCAATGGTCCGCGGCGCTGAATGAGTACGTATTCGGTAAGCGTAGCAGGGTTGTTGCGTGCGAATTCGGACCAGAGAACAAGGTCCGTAGTATTGACAGTGCCGCTCAATCCAAGCGCGCTGTTGAGATTGCCAAACATGGCGTTAACAGCGTCGCGGATTTGCTGCTCTGTAGAGCGTTTGGGAAGGCCGGGAATGTTTTTCGCCACTTTATTACGCTATGGTTGGTTGGAGTGTGAATCTTGCATTCCCGGCCTAGCCGCGCGGTAGGGAATCGAACCCTACAAACCCCGTTTTACCGGCGCGCGGGACTTGCTAGCACTTCGCGCCGTCAACCTTCGCAGGGACATTCGCGAGCATGCCAGCGGCAACCTTCTGCGCGCTCATAGCGCCGAAAGTGGTAACCGGAACCTGCTCTGCAACGCTGGTACCGGTGAACGCCGCGAACGCCTCGCGATACTCTTGCGAGTTCCGAAGCCAGTATCCGCTGGCCAACTGGCGCGTAGTGGACGCCGGGGCTCCAAGCAACTTGATAGCAATGCCATCGTTGCAGTTTTCGCCACCGTAACCCGGAGCACGCGACGCGGGCCCGCGATGTAGAACGAAAATACGACCAGGAACGGGGAACCTGGCAGTACCATTGAATCCCGTGGAACGAGAGTCCGTGGTATCCATATCCGTAAACGAATAGCGCTCGGTATCGAGCCCATTCAACTGCGAATACGCGCCATAGTAGTTGGCCGTAAACGTGTCGTTCGGCCAAAGAAGCTCGCCCTTGTACGTCGCTTGAATGCTGGTAACGCCCGTGAGGTTGGGCATAATCATGTTTCCAGCAACGTCCAAGTCTTCAATGAAACCGTGCATGCCAGCAATGCCGCTGGCCAGCGTAAACTGACCAACGTTGCTAGAGCTCTGGATAACCTGCAACGCGAGCGGCATGCGCACACTCGGAAGCTCAATCGTCACTGCGTAGACAGTGAGATTGCCGGACCAGGTAATAGGCAAGCCCATAAACGTAGTGTTACGCAGCTTGAACGTGAACTTGCCAGGTCCCTGAGACTTACCGCACTGCGAACCCTCGCCAGTGTAGAAGCCCGCGGGAATCGGATTCATACCTCCGTAGTCTTCTTCTCCCGCGCGGTGTCCGACGGGGAAAAACCACTCAACCGCTTCGTTGGTGATATTCGCGCCCGGACCCGCGGCTGCAAGGAATGCGTACGGTCCCTGTCGCCCCGCCCAACCGTAGAGACGGCGCTCGCGCTGCAACGCGGTAGCCTGTCCAATGAGACCGGCGGAAGCCGCGTCAAACGTCGCGGGCGTATCGCTTTCGAACGAGGCACCGCTAATGGCACCAATGGGCGCACCGCTAAGCGCGCTCATAGTCGTAAGAGCGAGATAACCACTCTGAAGATTGATAACGGTACCGCCGTTCTGACGTCCAAGCGGACCGCCCGGAGCCGCAGTAAGCGAGACTTGCTCAATCAAGTCCGCAAGCGCAGCGCCGTCAAGGAAAGAAGCTGCGGCAACCGGTCCAAGGGTCAACGAATCGACGCGGACAAGGAAACCGAGAACGTGAATGTAGCCACCCTGCGAACCGCGAAGGGGCAACTGGTCAAGCGGGATAGACCCGTTACCGGTAGTCACGGTGGAAACCGAGGCTCCGGCGGATGCCTGCATAAGCTTGATAGACACTGTGTTTTATCTCCGGTAACGAGAGTGGTTGAAACCAGGTATCACGCGGGCGGACGCGGAGCACCCGGAGCAGCCGCGGGAGTAGGCATAAGCCATCCGCGGACCGTGGGACCGACGATAACCCCGGCAACGAAAGCCGCTGCGATCATCATATACTGCTTATTCATTGAATGACTCCTAAGTGAGAGGGACGTTGTTGCGGACGAGATAACGGACAACGAAATACGCTGTCAGTGCGCTTGCCGCAACTGCGATCAAAACCGTTTCGGCGCGCGGGTCCATTGAGCCTCTAGCTTAGAGCGTGACCAGGGCGAAGCGCAAGAATTCACCGCCGTTTCGAGTAGACTTCCGGCGCTGTTTCCAACCATGGAATAGGGCTTTCACGGGAATCGAGAATGGGCAATTCTTCACCCGGTCCCTGTCCGCAGTAGTAGAGTCCCTTTCCGATAGTGAGGTTTTGAACCCTGTCCCTGAATAGTTCGGAGGGCCCCAATTCTTCAGTTGCCCTAGCGTCCGCGTCCGCTCTAAGTTTGAAGACAACCGCTCGCATTGCGCACGAACGGACATTCGTAGGAATGCGCGTAGGTCTCTTAGCTGCAAGGTAGATGCTAGCGTGGCGATTGCGGGCGGTGTAGATTGCATTGTCGTATTGACGCGAGAATTGGTTGTTGGAAAACAGCAATTCAGCTTCATCGCAAACATACACTGAAAAGCGCTTGCTGTGTTTCGTCGAAGTCAGGATAGCGGTAAAGAGTCGGATAGACTCCGATGGATCCCCTCCCTTCTCCGGCGGTCCGATAAACACAATGTCACCAGCGCTGAATGTCATAAACCATTGTTTCAGACTCCACTCATAACCCTCTAGAGAGGTATAGTAGTGGACTGTAACGTTGGGATGCAAAGTGCGCGGAGAATGCTGCGATCCTACAAGCAATTCGCGCAAATCGTGTGTCACGTCCAACACAACCGTTGGCGCGTACTGGCAATGTTCAGCAACCGCCCTAGCAAGTAGAGTGGTTTTGCCGGTCCCACTACCGCCATACAGGACAGTAACCCCGTAGGGGTGTTGGTTGTCACTCTGCGTTTCGTACATGGTTCACTCTCCCGCTAGCGCTCGCTCGCATGCTTCCGACCATGCCAGTTGCGCCATAACCAACTGTCCCGTAGCCATAAGCACCGGATGGTCCGGCCTAAACGGCAGAAGATAGCCCGCGATGATCGCGATTGCGCCAGCCTGCAACTGCTCTACTGTCTGTGTAGAACCATCCGGCAAAGCAACCTTGACCGACGCCATAGCAGGCAACTTGGATAGCTTGCGTTCGGCGTGCTCTGGATTGGCTCCCTTCGCGATGGCTTGCTTAAGAGCTAGCTTCTTTCCAAGCGTCTCGCCAGTGCGCGAAGCCATGATCGCATACGGAAACCACGCGTCCGCATTCGCGCGCGCCCTACGCGCTCTAGCGGCTTCTGCGACGTCGCTAAACGCGCTATCGCTATCGAGTGGGTTCTTGGCGACAGGCTTAGCCTTCACTTCAACCGGCGGGGTAACGTTGTCGTTCGCCGGTTTGGTTTTACTTCCGGGCGGTCTACCACGTCCACGCTTCGCCTTTGGCTCGCCCTCGCTACCAGGTTCGCTAATCGGAAGCGTTTCCTGCTTAGGCTGAACGCTGGTTTCTGTGTCTTCACCTTCGGACTTCTCTACTTCGACAGGTTCGTTTTCCATCGGACTATATTACCTCAGTTGTGCTAGTTCGGCAACGTCCCACGGGCGCGAATCGTTGCCCACAAAACAGCGTTTATCGAGTCCGCCGAGCCTTCTACGCACTCGCTCGACACGCGCAAACTCTAGAGTGCCGGTCTTTACTGAACTCTTAAAGAGTCTAGTGGCCTCGTTAGTGACAGGCAACCCTTGTTTGATAGTATCCCACAATTCTACGGCTCCGTCACCGCGTGCATATCCCTTAGCCTTTACAGTTGGTTTGCGGTCCGCGTGGTTGAGCCTGTAGAGTTTCGATGCCAGGAATTCGGCGCTTTCATAGTCGCATTCATGTTTGAATTCGCCTAGCGAATCATTGCCTGGAATGTCTACAACGCCCATTACCGAGTCTGTATCGCAGTAGTCTAGACGGCTCGCGCTGCGCATGGCTCTAAGCAGCTTGATACGGGCTCGCGCGGTAACGTGCGCGGCAAGCGCGGCGTGTCTCGCCATGCCCTCGTGAACGTCATAAATGCCCCATAGCGGCGAACCGTACAGGACTTGTTCGCTTACCTTCAATCCGCGGGCTTCTGCCTTGCGCGCTACCTTGGAATCCGTTGTAAAGGTCTCACCCTCCGCTCGTTCGATGAATTTACCGTAAAGCGAGTTAAGCAGAATCTTTACAGCGAAGTTAAGGTAGCCTCCCTCTCGCTTTCGGATGGCATACCACTCGCTAACAAGGTTGTATAGCCACGGCTCGGAGTCCCAAGCATGCCATACGATAGGCTCGTATGTTGTACTTCCATCCTCGCAAGCGGCTTCCAATTCCTCTAGAGTGTATGACCCTTCCCATTCACCCGTGGGAAACACTAGACGGTCTTTTAGAGCCCCTTGGACCGGTCTATAGGGCAACGGTCCTACAAACGTATCCTTACGGACCTTGACCCTAGCGCGGACAACGCAGAGCATATCAGCGGGCGGCTTGCCGGTACCGCTCCCAACGTGTCTAGTGGGTAGCCGTAGGGTTAAGGCCCATGGGTAAGCAGAGTTAATGTCTACTACCCTGCCTTGTGACGCCAGGTTTCTAAAGCGCTCGACTCTACCGCCGTAATAGGCGGATGCTCCTACCGTGTCTGAATCCTGAGACCATCCCCAGTTATCCGCTGGGATGCGCTGTCTAACAATCCTACTAGCACTTCCGGCGAGGGTGTCAAGCAATTCGCCGCGATACCCTCGCAAGAGTGTGCGAAACTTTAGTAGTGCGGTTAGCAGGATATCGCAGTCCCGCAAGCAATACTCTCTCGCGTCGGACTCCGATAGGCCAGCAATGTTGGACCGGTCAACGTCTAGCTTCGCTAGTCCAAGCGCTTCGCCAATCTTCTTTAGCGAGGATGGAAAGATACGGAGGGAGTCCCTCAGACACCATGTATCCCACTCTTTAGTTAGGTCGATAGACCACACAGAACCGCTAGCGCTGACACTTGCGCGGGAGATAGTCCACCCTCGTTTTAGCGCCCATGGCAGGATAATAAGCCAGTCAAACGCACCGCCGTTGTGTGCCCAATGCCGTACATTGGTGCGGAATAGTCCGTTGCATCGAAGCTCGAAAACTAGTTCGTCTAGCGTGCGCACTGCAATGCGCGTGCCATCCTCGCCAACTGCGCACGCCATAAGAACCCTATCGCTGAATCCATCCGTTTCTAGGTCTAGTGCAATCTCTTTGGTGAATTGCGGTTTGGGCGGATTGAGTAGGGCTCTCATGTTCCACGTGGAACACTACTTCAGAGCGCCCACATATACGCGCATGGCGTAAGTGCGGGACCCTAGGCTAGCGTTCGGTTTCAGGCTTTTCTCTACCCATGCGCTATAGGACACTAGCAGCTTGGATAGGTCTCTAATGCGCCACGATGTAATCCGGGCCTTTCGGTAGACCACTCCAAACCTGCTAGGTTCGTCCGCGTCCGGTCCGTCATCCTCTAGCTCACTCCAATTATCCGATGGCACGACACGGCAAAAGAGCTCGAAACGGACTCTGATATCCGCGGTGTCAAGTGCCCAAAAGAACAACTGCGATTCGTCCAGCGCCTTCTGTAGCGCCTCCACAATCGGAGCAATCGAGTAGGCATTGCGAATCTCGATAGAAGGCTTGAACGCGGTGCGCACGTAGAATAGCGCTCTGTACCCAAGCGGAGTAAGCAGGCTATCGGCCCGAAACACGCTACCGCCCATTGCGGGCGTTCTCGAGAACACGTGCGCAATCTTGCGTGCAATCTCTTCTTGCGGCGTATCAGGGGCGAGCATTGCGGACCCTCAACCACGGGGCGAGAATTGGCTTGGATGGCTCTGGCCTGAGTCTGTGTTCGTAGCAGTGAGGGCAAACCCAACCCTCGGTAATAGCCCGCTTGCCGGAGCCATTAGAGCGCGGCGCGGACAACTGCACTGTGCGCCAATTCTTTGTAATGCAGAAGTGTCCGTAGCTTACCTTGTTATTACCCTCTAGTGGTAATGCCAGGTTACAATCAAGGCATACAGCGCAAAGCTGATATAGCCCGTAAACCTCGTTAGCTGACACTCGCTTTGCCATTAGTACCACTCTCCGTCCGGTTCATACTCGAATGGTTTACGCCCGTTGTTGGCATGGTGCCTACCGTGGCACTGCGCGCACAATAGGATACACTTAGCGGCTTCTGCCATGCTAGAGCGGATGCCTAACGAGGTAACCCGCGCAATCCTATTGGACGGGTCTACATGATGGAAGTGCAACACACTCGCCAGTGTCCCGCGCGTTGTTCGCTTGTAAGCGTCGCGCAGACCACAGTGTTCGCACTTACCGCCTAGCATTGACCGCAGTTGACGGTAATGCCCTCGCCGGTTATCCTTACGCATTTATCCTCACTCTTGCGAGCGGAAGTGATAGACTGTATTCAGTACACCGGAAGTTGGTGGTAGTGGACACCTAGAGTTTATCTTACTACAGAGTCCGGTGTACTGGATACAAGCTATCGCTAGAGATAGCTTGCCCTCGCTACTAACCCGGTGGCCAGTTCCGGGGTTTCGTACGTGCTCCCACGCGCTAGCGGAATATATCCATAACCATGCTGCTCTCTTTAGCGGACTATATCCGCACTTGGGTTGATTGTTGGAGTGCCGGGCCTACTAGTGCGGTGTATCGCCCCACACCGACGGGCGCTAGTCCAGTTCCAGCTAGACTAGGGTTTCACTTCTTGGCTGCAGACTTGGCAGGCTCCGCGGGCTTCTCCGCGGGCTTCTCCGCGGGCTTCTCCGCGGGCTTCTCCGCGGGCTTCGCCTTTCCAAGCTTCACCGGCGTCGAAGGCATAAGGTCCGAGAGGAGCACCGGATTCGTCTCATAGAAAGCGATCCGCTCGCAAGCGGCCTCATGGGTCTCGTACGCGCGACGAACGCGGATAAAGCCATTCTCCGCAATGGCGAGGGTGTTGCCCTCCGCAACAAGCGTGAAGCTACGCGCGGGCTTCTCCGAGCCAACGGCGAGAACAACGGAAATGGTCGCGATGCGCAGAGCAGTGTGAGCGGGCATTTGTTTACCTATCCTGTGAAGTGTTGAGATTGTTTTGTGAGTCGAAACCGACAATGGCAAAGACAACGCCATTGCGGAATACTTGGACTGTCGAGCGAGTGCGAAGCGCTACCCCGCGGGCGTAGCGTCTAGCCGCGCGAGCGGAGAAGGTTCTGAATTCGCCCACTCGAAACATGAAGAGAGCTTACTCCGTAACCGGCGGAGCGTCAAGCGGTCCGTACGTAGAATCGTACGCTTCCAACGCTGCGACAATGGCAACGCCGCGCTTCTCGTCCGCCACTTTGCCGCGGTTGACTGCGCGGTCTACAGCGGCTTGCGCGTGCTCCGCGCGGCTCTCTGCCGTAGCAGGGTGGACGGGCGTAATACGCACGACACTACCCCAAACGTAATCACTCTCGTCCTCGTCCAGCGGCTCCGGGGGAGGCTCCGGCAACCGTGCGCGCAATTCCTGAATCTCCTGGTCTTTGGCGTAGATATCCGCAATGAATTGCTCGCACCGCCTACTATCGAGCATGAATGACCGGAGAAAGTTAGCACCGTTATCAATGCCTTGCAACGTGCGCGAGTCGATTCCAAAGAAACTATCTTTGGCGGCTTCTGCGCGAGCAATGGTCTTAACCTTCTCAATGAGCTCGTTTGCCTTCTCTTCAGAGTGGCAAGTCTGCGCAGTGCAGTCAAGCGCTTCTTGCGCGAGCGTTCCCATAAACAGGGCGAAACCTTTGGCGTACTTATTCACTGTCCGGCCTCCATTCGGGCGGTTGCTTCCATGAGAGCGCAGACAAGGATACACAGAGAACGTAGCTTTGGCAAGTCTTCTGTGTTCACTCCCTCGTCCACCATGCGGTCATACGCTTGCTCCCAACCCATGCCTAGCTTAAGCGCAACCGCACAGCTAACGAATGTTTCCATGGTCTTTTTACGACTCAGTGCCATCACATACCTCCACTCTTGACCCACTCGCGAAACGCTTGCGACACGGTAGCCGTGTCTCGCGCTGTCTCAGTACCCGTAACCGTGTCGTCGGTTCGGATACCATAGTTGCGGTTACCGCCGCGGTCAATGGCTACGGTAACTTCGCGCGCCTTCATGCCAGTTTCTCCCACGATGTAGCCATGCACAAACCGCCTAGCCTTCTCCATATCCTCGTTGGAGAGTTTGCCCTGCGCGATGACTGCGTAAAACTTGTTTGCCATGGCTTTAACTTACTCCGTTTCTAGTGGTTGTCAACGCCCGGTGAGAGATTGTTTCGGAGTGGAGCCAGAAAGAAATTCGGCGTACGCAGTCGCATGCCACGTGCAAATTTTACCTAGCATATCCTCGGTAGGAGCGCAATTGTTATTAAACGCCCGGTAGAGAATGATCGTATCGAGAAGCGAGGTACCAATGCGACCGTACTTCGTAACGAGCTTCTTCGCGTCCGCTTGCTTCATACACCTAGCTATATCACATCCGTTGGGGGATGCAAGCGCGCGGCGTA
>Ga0315904_10008095_pt1 | contig 13960 bp, 26 predicted proteins | sample LakEriMetagenome_6_FD_203529 | JGI IMG/M metagenome (GOLD analysis project Ga0315904, IMG submission 203529) | Freshwater fungal communities from buoy surface, Lake Erie, Ohio, United States - Buoy 12 MA120 | ecosystem: Environmental > Aquatic > Freshwater > Lake | place: USA: Lake Erie, Ohio... | reverse complement strand
GCTGTAACCGCTTTCGTAGGCGTTCTGAACTATCTAGCCATCTCCCCCATCGCGAAGGCTCTAGGGGCCTCTGAGGGGCAGGAATGAGGCTTCTCGTTCTGAGCCTGTTCGTCGCTGCCTGCGGCGAGGTTCCTTTGATGGCTGCTCACACGTCTATCAGCACGGGTTGTATCACCGCTGCTACGTACGCAGCGGACCATCCTAGCGTCTCTGACGCGGAGCTTGATGGTTTCGAGCTTACCTGCCACGGGCAGTTGGAGACTCTGGAGCGCTGGGAGGAGGCCGAGAAAGACGGTGGACCCCATGACGCTCGCTGACGTGCTTAGCCTGCTGAAATGGCTAGAGCCTGTCATCCCAGAGCTGCTGGAGGCAGTTCGGAATAACAGGCCCGTGGAAGCCGTCTTTGCAGCGAACAAGGCTGCTATGGACGAGGGGTTCAGCGCTGCTCGGCGTAAGCGCGCAAGGCTCCCCAAACGTGAGGGCTAGGGTCAATCTTGGTAAGCACCAAGTGGTGATGCCCTAGCACGCCGTTGTAGGTAGCCTGCGTAGCCTTATCGAGCACGTTCTCCCCTTCGGGGAACACGATAGGAATCTGCGACAGGAAGTTCAGGTGTCGCAGTAGCTCCCAAGTAGCCTCGACTTGAGCAGGGTGGAACTTCAAGAACTCCCGGTTCTTGCCTCGGAAGTTGTGGGTATAGACCTCACGCTGATGCCCCAGGATTGCAGGCGGCACGCCTCGGTTGACAATCTCAATCCCGATGCTGCGGCCGTTGATGGAGCCTGCGTGGCTCACTACGACTTTCTTCCAGTCGGCCATCTGCGTGACCTTACCATCACTATCGATCACGAAGTGGATGCCTAGGCCACGGTTCTTTAGCGTGCGGTAGACCTGAGGAGCCTGTCCCTCGCCAGCCGTATGGTGAAGCACGATAGCGGTAGGCGGCTCCTTTCGGAGCCGAGTGTTCTGGCTCTTGAGGTCAAACCAAAGTCCCTTGCCCTGCCCGTCGATGATAGTAATCACTTGTCGGCCTCGTTCCTTTCGGCTTGCTGCTTGATGCGCGTTTCGATGGTGTCTAGTGCTTGGATGGCTTCTGTGAGGTACTGCCTGAGAGCTTTGGGCTTCAAGGTCTTTACATCCAGAAGCAGGGCTTTGCGTAGCTGGCCGATGTACGGCCAGAGTGCCGTTTGTTCAGTTCTCTCCAAGGGGAAGCTCCGCGATTGTACAGTTATTCTGAATGTCGTAGATGGCCTTCACGGTCTTTGCTGCTTCGACGCTGATGTTACCAAGCTGCCGACCAAGTGAGGCTAGGGCGTTGTTCAACGCCTTGAAGCCGTTGGAGTCAGGAAGCTCAGTCTGCGCTTCGCGCGTTGCTGCTAGAAGAAGCTGGAAGCTGAACACTGCTTCTTTCACAACGTCTTCGTAGCCGACCAGGGTAACGAGCAGGTCTTCTGGAACTAGCACGGTATCTTCAGTCATTATACGCTCACTTGTTGGTTGCGACGTATATCGCAGACAGAGTTATAGCAACAGTCCACGACATATGCAATGCAATCGATACGTCTACACAACAATATTTAGTGGCGCATCACTACGACGTATCGCCTTAGCACTGGACAGATTTCTAGTGTACCATACTTTCGAGCTTCGCGCAAGCCGACCAGCAAAGAAAGTTGTAAGTGCTCGAAATCGCTGGGCATGTACGATTTTTCTTGCACGTCGAAAGGAATCCGCTACCATGTACCCCATGAACAACTCCATCACAAACGCCGACCGAATCGCCAAGATTGCCCTTTCCGAGAGCCGCCTCTCCCGTGAGGAAAGCAGCGACGTGCAGATTGCTGCTAGCCTTGCTGAGAGCTACTACCGGATTGCAATGCAGGCGGCTCGTGCGGCAGAATCCTGGCGCGCAGAGGGTGAAGCTGACGAGATGCGTAAGCTCATCCGTATGCTTCGTAACGCAAAGCTGGTGTCGCGATGAAGTACCGCATCTTCGACAAGCTCAGCAACGACTACTTCGGTATCTTCGACGCTGAGTCCAAGGATGATGCAATCGACGCGCTCCGCAAGGCTCAGGGATTTGAGTCATCTGAGGACTTCGCTAAGCATCACGTCGCGCGCGAAGGTCTCGGCCTTGAGTACTTGCTTCCCATCCAGCGTATGCTAGACGCTCGCCTACTGGTCGAAGAGGCCAAGAAGGAGACCATTCAGTGACTACCACAAAGTGCAACGCCTGTGAGGCTGAGAGCGATTGGGTGTGCCGTAACTGTTACCACCACATCGTGCTGGAAAGCGGTACTCGCGAGCGGCAGCGTGACTCGCTAAAGATGGACCTCGACCGTATGCACAGCGTACTGCGGGCGTTCAAGGCAGCTAGCCGCAAGATTCAGCGTGAGCGAGACGATGCCGAGCACCTTCTGACCTTCAACCTACTAGACGACCCGGACGAGAAGATTGCCGTCTACAAGGCTGCTGCTGAGACTTCTACGGCTAGGCTTCTGGAGGCTCGCACAGTTGCGCGCAAGGTTATCGATGTTTGGCGTGACCCTGACGCGATGCTTGCCTATCTGCGTGGCGACAATAGCAAACTCTACGCAGTGATCGAGGAGATGGCCTCTGTCCTCAACTACAAGGCGCAAGACGATGAGCGATGAGGACGACGGTTACTACGTCAACGTCTGCATGGTCGGCGCAGACGAACTGCGTACCTCCGAGCGAGTGGAGGCTGGTGACAAAGTAATCTGCGACAAGTGTGAAGAGTGGCACGTCGTGAGGGATGGTGTTCCAGCAGGCGTGCTGCAATTCGTTTCTTGCCGTGGAAAGCTCTACGTCGTCGGGATAGAGAATAAAGAACTTCGTCGTATGACCTATTTCGCTAGGAGCAAACAGTGAGTCACAACATCACGCTAATCACCGAGCCGACTGTCCTGCCCATCGCTGAAATGACCCTCATCCCGGAGGGACTAAACAGCATGATGGATTGGGTGGCTGACTACCGTCCTGAGTGCCTGCCAGAGAAGACGCTGTTCGATAAGGACAAGCGGGCTATGGCCCTCTTCCCGCACTACGGCACGGAGAACGAGCGTAGCCTGACGGGTAACGAACTGCTGGTGGAACTTGCAGGACGAAGCTGCTACCACTCCTACGGAGCCAAGGCAGGCCGCAAGAGCAACGCGGAGTACATCGACCGGATGCTGTTCCCGCAGGCTGGTACGTTGCCGCACGGGAGCGTCGCCTACCACGCTAAGATGAGCTTCTTCATCGCTGGCGTCTCGCGCAGGCTCTCCCACGAGCTTATCCGGCACTACGTAGGCTCAGACCGCAACGAGGAAGGTAGCCCCTCGCAGGAGTCTACGCGCTACACGGAGCATCCCGGATTCTTCGTCGTGCATCCGTACCTGAATAGCAAAGAGACGCGAGAGAACTTCTTTGTGTCCATGACGCGGGCCTACCTTGAGTACCAGGACTTCCTGACGACTGAGATTTCTCACTACAAGCACTTGCACGGCATCGATCCTAGTGGTAAGAGTCGCAAACGCATCTACGAAGCGGCTGCTGGCTACCTACCGATGCAAGCTGCTACTTCGTTCGTGTGGACTTCCAACCCAGCCGCCTTGACTAAGTTGTTCAAGGAGCGTACAGACGAGGCTGCTGACGCCGAGTTCCAACGGCTGGCTGGGAAGTGGCAGGCAGTCTGCCGCGAGAGATGGCCCAACCTATTCCGCTGACAGGAGCATATGAAATACTCAACCGACGCTGACGCAGGCTATCGTGAGGTTCTGGTCAACCGTGTTACTGAGATGCAGGATGCAACAGCGTTCTTCTCTCTCGCTCTGGACGAGATTCTACACGAGGACAAGGCGTCTTGGGGGCTTGCCTGCCTCTGGCGTGACAATGTGAACCGTGCGTCTGTGCGTGCTGTCGAGGCTTTCATCAGGTGGTTCAAGTGAGCGTCTACAATCTCGGCTCGTCGGCTCAGGAAGCGGTCAAGGTTCTCCGCACGTTCACTGACGGGGAGCCTGACCTTATCAAGACTGGCATCCCCGGTGTTGACCGCATCATCGGCGGTATCTTCCCCGGCGTTGCTGGCATCATCGGCGCTGACACGGGCGTCGGCAAGTCGAGCACCATGCTCGGTGCTGCGATGACCGCTGCGAGCGCTGCGTCGCCTGTGGGCATCGTGTCGCTAGAAGACAGCCACGACGTTCTAGGCACCCGTGCCATCTCGCTCGTGTCAGGCGTGGACAGCCTCAAGATTCGTCGCAAAGACCTGACGCTGACTGAGAAGAATCGCATCTACGACGCCATGGAGACCCTTGGTGGGCTTCCTGTACACGTCGTCTATTGCATCGGCGGCAAGGTTCACGCAGTGCTTGACGCGCTCGATGAGCTTCACGCCAAGGGCTGTCGGCTGGTCTACATCGACTACCTTCAGAAGATGCGCGGTGGAGGTCAGGACCGACGTAACGAGGTTGCCAGCAACTTCACCGTAATCCAGGCCCGAGCTGCTGAGCTTGACATGGCCGTCGTGTTTATCTCGCAGGTTGCTCGCCGTGTGGATATGACGCAAGCCCCTCGCCGCTGGCATCTGAAGGAATCGGGTGACCTTGAGAACGAGGCGCGTCTCATTGTCATGCTGCACCGTGAGGAGAGTGTCGTGCACGGACTCATCGATAAGAGCACAGTCGGCGGTGAGGACTGTCGCTTCAAGATGATCCGCGATGGCTACGGGCTCCGTGAGTACCATGCAGGCAACGACGACTTCTAGGAGGTATCATGGGCGGCAAGATGAGCAGAGACAAAGGCAAGCGGGGAGAGTATGAAGCGAGAGATTTCCTCAAACGCTGGTTCCCGGATGCGTGTCGCGGTGCTAACCAAAGTCGTAGCGGCAGTGATGCTGCTGATGTCGAGAATACTCCCTTCTGGGTTGAAGCCAAACTCGGAGCCAAGCCGAACGTCAGGGGAGCGCTAGAGCAGGCGCAGGAAGCCACAGACGGCCGACCTGTGTTGGTCTACATCAGGGACGACAAGCAGCAGCCGTTCTTTGTGGTTGACGACGACTGCATGGACTACCTGTTGTCCCTAGCCTTCCCGAACGTCTAATGAGTACCCTAACCTTCATCATCCTCTGCGTCATGCTGATTGTCGGCATGGTGTTTCCAGACGAGGGAGACTACTTGTGAGCGTACACAAAGTCATTATCGCCAGCGATGTTCACTTCGGCGCAGAGAGCAGGGACTCGTTGGTGAGCTTCTGGCGATTCTTGGTGGACACCAAGCCTTCGCTGCTGGTGCTCGCAGGAGACATCGTAGACCTGCAAGCCATCAGCAAGTACGACCCCGAGGACGATTCGCCTCACGAAGTAATCTCCGAAATCAAGCAGGCTGTAACCTTCATCAACGCTACGGTACGGCAGCAGAAGATTCCAGTCTACATCCTCTCAGGCAACCATGAGGACCGCTGGAAGAAGGCTATCGTAGGAAGCCGTGCGGTGGCCCTCCGGGGCGCTAAGGGGCTTACGCTACATGAGCAGTTCACAGCCCAGGGTATGGACCAGTCCGTGCGCTGGGTGGATGAGAAGCCGGGAGTACCGGGGCTCTTCGTCGGAAAGCGAGCCATCCTCATTCGCCATGGGCACGTGCAGTCGGGCAAGTATTCAAGCGCGAAGTCGGTGCCTGACAAGCTGCTGCGACAGACGCCTACGGTGAGCACTCTCGTCGGGCATCACCATCGGGGAGGCTTCCTAGCGCAAACCATCCTCGGACAGACGGTCTACGGTATCGCCAACCCACACCTATCGAGCGACCACGCCTACAACCCGAACGCTAACTGGCAGCGAGGCTTCACGCTGCTAGAGTTCTACGGAGCCTCACGGCTCCGCGACTGCGTGAAGTTCACGCCGCACGTCATTCTGCTGGACAGCGATAACTCGTTTTGCTACGGTGGGAAGGTCTACAACTCGAAACGAGAGTGACCATGCTCGACCTAGAAGAGTTCCTGCAAGAAAATCTTGGATACGGTTGCAGGCACGACGACTTCGTGCTAGAAGTCGAGGAACTTCGAAGCCGACAAGCTGAGAAGCGACGCATCCCGAAAGTCCTACACAAGCAGAAGCGGGTAGTTCTACCAAGGTACAACCCGCTGCGTCACAGGGCGCTCAGGACTCAAGGTAGCAAAGGCAAGTGGACCCTATTCGCTGGAAGGTGGATGAAACTATGACGTGCCGAATCCTTGAGTCTGATGACCGTCTTGAGTGGCTGGAGCAGCGTAAGAACTACATCACGGCGAGCGACATCCCTGCGCTGCTTGGCGAGTCTGCGTGGCGTACGGAGAACGATGTCATCGCTGACAAGCTCGGCATCGGCAAGCCGTTCGTAGACAGCACCCGTACCTACTGGGGGCGCGTTAGCGAGTCGGTCATCCTGCGAGGCTTCTCTGAGCTTTGTGACGTGTACCTTGAGCCTAACAGCAAGCTGATGGCTAACGACGACGTGCCAGGGCTTGCAGCTACGCCTGACGCAATGGCAGACTTCGCCATGCCTACGCCATTCTACACCGAGGTGCCTCCCTTGGATATCTCCAAGGTGTTCCACAGCAGCTTCACGACGTTTCTGAACGCTAAGCGTATGGGTGCCCGCTGCGTCGTTGACGTGAAGTGCGTCTCGTCGAAGAACCGCTCAAAGTGGAACAAGCCTGTCGAGTGTCCACAAGAATACTATGGACAGATGCAGGCGCAGATGCTAGTAACTGGCTGCAAGGTCGGATTGCTGGTCGCGAAGGTTGACGCACACGAACTTTACGGCTACGCTATCGAGGCCGACGACTTCTATCAGGAACTCATCAAAGAGAAGGTGCGCGCTGCTTGGCGTACCATCAACGAACAACGAGGTAACCAGTGAGCCCACGCAAGAAGACCGACTCTATCATCAATAACCCGGAGGTTGACGTTATGGATATCTTCCCTGAGCCGCAGAAGAATCTTGCTGGCAAGCTCGCTGAGATTGGCCTCGTCGTCGGTTACGTGCAGAAGGACAAGCAGAACACTGGGCAGGGCTACTCCTACGCCTCTGCCGAGACTGTGCTCAAGAAGGTCAACAGCGAGTGCTTCAGCCGTGGCATCGCCATCCAGAGCAACGCGGAGATTGTCTCCTACAACGAGTTTGGTCCCGAGGGCAAAAAGAAGATGCGTGCAGTCGTCAAGCTGACGTTGCAGTTCATCGACTCTGCCGAGGGCGCTAACCGCGCCATCCAGGTCGAGGGGCTTGGTGAGGGTATGGACGCTGGCGATAAGGCTGTGCTCAAGGCTAACACGAGCGCACTGAAGTACGCGCTTGCTAACGCCTTCCTCATTTCCTGGGGCGATGACCCCGAGGCCGATGCTAGCACCGACGCCGACAGCAAGCCGAGCCGCGCACAGCAGAAGGCTGCTAACGATGCGTCTGCGATTGCACAGGCGATTGCTTCTGCTACTCTCAGCAACCTTGCCGATGTTCGTGGGCAACTGTTGCAGCTTCGTGGTACGCCTGAGTATCCCGCTTTGGTCGAGAAGATCAAGGCAAAGCAGGCAGAGCTTGGTTGGAAGGCTTGATTCTCTCACTCTAACGGAGGTATCCCATGGCTAGTCCCAAGTATCGTCTCATCGCTAAGAACCGTTCCACTGGCGCTTCGGCTGAGTTCGGCGTCATCTGGGAGAACGAGCGCGGCTTCCTGAACATCCAGTTCGCCACGCCTGCTGACGTGGAGAAGAGTCAGGGCCGCAAGGTGTCTGCTGTCAGCGTGCTGTCTACGCCTGAGCAGTACTTCTTCAACATGTTTGAGAACAAGCCGCAGGGCGCTAAGAAGTCTGCCCCGCCCTTCATCAGTGAAGGCTCCGATATCGACTTCTGAGTAGTACCGGCCTCTTTAGCTCAATGGTAGAGCCCTTGTGTTGCAGGAGATGATGGTTCGACTCCATCAAGAGGCCCCATGGAAGGTAAGAAGAACGACACGGGTAAGAGCAGGGTTGACTTGCTCTTGCCAGAGTTCCTGCTAGAAGTCGGTGAGGTGCTCGCTCTTGGCGCTACCAAGTACGGGGAGCACAACTGGCGCTTGGTGAGTAAGCGGAGGTACGTAGCAGCAACGCTGCGTCACTTCTACGCTTTCATGGCTGGAGAAATCCACGACCCTGAGAGCGGCAAGCAGCACCTAGCGCACGCAGCTACCAACCTGATGTTCCTGTGGGAGAAGACCCGTGAAGCTAGCAACGTCGCCGGGAGTGCTGGACGAGCTTCGACAGAAGCTACAGACTGATACGACGAAGCCTGTCGGCTTCGATACTGAAAGCAGCGGGCAGCAGCTTGGGGGGCTAAGTGGCAGTAAGAGCCGCCTCAATGTCTACCTGTCCAGCATGACTGGTTTCAGTATCGCGTTCCTCGACGGCAGCAGCTACTACGTCCCAGTAAGGCACCTGGAAGGCGAGAACGTCTCTGAGGTTGCTGCTTACCGCGTACTGTGCCTGCTGTTTGCCCGTAAGGGACGGCTCTACTGCCACAACGTGAAGCACGAACTGAAGGTGCTCTCCATGGAGGGGTTCACTCCCTACCAGCTCTGGAGCGTGCCCTTTGCCTGCACGCAGGTGCTCATGTGGCTGCTACAGAAGCCTGCTGTGGGGCTTGGTAAGGACTGGTCTGCTGGGCAGAACATCCCTCCGGGTAAGACACCTAACACGTCCTACGGCTTGAAGGCTCTTACGCAGTATCACTTCGGGCATCAGATGACGCAGTTCTCTGACCTCGTTGACGGCAAGACCATCGACGCCCTGCCTCCTGAAGCGGTCATCGAGTACGCCTGCGAGGACGCCATCTTCGCCCTGCGGCTAGGCACTGAGTTCTACCCCTTCCTAGCCTCTGACAAGCTGCTACAGCAGACCTTTCACGAAGTCGAGATGCCCTTCGTGCACGTCCTTCGGTACATGGAGGAGTGCGGTTTCGCCATCGACTTCAAGCACCTGGAAGCGTTGAAGGCTGAGCTTACCGAGAAGCTGACCGCCATTGACGCCGAGCTAGACTTCCTGATGCCGGGAGTGAACGTCAACAGCGACGCTCAGGTGCGCGCATGGGCCGCTGGTCGCTGGCCCCTTGATGACAAGAGCATCGACTTTGAGCTTACGGAGAAGGCTAAGCTAGTCTCCATGAAGCACAGCAATCTGCAACTGATGCTGCCCCATGTTCCCGAGGACACCGAGGCTGGTGTTGCACTGCGACTGCTGCTAGAGCGCGGAGAGATTGATAAGATTCTCTCTACCTACACTGACAGCCTGCTGGAGAAAGCGGCTCAGTATCCAGACCTGCGGCTGCACTGCGACTACCTGCACACGGGTACGAACACAGGCCGCTTGTCGTCTACCTACCCCAACCTGCAAAACATCCCAGTAAGGAGCAAGCTGGGGATGCGTGTGCGTGAAGCCTTCACTGCTGCACCTGGCAATACGCTGTTCTCTGCCGACTACTCGCAGATTGAACTTAGGGTGCTCGCGCACCTTTGCGGTGGAGAGGGCAAGCTGGCAGAAGCCTACAAGCAGGACAAGGACATTCACCAACAGACCGCTGAGCTTACTGGAGCAACCCGCACGCAGGGCAAGACCATCAACTTCGCCATTGTCTACGGGGCGCAGAGTAAGAAGCTGTCCAAGACCATCGACTGCTCCATCGACGACGCTGAGAAGTTTATGGAAGCCTACTCAGAGGGCTACCCGGAGGTCTTCAGCCTGCGCGAGCGTGTCATCGAGGTTGTTACCTCTAGGGGCTACGTCAGGACGCTCCTAGGGCGTCGTAGGTACGTCCCTGAGCTTCAGAGCAGGCGAGCAGGCACCCGCAGCTACGGGCAGCGTATAGCGTTCAATACGCCCGTGCAGGGCGGTGCCCGCGACGTGATGGTGCTCGGCATGGTGCAGTACTACCGACGCATCATGGAGGAGGGGCTATTGGGGGTTGTGAAGATCGTCGCTCAGGTGCACGACGACCTAGTTTGCGAGGCTCCGAAAGAAATCTCTCAGTACTGGGGCGATTTGCTTGCGCACTGCATGAGGTCAAGCTATCCTCTCAAAGTACCGCTCGCAGCCGAGGCGGTCTATGGAGAACGATGGAACCAACACAAGTGAATAAGCCCTTCGCGCGTGGAGTCCTGGAAGTCACGGTTGTCGAGCGTCCCGCAGGGGATGATTCTGGCCATTCTGGCCATTCTGGCCAAGACGAGTTCCTTATGGTCGTCTGCTGTCCGGTTACTTACATCTACGAGTCCATCAAGATTGAGCCCAACGTCTACGCCGCCTTGCGTGGGTTTCTGGAGCAGTGCGACCTCATGCAACCAGAAGAGTAACCCTGAGCACTGAGCGAGACAGATTACCTTCAATCCCGAGACAAGTGAATGAACTTTGTCCGCTTGTTTCGGGAATTGAAAGTAAAAAGCTCGGTGATTTCTGGGAAATTGTCCCAGTAAGAGACTGATTTCCGGGAAAATGGCTCAGTAAGGGAGTGTTTCCCCTAGGTGGGGAGGCCGGGGTAGGAGGCCAGCCCACACTGTGGGCGGGTGTAGGGAAGGGTGGGAGATGTGCGACAAGGTGGGGCGGTGTGGGGATTTGTCCTACATCCGGCCGGGAAGGCGGGAGCCTGTGAGATACCGCACGCTTTCACCCTGCATCATCGTCGCGGTGTGTCACGCGCGCGCCCGGTTCCTCTCTACTGCGAGCGACGACGGAACGTGTGAGAAGACGCACGCGGGCGAAGGCCTGGCGTGATCTTTTTGTTGCACGCCGTCCGGCTTGGTGTAGATTCTCTCTTGTCGGCGGCCGATTCACCCCGCGGACGAAAGAGAGATACCGTGAACACCTACACCGAAACCCTCCGGACGCTACAGCTCCAATCGTTCCTCGCCCGCGACTACGTTGACGCTCCGGGGGCCGTTGACGCGGTTCTTTCATGTGCGGAGCGTACACGTGTGGAGTGCCGCACGGAGCAGTCGGAGCGCACGGCGATGTGTCTCCGCGCTGTCATTGAACACGCAACGGCCGCGCTTGCGATGCTACAAGCGGAGCGCGAGCACGCACTGGACGATGCGACGTGGGAGCTACAGAACGGCGACCACTTTGCGACCCTCGTTGACGCTATCCGCGCGGATGGTCAATGACACGCGTCGATACGGAAGCACTCGACCTTGCGGCGCAGTGCCTACGCAGGGCGCACGACATGGCCCTAGGGGGCGCATCAGCGCGTGGGACGCGCGAGACGGTGTGCGAGGCGTTGTATCATGCACGGGCGGCCCTGTACGCCCTAGACTCGATGGTGGACGTAGAGCGCGGGAGCGCGGAGGGAGGGAGCGTATGACACAGGCGACGGAAAATATCAGGGCTGCGGGGATCTGCTACCGGGATATCCGCTGGCTCCGAACGATGCGACACCGCGCGGGGGCGCAGCACGCACTAAACGAAATCCGCATCATCGCGATGGGGGATCGTGATGACATTGGCTTCAGCACCCAGAGGGAGCGCGATGTGCTGCTAGACCTGGCACGAGCGCGGAGCGGGTCGGAAGGGTGGTCTTCTTTCCGGGGGATCCGGACATACTGCGGCGAATGTGAACACATGGCCGTAGACTGTGAGTGCGCGGTGTCGTCCAGTGGTGATCTCTACGTGCATCGATGCGAGCAATGCGGGAGCCCGTGCAGCGACGGAGAAGACTGCTGTGAGCCGGAGGAAGAGGAAGAGCCCTCGCCGTGGATTCAGCGGCGCGCGTTGCGTAAGGGAGGCGTAAAGACGCCGTTCGCCCCCTATTATGTCGGCATCGAAGTCGAAACGCACTCGACACCCGACCACTATTGCATTGATCGCATTAGAGCGGACCCGGACCGGTGGCTAGGTATCGTGTCAGACGGATCGATTCGCGGGATTGAGATCCTGACGCAACCCCTTCGCGGACAGGCCCTTGTTGACGCTATTCGCGATATCGCGCGGCTCCCGGTTTCGTTCGACGGAGCAAGCGTCGGAGCGCATTGTGGGCTACACATGCACGTGGACTGTAGTGAGTCGTCGGCTGCTACGCGTGCGGAGATGGTGCGTATCTACCGTCATGTCGAACCTGCGTTGCGTAGCTGGCCGGAGCTGGCCGACCGCGCGGCCAGTGGCTACTGTCACGAGGTACCTTCGACTGTACAGGAATACGCGGATCGGCTGGCGTCATACCCGGACACGCATCCTATGAGCGCCCCTGACAGGTATATGGGGCTAAACGTCACGGCCTTCGCGGAACATTCAACGATCGAGTTACGCCTTTGGGGCTGGCCCGCGGGGTGCTCCCGATGGGATGTCGCGCGTCGCGAGCGATTCATCATGCGGTGCATGCGCGTCACGCAAGCTATCCGCACGGCCGGTCGTTGGCTCGCGTCTAGCGGGATGCGGGGGAGCCATCCCATTTACGCTCTGACACCGTGGCAAGCTCTCGACATGGCCTGTTCCCTTATTCCGGAGGTGACGTGATGTGCGGTATCGTTATGGGGGTTGTTAGAGACGACGCGGACAAGGGGTTGCTAAGGCTCGCACGCCGCGACCTGGATCGTGCAATGTGCGCCATGGATTCGCGCGGCGGGGATTCATGGGGCCTATCGGCGGGGACGGAACAGTGTCGCGTGGAGTTGCGCGGCATCGGCACGTACCAGAGCGGAGGGACCATCCCGATCCTCAGCGCGGGTAGCATCATGGTCGGTCACACCCGCTACGCAACGCAAGGTGAAGTGCACCTAGGGAACGCGCATCCCTTCTCCCACATGGGCTACAGTGTCGCGCATAACGGAGCCTTTCGCGCACCTATCCCCTATGACGCGTGGGCTGACTGTGACTCCTACAGACTGACGGGGGAGATCGCACGGGCCATCGACTCGCGACGTGATGTCGCACTGGATCACGGGGGCTACGGCACCGTCATCGCGTCGGATGGATACGCCGCGCACGTGTGGCGCTCCGGGGGCCAGTGTCACGCCGTCCTGCGACCATGGGGGCTACTCGTAACCTCCGTCGCGGTGCCGGACATGGCGGGGTCGGTCGTCACCATCCCGGACGACGAGTGTGCATACCAAGTCACGGCCGTCGGCGGTGTCTGGAAAGGTCCGCGCATCACGCTAGATAAGACGCCGACGCGGTGGGAACTAGGTCTAGGCCGCTCGAAAGGTCGCGGTGTGTACGCTGGTTCACTGGCAGCGTCCTACGAGCTGTGCGTCGGGTGCAATCGCGCGACGCACGACGGGTGGCTGTGTCGCATGTGCGAGGGACTGGACGGTGCACTATGAACGCCCTTACACGCTGGGTCGAAACACCGGGCAACATCATCAAACTACACCGTAAAAAGGGCATGTGGCGCTTCATTCTCACGCGGCAACGCAAGGTCGTCGCGGTCTACGAGGCTCGCGAACTACGGGCAGCGCTAGCGTTGTTGCAGGCGTCGAACCTGGAACCGTGAACGGACGGATGCACTAGGCTCGCGAGGGATGACTAGGGTGTGACGGCTTAGGCCCATGGGGTCTAAAGTCTCCACCCTGGTCTCCAATCCCCACTCCTTTTCCGTCGATTCTGAGGCTAACAGTCCCCATTATGGGGCCATTCGGCCCCATGTTTCACGTGAAACAGGCGTCAACATGCCGCTGTAAACGCTGGTTCCTAGGTACAAAGGTTCACAAGTGAGGACTAAAGGCTACAGTGTGAACTGATATTCCTAGGAATAGATGGTTACAGTGGGTACAGCAGGCCCCATGTGAACGCTGGTTCCTAGGAACAGTGGTTCACAGTGGGGTCTACAGACCCCTGGGGTCACAAAACCCCAGTGAGGCCCCGAGTCCCCACACGAAGTGTGGGGCCACCACTCGCCTAAAAAATCACCCAAAACTTTGCCCCCTCAGAAACTTGCGCTAGTATGCAAGCTGGGGGAGTAGCACCCGCCC
>Ga0315904_10008094_pt1 | contig 13961 bp, 21 predicted proteins | sample LakEriMetagenome_6_FD_203529 | JGI IMG/M metagenome (GOLD analysis project Ga0315904, IMG submission 203529) | Freshwater fungal communities from buoy surface, Lake Erie, Ohio, United States - Buoy 12 MA120 | ecosystem: Environmental > Aquatic > Freshwater > Lake | place: USA: Lake Erie, Ohio... | reverse complement strand
GCCACTGGCCGACGCATTGTGCCGCCCACGGCGAGCGCCGGGGAGAAGGTCGTGGGTCACGCGGTGAACGCTATCGGGAGCCTTCCCCCCTTCTCGCAGGTCACGGCCGGCGCCCGGGAACAGCTGGAAGAGTCCGGCCTCGACTCGGGCATTGTCCCCCGGCTGCTCTTCGGCTCGGTTGTCCACAACGTCAACCGCGAGCGCAATGCCGCGAGGGCCGTGGCGCGCACCTACGCCGAGGGCCGCGCCCGCGGCGAGCAAGCCGAGAGCGACCTCCGGGAGCGGGTCATCGGGGGTGAGGAACTCCCCCGCGACATCTACATGCCCGACGGTCAGCCGGACCTGAGTGTCCTCCCCACGAAGCTCAACGACGCCTGGCTGGCAAAGGTCTTCCGCAACCAGCGAGTGATGGCCACCGTCAAGCGGGCGCTGGCGACGGACATTCCCCGGGAGGGGGTCCCCCCGCCGTCGATGCTCCCCACCGCCTCTGGCGGCGCCGTGGAAGTCCCCACCATCCCGCATCTCGCCGCACTCGGACCCGACGCCACCATCAAGATGGCCCTGCTGAAGAAGGCGCAGAGCGCTAGCGCCGGTCGGACCTGGATCGGCGCCGCCGTGGAGGCCATGCGGGAACTTCGCAAAAGCGACGCCCGGTGGGATACCACCGACGCCATCCTCGGGGTGATCAACGCCTCTCCGTCGTGGCAGGAGAAGAAATCCATCGACGCTGAACTGGACCAGCACGCCGTCGGCGCGCGCCCCCTCCCGGATGTCGTGGAGGAGATGACCGCCAAGGTGATGGCGAAAATTCGCGACTAGAAATTCGCCATCCACTATATAATGGAGTCCCAAAGGAGACTCCCCCTACATGGAGCGGTTCATCGCGGCGTTTGATCTTCACCGTGGCTACGAACGGGAGGAAGGCAAGAAGCGCCCCTTGCACGACGACCGGGCCTGGCAGGCGGTCCTCGCCTTTGCCTCCGACTTCAAACCCCACCACTTCGTCCTTGGCGGCGATGTCCTAGATTGTGGCGCTATCTCGCATCACAACGCGCGTAAACCGGGGAAAACCGAGGGCCTCAAGCTGCTTCATGATGTTGAGGAGACTCGGCGTGAAGTCATTCTCCCAATTGAGTCGGTCGTAATACGGCCCCACCGCGGCCGACCAACGCTTCGCTACCACATTGGGAACCACGAGGACTGGCTTCAGGACCTTGTGGATACTGACCCGGCGCTCGAAGGCCTGGTCAATGTCGAGCGTCTCCTCGGACTCGACGCGAAGTGGGATGTCGTCGACCAGGGGCGCGTAAGTCAGCTTGGGAAGCTGGCCGTAATGCATGGCGACACTCTCCGCAATACGGATAACGTAGCGAAAGCTGCGGTCTCGAACTATGAGACGAACATCATCTTCGGACATTTTCACACCTCTCAGACCTACACCAAGACGTCTGCGCTGGACGCGGAACTCCCCAAGACCGGCACGGCCGTGGGGTGCCTCTGCACCAAGGACCCCGGGTACAACGAGCGCTCACCCAACCGGTGGGCGCAGGGCTTCGCCTACGGGTATCTCTTCTCCAATGGTGACTTCACTCTCTACACCCCAGTGGTGATCAACGGCCGCTTCGCCGCCGAGGGCAAGGAGTACCGGGGATGACGAAAATCGGCCCTGTTGTGAAAGTCATCTGGCATGACGCGTGGTGTGCGGGTGGGTGGAAGCCTCTTGAGGTCTACGCTGAGGAGACCCCCGTCGAGTGCTATTCCGTGGGCTTCCTGGTGAAGAAAACCCGCACCCACCTCACACTCCTCCAGACTTTCAACGCCGCAGGTCGTGGCACCGACTCCATCACCATCCCCCGGAGCTGGGTGCAAGAGGTCGTGGAGCTGTGATCCCCCGGGCCAGGTCGAGTCCGCGCTTCAAGCGCCCACCTTCCTACGCCCGCTCTTGCAAGGACAAGCATCGGCATAAGTCAGCCGGCGCTGCGGCAGCACACCTGCGCAGCCTCCTCCGGCGTCTGCAGTGCGAGGACCTAGAGACGCGGTATCACACGTATGAATGTGCTTTCTGTGCACACTGGCATGTGGGACGCCGCGGGATGCCGTGGGGAGGTGGTGGTGAGCGCAGGTGAGTATCATCGCCACACCACGCAATACGGGCTCCCCATGAGGCCCATGAAGTTGCGTTCCGACGGCACCGACATCAAGTGGAGGTCCACCGCGTTGAGGCGGTTCAACTTACGCACCATCTCCTCCACGGTGTTGTAACACTCATACTGCCAGGAGCGCTTGGGTTGTGCAATCACCATCCCTCCGGTGAGTACGATCAGCAACGCCAACGCTGCGAACAACTTTCCTTCCATGCCAAGCCTTCCTCTCTTCGCCATTGTGTGGGATGACGCCCACTCTCCCGACGGCGCCTTCACCGCTGATGAACTCCGCCAAAAACACCACAAGCCCGTGAGGTTCACCACCTACGGGCTTGTTGTGCTGTCCGACCCTGTCGGGGTGACGATCGCGCAGGAGGAGGACCAAGACGGGGGCCTGCGCGGCGTCACCTTCATTCCAAGGGGTATGATCGTGGCTGAGACTCCTGTAGCGAAGCCGCGCCGTTCAAGGCGGCGAACAGCGCCTCTCGATCCGCCTCAGCCTTCACCAGGGTAACCAGTAGCGTCTGGCGCGCAGATACAGTCAACACACCCGCAGACGTCGTCTTCAGCGTAAGGTCCTTCAACTTCAAACCCCTCGCTCTCCTTGTGCAGCGCAAACCCCAGCTGCGCGTAATTAATCAGGTCCGCAAACCTCCCCAGCGGGGCCTCCGCTACGGGGAGATCCGGCTTGCAGAGAATAGCCGTCACAGCATCGACATGCTTCAGCATGTAGACGGCCAACACCTGCCCGGGGGTAATCCCCACCCTCTCTCCCACCGCCTTGAAGTTCCTCAGCACGTCAGTGTCGCCGATGGTGTAGCCCGGGCGCTTGGCGATCTGCACCCCCTCGGCGTAGTCAAGCAGCTCCTGGCGCGTGACATCAAACTCCCGTGTGGTCATGCCCTCTCCTCCACCGGCGCCACTTCCACAACCTTCGTCGTGTACTTCCACTGGGTGAGCGTCGCAGTGAGGCGGATGATCTCCTCGCTGCTGAGGCCTGCCGGGAAGTAGTGCACAAACGGCCCCAGGGGCTGCACCTCCACACGAACCATCGCCGTGGCGGGTGTCGCCGGCGCCTCAAACGGCAGCGTTAGCTGTTGTGGTTCGCTCGCCACCGCCTCGTTCCCAGGCCCACAAGAGTCGTCGGTCATCATCCACCACCTTTAGGGTCTCGATGAACTCCAGGTCATCGAGGTAAGTGCGGGCCACGGCAACCGCGAGGGGGAAGTCATTAAAGCGTGTTTCCTTCGCCAAGCCGTCTGTCCGCAGGATTTGCAGGTAGCATATCATGCGGGCACCTCAATTTCTACTAGTTCATTCAGGCGAGCAATACGCCAGTTACCGAGTTGTCCGGCCTCTTCATTCCACGGCCGGGTGAGGAGTCGCGTAGCGCAACGCGGATAGGCATCCATCACCTCCACGACAGTCTCCGCCTTGTCGTCGACGAAGTGGGTCAACCCCAGCCCCGTCACGATATCCGCCTTGTCGGACGGGCGTTGGGCGATCAGCACATGGGGGTTCCCCACAGCGAAGTGCTCCCGAATCCACAACGCTGTGGTGCGCTGTACTCCTGCCCCCGGCCGGGAGGTGATGAAATAGAGGTCCGTTGCGTGTTCCCACGCCCGAAGCAGCGGCGCAAGTTCCGCCGTGTCGTACGGGTCAAAGGTCCCCCACCACCAGCCATTCGCCTTGATCCACTTCCACGCGTCGTCCTCCTCCTGCTTGGTGATGCCGTGAGCGCGCGCCCAGTTCCACGTATGGGCATCCTCCGGGATGACCTTCATGGTTCGGGTCTTGATGAGCTGGGCGTAGGCGCGGGTGAACTGCGCCAGGACCCCATCGACATCGACTCCAATCCTCAGTGCGCTCACTTGAACCCCATCGCTTTCTCCTTCACCTTGCCCACCTCCACCTGCTGGAGGCGGCTATCCCGCTGCTCGAACATCTCTGCCAAGGTCATGGGACGAGCCGTGGTGTAGTCCACCCCACTCGCCTGAAACCAGGTGTTCGCCTCGCGGGTGCCGAACGTCGGGAAGTTGACATTCGCGTGGCACCTTCCCGGGCGTTTGATCGCCGGGTGCAGAGCGTCGATGTTCTCATTCGTCGTGATCAGCATCACAGTGCGGCTGCCCTGCCCGAGCAACCCGTCGGCGATGTTCAGGAGTCGGGAGAGTCCCTGCCCGGCCTGTTCCCGCGCATCCTGGGAGATCAACTCCCCAGCGTCCTCCAGCACAACCAGTCGCCACTTGGGCTGCGCCTTACCTTCCTTTCTCCCCCGGTCAGTGTGGAGAAACAACGCCTTGGTGTAGGCCGGGGGACCTGACAGGAGGTTCGCCGTGTCCATCACGTAGTGCACGGTACACCACTCCCTCCACGCCCACGCCAGGGCGCGGATTCCCCAGGTCTTGCCGGTGCCGGGAGGCCCATGCCACAGGAGGAGTTGCCCGGAACGAGCCGGCTGCCACGCCATCAGGTTCTCCAGCGCCTTCTGGGTCTCGACCGGGTAGTTGAATCGCGACTTCTCCCAGTCCACGACCTCCAGATTCCGCGGCGTGACATCCGGCCCATGCTGCCCGTAGCTCCAGAACGACACCGTGCAGCGGGGGGTACCATCAGCGGCGACAATCGCCGGGCGAGCCTTCTCCGGGAACGCCACCCGAAGGTTCCCATGCACCTCGTCGAGGCGTTTGAGGTTGTCCGCCAGCAGGGCGACACTAAGGGAGTCCCCCGTACGGTTGAAGGCGATCAGCGCACCAGGAGTCTCCAGAAGGAGATCTGAACTGGGATAGCGTGGTGGCCCCGGCACCCCTGCCGCCAAGACCTTAAACCCCAACAGCTCCAGCTTGTTCACCAGCCACTGGGTGGGGTTGTGGAGGTCTTTCTTCGCGAGGTCCAGCATTGCTGCTTGCTCGGCAGCACTAGCGGCGACCGCCTCCGCTAGCTTCGCAAACGGGTCATCGTCGTCATCGTCATCGTCGACGGTGTCGAGGTCGATCTTCCCGAGGGTCAGCTTCGGCGTCCAGTAGTTGTCGACTGTCGCCCACCGATCGGTGGCGTTGAAGATATATCCCCGACGTGTGCCGAGCGTCTCAAACAACCCCCCGTAGCGAGTGTCAGCATCCGCCGGGCTGAAGTTGGAAATCACTGTGGACTTCGACTTCGCAATGATGGCGCGGATCTCCGCCGCAGTGTCCTGCTCCGGCGCCGCTGCGGGTGCCACCCCAGGCCTCACTTCATCTCTCCCCATACGGTCCCTCTCTTCCCTTCGACTTCGATTTGCAGATAGCCCTCGTCCCCCAGCACCGACATCGGCAGTTGGGGAACTGGCTCTTCCATGATGCGCTGAATGGTGGCCTGCACCTCATCGACCTGCGTCTTCGGTGCGCGCCCCAGCAGGGAGTCATGCACCTGCAGGAGGAGATAGTCCCCATACCCCGCCTCGTCGATCCTAATCATCGCCTCCTTGATGATAGCCGCGGCGAGACTCTGTGGTTGGAAGGCGAGCACCGCCTTGGCGTCCTCTCCCCACTTCCACTCCCATCGCCCGTCATGCCTGAACCACTCCTTCACATGGAAAAAGTGATGGACGTAGTTGAAGGCATTGCGCATCTGGGCGCCGTTGTCGGCCCTTTCCACACTCTCCTGCTGCCAGCGCCGGATCTCGGGACACACCTCAAAGTAGAGGCCCTGTAGGGATGCCGCATGGCGGATCGTCGGAAACAACTCCGGGTTCGACTCCCGGATGCGATGAGGGGTCCCTCCGTAATTGCTGAGGTGCACGATCCTCTTGGCGATATTCCGCTCGTGGTCGAAGTGTGTCTTCAGGTCTTTGAAGAGTGCCTTGAGGTCGGCGTCACTCCACGCCAACTCTGGTCGGGACTCTGCGCTGATCTTCCCTTCCCGGATGAGAATGTGAGCGTTGAGGAAGTCGTGGACGCCAAGTTTCGCCAGGCGAACATACCGCGCCGACCTCGCCAGGTAACCCACGAGGACAGCCTCAATCGCCTTGTAGTCAAGCTCGAAGAGTTCCTCTCCGGGGTCAGCCATGATGAGTTTCTTGACACTGCTCTGGACCTCACTCTTCCCGCCTCGCGGCATGTTCTGGAGGTTCGGGGCCTGCGATGAGAGGCGCAGCGTCGACGGGTTATGAAGGAAGGTGGTGTGAATCCGCCCATCGTGTCCGACAGGCATACCCCCCTGCACTCCCCACTCTCCCGTCGCAACCTGCACGGGCCACCCCAGATACCGTGCTAGGATGGTCTCCACCTCCCGATACTCCGCCACCAGCGGGTACACCGGGTCGGTGTCGTACTTCGCCCACAACTTCTTCAGCGCCAAGAGATTAAACGTCGGGGCCCTGGACCCCCGGTCGATGATCGCCTGGTGGCCCTTGAACTCCAGGTACCGCTTCAGTTGGTCGTTACTCGGGACGAAGGGTTCCAAGCGGACCCACTCTTGCTTGGGTCTCATCGACGCCACGACTTCCGCCCCGGCGCAGGGGTTGACCTTCTTCTTGTAGAGCTTGAAATGGTCCTTCTTCGGTTTTTCCAGTCCACAGCTGCTGCACACTGGCAGCGCCTTCACCACCTCCCGGGTGATGAACTCCCCGGTGGTCGTGTCCTTCGGTTTCGTCTTGTAGACCTTCTGACGGCGAGCCGCAGGCGGGATCGCCGCCGCCATCTTGGCGGTGATGACATCCAGCTCGGCAGCAAACCTCCGTGCGAACTCCACGCGGGCGGTCGCATTCTGCCTGACCCCCCGTTTCGACATCGCGTCCAGAATCCGGTCGAGCTTCACAATGTGTCGATCAAACACCGACCATTGTTCGGTCGCCTTCAGCGCCGGGATGATGGCGCCCTCCAGGCGCTTGGTCACCAAGGCGTCGAGGGCGTTGTATTTCCCCGGCTCGTTGTTCGCGAGGTGCTTCCACCGGGGGACTTCATGGAGTAGGTAGGAGGCAACAAACCCCAACCCCTTCGGCTTGTCCGACTCCAGGATGTGGAACGCCCACATCAGGTCGTGTTCTTCCCCCGCGGCAGGAAAACCTGCCCGGGCCACTCTGGGGGCGTCATACCGCCCATTCCAGGTGAGCTTCCGGGCATGGCTGGAGAGCAACCGACCGATATACGGCAGGTAGTGAGGCTCCCAAGCCAGCGACAAAGCTTCGGTGTCTCTCCAGGCGAAGCCAATCCGGAGGATGATGTAGGTAGGGTCGTCGATTTCCAGACTGCCTTCATCGTCTGCGTCCGCCTTGTAGGGGGTTTCGATGTCATAGGCCAAGGAGACATCCTCGCCAGCGGCGAGCGCTCGCTCGAAGTCGCCAACGAATCGCTCCACCGTGTCCAGCGACGGGTCGCTGATGAGGCGGGCGTGCAGGGGGGCGAACCCCTCCTTCGCAATCCTCATCGCCTTGCGGAGATCCGCCAGAAAGACCGGTGTCAGATGCCGCTGCCCCGACATCAGCCAACTCGGGGCGAAGGTCGGCACCACCCACGCGTTGTAGCGGATGCTCCACTCGGGGTAGCCACGACGCGTCAGGAACTTCTCCCCCTTGGGGAGATAGTCGAGCCCCAGCACTCGGCGAAGGGCGGCCTCCCCCAGGGGGACAATCACCCGGGGCCGGTGCAGGGCGATAGTGGCGTCGAGGTGATGCCCGCAGGCCGCGACCTCGTCACGCCCATACAGCAACACCCCTTTCTCCCCTCGGGGCGGCACACACCTCAACGTGCTGTCGATGAGAAACTGCTCCCGGCGGAGATCTCCCCGCTGGAGCATCTGGTCTAGTGCCAAGCCGGCCCGCCCCTGAAAGGGCTTGCCATGCTCAGCATCAACATCCGACAATGCCTCAGTGACGAGGAGCACCCCGAGGTCGGACTTCCCGTCGGGCTTCGCCATGTAACCGTGAGTCCCCCAGGCATAGCCCGGGCAGGTCTGGCAACGTGCAGGCTTGGCTTGCGCCTTCTCCAGATGCAGCGCCGTAACGACCATGGGGAATTCTACACCACAAAGTTCAGCTGTGCGTAGACAAGAGTGTCCCCCACCTGATGGACATTCAGGTCGAGGAATTTGTTCTCACGCTGGAGGCTTTGGGCCATCTCGGTGATGCCTTGACCCTGGGTGTGCGCACATGTGGGGGAGTTCCCAAAGCGCATCACCATGTCAATAACGACATTCCCCACCCTCTCGTGGCGGAGTCGCGACACCGGGCGCCATGCCCACTCCTTCGGGCCAACCCCCCACTTGCGCCGGCACGTCCACACCTCGCAGCGATAAAAGGGCTCCAGGACAAACGCCCCCTCCTTGGATCGCCCGTCGTTCATGAACCGCAACGCGACTCTCGCCACGGGTTGGACTTTTCCTGCGTTGATGCCGTCGCTACTCACCCACATGTCTGTGCCCTCCACGAAAAAAGGCCCGGGAGTGTAGTCCCCCGGGCCTTCAAGTCAAGCCAACGTGTGGGCGGTCTTACCGCCCCGACCGGATGAACCGCATCCGCACGTTCGCGTACAGCTTCTGGTCGCCGTGCTGCACGACCGAGAGCTTCTTCCCGTCCGCCGAAGTCGGGAACTCATCGTAGCCGCGAATGGCGAAGCCACTCGCGGAGTCGTAGATCTCCCAGTCGCACAGCGCCCGGCAGGCCTGCTTGACGGTCGCCATCGCCGCCTGGCGGTAGTCGTCATCCGTGACGAACGGCCCCTTGGCGCCGAAGCCGCGGAGGTAGTCCGCCAGGGGGTTGGCATTGCGCGTCGACCACTTCTTCGTCGAGAAGCGGTTGAAGCGAGTCAGGAAACCATCCCACGGCTTCCCGGGGTCGACGATCTTCGCGTCCACGACGGCGCACAGGTATCCCTCGCGGGTGCGGTCATCGTCGGTGATCGACACCTTCTCGATCACCATCTGGTAGTCGCCCTTCGGAGGCAGCTCCTTGCCGCTACCCCCGTCGTCGTAGCTATTCCAGTCGATCGGATCGGGCGGACGAACGTTGCTCATGTTGTGTCTCTCTCGATTAGGGGGTGCGACCCCCTCTCTACTGCGCGGGGAGAATCCCCGCCAGCCGTGCACGGATGGCGGCTTCCGCCGCATCTCCGGCATTCTCCAGCAAGTCGAGCGCCTTGTCAATACTCGCTGGGGAAATGAACTCTGGAATGTCGTTGGCCGAATCCAGAGGCGCGCGGTTGTTGGTCAGGATGGCGCCGGCGGCGCCGGTCGTGGCATCCTGCAACGGCCGCAGGTAGAGGCGATGCTCTTCCTTTTTGTTCAGCGCCGGCGACCCCGGGATGGTCACCAGCCGGAAAGTGTAGTTGAACCAGCGGGGGATCTCGGCCGTCAGCGCCTTGCCCACCAGTTGGGGGCCAATCATGGTCGGGACCCCCTGGCCGTCTTCATCCTGCGCCGACCGGGAGGTCGCCGTCCACACGACGGTCCCCGGGAGGAGAAACGACTGCTTGATGTTCTGCGCCATCACGCCTTGCACTGAGCCGTAGTGGCTCGGGGAGTTCCCCGCGACGGTGACTGTCCCCTCGGTGAGCTTGAAGTTCGGGGGTTGTCCGCCGATGTTGCGGCCGGTAGCGGCGGCTTTCGCCGCCTCTGACATCAGGACGTCGCCACCCCCGGTCATCGAGTCGAAGAACCACCCGGCGATGGAGTCATCCTTGGGGTCACGCACCTGCCACGACTCCTTCCCGTTGGTCACGACCGGGAGACCTCCCTTGGTGATCTGGTCCATCCACTCCCACGGTCGGGGGCGGCCCACCAGGTCCACGACTTCCAGAATCCCCACCTTGACGTAGGGAAGAATCGACCCGTAGCCTCCCGGATCCATCATGTAAAGGCGGGATTTCTTCTGCGTCTGGCGGAAGATGCGCTCGGCGAGCACGCCGAGTTGGGTGGTTTTCCCGCTCTGGGACGGGCCGTAGACGCACAGCGTGCGTTCAGCTCCAAGGCGGGTGGTGTCGTCAGTCATCCACATGGGTTGTGTCTCCTAGCGTCGGCCGAAGCGGGCGAATGGGTTGTCGTTGTCGAATAGGGTGCCAACAAAGCGCCGGAAGTTGGCAGCTTCCTGGCGCCGGGTTTCAAGGCGAGCCTGGGCTTGCTCCATGTCGCGCTGCACGCCCTGGGCGATTACCGCCTCTCGCTGGCGTGCTGTTTCCAACATTGTCGCCCAGTAGTTCACCTGTTGATTGCCGATTTCATCAGCGACATTGAGGTTGGTTGCCATGCCGGTGATGCGTCCATACGTCGGCATCGCCGCGTCAACCAGCAGGGGCATACCCTGGTAGGTAACTGGTCTCCAGTTGAAGTTGGTGTCAGCATCCACATCAGTGCGCAGGGTCACGTACTGTTGGGGCGGAGCAGGATTATACCGCTGCTCGTGATCACGCATCGCCCGGTCCGCATCCAGCACCAGTTTCTGCGTCTGCTGGTAGGCCTTCTCCGCGGCGAGATATGCCTCCCGGGCGGACTTGTATCTCTCTCCTGCCTCCGCTGCTGCGGCCTTCAGCTTGACCAGCTCCTGTTCGGGATCTCCCACCACGATGTCATCAACTTGCCACATGTTTTGACCACCTCTCGAACGGGCCTGCGCGGAAGAGTCCTGCCGGCATTGCCAGGGCATAAACTGCGCCTCGTGGAACCTTGTGCGGCTTGTACATATGCTGCTGGACACTATAGCGATTATTCCCCTGCCACACCATCTCAACATAGTGCGTGTCCGTGTCAAGCCAGTCGAGGTCATTGGTGAAGTGCAGCCAATAGGAGGTGAAGATTCGTCGGACCTCCGCCACCGGCACAGGGCCGTTGATCGGCACGACCTTCGCAAACCACCCGTCCCACGCGTTCCACTCCCTATTCCACGACAGGTCACCATGTATCCACACGGAGCGCCTCCTCTGGGGTGTCGATCAACGCCTGCCACAGGTGCCAGGGAAGGTAAATGTACGCGTACCGCGGGGTTCCTGCTGGCGGCAAGAAGGCGTAGCCCCCGGGTATCATCCACCAACTCGGCAAGGCGAAAGTGAGCATCACCTCACGTCCGCGGGGAAACTCCAACCCATTCTTCGCCTGCTCGACAAAGGCCGTGTACACAGCCTGCAACAACAAACCACCACCGCACGCCTTCATCTGCGGCGTCAGGAAGGCGATCACATCGTCACGCACCCGCTGCCCTGGATCCTCCCACTCGACGTTGTCGTTGACCCACACGGCGGCAACTACTCCAATTCTTCGAGGTCGTGATGTGGTTGGCGAAGCACGAACTCGCCGCTGGCGAGGGGGGCCCTAGCCACCTGGGGAATGAAGCACAGATTCCTGAACGCACACGCCGCGCCAAAGGCCGGCCGACAGGCCGCGAAATTCTGCGGGAAATTGCTCCTCAGCACGGCCAGGGCCGTGGCGGGGTCATCCGCTGTCGTGATCGCCTCCCGGGCGACGCGGATCTCTCCCTCTCTCTCCTCCCGCTGTAGGAAGAATTCCTCCGCCAGAAGGGGGTTGTAGAAAATCGGGGGCGTCTCCCCAAATTGCGCCTCCAACACCTCCCGCGGCATCCTACCCACCCACTCGACGATGTCACGATGCTCCCAGACAGGCACACGGGTGGTGCCTGCCGTGTAGGAGTAGGAGAGGTCCCCGTCGCGGCGCTGGTAGGCGTACACAAACGGCGACAGCTGGCGTCCCTCTCTCTGCACCCCCTTGTAGAGGGCGTGGATCACGGCCCCCACGACAGGGCGGACCCTCTCGCTGATGACCTTCAGGGTGGCTTGCAACTGCACCGCGTAGTGCCACGACTCGAAGTATTCGCGCGTCAGGGTGCCTGTGGTCTTCCACTCGTGATACCACAAACTCCCATCATCCTCTCTCTCCAGGAGCAGGTCGGGCTTGACCGCCATGGTGAGGTCGCCAAATTCATACGCGACGCTCTCCTCCACGGCGTGGATGCGATGCGCCTCCAAAAGCCGTGGCTTGAGAAGCCGATCCCACCCGAGGATCAGCCCCGCCGACAGACACGCCTGCTCCTCGGCGTAGAACGCAGGGTCCAACCCCGCGTCAACCCGGTCGTTGAGGATGGCTTGTCTGACGCTGTCGGCGCAGGCGAGGGCTGTCTCCCGGACGTCACCACCCAGGAGAATCCTCGCAATCCCGTCGTGAACAGCGATGCCATCCGTCAGGGCGATGTTCTCCCGGCGCGGGCTTAGCCCGCGGCCTTGGTACTCATAGTTCCACCATCGCCGGCGCCGGCACGTCCAGTCCGCCACCACTCTCGATCGGTCGAAGAAGATCATGGGAGGGTCTCCCGCAGCCTGACAGTCACAATCGGCTCCAGACCGTAGTAATCCCCATTCTCGCTGAATTCCGGCGACCTGTACAGCGAGTCGAGGACCTCCGCCCGGGCGATTTGATGCGCCTGGTAGTCGCTCCACTTGCCGTCTACGGCCACCTGCCCGTTGGTCAAGGTCTCGTCGTGGTCCCCCTTGAGTTCCACGTAGTAGTAGAAAATGCGCGTCATGGGTTACTCCTGCTGCAGGCCAAGCTCCTTCTGGAGCTTGCGAAGCTGATCGAGCTTCTTCTGCTTGGCGGTTTTCAGGCGGGCCTCTCGGCGCTTCACTTTCTCAGCCTCTTCCTTCGCCTTGCGGACGCGCTCGGCCTCGACGATCTCCCGGATGGTTTTCAGGCGCTTACGCACCTCAGCCGGGGGCATTCGCTCGACGAGGAGATACTGCCCCCGCTCTGGATAGGGGTCGAGTGCGACTCGGTGCCACATGACGCGGAGTTCCGTCAGTTCCTCGTCGGACACCACCTCCCACTCTTCGGTTTCAGCGCCGAGAATCCGCACCGTCTCGTCGTAGTCGTAGTTCCCCCCAATGGTGACCTTGAACACACGCACTTCAGGCATCTGGTCCCCCTCTCTCCCCCGGCTCCACGGCAACCAACTCCACCCACTTCGCCTCGGGGCCAAACACCCGGCGCATGTAGGCGCTGCCGCCGTCGACTGCCACGGCGGTCTTCTCATTCTTGCACCGGCACGACCGGAAGTCGTGACGATGCTGAGACTCGATGATTACCCCGCAGGTGAGACACTTCACGGCGTTAATCAGGGTCGCTGACATAGGCCTTCTCCAGGAAGTCGAGGAAACTGAACAGCGCCGCATTGACTTGCCACCGGCCGTGGCCGGTGCAAGGAGCGGGCGGATGCACCTGCTTGATAAACCCCCGCTCGGGTTCTTTCTCCGCGATGAATTCCACCCCGCATTCCACACAGAAGCATCCGGTGTAGGGCTGCAGGGGAATGCCCGCCGGTACCCGCACCGGAATGACCCCCAACGGCCGGGCCGTCCCAAAGGGTGCGCCAGTATCCCAGTGCTGCTCCTGGTCGAGGAACCTGGCGCGGAATTTCTCCCGGATGCCGATGAAGGTTCCTGCACCAGTGTAGACCCCCAAACGGAGATTCCGCGAGTAGAGGTCATACACCCGCCCGACTTCACACTCCTGCAGGGGAATCACCGGCTCGATCTTCCGCAGGGCCATTGGTTTCCTCTCTCTCTATCGGTTCGAGTTGAATCACCAGCTCATATCCCAGGGCGGCGGCTAGCGCCACGGCAGTACCGAAGGTCGCGACTCCGTGCTGGAACGTGTGACCGATGTTCTGGCGACTCACCCCCACTCTCTCGGCGAGCACCGCATGGGAGAGGCCCTGCTCCAGAGCCTCTTCTCTGAATTGTTCGGCGAGGGCCTTCGCGAGGGCCGCACCGTGGGAAGCGAGGCATCGTGAGGCCATTAGATGAGGTCCTCAACCTCGCCGCTCATCGTCCCTCCTTCGTGTCC
>Ga0315904_10008093_pt1 | contig 13961 bp, 22 predicted proteins | sample LakEriMetagenome_6_FD_203529 | JGI IMG/M metagenome (GOLD analysis project Ga0315904, IMG submission 203529) | Freshwater fungal communities from buoy surface, Lake Erie, Ohio, United States - Buoy 12 MA120 | ecosystem: Environmental > Aquatic > Freshwater > Lake | place: USA: Lake Erie, Ohio... | reverse complement strand
GGGCAAGTGGTGGGCGCTTCAGGCTGAGCGCATCGTCGATGGCATCTTCGGTGCCGGCCACTGCCGTGCCAGCGCGCTGGATCGGAATGACTGATGCGCCTCGTCGTCACGCCTCTGCCCGATTGCTCGCACCTGGTGCGCGTCTGCGATGGCGACGGGCCGGAATATGGCCGCATGATCGTGGTGAGCGAGGACGGCGATTGCCTGCACCTTCAAGGCTGGATCGGCACGCCGCTGACCCCCTCGCAGTGGCGTGAAGGCGTGGCAGCACACTTCCCGAACGCCAAGCGCGTCCGGTTCGAGCGGCGCAAGGGCGATGCTGTCAGACAAGTGGAGTTAACATTATGACAATGCAGGTTATCACTAGCCTCGGCAAGGTCACCTACGTCGCCAGCACTGGCGACTGGCGGATCGTGGTTGCAGACGGAACCTTTGAAATACTGCCGCAGGTGGGCGGATGGGAATACTCATCCGGCACCAATCTCGACAACCTTGCCGCGCTAATCGTCGATGCGAAAACTGATGCGGTGGCGCGCGGTATCAATTGGAGTGGCAACTGATGGCCGCGCTTACTGACCTTTCCGACCTGATTAACCGCCAGACGGGTGGCAATAGCGGGACGCCGGAAAACATCTTCTTTCATAAGGTAGCCCGCGTTGCCGGTGCTGCTGCCACGGCTCCGATTGCTGGTCGCGGTTGCTCGCTGTGGCAGTATGACGGAATGCCTGCTGGCGGCGCTGTGCCAACATCTGCCGCTATTCCTGACCGCACCACGACTGGCGCGATTTCCTTTGCCGCTCCGGGCGGGGGACGGGACAAGCACCTTATCAGCGCCAGCGTCACGCCTCTGACCGCAGGCGCGTATCTACTCTATGACCGGCTGATGCACGTTGGTGGCTTGAACGGCACGCTGACCAGTTCGCAGACGGTGCAAGGCACGCATCCGGGAACGCCCCCGATCACTCGGAACACGGGCGGCGCGGGCAATATCGCGTGGTATGAAATCTATACGATCATCGGCACGACCGGCACGACCTTGACGATGAACTACACTGACGAAGGCGGAAACAGCGCAAGCAGCACGGTCAACATTGGGGCCACTGGCTTCCGCGAAGTGTCCCGTGCGCAGCGTATTCCTTTGGCCGCAGGTGACACGGGTATTCAGTCAATCCAGTCGGTGCAGCTTACCGCTACGACCGGCACGGCGGGTAATTTCGGCATCACCCTTGCGCAGCCGTTGGCATGGATTCCCGTGGGCGTGGCAGGCACGATGGGCTGGCGCGACTACACCACTGGCTTGCCGGGTATTCCGACGATCCACCCTGATGCGTGTCTGGCTTTGATGTTTATCCCCGCCGCCGCAACAGCGCCTGAAGTTTGGGGCTCCCTCGGCACAGTGGAGAAGTGATATGTCGCTTGCAGACTATGACGCATACGTTGACGCGCTGGGGTTGAACCGTGCGACTGACTGGCAAATGTCGGCTGCTATATCACGCACTCTTCGCCAGAATGCCATTTGGCGGTCGTTCCTGCCCGCGCCTGTGGCTCCCACGACTAGCGTTGCGGTTGACCGCACGAGTGACGTTGCAATCGGCCCGATCCCCGCTGTAACGGGTGGCAATGAGCTTTGCGTTCTAGGTGGGCGGTTCAATACGTCCGGTGCTGGCGGGATGGCGGTATGCGTCATTGACTTACTGAACCACCACGCTGGCATGAGTGGCATAGTTACGACTGAGCAGACGACTAACTTGCCCGGTGGCTCGACTGCTGCCTTGACGCGCTACACAAGCGGTGAAGGCGTGATGATCGGACTGGTGGTTTACACAATCATCGGCACGACCGCTACGACTGTAACCGTGCGCTATACAAACAGCGGCGGTGTAGGCAACCGCACCAGCACCGCCACGAGTTTTGGCGGAACGGGCTTCCGCGAAGCGGGCAGCTTGATCCCGATCCCGCTACAGGCTGGCGATACGGGTGTGCGTTCGGTTGAAGGTGTGACGATTGCCGCCACGACCGGCACGGCGGGGAGCTTCGGCGTGTCGCTGTTCAAGCCTCTCGGGATGTATGCGCTTAACGACGCCACGGGTATGATGCCTCTCGACGCGGTATCAACGGGCGGCGTGTCGGGGCAACTTTCTCTGGCTCCCGCCGACGCCTGTTTAACCCTGATCGGCATGGGGGCGGCGGCACAGTCTATCAACGGCACACTGCTTTTGGCGGAGGTCTAACGCATGGCAACCCGCCGCCTATTTGACGGTGCGCAGGCCGAACTTGGCATTCTGCCGATTGTCGGCACCGTCTCTGCCGTCACCGGCGCTGGCGCAGCGGTCGCTCCAGAGCTTACCCTCTCGGCAACGGCCTCGGGCGCGGGTGCGCAATCGTCAGCAGGCACTGACACCGATATCCTGCTCGAAAACGGCTTCCGGCTGCTCCAAGAGGACGGCGGCGGGCTGCTGCTAGAGGATGCGGTCGCTGGCGTCAGTGGCATCGGTGCTGCTGTTGCTCCTGCACTAACGCTTGGCGCACCTACCGCTGCGGGTGACGGCGCTTATACGGTCGCGGGCATTACCGGAACCGCAGAAGCTGTCGCTCCGAACTTGACGCTCGACGCACCTACCGCTGCGGGCGACGGTGCATATACGGTTGCCGGTGTCACTGGCACCGCCGAGGCTATCGCACCTGCACTAACGCTTGATGCACCTGTCGCAGCGGCGTCTGGCGAGTTTGTCGTATCCGGTGTCACCGGCACGGGTGCAGCGGTCGCGCCGAATCTGACGCTTGACGCGCCGATCGCATCAGCCTCGGGCACGTTTGGCGCTGCCGTTACCGGCACTGCCGAAGCCATCGCTCCGGCTCTGACGCTCGAAGCTCCGGTGGCCTCGGCGGCGGGGGACTATTCCGTCGATCCTGTCACCGGCACGGGTGCAGCGGTCGCGCCGAACCTGACCCTCGACAATCCGGCGGCGGCAGCGTCTGGCGATTTTGTCGTCGCTGGCGTTACGGGCATCGGCAGCGCAGTTGCGCCGAACCTCACGCTCGACGCGCCTGTTGCCAGCGCAAGTGGTGATTTTGTCGCAGCAGGCGTCACCGGCACCGCCGATGCGGTCGCTCCCGCCCTTACGCTATCCGCCACGGCTGACGGCGCGGCAGCACATATCGCGCCCGTCACCGGCACGGCTGATGCTGTCGCTCCTGCACTTACCCTCGACGCTCCGGTTGCATCCGCGTCCGGTGAGTATGTCGTCGCTGGCGTCACTGGCACTGGTGCAGCCGTTGTCCCCGCGCTGTCTCTATCGCAGCCGGTCGCAGCGGGCGACGGTGCATATGCGGCCCAGCCTGTCGATGGTTCCGGCGCGGCGGTCGCTCCCGCCCTGTCACTGGTCGCAACGGCAAGCGCGCTTGGCAGCTATAGCGATTTCGTCATTTTCGCTCCCAGCCTCACCTTCACTGTCGAGCCCGAGCAGACCGTCTTCACTGTCGAGCCCGAGCAGACCGTTTTCATCGTCATACAAGAGGCCGCTTGATGAGCTACACATTCACCGCACCGCCGAAAGACCCGCAGGCCACTTTGCGCCACGGGATCAATTGGGCAGATCCGCAAAAGCCTTGGCTTCAAAACGGCGAAACGATCACCGCGCAATCAATAACCGCCACGGTTGGCATTACCGTCGATCAGGTGACACAGGCGAATGGCGTGGTTTCCTATCGCATCAGCGGCGGGGCTGCGGGCGCGGATTATGTCGTCACCTGCCAGATCACGACCAGCCAAGGCCGGATTGACGAGCGCAGCGTGCTCTACCGCGTGAGGGATCGCTGAGATGCCCGCAACACCATCCCGCATCGGTTTCATCACGCAAGAGTTCCGGGTCGCCACGGCGGGCCCGAACACGACCGTCTCCGCGCTCTACGGCAGCGCCGCACGCGATACAGCCGAGCCGCTTGAATCCTTCTTTGATGATGTCGCCGACGCTCAAGCCATGGCCGACGAGCGGTTGACACTGCTTGCGGCTCGGCGATCGCTCGTGACCGTCTCGCTGGATAGCATCGACCAAGTGGCTGCGCTTGAACGGCAGCTTGCGCTTCCGACCGTGCGCGTCATCGACGACGAACAGAACCGCAACTCACAAGCGCTGATCGTGGGCTTCGCTATCGACATGAACAACCGGCGCGCCACGCTGGAAACCTGGGGGTAGGCCATGCCTGTTCTGAAGCCTTTTGCCGTGTTGCCCCTCGCGCTGACCGGCATCACCACGGGCAATGCCAAGTCCAATCGGCCGGCAGCGCATCTCGGCTTGGCGCAGTATCCAGCAATGCGCTGGGAAAGCACCGGCAACACGAACCTCTGGGTCCGGGGGCAGTTCTCGGGGACGCAGGCGGTCAATTTCGTCTCGCTGATGGCGGCCAACGCATTGCCCGGCACCACGATCCGCGTCCGGCTCGGCACCACTCAGGCGCAGGTCGATGGCACTGCGCCCTACGACAGCGGAACGCTGACTTTCATCACGCCAGCTCGCACCGAAGCAAGCAGTCTGTATCACTCGCACCTTGAGCTCGGCTCGATCTCCAACGCCTCATGGTGGCGCATCGACATCGGCGGCCACACCGGCGACTTTTCGGCGAGCGCTCTGATCTTTGGCACGCGCCGGGAGCCGTCGAACTTCTATAACCGGGACCGCGAGATCGGTTTCGAGGATTTGGGGTCGCTCGAAATCGCCCGCAACGGCGTCATTTCTGACACGCCCGGCTATGTGCTGCGGACTCTGCTGTTCCGCCTCGCATGGGTAAGCGACGAGGAATACTGGAACCTGTGGGCGCCGTTCGGCGAGCGGAATGCGGACGGTTCGAAGCGCCTTATCTACTGGTGCTTCGATCCTGATGCGACTGTGCGCCGGCAGGCCAAGACATTCTTGGGCTACATGGCCCGCGACATCTTCAAGCGCGGCAACGATCTGGGCGCGCAAAACACCATGGATTTCTCACTGCGCGCCATCCTCTGACGCGCTGACCAGTTCGGCGACGGGGATGGCGCCGGACGCGGGCCGGGCTGCTCTTGCGGGCGGCCTGGCCCGTTGACGCATCCCCCATCCACACATCGAAGGGATTGCAATGCCCGTTCCGTTCACGCCTGAGCAGATAGCTCACCGGCTTGCCGTTATCGCCGCGCATGGTGGTGACATTGGCGCCGCTGCCCAACAGCTTCGCGTCAAGCGCGGCACCCTGCGCGAGTGGTATGCCCGCCTGCCGGATTGGCAGCGCACTCCGGTCGAAGGTGGCGACCCGATACAGCCCGCCGTTATCCCGCCGCCTCCGCCCAAGGAAATCCACGACTCCCAGTTCTGGCGCAACAAGTCCAAGGCGCAGACGCGCGAGATAGGGGCACTAGAACACCTCGCCGAACAGCTTTCCGGCATCCGCGACATTCCTTACCAAGTGCCGGAATATGCCCTTGCGCCCCCGTCCGGTAGCCGCGCCCAGTCGGTTGTGGGCTGCTACTGGTCAGACGTTCACATGGGCGAGGTGATCGCGGCCGAGGAAATCGGCGGCATCAACGAATTCAATTCCGAAATCTGTCGGCAACGGCTTCGGCGCTACATCAGCGCCGCCTGCAATGTCGGCTCGCGCTGGGCGGCCGATACAGATTGCGTCGGTGCCTATTTCGGCCTCGGCGGTGATCTTATTAGCGGCGACATCCACGAAGAATTGCGGATGACGAACGATCTCACCGCGCACGAACAGGTGCAGGCGATGGTCGAAGAGGTCATCGCGGCGATCCGCCATTTGCGCGAAACCTATGGGCGCGTCCATGTCACCTGTGTCCCGGGCAATCACGGCCGCAACACGCACAAGCCGACAGCCAAGCTCTATGCCCGCCTCAGTTATGACATGATGATTGGAGCCATGGCGCAGCGCGAGTTCGTCAATGATCCGCGCGTCACCTTCCAGCAGAGCGCAGCCAAGGATCAGGTCACTCCCATCTTCGGCCGGAACGTGCTCAACACACACGGCGACAAGCTGGGCACTGGCGGTGGTCAGGGCTTCGCAGGCCCGTTCCTGCCGATTGTGCGCGGGACGAAAAAGACGCAGGCGCAATACGCGAGCAAGGGTGTCTCTCTCGATCTCATCCTGCACGGCCACTACCACACCAGCGGCAACCCAGGGAACGTGCTGAGCAACGGTTCGGTGCCGGGTTACTCCGAATACGGCGACGATCTGCGCTTTGTGATTGAGCCGCCGCAGCAGAATCTGTTCCTGATGCACAGCCGCTGGGGCCTGCGCGAGCGGATGCCGATACAGCTTGAGGAACCGATCAAGCCGCCCAAGCCGCGCGTCCGGGTTCCGGCATGGAGCGAAGCGAAGTGATCGAACTGGCGCTGATCTTCGTGGCTGGTTTCGGCTCGGTATTCATGCTGGGCTTTCAAAGCCGGAACGTGAATCATGGCAACTTCGGCTGGGCGGCCTGCACCAGCTTTGCGATTGCGCAGATGCAGACGACGCTGTGGGGGCAACTGTTCTCGAACCTGACATGGAGCGCTTCGCTGGTTTATGGCCTGAGCGGGGCCTGCGGCATCACGCTGTCGATGTATGTCCACAAGCGCTGGATCGCACGCGACCGTGATAGGGCTGCCAAGGATGGCTAGGCCGCGCATCCTGATCCTCGGTCACGGGCGACACGGGAAGGATACCGTCGCCGAGTATCTGTGCAAGCGCACGGGCCTGACATTCCGGTCGAGCAGCCTGTTCCTTGCTGAGAGGATCGTTATGCCTGAGCTCGCCAAGCGGGGCATCTGCTATCCCACGGTAGGGGAATGCTATGACGACCGCGGCAATCACCGCGAGGCGTGGCGCGACATCATCTCGGAATACAACGGCAAGGACGCGACTAGGCTGGCCCGCGCGATCTTGCGCGAGTCCGATGTCTATGTGGGGATGCGGACGGCGCGCGAGTTCTCGGCATCGGCCGGCCTGTTCGATCACATCCTCTGGGTAGATGCCGCTGGCAGAGGAATTCCTTGCGACCCCACTCTAAGCATAGAATTCGAACCCGGGATGGTTTTCATCGACAATGGCTTCACTCTCACCGCAACTTACTGGCAGCTAGACGCTTGGGCAGACTCGGTGGGGCTTTTGCCATGCAAGGCAGAATAGCCATACTCTTGTTCTGCGCGTTGTCTCGCCGCACAGGCATCCTCAAATCTTGAGAATTGCCCAAGATAGACATATCGGCCTTCGTGCCTGATTTTGGCCCGCCATTTTTTCTCGCGTGGGCGCCAATGGACGCCGATACGGCCGCTTTTGTTTCTACCGCTTAAGCCGCAGTTTCGTCCGTTGGTTTCCGCATCCACGCTTTGCAGATTAGAGAGCCGATTGTCTGACCTGTCCTGATTGATGTGGTCGATCTGCTCAGGCCAATCTCCATAGACCATGCACCAAATAACTCGGTGCGCGAAGAAAGAGCCAAATGGCCTAATGGTCGTTCTTTTGTAGCCGTTGGCTGTGAGAGACGAAAATGCCTCGAACCCAGCCTTGGTGCGGTTCCAGCGGCTGCACATCCGCTTCACGTTCCTCTCTTCACAAAGGAACGTCTCGGGAGCCCTCTCCCGCCAAAACAGCTTCCCCGTTTCCGGTTCATACCGAAGCAGCTTGCGAAGAATCTCAGCGTCGGGCAGTTGGCGCGTAGCCATGGCGATGGTCCTTTCATCGGTGTGGTCAGGGCGGGCTTGGCGCTGGAACGCCTCGCTCGCCCGCGACTGATAGCACTCTCAACGCACTCATGCCAGCATATCACCGCGCCGATTCAGTGGGCCTTTTGCGCTCTCCCCCTGAGACGCTGGCGCACTGAATCCGATCCGAATACCCCGAACACCTAGGCGGGGGTAGGATCACGCCACGCGCCGCAAAAGACTCCAGCGCAATTGTTTGCGAACCATGCTCCGGGCTCTGTCGTGATAGTCCAGCCAACTCAGCACGGCATCGCGCATCGCGAAGGGCGGCTGGCCCTCTTCATCGGTAGGGCTGGGGTCGACCGGCTCGACCACGAGCGCATCGGTGTAGCCCTCGCCGTCTTCGTTCGCGCCTTCGCGCACAGCGATCAGCGCGCCGCCTTTCGTCTGCCAGATCTCGAACCGCATCCAGCCGCCGCGGTTGGTATCCCATTCGGTGTCGGCGAGCAGCTTGCCCTTGAAGCGCAGCGGCGCGCTCCGGCTCGGCTTGATGTTCACGGTTTCGTATTCGGTGACTTCGGTGTTCATGGTCATTCCTTTCGATTGCGCCTGATGCGCGGGGTAGGGGTTATGGATTGTAGGATGCGACAGCCGCCTCAATCCGCGCGGCTTCTTTTAACAGGGCATCGCGGAGCGCCAGCGAGGGGCCGAAAGGCAGTATCCGATCCATGTTTTTGTTGAGCTCAATATGCTCATCAATCAGATCAGATAGTGCGACTTTGAGGCTGAGGTGAATCGGCAAATCGTCGTCTTTAAATGGAGCAAAGATGACAAACATAGGCTCCTTTTCGTCAGCCGAACTACCCGCCCTACGACCCATGCCAATGTGAGCGCTGACGGCCCATTTGCCGAACATCGCCTCGTAAATCTTGTCGCCACCGGGGCCCTCGTAGCTTGATTCCATATGAACCGTCATGGTCATTCCTTTCGATTGGCGCAGATCGCGCCGGTTACTCACAGTAGGGTGAATCGGGATAGCCCCTAGGCCGCCCGCTTCCATTGCACCTTATCGCGCCACGGCCGCCCGCACTTGAGCCAGTCCATGCTTCGGCTTCGCCGGTAGGGGGCGAACGGGTTCTTGACCACCACGCCCTCGCCGCCAGCCTGCCAGATCGCTCCGGCCTGCTCGATCACATCGTCAACGTGCCAAGCCTCGGCGCTGGCGACCAGTTCGACCGGCGAAGCGCCATCATCGGCCCCGCGCGAGCCAGGCCGCCAATCCCAAGCGTGCGCCGCATCCGACTTCACCGCTAGGGCTATGCGTTCCAGCTTGGCCTTGCGCTGCCACAGCGGCACATCGCAGCCGCCCGCCATCCAATCGGACAGGGGCATCCCATCAAACAGGAACAGCCTGCCAGCGACCCCGCCTAGCTTGTGCTCACGCTCGCACCACGCCTTTGTGCGGGCCAAGGTGTCCGGGCCATCGCCGACGCAAAACTCGCCATCAAAGACCCATGGCGCGCCGGCGTGACGCTCCCATGCGGCGAGCTCGTGGGCGATGTGCGCCACGCCCTCGAACGAATAGCCGTTGCGGGTGCGCAAGGTAGGGCGCCCTTCCCAGTCGCGCAGCCAGAGCATTCGGAAACCGTCTAACTTCGGCTCGATCATGGCGGCGGCCGGAACGGTGCGCCCGTCCCAGTTTCCGGCGAGCTGGCATAGCTCTTTCATGGCCCTTCCCCTTCACCATGGGCGCGCGGGATAGCCCCCTCGCCCTGTTGCTGCTCTTTGCGCTGCCAGAATTCGGCCCGCAAGGTTTCGGCGTTGGCGCGGCCATGCTCCCGCAAAAGCCGGTCGCGCCGCTCGGCGATGGTTTCCAGGCCGATCATGCCGCGCGCTCGTGAACCGGGGTAGCGGGTGCGGTGAGCGCTTCGATCTCGGCCCATAGCTGCGCGTTCTCGGCCTCGGCGGCTTTCAGGCGCGCATCGGTTGCCCGCAAGGCTTCCTGCACTTCCTCGCGCATCCGCAAATGATCCTCGGCGATTTGCTCGGCAAGGCGCGCTCGATCCTCGGCGGCGTTGCGCTCTCCCTGCAAGGATTGCCGCACTTGATCGTTTCGGATTTCGAGTCCGATTGCGCGCTGCTTGGCGGTGGCAAGATCGCGAGCGAGGCGCATAGCCTTCGCTACAGCCGCCTTGCGCTTCCCTTGCCTGATCTCGGCAACTCGCGCCCACATCAGCGCATCAGCCTCGGCTTCACGGCGCGCGCATCGTTCCGACCAAGCCCGCCTGATTGCCCGCTCATGCGCCGGCGTGCGCCGAACTGCGCCGCAAGGGGCATTGACGGCGCACTCAGCCTGAATCGCGGTAGGGGTAGGTTCAGGCGTCACAGGTAGGGGCAGGACGCGCTGCACCCAGTTGCCTGCGTCAAGCTCAAGCCGCCCAGCATCGGCGAGCCGCTTGCGTAAGGCATTGGCGCGCCGGACAGTGCGGATCCATCCGGCATAGCGCGGGGAATCCATTGCAGGCGAGCGGTAGGGGTTGCCATGCCCCCAGCCGTTCAGCACGGACAGCGCCAGCTTGCGCCGCATCGGTTCCACGGTTTCGAGCGCCCGCGTGACAGCGATGTGAAGCCTCGAAGCCTGCCAGCACTTGAACGTCTCGTGCGGCTCTCCGGTCAGATCGCAAGCCGCGTGCAACAGATCCGCGCCGGTCAGCTTGTCGCGGCGCGCGATGCAATAGAGAGCCTGGAACGCCTCGCGCATGGAAAGCGGGCGCGGTGCCACATAGCCCTCGCCCCGCATCAGCCGCTCAGCCGCCGCCAGATCGCTCAGGATTGCATCGGGCGCGGTCGCGGGCGCATCGGGTGCCTTCGCGCGTTCCTCGGCATTCTGGCGGGCGCTGGCAGCCTTGCCGGTCAATTCCGCAATCTGACACAGCCGGTCGGCCGCGATGTCGCGAGCGCGGCGCAACCGGGCGCGAAGGCTAAGCGCCATCAGAACCGCGCGGCGGCGCTTGTCCTGCTCTGCCATGGTAGGGGCGGCCTTGCGGGTGCGCGGGGTAGGGGTGCGAGCCGCCTTCGCCTTTGCCACCGGCCCGCAAGCCTTCCGCACATCATCCTTGCCCCAGACGATCCCGCCTTTTTTCGGTTCGACCGGCATTGTCGAGCTGGTCAGCACATCGCCGGACTCGTCCAACGTCTCGAACGTCACCGGCGCGCGCATCTGGTTTGCGCCAGGGAACAGGACAGAGAACGCGCCTTCCTGATATTCGCCGCGGCTGATCTCTTCGCCATAGGTCGCGCCGACATAGTGGAAATGACTCGTCGCCCACCGGCCAGCGCCGCCCTTGTGCTGCAATTCAGCCTTGCCAAGCTCGGGCAGGTCATTCTTGCGGCGGATGAAATCGGCATAGGCGCGGGCCTCGGCCTCGTTTGCGGTGCGCGGCTTGCTGCCACGGTCAACCGCGCTTCCCCCGTTGCCGTCAAATCCCTTTGTGACGGCGAACAGGTCGCAGGTGACGCGGGCGGCTTCGATCTTTTGCATGAACATTGCTCTATTCCTTTTCATTGCCTTGTGCTCATCAGCGAGCGGCTAAGGCGGGCCGCCCGGACGCGCCCCAATCGGGGTAGGGGCGCGTTTCGCAGGGTGTGCGGGGTAGGGTCAAAGGTGGCCGATCTCCCGCTTGAACGCTTCCAGATCGAAGCCGGGGACCGCGTGCGCCAGCGACGCGCCTAGATCGCTGGCAACAAGCGCCAAGGCTTGCCGCCGCCCCTCCCTCACCTTGGCGCATCCCTTGCGGCCGATATTGAGCGCCTGCCTTGTGCGCAGGATTGAACCCGCCGCGACGGTTGCCAGATTGTCGGCCATGTCAGCGCACCCCCGCAGGCTTGGCAAATATGCGGCGCAGCTCGTGTTGCTGTTCGCTCTCGCCTTCAATCCGGGCGGGCTCGATCCACACAAAGGCGCGCCCCTTCGCAGGCTGGCGAGAAACCCGGACTCGCTTGTCCAAGGTGGCTTGCCGCCAATCGGTAGCGGTCAACGTCTCGGCGGTTTCCTTTGTGTCGCGCAGGCTATGCCAGATCGAAAACAGGGCGGCATAAAGCGCTCGCTCCGGCATGGCGAGAAAGCCCGCCGCCACGGCTTCAGGGTCCGGGCCATGATAGAGCCGGGCAATTTCATGCCCGCCGCCGTGCTGCACCAGGATTACAAGGCGGCCCCGCCCGCCCGCCTCTCGGCACAGCTTAATCACGAAAGCGTCATAGGTGACGCCCGGCCCGCTCTTGCGGTCATAAACGCGGCGCGCCCGATCCTCGGCGGAATTGCCGCCAAGCGGGTTTGCCAGCAATTCGAGCCCTTCCGGCAATTCATCGGCGCCGAGAAACTGCCCCCGGAATGTCTGCAACATAGTCGTTTCCTTTCCAATGCGGGCAAAGCGGCCCGCGGCGCTTGGCATTGTCGCCACGGCTGCCCCCTAATCGGCGAAAGGGGGCAGGCATGGCGGCCCGATCATGCGACCGGGCGCGCCTGTTATCCGGTAGGGCTAGCAATCCCGATTCATGCGCTCGGCCAACCGCTCGGCCGCCGCTTGCCCATATCGCGCGGGGAAAGTGTAGCAGCCGGTCGGGCCTAGCACCGCCCACCGCGCCCGCTCGGCATCATTGCCCGGCCAGATTGCCGCCTGATAGTTGCGCGCCATGTCTCAGCCCTCCAAATCCTGCCAATGGGCAACGGTCGCTTCGCCCTCGATCAGCCCCAAGCAATGAACGGCGGCCGCATCATAGCCCCAAGCGTCTGCGCAATCATTGATTGCGGTGTGAATCGCATCCTCTAGCGTTTCAGCCTCCACCGCCTGAATCCAGATCGTGCCGCGCCCGTTCGCTTGCTGGCAAAATGCCGTAAAAGTGCGCGCGGGCTTTTCATCGGTAGGGGTGGAGTCGAGCGCGCCGCATTCATCGCAAGGCAAAAGCCGCGTTTCGCAGGCATCGGCGCAAGTCTGGCAATCTTCGCCCGCCGCTTCGCCGGTAGGGGCGCCGGTTGCTAGGGCGATTGCCGCCGTCACTTGCGGGAAAAACTCGCAAAGCCATTGCACCGCGTCCCCGCCGTTAATCGGGGAATCGTCGCGCATCGCCTCGCCCCAGTCGGACTCAATCTGTTGCAGCGCCGCCAGCATCGCGGGGGCGGCTTTGAACAAAAGCGCCGTTTCGCGCGGGGTGTAGTCGAAAGCCTGGCGATATGCGCCGAACGCCTTTGCGCCATCCTCGGCCCGAATATCGCGCACGCTGGCAATCGTAAAATCGCCCTCGCACACGTCGAATCCGCCGTTGCCATCGCTTGAAATCGTAAAAGCTCGCATCGCATTGCCTCACATCATGCCGGGGAAGCGCCCGGCGCGCCTAGGCCCTAAGCCTAACCGGGCGGCCCGATAAATCAGGCGGCCGGGGTAGGGGAGAGGCGAGCAACGCGCCCGCCTCTCCGGTAGGGTGTTAGAATTCGCTGGCATTCGTGACGATAAAGCGCCCCTCGGCGTCCTCGGCTTGCGCAATGTCCCCGCCTATCAGCAGATCCCGCGCAACGCCTTGCCAGTCGATATGAAACTTGAGGAAATCGGGCATCGCATCGAGAGCTGCCGAATAGCAATCCTCGGCAAATTCGGCGGCATAATCGGCCGCCTCTCCGTCATAAATCGAAACGTCCGGCGCGCGCTCGATCGCATCCGCAACGGTCCGGCCTAGATCATCGACAAGCCAGCGAAACGCGCGGCGCTCGTTATCGTCCGCGCCTTCCATGAAGGCGACCAGCTCGGCGAGCTCGTCAATGTCCGGCCATTCCGTCTTAATCAGATCGCCGAATCCCTCATGATCGTGAATCGCCCATTCCTCGGCGCTCGGCTTGAATTCCGCCGGTAGGGCGGCGCCGCAATTGTCGCAGTCGGAATCATTGTCACGGTAGGGCCGGGAGTCTGTCTGGTAATGCCCGCAATCGGGGCACTTGCGCCGCATCACGTTGGGGCAAGGCGAGCGCGCCAGCATATCGGCAATCTCGAGTCCGATTTCTTCGCCGGTCTTTCCGTCGCAGTCGATCCAGGCGCCAAACAAGCGCCCAGCGTTATAGCTGGCAAGGCAAGCGGCATAGATCCGGAATTCTGCGCCCGTATCGGCGCACGCGGTAGGGGTAGCGGTTGCGGTTTGCATCGTTCAATTCCTCTCAGATAGCGCCGAGTCGGCGGCGCGCCGTGCGGGGGTTGTATCATGCCCGCGTGATTCGGGGTAGGGTGAATCGCGGTAGGGTTAGGCGAGCTC
>Ga0315904_10008092_pt1 | contig 13963 bp, 9 predicted proteins | sample LakEriMetagenome_6_FD_203529 | JGI IMG/M metagenome (GOLD analysis project Ga0315904, IMG submission 203529) | Freshwater fungal communities from buoy surface, Lake Erie, Ohio, United States - Buoy 12 MA120 | ecosystem: Environmental > Aquatic > Freshwater > Lake | place: USA: Lake Erie, Ohio... | reverse complement strand
CGGATTCAATGACTCGAACCCGATTACGTTTCCCATGCATCCGCTTTCCACCAGCAAGTGCATCAGCTCAGGGTCATTGGTCATATCCAGAGATGCCTGCGACACCCAGCGGATTCGCATCGGTATCAATTCGCGCAAGAACGCTTTCGCCGCCTCATGATTGGACAGAAAATTGTCGTCCACAAAGAAGATGAATTTTCTGTCTTGGCTCTCAATCTCATCCAAGACTTCGCGAGTCCGGCGCACATAATGGTTGCGATGAAAGAATACGCTGATGGCACAAAAATCGCAGGCGAAACGGCATCCTCGGCTGAATTGCATCAAGGTAACCGGCAAATATCCTTTGTTGCGAAAAAGATCGCGTCGCGGCTTGATGCCGCCTTGCTGTGCGATCCCAGGTGGCGAACGGTACTCCGGCTTGAGCTTTCCCAGTTCTGCATCGGCAACCACTTCGTGCCAAATCAATTCTGCATCGCCAATAAAGATGGAATCTGCGTGCTGCCGGCATTCGTCGGGAAATAGGGTTGGATGAAAACCGCCGAGGATAACAGGCACCCCTCGCAGCCGATATTCTTCGGCGATCTCATAGGCGCGTCGAGCGGTGTAGATCTCAACGGTGATCGCCGCCAGATCGGTCGGCTCGTCGTAGGGGATTTCTTCAATTCGATCGTCGTAGATAACGCACTCGACATGCGAGGGGGTCATGCCCGCCAAAACCCCTAATTGCAATGGCTCCATGCGCCCTTCGTCGACGTAGAGGCTGTGTTCCAACCTCCCGATATTCGGTTTGATAAAGGTGATCTTCATGCGTTGACCTCCATCAAAACGCTGTCATCAGGAGGATAAACCTCTTGCAACACTTCGGTAGCATCACCCAATCTCATTCCTTGTTTGCGATGGATTTCGCGCCTTGAGGTTATATTCGCCAAAGCGAACGCGGCAGCGTGAAGCGGCGTTCGGCAGTTCGCCCGAAGGTCCAACGCGCGCTTTCCAATACTCCTCCAACGATTGAACTCGGTTCGAATGCGATAGCAGCCTTCTTGCAATTGCTCTGGAGACATGCGCTTGGGCTGAAACATGCAGTCGCCATATTTGAAATCCGGATCGAGCCACCAAGGATCGCGAATCAATCTTTCCTCCGACTGGAGTCTGGTGTACAGCGCCGAACCAGGCGTAGGGGTCAATGGATTGAAGTTCGCCAAAAAGAGGCGGTTCTCGATCGCGAACTCAAGGGTTGCATCAAAGACAGCAGGTGTGTCATGGTCGTACCCAAGAACAAATCCGCCGTAGATCATCATTCCATGGTCGCGTATCTTTCGAATCATCTCCCCATAGGTTCCATGCTTTTGGTTCCATGATTTCTTCATCAGCTTCAAATTGCCCGGATCAAGCGACTCGAAACCAATCATCAACGAGATGCAGCCGCTTTCAGCCATCAATTGCAACAATTCACTATCAGCTGCAATGTCGATACTGCATTGGCACGACCAGCGAAGCTTCAACGGCCGAATCGCTTCCAGCAGTTCACGCAATCGATCTTTGTTATTGAAAAGATTGTCATCGGTGAAAAATACGTACGGGCGATCGATGCGCGATAATTCTCCGACCACTTCACTCACAGGTCGCCAACGCAAACTGGTTCCGTAAAAAGCGTGAATCGAACAAAAATCGCATGCATAACGACAACCTCGCCCGAACTGGACCAACGCCACCGGGCGATAACGTTTTTTGTGGAATATGCTTCGATCGATCACGCGGTCCGAAAGCTTCGGAAACCGGCTTTCGTACTTCCGTTTCAACGTTCCATGTTTCGCATCCTTCACGATCTCCGGCCAAACATCATCCGCATCACCTACGACAACAGAACGCACGTAGCGCAAGGTTTCATCGGCGCAAAACGTCGCGTGATACCCCCCTGCAACCACCGGAATTCCCTGCCGCTCAAACCGACTTGCTAATTGATAGGCGCGACGAGCGGTAAACGTTTCAACCGTAATGGCGACGAGATCAACATCAAGACGTTCCGGGATCTCTTCCAATCGTTCGTCATACAACTCGATCCGGCAATCTTTGGGTGTGCACCCCGCCAAGATGGCGAAGACTAATGGTTCCATCGCGTCGGATGAACGACCAGCGTACAAATTCGGGCGCACAAAAGCGATACGCATCGGTCATCCTTGGCGTTTGGCCGAAGTGGAATGAATCAAACGGTCGAATTCGAACATGGCATTTCCACCTGGCTAGGGCGTCGACGTCGGTTTCTTGCGACATAGCCAGAATCCACCCAGACTGCCCAAGAACAAGCCACCTGCAGCGGACAACAGCATCATACGATTTGTTGATTCCGTGACGAACAGTCGAATTACGGAGTTGTCAAATGAGTTGGCCACGCCGCTAAAGCTGACAAGCATCCATTTTCCATTCGCCCGTACGATCGTGCCGGACCAGTAGCTGTCCAGCGAAACCGTTTCGCCTCGTTTCAGTTTGTATTTGTCCTTCATCTTCCCCGTTGAAATCACCATCTTTCCGCCATCGAGCACCAATCGCTTTTCAATCGTGGGGTCGACCTCAATCTTGTCGATGAACGCACTGAGTTTCTTGAACTCAGCCAAAACCTCCGCATGTCCATGAGATACGCTGCCGTCTTGCCATGTCGCGACCACGTCGGGATGACAATAATTCGTCAGCATTTCCTCGTAGCGCCCTTCGTTGAACGCTGTGTACAAACCCTTGCGAAACGTATCCAGGTCCGCTTCCATGTTCGCAGCGCTAGAAGCTTCCGCCGCAGGGGGTAGCGCGGCAGTCGATGCAGGCTCTTCCTGGGCACGCACCCATCCGGCGAAAAACAGAACGAAAGCCGAAAATACGAAAGCCGAAGAACAGAGAAGGAGTTTCATCACGTGAATCCTTTTGAAACGGGCATCTTGGGTTGAGTATGCCAAATCCATGAAAGCCTTGTGCACATCCAGGTCCCTTTGTACATCTTTTTTCGATGAAAGCAAGAAAAGGTCCTGAGGATGCCATGGAATCGATCCTCGACCGCGAAGAGTCAAAATTCGTTTTCTCCACATTCGAACTCGCCTTTGCGCCGAGGGCTCTTGCATTGGGCAGGCGGTCGCCTTACCGTCATTCCTCAACCAACCTTCCCTCGAGGACCTCGCTACCCATTACTCGATCCCTGGACCAACGATGCCCAATATCGTGATCAAGACGGACCGTCCGCGCGTCGAGAGACTGCTCGCACCGTACCGATCGAGGATCGGAAATGATTACGATGGTTACCGGAATCACGTGTACCGCACGATAACCTATGCGATGTATTTTCTGGGCGACGCCCCACAATACGAACCGCTTGTCGAAACCGCTTTCGTTTATCACGACATTGGATTATGGACGGATCATGTCCTGGCATACCTGGAGCCATCGGAAGCGATCGCCATCGAAGACAACGCGAAGTATGGTTTCGGTTTGGATCCTGAGGCGCTGCGAGGCGCCATTCACTGGCACCACAAGATTTTTCGTTACAAAGGGCCTCATTCCGATGTGATCGAGGCGTGCCGCAAGGCGGATTGGATCGATGCCTCTCAGGGATGGATTCGCAAGGGGATGAGCAGGGTTGCGATAAAGTGCGTCGAATCCGCATTTCCCAACTGTGGTTTCCACACATCGCTTCTGCGATTGGCCAAAGAATACGGAGGATCGACGGTGATGGGTGGCATGAAAGTGGCTCGAGGCATCGTGAAGTGGTGAATCGATACGCTTATCGTGTTTCGCCCAAATCGGTTTCCGAGGGGCCCGGATACCATCCGTTGATGGTTGGGGGAGACACTATAATTGCATCTTGGGTGAATCCGGTGCATCGGCCTGTGCCGGAGAGTGTCGCCCACGAAAGCCTGATCCAGGCCCTTCCTTGGCAAGCCATGAAGAAAGACGATCACCATGCACACGCACGATGGCGACGATACACTGTTTGATATTTTTAACGAATTGGATGTGGACTTTGCCAAGCCTCGTGAAGTGAATTTCTACTTCATCTTTTCGACTCAAGCCGATGCGGAAAACGCCGCGCGGGATCTCCGGCAAATCGATTTCCCTTGCGAGATCTTCCAGCACCGTCTGCCGTGGTGGAAGCGATGCTTTTTCAAGCCGGACTGGACGGTTTCAACCACCCGTCAGATGCCGCTCGAGATCGCCGAAATCAAACGTCTCACAACCGCCTTCGGAAGTGTGGCACGCAAACACCATGGTCAGTACGACGGCTGGGAGGCCTGTGTTGCGGAAGACCAGGTTCCGGTGTCGAAACTGAATCATGAAGTCCCCGGCATGTGGGAAGGCGATGTGAAAAAACAGTGATGCTCCAAGCGAGCATGGATTCTGGTGGGCTATTCGATTCCCATAGCGACGCCGTCGTTGCGGCTCTCGGTCGCTCCATGAAGGACGTTGTTCTCCCAGTCGATCAGGATTCCTTGGTAACCTCCCATCGAGGAACGGGCTGGCTTGAGCACATGTCCTCGGCGAGCGAGTTCCTGGACCGTGGCTTCTGGCAGCCCGGACTCGTAGTGGACAGTTCCTCCCTTGGGGTCGGCGGGAGTCCCGGTCGGGGTTGCACTCCCCTCATGGCGGACCCGCGCGGCATCCCCTGCCATTTGGATGTTCATTCCGAAGTCGATCCAGTTGACGAGAACCTGGACTTGGCCTTGGGGTTGCATATCACCCCCCATCACGCCGAACACGAAGACCGGTTTGCCGTCGCGCGTCACCAGCGATGGAATAATGGTGTGAAACGGACGCTTGCCCGGCTCCAAACGATTGGGGTGGTCCTCGGACAGCGAGAATAGATTGCCGCGATTCTGCAGGGCGAAGCCGACATTGCCCGGAACGATTTGACTTCCGAAACCGTTGTAGTTGCTCTGGATCAACGAGCAGCAATTGCGGTCCTTGTCGACGACGCACAAGTAGACCGTATCGCCGTGAATCAATTTGGGATCTCCTGGCGGAACCTCTTTGGCTGCCAGTTGCATGTCGATGCGTTCGTTTTGGCGGCGCGCATACTCCATGCTACGGAGCCCCTCGACTGGGACGTCGGAAAATGCCATGTCGGCGTAGAACCGGGCTCGATCCGCATACGCCAATTTCTTGGCTTCGATCAACAGATGCGTGTAGTCGGGAGAACCCCACCCCATCGAGCGCACGTCGTGTTGTTCGAGGACATTCAAGATCTGCAACACCGAAAGCCCCTGACCGTTGGGTGGGATTTGCCATACGTCCAAGCCTCGATAGCGCGTTGAGATCGGATCCACCCAGGTGTTTTCATGTCGAGAAAAATCCTCGAGTTCGAGATAGCCGCCGTTGGCGCGGCTGAAGTCGACGATGCGCTTCGCCAGATCACCTCGATAAAATGCGTCGCGTCCGCCGCTGGCGATTTTTCGATAGCTGACTGCCAATCGCGGATTGGAGAAAACCTCTCCGGCTTGAGGGGCTCGTTTTCCGTCGAGCAGATAGGTGGCCTGCGAGTCGGGCCATTCCTTGAAGTTCGCAGCACCGCGCGCCCAGTATCCCGCGATTACGGGCGAAACCGGAAAACCATTTTCAGCGAGCTGAATCGCGGGTTCGAGCACTCGCGCCATCGGCAATCGGCCATGCCGTTCATGCAAATCATACCAACCCGCGACGCAGCCGGGGACGCTCCATGTCAAAGGGCCGAAGTTGGGGATCTCGTTCAACCCCTTCTCAAGAAACACCTCGCGTGCGAGTCGCATCGGAGCTCGGCCGCTGGCGTTCAGTCCCGTCACATGTCCCGACTTGGAATCCCAGACGATGGAGTACAGGTCTCCGCCGATGCCGCAGCTCATCGGCTCCACCACTCCGAGGACGGCGTTGGCCGCGATGGCGGCATCGACGGCTGATCCCCCTTGCTGAAGGATTTGGAGAGCTGCCGCGGTAGCTCGCGGATCGCTCGTGCATGCCATTCCTCCGCGGGCATAAACCACCGAACGGCTTTGGGCCGCGGGACCCATCGGTCGGTCGTAGCGTCCGATGGGCGGGGGGTCGGTTCGCCCCTCTTGCTGCGCGACCCCTGGTCCCGGGCTGGCGAGCGACATCAGGATCCCAGCAATCGCCATCCTGCTCCTTTGAATCGAAGGGCTGGACTTCGGTGCATCGATGTGTTTAACGTTTGCGTGGGACTGCATAGTGGAAGTAACCGATCATCATTTCTTCGTAGGTCTGGTCGCCCCAGGTTACCCAGGATTTCGGGTCGGGGTTGTTGAGGTTGTTCTCGGAATTGTCGAAGACCGCTTCGCAGAAGATACGGCATCCTTTGGGGAGCGACCGTTTTTCGGCCAGTCGGTATTCGGTTTGCCAATTGAAGTCGTAGTTGGGGACGTCGAGCAGAACTTCTCGGGACTTGTCGGGAGAGACCAGCGTATAGCGGAACGATTTGCCTCGCACGTGCATGTGGGGGCTCATGGCCAGCAGTTCGCATTCCGGGAGTCGCTCGGGCAGCATGGCCGTCGTCCGATAGTCCGCATCGCCGGGGGGGATGCGAAAGCGAGGATTGAGCGCGCTGGATGTGAGGACTTCGTTTGTCACGGTCGATGGATCGGCGACAACGAATCCGACCTTGCTCAAATCTTCTTGAGGTGAGCCGTTGGGGGTGTAGTGGACTTGGAAGATCAGTTGGCTGTTGGGAGGAATGCGCTTCGCGTAGCCGGGCGGCATCATCTCCGCGCGGGTGCCGGGAACGTAGCCGGCCAGGAAGCTTCGTTCGCCCCCCAATTCCCGACGTCGAGATCCTTTTTCGCGAGCGAAGATCAAGATGTGGTGGACGACTTCGCGATTGCCGGGGACCACCTCCATGCCTCGGAACCAAAGCTCCGATTCATTTTTGAGATCGGTCACGAAATACTGATACCTGACTTCACCCTGGGCGGGGATCTTGTAAGGTTTGTCGGCCATGGGTACGACGAGGTCGGGTTGCTCGGGAAGGAGCCATCCCTCGGTGAACGTCAGCTTGGTAGGTTCCTTGGCGGCATCGCCGCGCGGTGCGCCGTTGCGAGCCCAGTCAGCGATCCATTGCACTTCTCGTTCCGTCAAGCGGCGATCGTTGGAGAAGTGGCCATGCTCCGGATTGGCATGCCATGGGGGCATGCGTCGGTCCTGTGTCACCTCGACGATCATATCGGCCCAGGCGGAGGCATCATCATACGAGCTGAGATCCATCGGTCCGATGTCCCCCTCGCGATGGCAAGCCACGCAGCGGGTTTGTAAAATCGGTGCGATGTGTTCGGAGTAGGTAATCGACTCGGAATCCGAAGATGCGGTCGATGAAGACTTGATGCTGCGTCCGATCAAGCAACCGGAAGCAGCTGCGGATGCGACCGAGACGGGTTCGCCGCGAACGATCGCTTCGATGGCGCCGCGCAATTCGTTCTTGGTCGGTTGGTCCTTGGCATAGCCGATCCCGTATTGGTCATCGATGCGGCCGCGATACCACAGGATGCGTTTGGCGTCTAGGACGCAGACTTCGGGAGTGCGACTTGCGCCGCATAGGTCGGCGACGCGTTGGTCGGGATCTTTGAGAAAGGGGATCTGCAGCTCGAATCGTCGAGCGTGCGCGGCCATCTCGGCGAGCGAGTCTTGGACATTGGAATCGACAGCGATGAACCGAATCCCTTTGTCGCGGAACTCGGACTCCATCGAAGCGATGCGTTGGGTGTATTGTTTCGCCAGAGGGCATTGGGTCCCGAGAAACGCGATCACGGTTCCTCGTTCGCCAAACAGTTCGCGATCCTTCCATTCACGCCCTTGGTAGTCGGTCAATTGGAAGGCGTCCACAGGATCGCCGATCGCAGCGCGCTGGCGACCCTTTGAGGTTTCATCGGCGTCCAACCGATCGACCCCGTAGGCAGAAATCACAGCCGCCATCACCATCCATGCAACCCATCGGATGCCCATCATCTATCCTTTTGCGTTGGAGATCGTCCCTTCGGAACTCGGATCGGATACTCGTTCGTTCCTGGGAAGATAATCTGGGCGTTTCGAGGCAAATCAGCAAGGTTAATCTCAAAAAAAGACGGCTCTCCCCCGTGAAACGGGGAAAAACCGTCTTTGCAACTGGAGGGGATGTCGGACAGCGGATCGGTTATTTCCACTTGGGAATGGTTCGCCCGGGAGTCCAGGGTGCACCCATCTCGTCCAGACGTTTCAGGATCGCGGGAATATCGGTCTCGAGCAACTGATTGAGTTCCACCATCGCCGCATCGAATTGCTCGCCTGCGATTTCGAATTGTCGGCGGTGGGTTCCGGTTGGACCCGAGGTGCTCCCCATCGCGCCCATCATGGCGTTGGCCAAGCGGCTCGACAGACCCGGCATCGCGTCTTCGTTCCGCTTGGTTCGGGTTGGGTCGCCGGAGAATTTTTCTTGGATATCCAACAATCGCACCTGCAGAGCGCGGATATCCTTCCAGAGTGCCGGATCGACTTCGGCGGCGGATTTGGTGAGGGCTTCGATCGCGGACAAATGCTCGGATGCCTCGCTCGCTTGTTGCGTAGCCGCATTGGCGGCATTGGCCAGTTTGAGCACTTGCTTCGAGAAGTCCAGGATGGCTTGGCGATTGATTTCCGTTGTATCGCCGAAGGTCAGCGGTTCGATTTCGAACTCGACCTTGGGGATGACTTCGGTCACGTTTCCATCGACCATTTGCGAGACTTCGACGGTGTATTTTCCAGGAACGGCGATCGGTCCGGTTCCTGCGGAGCGGCGACGTCCGCCGCCGCTTCCGGCATGGCGGAAGTCCCAGGTCGTGCGGACCATCCCTTTGTCGGTTGAGGTTGGGATCTTTCGAACGATGCCGCCAGCAGCATCGCGAATGGTCAACCATCGCGAGGGTGCGACTTCGCGATCCTCGGCTTTGAGATCTTCCCAGCTGGGATAGGGGGCATCTTTGCCAGCGCTGCTCCGTTCGCGATCCCGTTTCTCGCGTTCCGATTTTTTCGACTTCAGTTCTTCTTTGAGGTGAAACGTGAAGGTGACTCCGTAATCGGGATTGGGAGCGGTGTAGAAATTAGCTCCCTGGAAGCCGCGGTCCGAGACACCCATCGGGGTGATGGTTTGGAACATCTGTCCCTTCTTGATCGGGAACATGTGATTGGTTTCGAGCAGCTCGGGCTTCAGATCGCGAAGCGGTGAGTAATCGTCGAGGATATAGAAACCTCGACCGAAAGTCGCCAAGACCAAATCGTTTTCGCGGCGTTGGATTTCCATATCGCGGACGGAAATGGTGGGCAATCCCGATTTGATGGCGACCCATTTTTCGCCGCCGTCGAGGGTGAAAAAGACGCCGAACTCCGTTCCGCAGAACAGGAGCTTTGGATTGACGTGATCTTGCTTGAGGGTGTAGACGCTGCCGCGCGGAGGCAGGTTGCCGGTGATTTCCGACCAGGATCGACCGCGGTCGGTCGATTTCAGAATGTAGGGCTTGAAGTCTCCTCGTTTGTGGTTCTGTATCGCGACATACACGGTATTGTCATCGTGGAGGTCGGCTTCGATGTCGTTGATGTAGCCGAATTCAGGGACGTCCAGCGTGCCGAACGCGTCCACCTTGCGCCACGATGTGCCGCCGTCTTCGCTGATCTGGACCAAGCCCTCGTCAGTCCCCACGTACAGGAGTCCCGCGACTCGAGGCGATTCATCCAGGGAGACGATGTTGCCGTAGAGTGAAGTCGATGTGTTTTTGGCGACGGCATCGACTCCCCACACGCGACCCATGACCTTGAGTTGGTTTCGGTCGATTTGACGGGAGAGATCGGGACTGATCGCGGTCCAGTTGTCGCCTCGATCGTCGCTGCGAAAGAGGATTTGGGAGGCGTAGTAGAGCCGTTTGGGGTTATGCGGCGAGAGCAACAGGGGCGAATCCCAATTCCACCGCAGGGGTGGACCTTCCTTCGACTCCTGCGGCTTGATATCGACGCGTTCGCCGGTCTTTCGATTGTAGCGCACCAAGCCTCCGTATTGCCACTGCGAGTAGACCGTATCCGGATCTTCCGGGTCGACCGCAGGCTCAAAACCGTCGCCGAAGACGGTCACAAACCAATCGCTGTTGCGGATGCCGTGATCGTTGTTGGTTCGCGACGGGCCCCCTTGGGTCGCGTTGTCCTGGGTTCCGCCATACACGTAGTAGAACGGCTTGTCGTTGGAGACTGCGACGCGATAGAACTGCGTGATCGGCAAGTTTTCTTTGTAGTCGTAGGTTTTGCAACGGTCCCACGTTTCGTAGATTCCGCCATCGCAACCGACGATGAGGTGGTTGGGGTCGTCTGGGTCGATGACCAGGGCATGATTGTCGACATGCTTGTCCTCTTCGCCGGCTTGAACGAACGTCTTGCCGCCGTCTTCGCTGACCATGAGATTCGTGTCGAGCGAGTAGATTCGATCGATATTGTGCGGACAGCAAACGATTTCGTTGTAGTATTGAGGGCCTCCGGAGACGTAACCGCTCATGCGTTCCCAGGTCTCTCCCCGGTTCTTGCTCCTGTAGAATCCGCCCTTGCCTTCGCCGGCTTCGACAATGGCGAAGACCACTTCGGGATTGACGGGCGAGATATCGAGTCCGATGCGTCCCAGATCACCGCCGGGCAATCCGCGGTTGGCTTTCTTCCAACTGTTCCCTCCGTCGGTCGACTTGTAAACCGCGGACTCGGGGCCGCCATCGATCAGCACCCATTCATGCCGGCGGCGCTGGTAAGAAGTGGCGTACATCACGTCCGGGTTCTCGGGGTCGATATGCACTTCGTTGACGCCGGTCACCGGGCTGATGTCGAGAACCTTGGTCCAGGATTTACCGCCGTCGGTGGTTCGATAGAGTCCGCGGTCGCCGCCATCTTTCCAGAGGGGGCCTTGGGCGGCGACAAACACGGTATTGGGATCGGTTGGGTGGACGGCAATCATGCCGATGTGTTCGCTGTTCTCCAAGCCAACTTTGGCAAACGACTGGCCGCCGTCGGTCGATTTGTAGACTCCATCTCCATACGCGACGCTTCGCTGCGAGTTGTTTTCGCCTGTGCCGACCCACACGGTGTGCCGATCGTGGGGGCTGACCGTGATGCAGCCGATCGAGAACGAACTGTAGCCGTCGAAGATGGGGCTGAAGGTAACGCCGGCGTTCGTCGTCTTCCACACACCTCCCGAGGACGCAGCGATGTACCAAGTGGATCGATTCACCGGATCGACCGCGATGTCACCGATTCGCCCGGACATGAAGGCTGGTCCGATGCAGCGGAACTTCAGTGGGGAAACCAAGCCGGAATGGATACCGGGTGTTTCATCCTTGCGCTCGTCGGAGTCCTGCGCCTTTCCGCTCGGGGCGATCATTCCGACAGCGATCGTTGCTGCCAAAGTCCAGGTGCGTTTCAACATTCTTATCCCTTGTTTCCGTAGATGACAAACTTGATCTGGGGAACCTCTGGAGGTGCACAATCCATGGGCTCTAAGTTAATTGCCCAGGCGATTTTTTGTATACGGGGTAGCGAAGCCGGGTTATTTTCCGCGAAATCGGACCTGGGGCCCTCGAGTTCGATACATTTTGTTTCCAAATCAAGCTTGTGATTCGATGCTCGATGAGGCACCATGGCATGGAAGCTCCTCGAGGCGATTCGCCTCCTGATTCAACATCAAACGACTTTCCACCACCCGGCATGAAATCACGCCAGACACTCTCCGCCCTCGTTGGTTCCGCCTTGGTGCTCATCGCCACGGCGGGCATTGGTTGGGGGCTGCTCGCTTACAAATCCGGGCAGATCGCCGGGGCCAAGAGCAAGCCCGCTCCAGCGGAAGTGGTCGAATCGGTGCGGATCGACCCGGTTCAGGAATCCGAGTTCCGTCAGTCGACCAGTGCGATCGGAACCGTGGTCGCCCCTCAGTGGATGACGGTCCGGACGGAATCTAGCGGTCGTATCAACGCTCTCCATGTCGGTTCCGGTCAGACCGTCAAGAAGGGGGATCTGCTTCTCGAGTTGGACTGCAGCGTGGAGATCGCCTCCAGAAAGTCAGCCCAAGCCAAATTGAACATGGCAACCCGAGCGCTCAAGCGACTGACCGGATTGAGTGAATCCGGAGCGGTATCCAGCACGGAATTGGAGCAAAGCCAATTCGACAAGGAAAGCGCCGAGGCGGAAATCGAACGGCTTGATGCCGTCATTGCAAAACGGAGCCTTCGGGCGCCCTACGATGCGCGTGTCGGATTGATCAATGTCTCCGTGGGGCAGTATCTGCCCGAGGGGGTCGAGCTGACGACGTTGACGGGAACGGACACTCGTTTTTATGTCGACTTTGCAATCCCTCAGTCGATTTCGAGTTCCATCCATCTCGGTCAGCAGGTCGAGGTCCGGGTGCAGGGCAAGCGATTCGATGCCGCGGTGATCGCTGTCGACGCGAGGTCCGATCGCTTCACCCGCAATCTGATGGTTCGCGCCGAGTGCGATGCGCCTGATGGCCGCCCCTCCCCCAATGATTCCGTCAACGTCTTCGTCGAGTACGGACCCAAGAACAAGGCGGTTGCAATCCCGGCTTCCGCGGTCTTGCGTTCACCCGAGGGATCGTTTGTCTATACCGTCGTCGCCGACGACAAAGGGGTCGATCGAGCGGTGAGGCGTCCGGTGAAGACCCTGCAGACGGTCGAGAACACGGTCGTGATTCAGGAGGGCTTGGCCTTGGGAGATCGCGTCATTTCGCAAGGGTCCTTCAAGCTGCGTCCAGGATTGGCTGTTCGCGATGTTCGTGTCAGCTCAGACAAAGGCGGGAGCTGAACGGCCTTGAAATCGATCACCGACCTGTTTCTTCGCTATCCGATCATTGCGATGGTGCTCAACCTCACGATCGTGCTCGTCGGGTTGCGCACCATCTTTCTCCTGCCCATTCAGCAGTTCCCGAAGTTCGAGAGTACCTCGATCACGATCCGGACGTATTACACCGGAGCCAGCGCCGAAACGATCCGAGGGTTTTTGACGGTTCCGATCGAACGAGCTGTCTCGTCGATCGCCGGAGTCGATTTCGTCGAGTCATCGAGCACGGCGGGCTCGAGCGAAGTGGAGATTCGCCTGAAATTCAATCATAACAGCACGCAGGCGCTGACCGAGGTCAATGCGCGGCTGCAGCAGATTCGGCGCGAATTGCCAACGGATGCCGAGTCTCCCTCGGTGTTCATTGAGCGAGCCGATCGGCCCACCGCTTCGATGTATTTGAGTTTCACTTCGGACGAGTGGGACATCTCGCAGATCACCGATTGGCTCAGTCGAAATATTCAGCCTCAGTTGTCGACCGTCGATGGAATTCAACGGATTGGCGTCGAAGCGGGTCGATTGCCTGCGATGCGCATCTGGATCCTTCCTCAGAGGCTCTCGGAGCTGAATCTGACGGCGGGCGAAGTCTTCTCGGCTTTGCAAAGAAACAATTTCTTAGCGGCCATCGGCCGAGTAAAGAACCAGGATAGTCAGGTCGACCTCGTCACCAACACCGACCTGAAGTCGGTTGAGGAATTCGAGGAACTGGTTGTCATCCAACGTCCTTCGGGAACCATTCGCCTCAAGGACATCGCGCGCGTCGAACTCGGTGCGGAGGAAGCGGGTGCCGTGGCGATGTACAAGGGTCGCGATGCGGTTTACGTGTCGGTATGGCCCCTGCCCGGGGTGAACGAGATCGAGGTCTCGCGCAAGCTTCGCGCAGCCATGGACGATCTGCGCGGCACCCTCCCCGATCACTTGAAAGCCGATGTCGCGTTCGATGCGACCCGGTTCATGGAAGAAGCGTTGACCGAGATCGGCAAGACGCTGTTCGAAACGATTCTGATCGTTGGGGTCGTCGTGTTCCTGTTCGTAGGTTCGATTCGAACGGCGCTGGTTCCCCTGATCGCCATGCCTGTTTCGTTGATCGGCGCGGCCCTCCTGATGTACATCATGGGATTCAGCC
>Ga0315904_10008091_pt1 | contig 13965 bp, 10 predicted proteins | sample LakEriMetagenome_6_FD_203529 | JGI IMG/M metagenome (GOLD analysis project Ga0315904, IMG submission 203529) | Freshwater fungal communities from buoy surface, Lake Erie, Ohio, United States - Buoy 12 MA120 | ecosystem: Environmental > Aquatic > Freshwater > Lake | place: USA: Lake Erie, Ohio... | reverse complement strand
GAGTTTGATGAGCGACATTATTGGGCCTCCAACTGGGCTACGCGGGCGGTTAGTTCCTGAATGGCTTTGACGAGCGTTGCCACCAAGAAGGACGTATCGACACCCTGATACTGCGGGTTACCCTCTGCATCCACAGCGTCTTTCTCACCCGTCACGCAGTCGGGGACAACCGCTTGCAGTTCGTGGGCAATAAAGCCTTGGCCCGCCGATCCGTCAACCTTCCAAGTGTAGGTCACAGGGTTAAGCTGGGCGATCTTCCCCAGAGCATCCTGCATGGGCTGGACGTTCTCTTTCAGGCGGTAGTCGGAGGAGGTGTTAAAAACAGTAGTTGAGCCACCTGTAACAATACTTCCGACCAACCCGTTACCGTTGCGGAATGTAGCAGCATAATGCGCCCCACCTGAAGAAGTAGAGAATTCCATGCCAGTTTTTGGGAACGGGTAGGCGTTGACAATTCGTGCGCCGTTAGGGTCTATCGCCCCAGTTGCGCCTAGCAGCAAGTCGCCGCTTGCAGCCAGCGTCATAGCCTGCGTGAAGGTGATCGCATTGCCTGCCGTGCCGGAGGGGGCGGTAAGCCAATAATGAACACCCTGAAACTGCGTGTAACGGCTTGACCAATCTGACGAGATATACTTCCAAGTTCCCGAATCTGTATATGCGTTAGCAGAAAGAGTGTTGTAGGACGCATTATCGGTCCGACCCTCAATGCCTGCATTGCCAACTTGCAAAGCCCTTGCTGTTCCGCTCCAAGCAGCAGGCGTAACCCCAAGGCCAGCATTCCCGCTGCTATCCACCCGCAACCGCTCAGCCCCAGCCGTCGCCACAGCCACAGTATCAGCCGCCGGGAAGAAGATGCCCGTGTTGGTGTCCTCGCCCTGAACCGCAGGGGTGCCAGCACTGCCGTTGGTGCCAGAAATTCCGGTAGTACCATTGATAAGGACGGTCATGCTATAGCCCTCTGTGATTTTTTAGGCTTCCGTTGCTCGACGCAGGAGAAAGCCCCATGAAGCTTTTCACTTGCAGCGCAATAGGCTGCGAAAGCGGCCTCTGGGGTGCGAAACCCGCGGCCCAAGTCAACCCTGACGCCGTTGACAGAAATCCTCGCCCTATAAGTACCGCAGCTACTACGCTTTGTCACGCCCTTGTACGGCGCAACAGAGGGCTTGTTGTAGGCGTTTACGGTATCGTTTGCGCGGCGAAGGTTTTGCAAACGGTTGTCTCTGTTGTCGCGATTAGCGTGGTCGATGGGGTGATCGGCCCAAACACCATGCGCTAGAAACCAACACAGTTGGTGGTACTGCATGGAGACTCGCTCAGCCCCCGGCCCGACGCTAACAACGCGGGACCGACCCAGCCTCGTATGGACAGCGGGAGAAAAAATGTCGCCTACAAGATGCTTGTGGGTAACCCCTCCAGAAGTTTTCCAACGAACAAGGCCCGTGCCTGCCTCATACCCCAAGTTCTCTTGCGCCCATAAAAGGACGTTTTGAGGGGGAAGCTTGGGGGTTGAGTTCTTTCTGGTCACAAAATCACCCAATTTGAACCGGAGGGTACGGTCACGGTGATACCGGAATTTACCGTGATCGGTCCGGTACTAAGGGCGTTCTTGTTGGTCGTGATCGTATAGTTCGTGGTGACAGTCTGAGCATTCTCAATGAACACCTCGTCAGAGCCGCCTCCAGTAGCACCGCCGCCTACGCTGCCCCAGCTTGTGCCGTTGTAGCCCTCGAACTTAGTCACATCGCTGTTAAAGCGGAAGTAACCTGCAGCGGGAGTGCCATCGCGCTGGGCCTGAGTGCCAGTAGGAATGACCGCCGAGCCGGTGTCAGATGTCTTGGCAACCCGGTTTGCAGCCAGGGCAGCCGATGCTGCAGCTGCCGTCTCACTCGCAGCCGCATTGGTCTCAGACGTTGCCGCCGCCGCTTCAGATGCCGCTGCGTTGGTTTCAGACGTTGCAGCTGCCGAGGCCGACGCAGCCGCGTTGGTGGCCGAGGTGGATGCGGAGCTGGCGCTGTTCGACGCGTTGGTAGCAGAAGTCGATGCAGACGAGGCAGAGCTGGATGCCGAGGATGCCGAGCTGGAAGCCGACGATGCCGACGAAGCGGCATTGGTTTCAGACGTTGCAGCCGCCGCCTCAGACGCAGCCGCGTTGGTCTCAGACGTTGCAGCTGCCGACTCAGATGCCGCCGCGTTGCTGGCCGAGGTAGACGCAGAGGATGCGCTGCTAGTGGCCGAAGATGCCGAGGAAGTTGCAGACGATGCCGACGATGAGGCCGATGACGCAGATCCAGCTGCAGCCGTGGCGCTGTTGCTGGCATTGGTGGCCGACGTGGCAGCCGCCGATGCGCTGGACGCTGCAGCCGATGCCGAGGTGGTTGCCGAAGCTGCATCCACAATCAGCGCCCACTTGGCCACGTCAGCGTTGCTGCTGATCGGCTGAGATCCGGTGGAGGTGTGCGCTGTCAAGCAGATGTAGATGTTGTCGTTGCTGGTGTCCTTCACCAGGTCACGCTGCGCAAAGGCGGTGCTGGTGGCCCAGTTGCCGCGATAGGTGCCGATCTCCTGCGTGACAGCCAGTTCGCCGGCGCCGTCGAATGCGAAGATCTTGTTGGCGCGGTTGGCCGCCGAGATCGTGAATTCAGTAGAGCCGATCGTGTTGGTGCGCGATGCCTTGATCGCACGGTCCAGCTCTTCGCTGTGCTGCTGCACCATGAAGGTGAGTTTGTCCAACGCATCTTCCATCAGCTGCGCTGGGAAGGGATCGTTGGGAACCAGGTCAAACTCCTGGATCAGATCTTGCTCACGCAGGATCACGATCGTCTCACCGGATGCCGGCGCCGTGAGCATCGTCACGTTGCCGCCGCCTGCGCTGCCGACACCGCTGACCGTGTAGTGGGTCGTGATGGTCTTGACCGTCTCGGTGCCATTGGCCGATCGGATAATGACCGTCAGGTCATCCTGGTCAAAGACCTTGAACGTGTAGGCGAAGACCGTGGTCGATCCGTTGCCGTTGTACGATACCCGGCTGGTGCTGCTGCTGACCGTCATCTGATGCCCTGTTCTTTGAGCGCCTGCACATCATCATATGCCTGGCGCAAGTTAGCATAGTCTGGCAGCTCCAGCAAATTAGCAATCGCGCCAGGTTGATCTTGAAATCCATTGTAGAAGTAGCCGTTCAGCTGCCTAACAAGCCCAGCTTTGTCCTTGTTGGTGGACATGACGTACTGAGGCGAAAAGATTAATTGCTCCAGAGCGCCACGGAAATCTGCATAGCCCATGCCGTATACGTTCAACGTGATCTCGTTCTTGGCGATCCGCGTCAGATCCGACTGCGCACCAGCGCCAAGCTTGATGCCATTGATTTCTTTTGTATTGGTGATCGGCCAGCCGCGAACATCCTTGGCTAGCTTCATCATCTCGCTCTCGACTGCAGTCAGCTCACGACCAGGCTTTACGACCAAGCCAGTGGTCAAGTTCCAAAGAGACAAGCCTGGGCGGGCCGCAAAGCTTACGTCTTCAGCGCCGATGACGTTGCCCAGCGTGTCATACATGACTGCGTTCAGGTCGCGCTCATCAGCGAATATGCTGTCCTGCTGCTGATATGCACGCAGCATCGTCAAGCTTTCGCGCAGCTGTGTGCTGCTATCACCCTTTGGCACGCCAACAAGTCCGTAGTCTATTGTGCCATCATTAAGAGTGAACCGATCGTCGCCTGCCGCAAATCCAACTTCGGCATCCTCCATCGTGTAGTATTCGACATCATCACGCGGGGTAATCTTTGTCGGGTCGTTCGCACGCTGCAAAGCACGCTGCAGAGAACTGTAGATGTTTGGCAGGCCGATCGGCGTAGCGGCCACCGCTGGGCTGCGCAAAATGCTTTCTGGCTCTAAGTTTCCGGTGAATTCAAAGATTTGGGCAAGGCCCTGCATCATCGGGACTTCTTTGTAGTAATCAAGAACTGCACCAAGCGCCACGGCTGGTATCTTCTGAAGCGTCTCCGAATCGCGCGACATGGCCATCATCTGCGGAATGGTTGCGCCAAGTCCTACGACAGCTGAAACAGGGCCGTATCCTGCATAGTTGACGTAGTTCAGTGGGCCATTGGGCCGACCGTATTCGTCGTGCATCGGCAAGTAGTCACCGTCTTCATCTTTGGGAAAGTTAGGGCCGCGCAGCACAATGCTGTACGGCTGCCAGCCAGGCGGCAGTGCCTGACGTTCTTTTGCGTCTTTCGGCATCGGGCCGGTAAGACGACCTTCCGCTGTAAGATGTGCGGCATATGCAAAGGTCATCGATCCGACAGCCGCGCGGCCCATTGCCAATTGCTGCGCTTTCGGGCCGTTCACACCGCGCATGTTCGCAAACCCGTTCAACACGCTCGTGGGAAACGGCAAGCGCTCTAGAGTGCGCATTACTTCATTCGTCGGAGCGGTAGAGAACGGAACAAGAATTCGACCAAGGATTGGTATGCTCTGAATTTTCCCAGCAAGCCTGCCAATTTCCCCAGCGTCTGCTGTCATCGTGTCGTAGCGCGACTTCAAAACCAAGTCATCGCTGACAGCACGCGGATCAAGCAGCACCATGCCAGCCTCATCCAGCGCACGCTGCGGGTCTTCACCAGCACGCAGGCCTGCCTGATACCGACGATGAGCCGCAACGTAGAGTTCGCCGCGCTGCGAAATAGTCTTGAAGAATTCGTCGCCGGCAAGCAACATACGGAAAGGAATTCGCGTCATCTTGCCAAAGTTGTTGATGCCACGCGCGAACAAGTTCTCGTTGTCCCAGCGAATTGAGCCAACGCTGTAGTCAAGCTTGGTGACTTGATCCGTTGGAATTTCAGTTCTGGCTGCGATTGAAGCGATGCGGAAAGCATCGCCAACGCTGTCGATCCAGCCCTTCATTCGGACCATGGCATCAGAAACATAAACTTGATCTTCGCGAAGATTGTAGGCCGAGTCCTTGCCTTTTACCTTGCGGATACCTGCGCCGATCAAGCCAGAAATCATCTCTTCTGGTATCTGGTAAAGCATAAAGCTTACACCACCCAGAAGGTTTTTTGCCTGAGTTGTTGGGCTTGAAAGAAGCCCAGCCAAGTAGGCTTCATTAATTGCGTCAGACGTTTTAAGGAACCAGCCGCGTTCGATAAGTTTGTTCAATGCGCCCAAACGCTTACCTTCTGGCAAACGGCCCATGTCGAGAATGCGCTGTGCAAGTGCTGCATCTCCTGCCCCGTCAAATCCCGAATCGGTCAGCGCACGCAGTGCTTCTTCGCTCATGCGCTGGGCGTTTAGTTCGCCAGAGACCGGAATGCGGAACGACTGCAGCGCACGCGCGGCCTCGGTCTGAGAGCCTTTAAGCTGCAATTGAATGCCGGCATGGATCGCTAATTGCCGACGCAATGCCAGACGATCGACAGCCGTGCCTTCACCCGTCTTAACCTTCTCGGCCAGATCTGTAAGCTTTGTGGCGCTACGCACCAAGAGATCCCTGGCAGCCACCATCTCTGCAGCGTTCAGTGCGCCATCACCGACACGGCGTTTGAGCAACTGACGGGCCAAGCCGATCTCATCTGCCGCAAGCTTAGAGGCTTCCTCTAGCGTGGTTTTGTTGGTGACGACACCGCGAGTGACGGCAGCCTGTTCGCTGGACAGTGTTTCCGCGACAGCCGTGATCGTAGCCTTCACGTCATCCGTGGTGGCCATGTAGTCGAAATTGAAGTCGCCGCCGTCTTTCAGGCTCTTGATCTGCAGATCGCGCTGGGACAAGGCGTCAAGGACGGGATCTGTGATCTCTTCCGGTGCCACGCCGGTTTCGGGCCGAAAGCCCTGCGTCTCAGCGTTCAGCGCTTTGCTGGCATCCGTGCGGATTGCCTCGGCATTGGTGGCCGCCTCTGCGGCTTGATCGTCCAGGGCGCTGGTGGCCGACTGCAGCACATCCACCTGCGGCTGGGCGGTGAGCGGTGCGTTGACAGCTGGTGCCTGCAGGCCACGCTCCTGAAAGCGCTGCACGCCTTCCGGCGATAACACCTGCGGCGCCAGCGCTTCCTTGGCTGCACGCTCAGAGAAACGAGGGTCATCAGTTAGACGACGCTCTTGCGGTGTCGGTACGCGGCCAGGCGTAGTCGCTCCCGGTGCCGCTTGGACGCTGCCCCTCATTTTCCCGAGTAGCTCAATAAAACCTTCAGCAAGTGGACCAGCCACGCGAACTGCTTGCTCAGGACCCTGCGCAAACTCGGTCGGTGCGCCCATCTGCGTGATGGCCTGGCGCTGGTCTTGCTCGGTTGCGAGTTGCTGGGGATCGACTGCCATGTTTTATTCCTGCGGCTCAGAGGCTGGCATTTCTTTCGGCTCTGCCTGCATAGGGAACTTCTCCCTGTTTGCATAAAGCCTGGCAATTAACCCCATGGTTTTATTTTGGGGCTGGCTTGCCGGCGCTTCGGATGAGTTCATCAAGCTTGCCACGGTTCACTCCTTTGAATTCATACCACGGGATGTTCCCGCCCTCGAAAGCCTTCACGCCAGGGAAGTCAGGCGGCAAGACTTCTGCCTTTTTCTTGAAGGCTTCGTCAAACATAGCATCCAGCTGCGCCTTTGTGAATTGATAAGGCTCACCCTTGCTTGTCTTGTAGACGTATCTGTTGCTGCCATCAGGCAGCTTTTCGTATTGCACGCCAGAATACTTGGTGTGGAAGCGGCCTTCCATCACGGGAGTGTTGGATGTTGCAGGGGTACTTCTCGGCACGTTTGGAGTACCAGCACGCACAACCGACTCAAGTGTCGGATGCGAAACAACCTGGCCAGACGAAAGAACCCAGCTTTCCCAGTGGTAACGGCCAACAGAACTATCTGCCGCACGTCCGACCTTCTGGTAAATATCGCCAACGCGAGATGCCAGAGACCGCTCCAAGGCTTCGTACTGAGCCAAGCCCTGGGCGCCTTCAAACTGCTTCATAATGTCGTCGTAGATCTTCTCGCCAGCGCCCCACATCCGGTTGATCTGGATACGGTCGAGGACAACGACATCGTTGCGGCCAGCCACAAGGAGAGCGAACGACAGGATCTTGTTCGCGATGCCGGTCTCTTGCGCCAGGCCATAGTACTCACGGCGGATTTGGGCGCTGCTCATGTTCGGATCAGCGATCATGCGGTGCAGCCGTTCAAGCGCAGACACGCCATTCTCATCCTTCGCAGACATCTTGCGCAGGAATGTTTCGCCGAATGCGTTTGCGTTAGATGTTGCCGATCGGCCTGGGCTGTCCAGCGGGATGGTCGAGCTTACCATGTCGCGCCATTCGGCGGTTGTCTCTTCCGTCCAATCTCCAGCGATTGCTTTTTTGATGTACGGATCAGCCGACTCGGCCAGCTCCAAGAAGCCGCTTTCATGCGGGAACGCCGACAGCATGCGAGACATGATCGACCAGAACATCAGCTGCCCGGTCAGTTCCGGCCCAGTGTTCGGATCAGCATAAGCATTGCGGAAATCTTGCTGGATCGACAGGCCGTCGTCAGCTGCCTTGATTTGACCAGGCGTCAGGCCGCTAAACCAATTTGCCCACTGGTCTGGGTTGTTGGCGTTTTCGATCATCCAATACGGCGGGGCAGGAACCTCGCTGGTATTGCGCACGCGGGCCATCATGCCGGCGTATTCCTCTGGGCTGGACAGCGGATCAGGGAACTCGGTCGCCAGTGTCGTCAATTTCTGATCGGCAACATCGCGGTTTTGTGGCGTCATCATCTGCGGGATGAACGACTGTGTGCCTTTGCCTTCAGGCGTAAAACCCTCAACGCGCACGCGGTACTGCGGAGCAAGCTGTCCGATCATTGGCTCATCAGATGCCGGAGCCAAGGTGAAATTCTTGGGGCCAACCGCAGCCGCACTCAAGCTCTGCGGCGGCCTGCCACGTTGGAATACTTCGCCCAGCATTTCTGTGTCGCCCTGAGCGATAGCGCGGCCTGCGCCGATCGCATCTGCTTTCAGTGTGTCGATGGCCTGACGCATTGCGGGAGTAATTGACTTCCTTAGCGCCTTGATCCCGGCGCCGGCGAAAGGCGCTGCCTCTAGCACCGACAGCCCAGCCTCCAACGCCCCAAGCCCTGCCGTCATCGGATCGCCAGCATTGTAGCCTTGCAAGAAAGTATTGTAGCCCTCTTCAGCGCCAAAGAACAAACCTGCCGGCGTAAGGTCAGCAAGGCCAATCCCGATGTCACGGGTTGCGCTAGGGTTGCCCATGACAGCTTCTGCAATCCTGCGCGACTCATAGCTGTCAAGTCCGATTGCCTCGTAGACTTGACTAAGAAACTTTGATGCTTCGCTCTGCCCACTGCCAGCGAGAAAGTCAGTAAAGCTCTCACGATTTGTGACAGCTTGCGGCGCGATGATCTCAGCACCAGGCTGCGCAGCGTACTGGCTGATCTGATCAGGCGTCAGTTTGACCGCATCAGCGATGTTGGGCTGCGCCATGTATTGCTCAGTGCGAAACTTCTCGTACTGCATGACTTCGGCTTCGGTGTAGCCGGCGGCTTCATAGTCAGCCAGCTCTGGACCGTTTGCACCACCAATAATGCTTTCGATCGGCGCACGACCGTTGGTCGGCACAGGAGATGTGGACGTGGCACCAGGCTGCGGTGCCAGCATCTCTTCCTTCTTGGCAGCCGCAGCATCCGTCTCAGCCACCTGCATTGGCGTCACAGGGCGATCGCCGATGCGCAGCTTGCCGCCCGAGGGCAGATCAACGTAGACAGCCTCGACCTTCCGCACAGGATCGTACTGGACAGTGCCGCCGCGAATGTTCGCCGGAGACAGGCCAGAGTGCGTCTTGATCTGATAGGCCTCGTCATAGCGGCCCATCTCAACGTCGGTGTCGTCTTCGATCAGTCCAGCCATCTCACTGCCCTTGTATCGTCGTGGTGTAACGCATGATCTGCGCACGGATCGCAGTATACTTAGATACCTGAACCGGTGTGGGTGCCGGCAAAGACTGATACCAGGCATCCAGATCCGCCAGTTCATTGCCAGGCGTCAAAGTAACTCCGAGCGATGGCATCTGAGCTGAAAGGTAATCGTTCAATTGCGTCTGCAGGCTTGCCCGATAAGACACCATGCGCTCGTCCACCAGTTCATTGGCGCGGGCTGTGAGCTGCGTTGATGTCATCGGCGTGCCAGCCTCTCGCGCTTGGTTAAACTCGCGGGTGAGATGCGAGTTAACGTAGGCATAGGCAGCCTGCGCCTCTTTCGACTGCTCGTCTGTAGCTGCCGCCGCTCTGTTGAAACCGAATGCCGCAGCAACTGCATCATCGACTAGAGCCAAGCTTTCCCTTGACTCGGTCTGAATGCCATCAGCCATGGCCTTCCAATCTTGCTGAGACAGATCGCCGATGTTGTTGTTCAGATCCTGCATCGTGAGCGTGCCAGCCAGCTGCTTTTGATACAGCGTGGTGAACACGGCAGAATTGGTCTGATTTGCAAACGGACCTACTGCATCCGGATTGCGGTGCGTGTCGAGCGTCTTGCGCCGATCGGGCGTCAAGAAGTTCTGGCGATCAAGCGCACTGGTCACCGCATCCTGGTACTGCTTGCCAGTGATCGGTTGATCTGGGCTGATGCCGGCGAGAGCCAAAGCTTGAGGGTTTGCAGCCTGCAAGCGCTGGGTCAGATCCAGGCTGGCAGGAGCCTTGGGATCGACGCCGAATGCCGAATTGTATAGGTTCTCATTCGCCAGGTTGGTTGCGGCAATTTGTTCGACCCTTGCCTCATCCATTGCGCCGTCAAGCTTGTTGGCCGTGGTGACAGCGCTGGCCAAGGCGTTGATCGCAACATCTGGCCGAGCCATGCGCAGCACAGACAGGGTGTACGACGCGTCAGGGCCAAGACCAGACAGCTCTGCTGCCTCAGCTGAAGTCATCAGGCCAGCGTCAACCTGGGCTTGGTACTCTAGAGCCTTGCTTAGTGCGATTGCCCTGGCAGGATCTGATCGAACGTAGCCAGCGGTCACGTTGTCTACGATCTTGCCAAGCAGCTCTGAGTTTACCGCTGCGCGGGTTTCCTCAGTCATAATGCCATTTGCGACACTTGCCTGCAGTTCTGCGTCTTGGCTCGTCAGCAGCATGGCCGCCAGCTCAACCGGGGTGTTCGGGTCTGAGAGCTGGTTGACCATCGACTCCTGGCGTGCCTTGGCCGCTGCAGCTGCACGCGCCTTGATGCGGGTCTCAATGGCATCGCGCAGCTGGAACCGCAACGTCAGTTCCTGCTGATTGAACCGCGCGTTGAAGGCATCCGTCATCGATCGGCTGGACAGCCCATCGGCTAGACGCTCACGCATGTCCTTGGTCTGCACCTGCCAAGCGCCGGTGCCTTTTTCGTTGATCACATCGCCAAGGCGCCCGTTCTCTTTCAGGCTTTCGGCCAGCGTGCGCATCTCTTCTTCGGCTGCAAGCATGGCTTCGTTGTACTGCACCTCGGCCTCGGCCTTGGCGCGCACAAGTGCATAGTCGCCAATCCCCTTCATGGCCGAGCTGAAGACCTCGCCCTTGGCCAAGGCAGCTTGCACGAATGGCTGTGCATTCATTCGCGCCTGGATGCGAGATCCTGGGGCTTCGTTGGTGGCTTGAGCCTGAGAGCGGAAGATTGGAATTCTCATTGTCACCCACCAAACAGTTTGTATTCGTAGCCGATCTGTGCAGCCTGTCCGACACTGCCAATCAGGCTGGCTTTGCCAGACGAGCGCAGGCCGGCAGCCTGTGCGCCACCTTCCATGCGTGACAGCTCGGCATTCAGCCTGGCCGTCTCTTGCTGGTCAGAGATCTGCATGTTGGCAATCTCGCGGTTGAACTCAGCCACGTCTTGCTCGTACTGGAATTCACGCGCGTTCTCCCGAAGGATCTGCAGCGGAGAGCCTTGCGAGATGTCGATGCCGGCAAAGCCAAAGCCAGCCTTTACGGCGCCCTGCACATCACGCTCAAAGGCTTGGCGAGAGCGCTGCGCATCGACCAGGAAGTTGGCGTTGAAGATCTGGCGCTGACGCTCCAGCAAATCGATGTCGCGTTCGATGATCTTGGCGTTGAACTCGCCGGCCCGCAGAGCCGCCGCAGCTGCTTTGTCAGCTGAACGCTTTTGCGACATGCCCCCGAGGAGCGAAGCGCCAAGTGCTAGGAACTGAAACATCAATCACCTCTACTTGTCGAACGTGTTCATGCGCGGGAAGAGCGCAAGAACTGTTAGTGGCAGCGGCTGGTTCTGTCGCACATAGATGCGATCATCATCATCAAAGCCCCCAGGGAATTCAATGTCTTTGTCGCCAGTGAACAAAGGCACTGCAGTGTCCATAGCCATGGAACTGTCGCGGAAGTAAATCTCCTCCAGCTCACCAGCGCTGTTTCCAACCTCGACACCCACAGTCTCATGCAGGCGAACCGTGATGGCATGCACGCGCTTAGGTTTGCCCTGGCTCGTTCCATCGACAGATCCAGCCTCAATCCGCAGCGTGCGCAGGTTGCTGGTGTAGCCGTAGCCCGCAGCTACAATCGTGCTGCTTGTGTTCAGCGTGACAGCGCCAGACGCTACCACCTCATCAGAATGCACCGCGCCGTTGGCCAGGATCGAAACCGTCTCGCCCTCTAGGTGGAACAAGCCAGACAGGTTAGTTGTGGCCGAGCCGCTGTAAGCCAGGCCGCTATCCACATAGAACGCGCCGGTGGTGACGCTGCCAAAGTCAAACGGCTTCATCAGCTCAATGTAGCGCTTGGTGACGCCGTTGATCGTGCGCTTCACGATCATGTACAGCTCGTCCTCGCCAGTGTCGGTGGGCAAGGACGCAACGCTTTCAACAACAGCCTGGCCGCCGCTAAACGTGCCGCCGATCACATGCTTGTGAAACGCCACAACCTGTTCTTCCCGGCGGTAGGTCATGCCCACCAGGGTGCCATCCGCACGAACCATCCAGATCACACTGTCAGGCTCTTGCTGATAGGCGAACTGCGTGATGCCGCCGGCAGTGATATGCTCGGCCAGGATCGACATGTCTGGCGCTTGGTAGGCGTCCGCATTGATGTCGCCGACGTACTTAAACTCGCGGATCTTGCGCTTGCCGCGCTGCAGAAACAGCGTCACGTCCGCAACCTGCACAGGTTCGATCGTGGCCGTGCCATAGTTCGAATACTTGCGGATCAGCGTGGTGGTCGGTGTCAGCGGCCCGCCATTGGTGGCGGTCACGACGTATTCACCGCCCGAGGTGCCAAGCGTCAGCACACGCGTGGACGACAGATACCGGATGGCATTCACTTGGTTGGACGCGATCGTGTAGATCAGGGCGTCATTGTCAGCCGTGCCAACCGTGAAGTTCAGGTAGTCGCCGTTCTTGGAGAAGAACAGCGTCTGCGGATTGTTGTTGGTGTTCGCAAACACCAGGCGCTGTTCAAAGAACGTGACCACGCTGGGCCGGTTGTTTGCGCCGCTCAGGCCTGGGCTGGGAGATCCCGTGATCGTGGCCGTGCTGAGCGTCCAGGCCGCCGATCCAGTGCGCGTCAGCACGCGGATGTCGTAGCTGGGATGCACGATGTACATCGTGTCAGCCGACTGCGCATAGCGCAGGTTAAACAGATCAGCCTCGACATAAGGCGTGCTGATCTCATAGATCGTGTCAGCCGTGCCGCCCGAGGTGTAGGTCGTGAAGTTGGTGGTGTCGATGTCGGCGGCGAAAGCGTCTTTCAGCGTGAACGTGTTGGTGGTCGCGTTGGCAACAATGAAGTTGCGCCCGTTCAGCTGGGTCATGCCACCGACGCTGGTGATGTAGATCTCTTGCCCGTTACTGAAACCATGGGCCGCAGAAGTCACGACGCCAGGGTTGGCCTTCGTCACAGCAGTGATCGTCTTGGCGGAACCCGTCAGAACTTGCAGGCCGTTGCGGTACACCCGCATCGTCTCCTGCCCAAACTCCAGCATGTAAGTGTCAGAGGTTTTGAACTGGAACGGGATCAGCCTAGACTTCACAGCGCTGTTCTTCACCTCGCCCAGGAATTCAGTGCCAGGCCGGCGCTGCACACCGCCATGCGGCATGACCACCATGTTAGTGAGATCCGACAGACCTTGCCGGTATTTCTCAAGAGTGATCTGCCCCTCAAGGCGGGGAGAGATTTCACCGGCTGTGAAGGCGCTAAAGGCTGGTGCAGCTCTCGCCATCAGAACCTCGATTCGATGAAGTCGCTGGCTTCCAGCTTCTGAGGTGCGCCCTCGGTCGCATCAATGAACCGAGCCTCGCGGATCTTTTCGTCGTACATCGCGCTGACCAGCTGCACGACAGTGGTCGAGCCGGTGACCGCGTAGGCGATCTCCATGGCCAGACGCGCTGCGATCGTCTCAATCAGCGTTGCATCATATTCGTTGGGATCGGTCACGCGTGCGATATATTTGATCCGCACAGTGCCTTCGTCCGTAAGAAGCTTACGCCCCTCAATGACAAACACCGGGCCGCCTCTGTTCGAGAACATGTTGTCCTGCGGGTAGGACATCGACCCATTCGAAAACTCCAGCACGCGCAGGCAGTACGGCTCGGTCGGCAGCGGGTATTGGTAGGTATATCCAAAGGCCGGAGCTGTCGTCTCTTGCGCCAGCTCAGCACGGCGGATCAGGCAATTCCAGGGATGTGAGCGGAAGACAGCATCACGCGCATTCGAGTAGCGCTGGTTGACCAGGCGTCCAGCCTTGCTGTTCTCATCAAGGGCGGAGATATTAGATGCCCCGATCATGTTGAGCGCGTAGTTCGCAATATCAACTGTGCTGGTCATCGGAGCGCCCCTTGTGGTGGTAGGGGGCGGTTGTGCCGCCCCCTAAGTAGGATCAATCGACCGAGTACATGATCGTCACTTCGATCGTGCCGGTGCCAGCGGCACCGCCCATGGTCGCAGTCACGGTCATGCCGTTGGCGTTTGCGTCAACTTCCGAACCCGAACCCAGAGCCAGGGTTGCGAGGAT
>Ga0315904_10008085_pt1 | contig 13970 bp, 13 predicted proteins | sample LakEriMetagenome_6_FD_203529 | JGI IMG/M metagenome (GOLD analysis project Ga0315904, IMG submission 203529) | Freshwater fungal communities from buoy surface, Lake Erie, Ohio, United States - Buoy 12 MA120 | ecosystem: Environmental > Aquatic > Freshwater > Lake | place: USA: Lake Erie, Ohio... | reverse complement strand
AAGCAAAAGGTAACAAGCGTGCCCGGATTGCGGTTGCCCGCAAACTGGCCGTGCTGCTCCATTCGCTATGGCTGAACGAGACAGAGTTCCGCTGGGCATGACACCAGCGCTCTTCTTCCCGGTCAGCCATGCCAGGGTGATCTCGCCCGGATCGTAGAGGTCAAGCCTCGAGTTGGACACAGAGACACCCACCCTTTCCGCCCGGCCGCGATCATGAAGGCTCGGACATACAGCGACCACTCGCCGTCCGATGACCTCGAAGACAACCATTGGCACCGGGAGAAGGAACGCCCATGAGAAAATCAATTAGACAACGATCCGGATCAGGTTGGTCGAATCCGTCATGTCGCCGTAATGCAGCGTCAGCTTGGGGTCGGGTTCGTGCGGGTCTTCATAGATCTCGTCGATCCGCGACGTGTTGAAGGACGAGGCCCGGCGCTTGATCCCGTGCACGCGGTAGCCCTTTTCCAGGAGCAGCCGGGCCAGATAGGCCCCGTCCTGGCCGGTCACCCCGGTAATCAGCGCTGTCTTCATATCTATTTGCCTTCCCTAGCGGAATAGAGGCCAGCGATCCGCCCCATTGCTGTTCTTACCGGTCGGTGCTCGCCGTCAAGCGTCTTGCCCAGCCGCACGATCGTCAATTTCCTGTCCGGCACCACCAGCACGAATTGCCCCAGGTGCCCGTTCATCGAAAAGGCGCTGCGCGGGGCGCCGGGAAAGGGGCGTTCGTCCTCGCCCGGCTGGGCGCGGTTGAGCCAAGTCTGCGCGCCATAGCCCGGATTGCGCGGGTTGGCCGTGGTCATGAACTCGATCCAGGCAGACGGCACCAGTTGCGCGCCATTGACCGCGCCCTTGTTGCGCAGGAATTCGCCGAACCGCGCCCAGTCGCGCGCGGTCGCGTGCATCAGGCTGCCGCCGATCAGGGTGCCGGCGGCATCATACTCGGGGACGATGCTGGTCATCCCCAGCGGTTCGAACAGGCGGCTGCGCAGGTAATCGCCCACCACGCGGCGGCGTTCGGCCGGATCGGTGCTGGCGGTCAGCGCGCGCGCCGCCAGATCGGCCAGGATCACGGTCGTATTGCTGGAATACTCCCAGTGCCGGCCCGGTTCGGCTTCCAGCGGCTGGGCTTCGGCATGGGCGGCCATGGCATCGCGCCCGTCAAGGAACAGCATCCGCACTTCGTCAGATTCATAGACCGGATCCCCGGCCTCGGTATGGCGCAGGCCCGATCGCATCTGCAGCAGGTGGCGCAGCGTGATTTCGCCGCGCGGATCGCCCGGGCGCTGCCAGGCTGGTACTGGTACACCTTCGTCAAGGCGCAGACGCCCATCGGCCACCAGTAGTCCGATCAGCACCCCGGTGACCGTCTTGGCCATCGACCAACTGACGAAACGGGTTTGCGGACCATAGCCGGACCCATAGCGTTCGGCCACGATCCGGCCCTGGTAAAGTACCAGAACTGCACGGGTTTCGGCGGTTTCGGGGGCGCTGAACAAGCCGTCCACCGCCCGCGCCAGCTTGGCGCGCGGAACGCCCGGATCCTTGGCCACGGCGGCGCTCGCCGCCTCGGTCAGTGGCGGTAGCGGCGGTTCGGCAGCCGGTTGCCCGCTGCATGCGATCAGGCTTGGCAGGGCCAGCACGGGCAGGATAAGGGAAAGGCGGCGCGTCGGCATGGCGCGTGCATCCCTTGCGCAAAGGCTGGCCGATGGCAACCGCAAACCCTGCCGCTTCACCGCGCGCCCGCCGACGCTGGCCGTGGCTTGTGCTCGCCCTGCTGGCTGCGCTGCTCGGCTGGTTCTGGCAGCCGCTCAACAGTTTCGCCGTAGCCGGTGCGTCCTATGGCGCCCGGGTGGCCTGTTCGTGCCGCCACCTGGGCGGGCGCAGCCTGGATGATTGCCGCAAGGATTTCGAACCGGGCATGGAGCTGGTCATGCTGAGCGAGGATGCAGAGGCGCGGAGCGTCACTGCCACCTTCCCGCTGCTGGCCAGCCAGACCGCCACCTTCACCGAGGGCGAGGGTTGCCGGCTCGAACCGTGGGAGCACTAGCGCATGATGATCATGCAATTGACTTCATTCGATTACTTCGGCAGGGGCGCCGCCTCGTTTCGGCAGTCAGACTGAACCATGCAGCCATCCATCACCCCGGTCATCCTGTGCGGCGGCAGCGGCACCCGCCTGTGGCCGCGCAGCCGGGCGACCAAGCCCAAACCGTTCCTGCCGCTGCTGGGCAGCGCCACCCTGTTCGAGGCGACGATCGCCCGCGCCGCGCAGGAGCATGGCTTTGCCGCACCGATCGTGGTGACCGGCGCGGCTCATGTCGATCATGTCGAAGCGCAGCTCGTCGCCATGGCGGGCGCCTCGATCATCGTTGAGCCTGCCGCGCGCAACACGGCGGCGGCGATTGCCCTGGCGGCCTTCCGGCTGCCGGACGATGCGGTCATGCTGGTCTGCCCCAGCGATCACCACATTGCCGATCCGGCGGCCTTCCGCGCGGCTGCCAGCCGTGCCGCGGCGCTGGCGGCAGAGGGCTTTCTGGTATCCTTCGGGATCGAGGCGAAGACCCCGGAAACCGGATTCGGCTATCTCGAGCGCGGCGAACCGATCGCGCATGACGGCTTCCGGGTGGCCAGGTTTGTCGAAAAGCCTGATCGCGCCCGGGCCGAGGCCTTTGTCGCCGGGGGGCGCCACGCCTGGAACGGCGGGATCTTCGCCTTCCGCGTCGGCTCGTTCCTGGCCGAGCTGGCGGCGCACCGGCCGGCGATCCATGCCGCCGTGCGCGCCGCAGTCGCCGCAGGGCGGGCCGATGGCCGCCGGTTCCACCCCGGCGCGGCCGAGTTCGACGGGTTCAAGCCCGAATCGGTCGACTATGCGGTGATGGAGAATACCAGCCAGGCGGCGATGGTGCCGGTCGACATGGGCTGGTCGGATATCGGCAGCTGGGATGCGCTTCATGCCGCCCTGCCGCATGATGCGGCGGGGAACAGCGTGCAGGGCGAGGCCGAACTGGTCGATTGCCACAATGTCCTGGTCAGCAGCGACGGGCCGCGCGTCTCGGTGATCGGGCTGCAGGACGTGATCGTGGTGGTCGATGGCAACGAGGTGCTGGTCACCAGCCACGCCGGAACCCAGCTGGTCGGCAAGCTCAAGGGCGCCAGCCAGCAATGAGCGCGCGCCTGGCCACGCGCCTGGTCGCCAAGCCGTGGGGCCGGGCCGACCTGCCGCCGCCGTTCACCGGCCTTTCGCCGGACCGGATCGGCGAGGTCTGGTTCGAGCCGCCGCCCGCGCTCGACCAGTTGCTGGTCAAGTACATCTTCACCTCCGAACCGCTCTCGGTCCAGGTTCACCCCGCCGATGACCAGACGCTGGCCGCCGGGCTGGGGCGGCAGGGCAAGGAGGAATGCTGGCTGGTGATCGACGCCGAACCGGGCGCGCGGCTGGGGATCGGCCTGCGCGAACCGGCCAGCCCCGCACAGCTGCGTGCTGCCGCGCTTGACGGGTCGATCGAGGACCTGCTGGAATGGCACCCCGTCGCTGCGGGAGACTTCTTCTATATTCCCGCCAACACGGTCCACGCGATCGGGGGCGGGATCAGCCTGGTCGAGGTTCAGCAGAACAGCGACATTACCTATCGGCTCTATGATTACGGCCGCCCGCGCGAACTGCACCTGGATGCTGGCCTGGCCGTGGCGCAGGGCGTCCCCCATCCGGCCAGCTGCCGTCGGCAAGTGCCGGGTGAGGGCTCGGCGCAGCTTGTCGATGGCCCGTTGTTCCGCCTGGACCGGCTGGCCGGGCAGCCCGCCGCCGAGGTGCTGGCCCGCTATGGCGAGGCCCCGGTGCTGGCCATTCCCTTGCGCGGGACGGCGACGATCGGTGATGAAGCGATCGCGGCGGGGGAGTGCGGGGTGGCCGGGTCTTTGGCCGACCTGGCCGTTCCCGGCGATGCGCTGGTGCTGATTGCCCAGCCGATCGGCTGACCTCGCGGCTCAGCGTTCGGTCGCGTCGATCCAGCCGCCGCCGACCACCCGGTCTCCGGCATAGAACACTGCAGCCTGGCCCGGGGCAACGCCGTATTCGGGCTGGGCGAAGCGGATCGTGCAGCCCGTACCGTCACCAAGGGGGCCCTCAAGTGTCACTGCAACGGGCTTTGCCAGTGACCGAACCTTGGCCATGAGCGGTTCAGCAGGCACCGGGCCGATCCGGTTGGTTTCGATCAGCCGCGCGCTGCTGACCGCCAGCAGTCGGCGCGGGCCGACCAGCACGGTCGCGGTCGCGGCATCGATCCCGATGACATAGAGCGGCTCGGGCTGACCCCCGATCTCCAACCCCCGGCGCTGGCCGACGGTGAAATGGATCACCCCCTGGTGCTGGCCCAGTTCGACGCCGGTTTCGGCATGGACGATCGCCCCGGGGCGCACGCCTTCGGGACGGACGGCCTTGACGATCCGGGCATAGTCGCCATCGGGGACAAAGCAGATGTCCTGGCTGTCCGGCTTGGCCGCCGTGCGCAGTCCGGCCGCCTCGGCCAGGGCGCGGACCTGCGGCTTGGGCAGGCCGCCCAGCGGAAAGCGCAGGTAATCGAGCTGGGCTTCGGTGGTGGCGTAGAGGAAATAGGACTGGTCGCGGGCCGGATCGAGTGCGCGGTGCAATTCCGGACCGGCCGGACCGATCACCCGCCGCACGTAATGGCCCGTGGCGAGGCAATCGGCCCCGAATTCGCGGGCCATGGCGAACAGGTCGGTGAACTTGGGCCCCATGTTGCAGCGGATGCAGGGGATTGGTGTGCGCCCTGCCAGGTATCCGTCGGCAAACCGTTCCACCACTTCCTCACGGAAGGCGGATTCGTGATCGATCACGTAATGGGCGATCCCCAGCCGGTCGGCTACGGCGCGGGCATCGCGGATGTCGTCGCCAGCGCAGCAGGCGCCTTTGCGGGCCGCGGCCGCGCCGGTATCGTAAAGCTGCAGGGTCACGCCGATCACTTCGGCCCCGCTCTGCGCTGCCAGCGCGGCGACCACCGAGCTATCCACCCCGCCCGACATGGCCACGACGATCCGCTTGCCCCGCGCCGGGCCATCGAGCTGGAACAGCGCAGCGGGGTCTTCGGCAAGGATGCCGGACAGGGCAGCAGTGGCGGGCGTGGCGGAGGACATGGCCGCGCGCCTTACACGCTCCGACGGGCCGCGCAAAGCTTGGCCGCAGGGCTCGGGAACCGGTCTGGGTCCGTGAACGGCGGGTAAACCCGGCCTTTACCCGATGTTGACCTTGTCAGCGTAGAAGGCAGGCATGGAATTCGCCAGGAACCTCTTTGTCGCCCACGGCACACGGCTTGATCCGGACTTCGCTCCGGGCCTCGCCCCGCAGTGCGACTGGCATTCGCTCAGCGCGCGGCTGCAGGTTGCTCACGCCGCCCGCCAGGCGCTCCAGCAAGTCGAGGTCGATTCGCTGCGCCGGCTGGGTGGTTCGTTCGGGTCGGGAACTACCACGCTGGTAGGTCTAGTGAGCCATGGCTCACGGCCTGTTAACCCAACTGATTTAGCAGATGGCAAAGCCCCCAGTGGCAAAGCCGATGCCGCCGCCGCGCACTCTGCGCACGACGGTCGAGGATGAATATGATCGAGAACCAGAAAATTCGACCCGCGATGGTGATTGGCCCGCTTGGCGAGCCGTTGACGCTCGAGTCGCTGCCGGCGCCCGACACGACCCGCTGGGTGGTCCGCCGCAAGGCCGAGGTTGTCGCCGCGGTCAATGGCGGTCTGCTGACCATCGACGAGGTCTGCGAACGCTACAGCCTGACGCTCGAGGAATTCGCTTCCTGGCAGCGCGCCGTCGATCGTTCCGGGATGCAGGGCCTGCGCGTAACGCGGATCCAGCATTACCGCGACCTTTACGAGCGGCAGCTCAAGTACTGATCCAATCCGAAAACATCCGCCGCGACAGATGTTTGCGGCTGGTGTAGACTGCAAACCCGGGCAGGCCTCCGTCTGCCCGGGTTTGTCGTCGTTTGCGGCATTCCGCCAGGCGTGTCGCGCGATAGCCATGCGCAAGAAGGAGCGGGCCATGGGTGGATGGATTGTTGCCCTGATCGTGGGTGGTGTGGCTGGCTGGATCGCCAGCCGGGTCATGAACCGGGACGCCGCAATGGGGGTGTTCTGGAACGTGGTCGTCGGTTGTGTCGGCTCGGTCGTTGGCAACATGGTTGCCGGCCCGCTGCTGGGGGTCGGCGGCTCGGTGAAGCAGTTCTCGCTGACCGGGCTGGTGATTGCCGTGCTGGGCGCGGTTATCCTGCTTGGCGTGGTCAATCTGGTCCAGCGCGGCAAGGTCCGTTAACCGCTCGCGCCATTCGCCGACCCCGGTCGGCGGTTGGCCGAGCGCCCGATTGCGCCACCGGCGAGCCCGGCCTATGGGCCGGGACGATAGATTGCGTCGGCTTGCCGATAGTGATTTAGTATAGTAATACAGTCTGCGTCAGCAGCCCGGTTCTGTTCCGGGTTCGTCACATGACGCCAACCGATACGGGGCAAGCCGGCCATGAACTACGATTCGCGAATCGCCGCGGAAGACCAGGCGGAGATCGATTCCGCCACCACGCTGCTGGGCGATGTCGAGGAAGAGCGCCGCTCGCGCCGCAAGCTGTGGCTGATCGGCCTGGTTGTCGCCGCGCTGGTCGTGGCAATCTGGTTCTGGCTCAACCGCGGCAAGGCTGCCGATGATGGCGCCAAGGCGAACCAGGCACCGGTGGTTTCGGTGGTCGTACCGGGCAAGGTCACGGTCGATGGCACGATCAATGCCAACGGCACCCTGGCCGCGCGCCGCGAAATGCCGGTCGGCGTGCCGGGCGAAGGCGGCCAGATCGTCTCCGTGCTGGTCGAGCCGGGCCAGTGGGTCGGCGCCGGCCAGGTGCTGGCCGTGATCGACCGTTCGGTCCAGGCCCAGCAGCAGGCCAGCCAGGCCGCCCAGGTCGAAGTGGCCCGCGCCAATGCCAATCTGGCCCAGGCCAATCTCGACCGCGCGAAGCGACTGGTCGAACGCGGCTTCGTGTCCCAGGCCGATATCGACCGGCTGACCGCCCAGCGCGATGCCGCCGTGGCCCAGGTGCGCGTGGCTGGCGCCCAGCTGGGCGTGCTCAATGCCCAGGTCCGCCGTCTCAACGTGGTGGCCCCGGCTGCCGGCCTTGTGCTGGAACGCCGGGTCGAGCCGGGCCAGGTGGTCAGCGGTGGTTCGGGCGTGTTATTCCGCCTCGCCAAGGGCGGCGAGATGGAACTGCGCACCCTGCTGGGTGAAACCGACCTGGCCGCGATCTCGACCGGCATCACCGCCAACGTGACCCCGGTTGGCAGCGAGCGGTCGTTCTCCGGTCAGGTCTGGCAGATTGCCCCGGTGATCGATCCGCAGAGCCGCCAGGGCATTGCCCGGGTCGCGCTGGCCTATGCGCCCGAATTGCGGCCGGGCGGCTTTGCCACGGTTACGATCAAGGCCGGCACAATGGTTGCCCCGGTCCTGCCGGAATCGGCGATCCTGTCGGATACCAAGGGCAGCTTCGTCTACGTGGTCGGCAAGGACAAGAAGGCCGAGCGCCGCGACGTGAAGACCGGGCCGATCGTGCCCGCCGGCGTCGTGGTGACCGAAGGCCTGAGCGGGGCCGAACAGGTTGTCCTGCGGGCCGGGGGCTTCCTGCAGCCCGGTGAAACGATCAAGCCGGTGGCGGCGAAGTAGGCTTCGGTGCCTCGGGAGAGCGCGATATGAGTTTCCGCAACATCTCGGCCTGGTGCATCCGCAACCCGGTCGTGCCGATCATCCTGTTCATCGGGCTGGTCCTGGCCGGCATGGTCACCTTCTCGCGGATGAAGGTGCAGAACGATCCCGACATTGAGTTCCCGATCGTTGTCGTCGCGATCAGCCAGCCGGGTGCCGCGCCGACCGAGATCGAAAACCAGATCACCCAGAAGATCGAAGCCGCGCTGCAATCGATCCAGGGCGTCAACAACATCAGCTCGACCGCCCGCGAGGGCAGCAGCGAAACCTCGCTCGAGTTCGAGATCGGCGTCGACGTGATCGAGGCGCTGAACGACGTCAAGAACGCGGTCGACCAGGTGCGCGGCAGCCTGCCCGACGGGATTCTCGAACCACAGGTCTTCAAGGTCGAGGTATCGAACGATTCGATCGGCTTCTTCTCGGTCATGGCCGATGACATGACGATTGAGCAGCTCTCGTGGTTCGTCGACGATACGGTCACCAAGAACCTGCTCAGCGTGCCCGGCATGGCCGAAGTCAGCCGCGGCGGCGGGGTCAGCCGGGAAATCAGGGTGATTCTCGATCCGGCCAAGATGCAGTCGAACGGCGTCTCGGCCGGCCAGATCAACCAGGTGCTGCGCCAGCTGAACCTCAACGCGGCCGGTGGCCGGGCGGAAATCGGCGGCTCGCGCCAGTCGGTCCGCGTCCTGGGCAATGCCGAAACCGCCTATGCCCTGTCGCAGACCGACATCCCGCTGGGCGGTGGCCGGGTGATCAAGCTGGCCGATATCGCCAAGGTTACCGACAGCTACGGCGAGATCACCTCGATCGGCAAGACCAATGGCAAGTCGGTCGTTACCTTCAGCATTTCCCGCGCCCGCGGCGAATCTGACGTGGCGGTCTATGATGCCGCAGTCGCCCGGCTCGAGAAGATCGAGGCGGATAACCCGGGGATCAAGTTCACCAGGCTGTTCACCACGGTTCCCTATACCAAGGACCAGTACAACAGCTCGATCGCGGCCATGGTCGAGGGCGCGATCCTCGCGGTCATCGTCGTGTTCTTCTTCCTGCGTGACTGGCGCGCGACGGTGATCTCGGCGATTGCCATTCCGCTGTCGGCGATCCCTTCGTTCTGGTTCCTCGACATGCTGGGGATCACGCTCAACCAGATGTCGCTGCTGGCGCTGGGTCTGGTCGCCGGCGTGCTGGTGGACGATGCCATCGTCGAGGTGGAAAACATCGTCCGGCACATGCGGATGGGCAAATCGGCCTATCAGGCCTCGATCGACGCGGCGGACGAAATCGGGCTGGCGGTGGTGGCCACCACATTCTCGATTGTCGCGGTGTTCCTGCCGGTGGGCCTGATGCCGGGGATTCCCGGCCAGTTCTTCTACAACTTCGGCTGGACCGTGGTGGTCTCGGTGCTGATCAGCCTTGCGGTTGCCCGCATGATCACGCCGATGGTTGCCGCCTATTTCCTGAAGGCCGCCGGGCCGGCCGAACATGGCACGGGCCCCTGGATGGACCGCTATGACCGCCTGCTGCATTTCAGCCTCGACAACCGCCGGGCCAAGGAAATGCGCAGCCAGATCGCCCGCGTGGCCAGCGCCCCGGTCTATCACCTGATCCCGGCGGCGGTGGCGCTGTTTGTCGCCCTGTCGCCGTTCCTGCTGCAATCCGCCCCCGAAGTGGGCAAGGTCGATAGCGGGCCTGGCCTCGGCCTGGTCCTCGCGGCCATGCTCCTGGGCGCGCCGATTGCCTATGGCCTCTCGTTCCTGCTTATGTCGCTGATCGGCGCCCTGATCAACCGGTTCGTGACTCGCCAGGAACAGGGCTTCTTTGCCTGGTGCATGTTCTGGACCCGCCGCCTCAATGCGCGCTTGCGCGATCACCGGGTGTGGATGCTGGGCGTTGCCGTGGCGGCGCTGGTCATGTCGGGCGTGATGTTCGCGATCCTGCCGCAGCAGCTGTTCCCCGACCAGAACAGCAATTTCAGCCGCGTGACGATCGAGATGGTGCCGGGCACCACCCTGAAGCAGACCGAGCAGGTTTCCGACCAGGTCGCCGCCCTGCTGCGCGACCGGCCCGAAGTGGAGCGCGTGCAGCAGCGGATCGGCGAAGGCAACGGCTCGATCTTCATCACGCTGAAGGAAGACCGCGGCGGCAAGACCAGCCAGGATTTCGAGCGCGAGATGACCCCGCTGTTGCAGCAGGTGCCCGATGCGCGCGTGAACTTCCAGGCGGTGTTCCAGGCCGGTCCTCCGGGACTGGGGCGGCCGATCTCGGTAATGCTGACAGGCGCGGATTCGGTTGCGCTCGAACAGGCGGCAACCAGCCTGGTGGAGCAGATGAAGACCGTGCCCGGTATCGTCGCGCCGCGCATTGCCGCCGATACCCGTCGCCCGGAACTGATCATCACGCCGCGTCAGGACCTGGCCGCCAGCCTTGGGGTGACCACCGCCGCGCTCAGCCAGACAATCCGTATCGCCACGATCGGGGACATCGACCAGAACGCGGCCAAGTTCTCGCTGTCCGACCGGCAAATCCCGATCCGGGTGCGCCTGTCGGAAGACGACCGCCGCGATATCTCGGTAATCGCCAACCTGCCGGTGGCGACCACCACCGGGCCGCCGGTGCCGCTCAGCCGGGTGGCGGACATCAGCTTCGGTTCGGGCCCGGTCTCGATCCGCCGCTATAACCAGGAACGTCGCGTCTTCGTCGGCGCGGACCTGGCGCCGGGTGCGCTCAAGGGGCCGGTGATGGAGCGGGTAGAAAAGCTGCCGATCATGCAGAACCTGCCGCTGGGCGTGAACAAGAAGCCGTTCGGCGAGGACGAGATCTTCGAGGAGCTGATCACCAGCTTCCAGATCGCGCTGGTTTCGGCGGTGCTGCTGGTCTTCGCGGTCCTGGTGCTGCTGTACCACCGCTTCGTCTCGCCGCTGGTCAACATGGGCTCGCTGTTCCTCGCGCCGCTGGGCGGGCTGCTCTTGCTGGCGGTGGTTGGCCAGCCGGTGACCATGCCGGTGTTCATCGGCATCCTGATGCTGTTCGGGATCGTCGCCAAGAACTCGATCCTGCTGATCGACTTCGCGATCGAGGAAATGGCCCAGGGCGTGCCGAAATACGAGGCGATCGTCGATGCCGGGCACAAGCGCGCCCAGCCGATCGTGATGACCACCGTGGCGATGACTGCGGGCATGATCCCCACGGCGCTCTCGCTGGGCGGCGATTCGGCCTGGCGCCAGCCGATGGGCACGGTGGTGATCGGTGGCCTGATCCTGTCGACCCTGCTGACCCTGCTGATCGTGCCGGCCGGCTTCAGCCTGGCCGACGGGTTCGAACGCCGCGCGGGGCCATGGCTGCGCAAGCGCCTGCTCAGCTATGATCCCAAGGACAGTCTGCCTGATCGGCAGGCCCAGGCCCGGCTTGAGGGCGGGGCCCTGCCGGCGGAGTGAGCGGACCCTCTGCCCCGGTGAACGCGCGCGACGGCCTAACGGTCGATCGCGCGCGCACCATGCGCCGCACGGCCACCGGCCTGCTGGTGCTGATGGCGGCGGTGTTCCTGGTGGCGCGCCAGTACCAGGGACTGCATCCGGCGGTGGGCTATGTCCTCGCCTTTGCCGAGGCGGCGATGGTCGGCGGCCTGGCCGACTGGTTTGCCGTGACCGCGCTGTTCCGCCGCCCGCTCGGCCTGCCGATCCCGCACACCGCGATCGTGCCGGAAAACAAGGACCGGATCGCCGATACGATGGCGACCTTCCTGCGGACCAATTTCCTCACCCCCCAGGTCGTCGCGCGGCGGCTGCGCGGCACCAATATCGCCGCGGCCGTGGGTGGCTGGCTGGCCGATCCGCAAAGCGGCGGGGGCGGGCGGGTCCGCGCCGGGGCGGCCGAACTTCTGGCCCAGGTGCTCGAATCGCTCGATCCCGACCGGCTCGGCAACCAGGTCCGCGGCGGGCTGTTCCGCCAGCTTGACCGGCTGGAGGTTTCGCCGCTGCTGGGCCAGATGCTGGGCGCCGCGATCGCCGACAAGCGGCACATGCCGGTGATTGAATCGCTGGTCCGCTGGGCCGGCCTCACGCTGGAAGATAACGAGGCACTGGTGCGCGACCTGATCCACACTCGCGCCAACGCCATCCTGCGCTGGACCGGGCTGGATGAACGGGTGGCCAATTCGGTGCTCGACGGGCTCTACAAGCTGCTGGCCGAAGTGATCGTCGATCCCGATCATCCGCTCCGCGCCAAGATCGAGGAAGGGCTGGCCCAGCTCGCCAGCGATCTGCAGTCCAACCCCGAAATGCGTGAACGGGTCGAGCGGCTGAAGGGCGAGCTGATCGCCAATCCCGCCGTCTCGGTCTGGTGGCAGGGGGTGTGGGAACGCCTGCGCACCGGCATGCTGGAACGGCTGCGCCGGCCCGAGGGTGAGATCGGCGGCCAGATGGCCGAGGCGCTGGCCGAAATGGGTCGCCACCTGCGCGATGATCCCGCGCTCCAGGCCCAGATCAACCGCTTTGCCCGCCGCGCGCTGGTCGGTGCGGCCAGCCGCTATGGCGACCAGATCGTTCGGCTCGTCTCCGAAACGGTCAAGCGCTGGGATGCCAGCACGGTGACTGACCGGATCGAAAGCGCCGTCGGCCGCGACCTCCAGTTCATCCGCATCAACGGCACCATGGTTGGCGGGCTGGTGGGGGTGACGATCCACGCACTGGACCAGCTGTTGTGACGGTCACACCAGCTCCTGCGCCGCTCCTCACCACCGCGCGCTACGAGTTGTGGCAGCCGCGGGCCGATGACCTGGCCGACCTGTTCGACCTGACCCGTGACGAGGAAACCCGCCGGTTCCTGGGCGGCTTCGTGCCGAGCGAGGCGGACAGTTTCGCCCGCCTGCTGCGCAATGCCGGGTCCTGGGCGCTGTGGGGCTATGGCACCTTTATGGTCCGCCGCCGGGGCGAGGCGCGGATCGTGGCCAATTGCGGCGTGTTCCGCAGCCATCGCGGCTTCGGAGCGGAGCAGGGCCTCGATAATGTCCCCGAAGCCGGCTGGATCGTCCACCGCGACGCCTGGGGCCAGGGCCTCGCCAGCGAAGTCATGCCCGCCGCGCTTGCCTGGTTCGATGCAACGCACGGTCGCCAGCGGACCGCCTGCATGATCGAGGAAGGCCACGGCGCGAGCGAGGCGATTGCCGCTAAGTTGGGCTTCGTGCGCTACGGCACGCAGCAACCAGACAGCGGCGCAGCGCTTGGCCTGTGGGAGCGAATCTAGGCCAACAAAAAAGGCCCCGCTTGCGCAGGGCCTTTTCCGTGTTTCGCGCTATCGCCCGGTTCAGAGCTTCCCGGTCAGTTCCGGGACGGCGTTGAACAGGTCGGCGACGAGGCCGATGTCCGATACCTGGAAGATCGGGGCGTCCTCGTCCTTGTTGATGGCGATGATGGTCTTGGAGTCCTTCATGCCGGCGAGGTGCTGGATCGCGCCCGAGATGCCGACGGCGACATAGACTTCGGGGGCGACGATCTTGCCGGTCTGGCCGACCTGGTAGTCGTTGGGGACATAGCCCGCGTCGACCGCCGCGCGGCTCGCGCCGACGCCCGCGCCCAGCTTGTCGGCCAGCGGGAAGATCGTGGCCTGGAAGGTCTCCGCATCCTTGAGGGCGCGGCCGCCCGAGACGATGATCTTGGCCGAGGTAAGCTCCGGACGCTCGCTCTTGGCCACTTCCGAGCCGACGAAGCTGCTGGTGCCGGCGGCGCCAGGGCCAGAGACGGCTTCGACCGCAGCCGAACCGCCGGTCGCGGCAGCCTTGGCAAAGGCCGTGCCGCGCACGGTGATCACCAGCTTGGCATCGCTCGATTCCACCGTGGCAATCGCGTTGCCGGCATAGATCGGACGGGTGAAGGTCTTGGGGCCTTCGACCGAGAGGATGTCCGACACCTGCATCACATCCAGCAGCGCGGCGACGCGCGGCGCCACGTTCTTGCCGGTGGTGGTCGCCGGCGCCAGGAAGGCGTCGTGACCCGCCATCAGGCTGGCGATCAGCGGGGCGACGTTTTCGGCCAGCGCGTTGGCATAGGCGGCATCGTCGGCCACATGGACCTTGGCCACGCCGGCGATCTGCGCGGCGGCGGCACCGGCGGCGGCGCAATTGTGACCGGCGACCAGCAGGTGAACTTCACCCAGCTGCGCGGCGGCGGTGACGACGGCCAGGGTAGCATCCTTGACCGAGGCGTTGTCGTGTTCGACC
>Ga0315904_10008083_pt1 | contig 13973 bp, 15 predicted proteins | sample LakEriMetagenome_6_FD_203529 | JGI IMG/M metagenome (GOLD analysis project Ga0315904, IMG submission 203529) | Freshwater fungal communities from buoy surface, Lake Erie, Ohio, United States - Buoy 12 MA120 | ecosystem: Environmental > Aquatic > Freshwater > Lake | place: USA: Lake Erie, Ohio... | reverse complement strand
CACGGCCAGTCCCAGTCAGTCGTTCCGTGAATGAAGTTGGATCACCTAAATCAGATGCTAGAACGATGTTCTTTGATGCAACCCAAAGTCGATTTCCGCTAAATGCCATCCAATATCCAATTGGAATTGAAGTTGTTTGGATTCCTGTTGTATTCGATCCATCCCAATAGGCAGGAGCAGAGATGCCATCTTGGATTACAACGATACGATGCGATGGGGTTACTGTGACATCACCACCAGTTGAAACTTGTGCGGTTTGCGTTGCTAGAGTGAAAACGAACTGGTCAACGCTTGGGTCTAGCTTGATATTTTTGAGTCGATAATCCTCCCAGTTTTTCGGCTGAGTCAAGGGGAATGGCGAGTAGTAAACATTTCCGTTAACTGCGAACACTACAAACGGCAATTCATCAGCAACAGATGTTGTGCCATCTGGATTGTAGATTTGCGCTGGAATTGTTTTCGCAACTCCATTTTGAACGATTGTGTCTGATGCGCTTGCTTGCTTATTTGACGAGAAAAAGATTCCTCCTTGGAAATTGCCTTGAGGAAGCGAGAGACGCATTGAGTATCCCGGCCTAGTCTGGACAACTCCACCACGAACAGAACAATTTACTGCCCATTTAATCTGGTTATCTGGCAATGCCCATGGATTCCTTACTGAGTTGACACCAAGAATCCAACCAGAAGAAACTTTTACTTCTCTTCCTGAAGTTATCTGTGCGCTTTTCATTAGAACATTACTGGGTCAGTCGTATCACCATATGTGATCGCATTTATTTGCGGGACTGACATTGCATGACCATCAATGCTCTCTTGCTGATTCTTGAGATATGAAAAAGCAATCTGCCAGTATCGAGCTGATTGATCAGCGAAATCTTTATCTTCCAAATCGCAAGCGTGAACAGCAGTGATGATTGCTCGCTCTTGCTCTAGCGGGATGAAGTCGTAGATGCTAGTGATGCTTGGAGTCTGGATGCGATAAGAAATCCTAGCCCATGCACAAGGCTTGCCAATGCGAATCCTGCGGTATTGAGGATTGACTTCAGATGGATGATATTGACCGATTAAAGTCATGTCATTACTGCGGCCATAATCGTAAGCGTAAAGCGACACATATCCTTCAGTAATTGGCTTATCGACTTGCGATACAGACTTCACAAATGTTGGCAATGTTACTGAATCAATAAAGAATGTTGATTCTACAGTCTCGCCAGTTGTCGTGTATGTCCTGCGTCCAGTAGTTGACGATGTGTTTTTGGCGTGTGCAAGCGTGTCGTAAAGCTCAAATGAATTGTTATCTAGCCTGCGAGCGTAGTATGTCGTTCCAGAAGTCAATCCAGTTGGCAATACATCGCCCTCTTTGGCGCGAGGAACAACGGCATCACCAGTATTGAAGTGGGCTTGGTCGGCATCAATACTTGTAGATGGAGAGACATTGAATGTGCGAATAATATCTAGGCTCAACTGACCAGTCCCCGGAGTGGTTAAAACTTGCAATGTTGATCCAAGATAAACCTTGAACGATTTGCCTTCTAACTTGATTGTATAGTCGGTAGAGGCAAGAAGCGGAGAAGGAAGCGTATTTGTTGTAGAGAATCGCACGATCTCGTCTTCGTTAAGATACTCAATCTCGCTTGGGATAATCAAATTGTTGAATGGCAAAGAACGGAATGATTTCCTCAATGCGTAGTAAGACTGACCAGAGCCGAATGAAGTAATCGTAATAAGACCAGTTAATCCACCAGCATTTGCATTAACCAAGCTATCGTAAATCTTGCCAGTAGTATTATTAATCCTATTTAGATAAAATGGGGTTACTCCATTATCAATAGATGGGTTTGTATTAGGAAGCAGATAATCAGTTCCAAAATACAATTCTTGTCCAGTAACGAGATTTGTAAAGTCACCTTCCCAATTGTTGTTGAATGTCACGCTAAATGCACGAGACAATGATACATACAATGTTCCAGTTCCAGAAGATGTGATATTTACATCACCGAAGTCAGCACCCTTTACTGTGAAGTTTCCAGTAGAAGTATTAAGCGGTGCTTCAGCACGATACGCCGTTCCAGAAACCAATGGTGCTGGCAATGTTCCAGTTGATGTAAATGAAACAAATACGCCAGTAGAAGGAGTGATTGTTACAGTTGGAGTTGAAGTATATCCAGTTCCACTAGTAATGATATTCAACTCTATTACTTCTCCAGAAGATACAGTAATTGTTCCAGTCGCGGGAGAAGCTGTTCCAGATGCGATTGCATATTGGAATGTAGTTCCAGTAGGATCGGGAACGCTTGATATAATTGTTCCAGTTGCAGGAGTGGTTAGCGTAGAGGCTACGCTATAAGTAAACTCGTTAGGGTTAGAGAAAACAGTAATAACAAAAGTTCCATTATATCCAGCAGGGCTTGCTCCGCTAACAGTCACAACATCTCCAGTGGAATAGTTGTGAGGGGTCGCTGTAGTCGCTGTAGCAACACTTCCAGAGCGAGTAATGCCAGTTACGCTGGTGGTAGTCAGGGGAACAGATGTAACAACTTTAGTTCCGTTGTATGCGTTTGGAGTAGCCCCAGTAATTGTTACTGACTGACCAACGCTATATCCATGTGGAGCAGATGTTGTAGCGGTAGCAACAGAACCAGCGGTGGTTAGGCTTGAAACGCTCAATACAGCATTGTTGATAGTTGCTGTAGCGGTTGCTCCAGTTCCTCCACCTCCAGAAATTCTTACTTGAGGAGGTTCAGCATAATTCAAGCCACCAGAGATTTTCTTGAAACTAGAAACAAACGATGTCTGAATCCTTGCTGTTGCCGCTGCCGCACCAGAGTCAAACGATACAGTTGGAGGATTAACATATCCAAGACCAGCACTTGTAATGACAACTTGGCTTACAGCCCCAGATACAAGAATAGCGTATCCAGTAGCAGTAGATGTAGCAATCGTGCTACCAGCAGGCTGAGTTGGAGGATCAGAAAATGTAACGGCTGGAGGAGATGAATATCCAGAGCCGCCAGCGGTAACAGCCACAGAAACCACAGAACCAACTACAACCGCTTGAAACTGCGCTCCAGAACCAGAAGGAGTTGGAATATTAAGCCCCGGCGCGGTAATCTGAGAAGATGTTCCAGTTGTAGAAGTAGCAGTAATTAGCTTGACGATAGAATTTGTTCCACTTCCAGAGTCTTTAAGGACAATAGGATTTACAAGGCTCGTTGGAGTAGATGCAAGAGCATCAGCTTGGTTTTCGTGAAGTGAAATAGTAAATGGATCAATAACATTTACAAAGTAGTTCTGATTCGCAATGAGTGGCTTTGGAAGATTTCCAGATGCTGTAAATGCTTGGACTTGATCTCCGTCATTGTAGTAATGACGAACAGAGAAAGTAAGTGTTGTCTGCGGATCAATCTTTTTACGAATATCAACATTCAGAGTCCCCGGAGCAGGAGGAACAGGGCCAGTTGTTCCAGTAGTATAAACTGGATTGATATTCTTTTTAGCATCATTCTCTGTCTCAAATACTGTCAAATGCGTGGAGTCCTCGGCATTCGCATAGTATGTCGTTTCAGACTTTAATGGAGCAGGTAGTGACTGACCAGTTGGGAAGGTAATCTGATTCGCAGTATCAAGCGTAAATTCTGGTGCTTGAGAAAGCTGTAGGGCAGTTACAACCTGTGATTCGCGGCTATCTTTGAATGTTAAATTACCAGCACCAACAATGCTCTGAAGATTGATTGGATAATCCAATGCTTGAGCATTTAGCGGATCATTGAAAAGCTGGACTGTGTATGCGTCAATTACGCCAATGTAGTATGTCTGCCCATTCTCCAACGCTACAGGAATCGTTCCAGCCGCTGTAACGCTCATTCCTTGACCAGAAGACAATCCATGAGCAGTTGTGCTTGTAAACAGATTGATTGGCGTAATAGCAACGCTACGGGTCTTTACAGTAGCATCATCTGGAGTAATCGTTCCATACGCAAAATCGCTTTGTGAGTGAATCGGAATAAGCAAACCATCGACACCAGTTCCATTCGCAAGTTGCGAACGAAGAGTGCGATTGTTTTGGTCAGTTCCAAGAACGCGAATAGTCTTGCCAACATCATTCTCCAATTCAGCAACAGCGACAAGCTGTGACGGCTGAATGATGTCCATGAGTGTCGCAACATATCCACGATCATCCCATGCCCACTCAACGGAATTAAACATTCCGCCTTTGTTTACATGGTATTGGAATAGACGATTGCGGAAGTAGGTCGGAGAGCCATCAATGTTGACTGCAAGAGGAACATCAATATTGCGAGGAAGCGTGATAGAACAACGATCCCAGCCCGTGCATACATCAACATCAGCGACAGAGTGAGTCCAGTGACCAGACTCCATCAATGTCGCTACTGCCTGCTGAATTTTACGAAATATCTTACTGTTGTCAGTAGTCCCTAAAATCCCAGCGCACTCATCGAAAATCTGCGATACAAACATGGCGCGACATTATCGCATCGAACCTTCTGCCGCAAGTGATTTAAGAAACTCTTCGTCTTCAGCGGTTGCAACAGCCTCTGGGGCCATTTCTTCGGCAACAGCAGCGGCTTCTCCACCCTTTTGAGCATCAACTTCAGCCTTGAGGGTTTCAAGACCAGATTGGAGTTGGCTAACGAGGGTATAAATAGAATCAAACGCATCAGATGGCATTTGAACCATAACCTTGCCGCCAGCGGGGGCAGCCATGTCAGGAGTTGGTGCGGCCATTTCCCCCGGCATCGCTTCTGGTGTTGGTGTTGGAGCCTCGGTTGGAGGCATGGTTTTGTCTTGTGCCATAAAATTAATCTTCGTATTCTTCTTCGGTTTCTTCCTCTTCGCCCTCGGCTTCTTTCAAGCCTTTTTCGATAGCGTCCTCATCGTCCTCTTCTTCCTCCATCATTGGCTCCATTTTGGATTTGCCATTGGATTTGATGCCGTGGATTTCAAGTTCTACGCAATAGCATTTCTTTTCTTCGCCATCGCGCATGATTGTTTCTTTCTTCTCCATGACCTTCTTGAAGTGAATGACAGCAGTTCCTTCTTTTGGAAAATCCATCAACTCTTTAGCATTGCTAAAATAGAGAGAAGGATAGTGAACGGAAGCAGGTTCGCGCTCAATTTCAATAGCCGTCATTGGCTTCATTTCTTCGCCAAGGTCAACAAAGCCCTCTGGCAAACTTACTTTTTTGGATGTGTATGGCATATTATTCAAGTGGTTCACACAACAACGGAAAGTTCGTGTCGCATGGTGGGCATGGTGTGCAGTAGCTCATATATTATGTTAATCTTCCAGTTTCATACCAATTATTTGAGCCAGAGTCTGTTTTTTTAAGAAACAATATATTTCCACTAACCATAGTAAAATTAACTCCACCTTGCAAAATAATATTGGCGTTATTTTGAATTGTTGTGTTGCCATTACTTGCTCTAATATCAAGTTCTTGGCATGGATAACCATCAGTAAAGTTAGTAATTGTTGTAGGATTTGTATTTTGAAGATTGCATAACCCTTCTTGCGCTCCGCTAACACTTGGAGTTGCACTATTATCTGTTAAAGTTTTTCTTTGCCATGCAAGTGCTTTATTTCCTTGAATTGAAATTTGCTGTCCTATATTTACAGGTGAACCAAGTAAGATTGGAACTCCAGCAATATCATCAAAATTATTATTTAATACATCAAAGTCAGATGGGGCTGATTGAATGAATATACCATATCCATAATGGACGAATGAATTATCTGTTATTCTTATTTTATTAAATGTAGTTGGTGAAATATTGTTTTGAACATATATACCATAATTTGTGTTTGGGTCTGGCAGGAAATTGTTTGATGTTATTTTACCTTGATAGCAATCTTCTATATATAGACTTGTTCGTGTGTTTCTTCTAAATATATTTGTTGCAATAATAAATTCATTGCATTCTTTTAAAGACAATCCAAAATCTTCAATTGGCAAAGCTAATGGGCTATCAAACGTGCATCCAATAACTGATAAAATTCTACTTTTTTGGATACTAATGTTTCCTCCATTAACGTCAGTTCCTCCACCCACACCATGATACAATTGCAAGTTTCTTAACATTACTGCATCCCATTGAATTATTTTTAGCCCCCATTCTTTTCCATTTAAATGAAGTGATTCAACATTTAAAACAGGATTTCTACCCGGTGGAACAGATGGTATAAGAGATGCAGATGAATCGCAAAGAATACATATTTCTTGTCCAACAATTTCTCCAGACTGCATTATCAACATTTCCATCCAGCCAGTTTGATGTATTCCATATTTGCCACCATTTATGAATATATGTTGCATTAAAACGCCATAAGCTGGGCCATTATTATAACAATCAAGTCTAATATGCGTTGTATCTAAGGAATCAACAAATTGAGAAGAAAAATTAGTAATTGATGTTTCAGCAGCACCCTTTAGTTTAAGGCAGTTTAAAAATCTGTTATTTGCTCCACTTCCATTAAAATATCCAAAGTCTAAATTTGCAATATGACAACAAGTGCTTGCTCCTAATCCAACAGGCCAAGTAGCGTTAATTGCTGTTCCGGCATTACCGGGATTACCAGTAACTTGAAATTGTAAATCTTTTACAATTAAAATTTTTAAAGTTGATGTTGTATAATTAAAAATATTTCCAGTTGGATCTGAAACAGTTTTAATTATTTTAGATACCCCCTTACCGAATCCAAGAATTGAAAGATTATTGTTTGAATAGTTTAATTGTTGATTAACTTTATATGTTCCCGGTGGAATTAAAAGAGTTCCACCATTGGGTTTTGTTTGTATAACATTTAAAGCATTTTGAAATGCTGTTGAAGAATCAACTGCTCCAGTAGGATCAGCACCAAAATCCAGCACATTAGCGACATCAGAAAACCTATTTTCCAATGTTCTTGCCGTAGTCGATCCAGTTGCCGTCACGCTGGAGCTATTTAGCCCTACAAAGCTGTTTGCCGTCACTACGCCAGCGTTGCTCACTGTCATCTGGTCAACGCCACCTACGCCGATGATTGCCTGTGTTCCGTCTACTGATGCTTTAATGTTTGCGCTCATACTTGTGGGTGATTTTCTGCTTTTTCTCTGCGAGCGTCAAATTCCAACGCCTGCTGCTCTTTAATTTGTTGGTTGATGTGTTGAATCAATGGTGCTGCCATACGATATGGCAATTCTACCAATGCTGCGCTCAATACCTGCAATTGTTGTTCGTTGAATTCAATTTTCATGTTATTTATAATGTTGATATAATAAATGTTAAAAGTTCAGCATATCTGATTCCGTAAATATTTCCAGCTTTATTTCCTTTAATTGAAATGCTTCCATCTGAATTGAACGAATCTTTAATTTCATTCCACTCATCGTAGCAAAACAATCCATAATTGTCTGGATTTAAATTTTGATCTTCAAATGCTGATTTAACTTCTTGTGCAATTACGCCAAAGTGAGTTCTTGCCTTGTCTCCCTTTTTTTCTACCGCATCATTAAATTTAAACTTTTTAATAATAGTTTTTAATTTTTGAGCAACAAGTTTTTCCTTATCAGATATTGATTCAATATTTTGTTTTGATCTTTCATCTGATGTTGTAATAACTCCACCAGCAGAATATACAGCAGACCAGCGTTTGGATGCAATTCCACAAAAAGTTAAATTGTCTACTTCTGGTAAAATTGTTCGCACTGTAGTTAAAGGTGCTTGAAGTGCAATTACACCAATTCCAGTTGCTATAGTTGAATCTATTACATTTGTCCCATTAGTATAAAAATTAATTCTTGGAGAGCTTACAGCAGTTTTGCTTCCTAAATTAATTTCCCCATTAATTCCCTGATTGAATATTTCTACATTATTTGATTTTAAAATATATGGAACATTAATTCCGGTAACATCAATCGTGGTGTTATGCGGTGAATTTATCTTAATAGCAGTAGAGTCAGTTCCAAGAGCATTCGCTCCATTTTGCGCTCCCATTAAAATGCCATTACTCCATGTGTTGGGAGAACCGCCAAGATTGCTAATGCTTATTGCTGCATCTACAAATGTTCCCCTTGTTCCAATGTTAGATGCAATTTGAATTCCAGAATGATAAAAAACTCGATTCACATCTCCAGTTGCAATATCTGTATTAAATTCTCCAGAGGTAAGGTTAAAAATATATGTTGAGTTTCCACCTGCTCCAGCATAAGCATTAATTCCAAAAAATGCTCCTTTGGGAGAGCCTGCCGTTCCACCTTCCCAAGCATCTGTTAGAACCTGACCAACTACTCCAACATAATTTCTGTCTATTGTAGCTGGATTTGGCGGCCCTTGTGTTGCTGGCCCACCATATCCATGTAATGCTCTTCCATGAATAGCGTGTCTGCCTCCGCTTGACTTTGGCCCACCAAAATTATGGTTTACAATTAAACCAGCAACTTTTCCTCCACCCGAATCATAAGAAACTTCATCTTTTGATATTGTTATATTTGAATAATTATACTCACCAGAATTTGATCTTTCTTCAGAATTTGTTCTGAATTCAAAACATCTTCCGTGTTCATTTGATCCAACAGGATCGCCTGTTTCAATTCTATCATATGGTGAAAATCCATCCCTATACAGAATACCATTTACAATAAATGATGTATATGGAACAACTGATGCGTTGCTTGCAAAATTTACTTTTACTGTAGAAGGGACAGTTATTGTAGATGTTATTTTATATTTTCCTGTTCCCGGAAAATATATTGTTTTATTTGGAGTCGCGGCAGTTATTGCAGCTTGAATTGCAGTTGTATCGTCTGCAACTCCATCACCAACCGCACCAAAGTCTTTCACATTGACTACATCCGCAAAGCGATTAGCAAGCGAGCGAGCGGTTGTGCTACCAGTAGCTTGAACAAGACCATTGATATTTCCACTTGCATCTACACTCAACACATCCTGCGTAGTTGCGCCTGCATTGCCCCGTGCCAGCTTAATCGTGCCGTCTGGTGACGATGGGACTGCCAGCGTGAAGTTTTGCGTTGCTGTCGGTGATTGTCCTACTTGGACTGCGTTTGCTTTGATGAGACTCATAGTGATGCTTTAATGTTTGCACTCATGGTTTATGGATTGTTTTGTTTAGCAATATCAATCAATTTTTGAAATTCATCTGATTGATTTTTAAAAACCTCACGAATTCCTTCGCGTCTTTTGTTTGAATCAACTTCTTTATTTAGCATTTCTGCTTCTGGAACTTCTTGAGATGATTGTGATGTGAAGTAATTATTTTCCATATTTTTTAAGGTGTATGATGGACAGTCAAAAACATAGTATATGTTCCAGCAGGAACATTCCCTATTGCTTTAAATCTAATTGCTATTTGGTTTGGATATGGTATATCTCCAGATGGGGAGCCAAGTCCCGTAGTGCTATTTTCAATAGCCCACAAGACAGAAAGATTACTATCTGTGAATAACGGCTCAACTTTTATTTCTGGTAGATAATTAGTTAAAAAAGCATGATATGCAAAAAAAGTTTGTTCAGTTCCAGAAGTCCAACCACCAACTGGAATTGTTACCGAAACACCAAATCTATTTCTGTTTGGAGTAATGCCACCATTAAAAGATGATCTTGTATTGACTGATGTTGTTAATGGAATCCATTGCGTGTTAAAAGTAGGATTCCAATCAAAAGGTTCTGCTGTATTAATTATAGTAACTCCTTTTCCAGCAATTGCAAAATCACTATAATCAAGATTAGCTTGATCGAATCCTAAATAAAATCTACTCCATTGTGATCCGCCAACAATGCAACGATCCATTCCTCCAAAGAAATTTTCTGCTTTTACTAAAAACCTTGATGGAGGAAGATTGGGTTCTCCATAAATTCCTATATTCCCCGAATATGTTGGAGTATTGTCGATGGCGGCAACATCTATAATAGTATCGTCCCAATACAATGGGCCTAATGCTCCATTATTTGCATCATAAAAATGAATTCCGTATTTAACAGTAATAATGAAATTTCCTCTGATAATATTTCCTTGAAAAACACCAGTTAAACTTGTTGTAAGCCAAGAAAATTTAATTGCTGATCCAGAGCAATTATTGATTGTGTTAAAATAAATATCATTATCTACAGTAGTATTTCCAGAATTACTTACTTGTAAATGTAATCCATTTACCACATTTGAAATATTTGTTAAATATATAACAGCAAGGCTTGCCCCATCAATTAAAAGTCCATTCAATCCTCCTGCAATTTGTGGAATATAGAATGCCCTTCCAGTATAATTTCCGGGAGGTATTCTTACTGTTGTTGTAGCATTTGTTGGATTTATTATAACAGCACCAGAATTACATGAACATCCACAAGTAAGATTTATTCCAGTTGTTTTAAATGTTCCTTTGGGAAAATAAATATCAGATGATACAGATGTTGCATAGTTAATAGCATTTTGGATTGCAGTCGTATCATCAGTTATATTATCACCAACCGCACCGAAGTCTTTTACATTGACCACATCAGCAAACCTGTTTGCAAGCGAACGAGCAGTCGTGCTGCCAGTAGCAGTTACTGGAATAGAATTTCCGTTCAGTCCAATGATGTTTCCAGAGATGTCTCCTCCAGTTACATTGCCAAACAAACCTGCTGTTCCGTCGAGAATTAATGACATAATATTATACGATTGTGTAAACGCTTCCTGCTGGGATTGTCAATACTACTCCAGAGTTTACTGTGATTGGCCCTGCTGACATTGCGTTCTTGCCAGAAGTAATAGTGTAATTGTCTGTCATTGTAATGTCATTTTCAAAGAAAACACGATTTACTCCACCGCCTACAGGTTGATCTCCGATACCAGACCATGTTGTGTTGTTGTAGCCTTCAAATTGGTTTCGATCAGTATTGAAGCGAACAAGACCCGTTTGACCAGTTGGACGAGTTGCAGTTGTTCCTACAGGCAGTTTAATCCAGTTGAATGTTTTCTGACCTGTAATTGTTTGATTGCCAGAAATAGTGACTACATCATCAATAATTGGGGAAACATAGTTAAAATAACGGATGATGTAGCACAGCAATCCTTCGCCTTCAAGCCTTGGAAAATCAACAATTGATGCAGGATCATCAGTTGGATCACATGGAATATTCCAAACAACTCGGCCACTTACAACAGACTTTTCAATAGTCCCATAAAGAGCATAAACAAGATTATCAATCAAACTTGGAACGCTTTCATGCGATACCTGCGGGTAGGGAGTGTCAGGGCAGCAAGTGCTGACATAGGTGGAATTATTGCAATTGCAGGACATAATTTCGTTGATTTAATTGTTTGAAATTACTTTGTCAAAACATATCAAGAAATTTGTTCCATTTCTTCATAGCTCTCCGCCAGAAGCGTCCCCATATCTTCGACGGCTTCCTCTTCAAGGTCGGGAAACCTCGCATGAAGCAATTCATGGCATAGAACATTTAACATTGACCTTTCGCATTTTGGATTAATGAAAATAGTTCTACTTGAATAGTCACAAATTCCATCGTTATCGACTCCGTTTGTCTTTCCTGCGTGACCCAATCGTATCTTCCATGACTTTCCGTTGATTGTCTTTTTGATTATTTTCTTTTTCATGGAATTTGTAGTGAGGAATCCTCATTATGCGATCTCTTTTAATCAAGAACTTCTTCTCTGTAACATATCCAAGTTCTTTTCCAGTTTTAATTTTCTTCTGGACATTACTTATAGTCACTCCCCACATTTTTGTTAATTCAATAGCGGAATACCAGCCATCAGGAATCTTATCCAATGGCATAGATTCTTGCTGGATGATTTTTAAGAAATCATTTGGTGTCATATGGGCAATCTCCATATATCTCCCTTTGCGCGTTGTGTAATTTGAAGCGAGGATTGATGTAGTGATTCGCAATACTCGCCCCACAACCATCCTTGACACCAACTGAATGTGCTTCTGCGATTTTTAGCATATTCTAATGCGCCGCGAGCAGTAAGAGTTCCGATATTGTAGCAGGTTCCACCATGATATGTTCGTGCATTTTGAATTGCTACACGATGGGTATGCCCCATGATTATCTTGCGCCTATTCCTATCGCAATACTGCTCCGCCATGTCTCTAGCGGCTGATTCACCAAAGCAAGTTCCATGCGTGAAACCCATGTCTGCAATATCAACAATTTGTTCAATACCAGAATATGGAATGAGACGAGCTTTTAGTTTTTTTGATGTATCTTCAATCGCACAAACAATCTTGTGAGCGCAATATTGTGTTACAGCATTCTTGCTATTTGTGAGCTTCCAAGCTCTATCTTCGTGATTTCCACAAAGTATGTATGGGTCTTTACATCCAGCCATCAATTCGCGGAGATGAGTTAGCCCAGTATCAATGTCTGGAGTTACCTCATCTCCATCGCTTCCAGAACCAGCACCATTCGCCATCAGCGCAGACATATCAATAAAGTCTCCGAGATGAAGAATTGTATCTGGTTTGTATTTTTCTTTGAAAGACATTACTGCCTTCCATGCTTCGCGGTCACAATAACGAGCATGGGAGCAAGACACAGCTAGTATCCGCTTCCACTTATGATTTATGTTTGCCATTTATTTATTGATGGAGCCGCTTGGATTAATACGAATTAAATCTTTTACAAGAGTTTTTTTTCTTATTTTTCTCCAAACGCCATCACCAGACTCTGAATCTCTCTCACCTTTGCCATTAGTATTTCCCTCTAGACATTCTATCCAGATTCCATTGTCACTGACAACAAAACCAACATGAGAGAAGTCGAATGTTACAATATCTCCAAGTTTTGCTTTATCTTTTTCAGTGAAAATACGAGTTGTATTTGGTCTTTGCTTTGCCCATGCAGTTAATCCATAAGCAAGCGCAGTTTTTGGTCGCCACTCTTCGGGGGTTCTGTTTTTCAGATTGAGCCATTTAATAACTTGAGAATCTTCAAGCCATTCCTTGATGCACCAATCCGTAAAAGCGGCACACCAAGGCCAAGCACCCGGAGCAAGCTCAGTTGCTTTCTGATACTCGCGGATTTGATCTCCGCGATTATTCCCGCCAATCTCTCTAACGCCAACTTGCGATTCCGCAATGGCAATTAGTTTTTCTAACATTTATTTTTTATCTTTGCGGATGATATTGATGAGTCCAACGAGGCTCAACCCAGCCGCCAAAATTCCCTCTTGCATTGCGGGATCAAGTTTCACGCCAAGAGCAGTCGCAACCAAAATTAGCCCACGCCATGTGCTATTCTCACTCAATTTCTCAATCAGAACATTTACGATTTTCATATTATTTGTCTTTTATTGTTTTTGAGAAGTGTTCCCAAGCATACATCACACTTGGGTCTTCTGCTGGTTTATCTTCTTTTGGTTTATCTGGGTCGATGTATGGGATGTAGGATGCCGACAGCTTTAATTGAACTGAACCGAGTTTACCTTGATTCTGTCCTGCTGGCGGTATTGGAATATTGACGCATGAATTAAGCGCAAACGCAAGCAGAATTATTGTAAGATATTTCACTTTTCCTTTTCCTTATCTTTCTTGAAACGAGCAAGCATGATGTAAATAGACACCCATGCGGCAGCAATCGCACTCAGAGAGGCTAGGATACGGAACCAAATGTCAAGTTCTGGGAGCATAGATACTGCAACTGCAAGCACGCTATAGATCGTGCCAGCATACCCCGTTCCATGTGAAAATCCACTATCTGAGTTCATTGTTAATTTAGTTTATTAGGAATTATTGCATTGAATCTTGTTGAGGTAACAACTCCATTTGTATAGATGATATTTGCATAAGCAAAGAGATATTTAGAGTTATCCGCTACTGGCATTGAGCCAATCCATGTGCGCCCGTCATTAGTCGTTGTTACGCTAGACCAGACACGATCCATATTAAATGGCTGAACTTCTGCCTTCCAAAACTCAACAGAAGAAATTGTTAGCGATGTATCTGGTTGGA
>Ga0315904_10008082_pt1 | contig 13974 bp, 15 predicted proteins | sample LakEriMetagenome_6_FD_203529 | JGI IMG/M metagenome (GOLD analysis project Ga0315904, IMG submission 203529) | Freshwater fungal communities from buoy surface, Lake Erie, Ohio, United States - Buoy 12 MA120 | ecosystem: Environmental > Aquatic > Freshwater > Lake | place: USA: Lake Erie, Ohio... | reverse complement strand
GAATAGCCCAAACAAAGCGAAAAGGATCAAAGGTTTTCCACTTAACACACTGAAATCCGTATTCTCTGCAAATTGTTTGAACCCCTCCTTCATCATATCAAGTCCAAGAAAGATGAGCGCAAAACCGAGCAAGAACCGGAAGAAGTAATTCCAGCGTAGGTTTTTAATGAATATACTTCCAATTCCACCGATGGCCAGAATCGGGTAAACGAAAGCACTTACGCTGAATTGAAACCCGATCAATGACACGATCCAACCTGTTGCAGTTGTTCCCAGATTGGCTCCCATGATCATACCAATACCGTTCTCCAGCCCTATAACACCGGCACCAGCAAGGGACATCACCAATAGCACAACCATAGAGCTGCTTTGAAGGAAGGCTGTTGTCACCGCACCGGCTAAAACCGCGGGAATAGCATGTCCTGTATATTTCCTGAGAAACTTCTTGAAAGCTCGACCTGTCAGCCCTTTAAGGGACATCTCCAGTTGTGACATTCCAAATAGGAATAAACCCAATCCAGCAAGAATAAGCCAAATCTTTACTTGAGAAAGATCCATTTATCTATTTGGATATAAATTGTTTATCTTTTATTTCAATACTTATCTTCATTCCATCATAAGCAAGATGAACATTAGCTGGAAGATCCCGTTCTATCTCCTTTTCCGTACCGAACAAATGTGAAATATGAGTCAAATATGCCACTTCAGGTCGAACGTCATTTATGAATTCCATAGCTTCATCCAAATTGAAATGCGATAAATGCTCAGAGCGATGCAAGGCATTTACCATCAACACCTTGGTCCCTCTGACCTTGTCACGTTCATGCTTGCTGATGGTTTTTGCGTCGGTTATATAGGTAAAATCTCCCAGTCTGAATCCCAATACCGGCATCTTATAATGCATTACTTCAATTGGATTAAGAACAGGTCCATCGATCAGTTTGAAAGGGGCATTATCGATAATATTCAGATTGATACTCGGAATTCCCGGATATCGCTCGTGACTGAACACATAGGCATATTCTCTATGCAATGCTTCCGAAACTCTGTTGGTACAATACACCTCCATGTCGCGCTGCTCGCGGTAATTAAACGCTCTCACATCATCCAGTCCGGCCAGGTGATCCTTGTGTTCATGGGTAAATATAACGGCTCGCAGGGACTTAACATCCTCCCGCAACATTTGCTGTCGAAAATCAGGGCCCGCATCAATCACATAGTTTTGACCAGCTACACTGATCATAACGGATGAACGAAGCCTTTTATCCTTAGGATCATCTGATCTGCACACATGACAATCACATGCGATAACCGGAACCCCTTGGGAAGTACCGGAACCAAGAACCGTTATGACCACCTCGTGATTCACTGATACTTATTTTTATCCTTGATCCCTAAGCAAGTTGTAAAAAAGAAGCGCCCAGCCTATAATCATCGCAAGCCCACCGAGAGGAGTAACCGGACCTAAAAACGAGAGGGATACTCCCCATACATCCTGAAGCGCCAGAAAATAGATCGAAACTGAAAAAATAATCGTTCCACCTATCAACGAGGTAAAAACCCATTTCAGATCAGCCCTGAACTTGTCTGCATTCAATCCGAGAAGCAAGATTCCCAATCCATGGTAGATCTGATACTTCACCCCCGTTTCAAAAGACAACAACCGCTCCGGTGAAACAAGTTCCTTAAGTCCATGCGCCCCGAAGGCACCAAGGATTATTCCCAATGCTATAAAGCCCGTTCCGACGAGTGCCATTTGCTTATTCATACTATTTTAAACTTAGCGTAAATTCAAAGACTTTTTTCCACCCCTCCCACTTACCGTAATCTCCGATCGTTTCATTATGCCAAATAAAAGTAAACTCTCCCCCAAAATGGCGCACTTCATCGTAAAGTGAACTAATCTTGGACATAGCCTCCTCCGGCCTAAAATCGAGGTATTCATTCAATGTTCCATCCATGTAGGCGAAGGGATGAATTACTAACTCTGTTACACAATCCTTTTCAAGATCAAACCATTTGAATGGTCTTGATGTGCCGGCTCTGAACCCCACCCGATCTGCCATTCCCATCGTAAAATCATGTTTGATACCTGACTTCAGAAGACGATGATAGGTCATTGGGATTGAAAGCTTTAGAAAATGCTGACGTGAATGAAGAACTGAATGTCCAAGGATCTGTTCAAGCCTTTGCTTTTCTTCAGATAGAAATGAATTGTACGCATTGGAGCGATAGCTCGGATGAATTCCAACCGTCGCCTTTTGTGCGATACGACGGATCAAGCGCTGATGCCTGGGATCCCTGAAACTGATATTCCTGTCATAGGCGCGGTAATCACCTAACAACCAGAACACCTTGACATCAAAACCTTCATCAGAGGTTGATTCAATAAGTTCGTATGTATCGTAAGGGTCTTTTCTCGCTCCAGACATTACCTGTCTCCTTTCACTGAGCCTTATCCTATCCCTTTTCATATAATCTTTAGCCATTGCACCCCAATGACGCACTCCCTCTTTTAATTGAAAGGCATAGGCATTATCGATATCAAAGGTTGGAACCATTGTAAGTGGGGGCTTGAACACTGCGATCTCATCATTTGCGTGCCGTGACAGATACCGGATAAAAGCCTCGGCCCACCTGTCACACATCACTTTTTCCACCCAGCCATATCGCACCTGAAGACTTTTCGTCATATCAAAACGATCATGGTTATCAACCGCAGGAATAAGGTACTCTTCATATCTGGAAAGCAGATAAAAGATACTTGCAAGCGGATCATCGGTACCATCGAAGCACAGACACTCTTCACCCTCAAAATCTTCGGTTGCGATCTCGTATTTTCGGATGTCCTCATCAAACAATACGCTTGCGGGCTTAAAATTGATCACATCCGGTAATTCATATTCTGAATAGTTCAGCCTGACACCTTGTGAATCAAGAAAAAACAGCCGATCATTGGTCACAGCATACTCAATACCCCTGTCGCGAAGTACAAAATCGAGCACATACAACAGACGCTCCGAGACCTGGTCAACATAAATCCTGATCATTTTAGAAGTGCTCGATCAACATTTCACAAATAAAATCGGCCGCTTTACCATCCCCAAATATGGGTGGATAGGTAAAATCATTTTTCGCTATAAGCTTTTCAACACACTCAATGATCCGATTCGGATCAGCATCTGCCAACAGCGCATTGCCGTTTTGAACGATCTCCACCCATTCAGTCTGAGGACGAAGAATAACACATGGCTTTTTGAAGAAAAATGCCTCCTTCTGAAGTCCTCCACTATCAGTAATGATGATCCTGGCATTCTTTTCGAGCGCAATTATATCAAGAAAACCTGCAGGTGGAATAATCCTGAATCCCGGATCATTGTCAATTGTCAAGAAAATATCTTCTCTTAACTGATCCTTTAACCGACTACTCGTCCGGGGATGGATCGGCAGAACCACATCAAGCCCCGTTCTTTTTCTAATTTCAATAAGCGCGGAAAAGATGCCATTTAACTTTTCCTTGTCATCCGTATTAGAATCTCTGTGTATCGTTACAAGTGCATACGCATCTTTTTTTATAGACAGATCATGAATTATGGTTGAAGTGTTATCTGAAACTTTAGAGAAATAAAGGCTGTTGTCGAACATGATATCTCCGCAGAGATAGACATGTGGATGATCAGCGCTAGCCTTACCAGAATTCGACAAACTGAAACCTTCCCTTTCGAGATTAGTTAATCCTGCCTTAGTTGGCGTGAACAGCATTGAAGACATGTGATCACACGCAATACGGTTTACCTCCTCCGGCATTGATTTATTGAAACTTCTCAGGCCTGCCTCAACATGGACAACCGGTATATGAATCTTGATCGCAGCAAGGGCACCTGCAATAGTTGAGTTCGTATCCCCGTATACAAGGACGGCATCCGGTTTTTCTTTCAGAAAGATCTGTTCAAGCCCTTCCAGCATCCTTGCGGTCATAGCACCGTGAGAACCGCTACCTACATTAAGGTTGTAATGTGGTTCAGGAATCCCCATTTCATCAAAGAAAACCTTTGACATGTTCTCATCATAATGCTGACCGGTATGCACAATTACCTCCTTCAGTTTGTCATTGAACTTAGAACTAATAGCTCTGTTAATAGCTGATGACTTAATAATCTGTGGACGGGCCCCAACAATGGTCAGGATCTTTTTCATGTTCTTATCAGGTTGCAATTCCGCTAAGATAGCCATAATGAAGAAAATCATGGATCAATAAATACCTTCATCCTCCATTCCAATTCAATTGATTAATTTTCGATCAAATTTTCCGCATGATGAAAAAATGGGAATACAAACTCCTCACGTTTAAAACAAAGGGTGTTTTTAGTAAAGATGTTCCAATGAACAAGATCCAGGATGAATTTACCGCACTTGGTGCGGAAGGATGGGAATTCGTCGAAAGTCAACGGATCGAATCAAATGGATGGACAGACCGCGTCATTTTCGTTTTCAGAAGAGAGCAGAAAGGACAATTCTAACGGCCTAACATTCCTTCATCTGCAAAACTGTAGTAGCCATTATCAGTAAAGATCAGATGATCAAGAACAGGTAAGTCAATGTATTTACCGAATTCGACCATTTTCTTTGTAAGTGATCTATCATTATCGCTTGGCTTGAGTTGACCACTGGGGTGATTATGCACCAAAATAAGGCCGTGAGCAGAAAATTCAAGCGCCTTTCTGAAAATGATCTTCCCGTCAGCAACAGTCCCGGACATTCCCCCAACAGAGACCCTTTCCGTACGCAACACTTCATTTGCGCGATTGAGCAGTATGATCCAGAATTCTTCATGTTCCAGATCCATCAGTCGGTATCTCATGTGCTCATAGGCCATCACGGATGAGGAGATCGTTTCTGTCCGGCTCTTTTCAGCATCCTTCCTTCTGCGCCCCAATTCCAATGCAGCTATAATGCTGATTGCCTTAGCCGGACCAATACCTTTCATTCTGCACAGGTCTTTTTGCGACATCCTCGAAAGTTTTGCAAGATCATTCTGATTGGCATGAAGAACCGACCGTGCAAGATCGACAGCCGATTGTGAGCGTGTGCCTGAGCCCAGGATAATGGCAATCAATTCTGCATCTGAGAGAACGGATCTCCCCTTCAGCATCATTTTTTCTCTCGGACGGTCTTCTTCCGCCCAACTTTTAAGGTGAGTATTCATTGTGAAAAGTTTAGGTTAATGTTCCTTGAATTTAAGAAAGTTTGAATTCATAATCAATATCGGTCATTTGGAGAATGAGCAAAGACGGTTAATTTTACGGAAAGATGAAAGATCCTCTGATTGTGTTCTATGATGGTGAATGTGGTTTCTGTAACCGCACGGTTGATCTGATCCTGAAAAAGGAAAAGGATCATCATCTCTATTTCGCGTCACTTCAATCTGATTTCAGAAGAGACTTTTTTAACACACATGGTTTTCCGGAACCCAGAATGGACACTCTGTATTATTTCGACGGCAGTCAATTACTGGAAAGGTCGGACGCTGCGCTCGCTATTTCACGCCATCTCAAAAGCCCCTATTCAGCATTGAGTATATTCAAATGGGTCCCAAAAGTAGTTCGAGATGCTGTATACAATTTCATTGCGCGAAACAGGATGAAATTCGGTTCTTATTCCTGTAATATCCTGTCGAAGGATCAACAAAAACGCTTTTTGGATATTTAATCCAACTCCAATGCGAACTTTTCGACAAGAGCACACGCCTCTCTCAAAGCCACAGGCAATTCGCCTCCTTTACATGGATGAGCTGCCCCAAAGGTATGTTCTGCGCCATGTATCACCTGAAGTTTCTGTCCGGTCCATGCAGAGAGCTGTCGCCCTTCAGCTAAATCGACGGAAGCATCCCGATCTCCATGTATCAATAAAACCGGAATCTTTATCTCTTGACAAGCTTTACGTATATCCAGACGCTGGCGATTTTCAATGAATTCTTCGTACTGTACAAAATACTGAGGAAGATCCTGTTGAGTCCTCGAATTGTGGACATACCTTACACCACTCATTCTCCATTTCTCTAGAGCTTCGCCGACAGGAAAACGATTCTCAATAGAAGAAATTCCTGCAAGAGAAACAACACCGTCTACACCTCGCATATTTGCACTGAGCAAGGCCACACCGCCTCCTCGTGAATGCCCCACAATTAAGAGGCGGTCTTTATCCTCTAACTCTTTTCTGCAAACCTTTACCAACGCAAGAAGGTCATCCAACTCTCTCTTATAGGTATCGTTTCCAAATGATTCAAGGTCAACAAATTGAGTTGGAAACTCTGGAGTGGTTCCGTTGTGGGTAATGTTAAACCTGCAAAATCCAAAACCCCGTGAAATAAAATAGTCCATCATAAGTCCCCAGCATCCCCAGTCTTTAAAACCCATGAAACCATGCATGAAAAGGATCATCCTTCCATTGAACCGTTCCGGAATTATAAGGTCATATGTATGCTTCTTTCCAAGAGCCCCCGAATAGATACCGTTCTGAATTTCTATAGCCATAGATTAAAGGTAAATAATTCAGAACAATGTGAGTTAATACGTTCATAACTCTGCTTGTAAACACAAAACACCACGATCGAATATTATTAATTTTGCCTCATGTTCGATCGACTGTTACCAATTTTAACCGTTGCATTCATCTTGGTGTCTTGTACCAAGGGATTTGGGAATAAATTGACGGATCCGGATGTCGACATATATTTCGAATTCAAGGAAGATGAGCAAATTGCCACGGAACTCGGAAGATATTGGAAAAGCAATGGTTTTACTGGAAACCAACACCAAAGTATCCGTCTGACTAAGGATGATGAGTATTTTTATGTCCAACTCATTACAAAGGACAAGTCGGGAGTGACACAAATTCCGTTCAACGAACTTAAATTGCTTATGTCACTTCAGCAGAATCTGGATTCGGCAATATTTAAAGGCGAAAAGGGTTGTCAGATTGTGATCTGCGATGATCGTTTTAATCCTTTGGTCAATATCAACCATTGACAGATGAAGATCTCGGCATCCATATACAGTGATAAGAAACGTCCCTTAAAGGAGGTGATCGAAGATCTTGTTCAGCATCAGGTAGATATGCTACATGTTGACTGCAATGATGATCCGGGCGTGTTTGAAGACATCCGCTCCATACGTTCCTGGTGCAGCCTGCCGATTGATCTTCATATAATCACGAATGACCCTTCGCGCTACTACGATCTGCTCAGAAAGGATCCCGTAGAGTATGTGACATTCCAGTATGAACCAATGGATAAACCACTTACAATACCGGAAGATATCAGTGGACGTAAAGGACTTGCGATCATTACCCCTACCTCTGTTAATGCATTCGACCAGTATGCAGACCTCGATTTTATTCTGATCATGGCAACTGTACCCGGACAAAGTGGAGGTGTTTTTGACAAACTGAACTTCAGTAAGATCAGGCAGTTCCGCAAGAAGTACCCATCAAAATCTATTCACGTAGATGGTGGTGTTAATGGTGAAGTTTCCTTTATCCTTAGGAATATGGGAGTGAGTTCCTCTGTTTCCGGAAGCTATCTGTTCAGCGGTCCCAGCGTTGGACATGCCCTTATGAATCTCACAAAACGGGAGATCGAATCGCAATATCGAGTCAAAGATTTTATGGTCCCGCTTGACGAATGTCCGGTGGTCAGAAGCGGCTCTCTTGGGCTTCAAAACATTCTGGAGACCATCGAAAAGGGTAATATGGGTTTCTGTCTGATCGTAGATGAAGACGGAACCCTGAACGGAATCGTTTCCAGTGCCGATATCCGAAAAGCCATGCTGAAGAAGTTGAAAGATCTGAATGCTATTGTTCCGGCAGATATCATAAACCCTCACCCCTTCTGTATCCAAGAAGAATCAACGGTTGTCGACCTGCTGAAAAAGATCAAAACGTGTACATTTCCGGTCATGTATCTTCCCGTGTTAAAAAACGGTTCAAGAGCCGCCGGAATTGTTAACTTTGTCCACCTTATCAAAGGAGAATTATGATTCTGCACCTCAAGTCCTCGGTTACTCAAAATCAGGCTGCTGAACTTGCAGCGAAGATAAAGGCTTTTCATATCATGGAGGGATCTCTGAACATCCTGATCACAGGATCCGGGGTGAAAGAGGTTCCTCAGGAGGCAGAGGATCTCACCGAGAAGTTCTGGGTTTTCTCAAACGACATACAACTTGCATCGAGCTCCTACCGAAATGGAAAACGATCGGTTCGAATCGGAAATGTAGAGATCGGGGGAAATACAAAAAATACAATTGTCATCGCCGGACCTTGCTCTGTAGAATCAGAAACGCAGATCAGACAATCAGCCGAACTACTCAAGAAGCATGGCTTGACCTCACTGCGTGGCGGTTGTTACAAACCCAGAACATCACCTTATTCTTTTCAGGGATTAGGCCTTGAAGGCCTGAAACTTCTCGCTAAAATGAGGGAAGAACACGGTTTAACGGTTATCACTGAAGCAAGAGATGCCACTCACATTCAGGAGATCATCGATCACACGGATGTGATCCAGGTTGGTGCAAAAGCCATGTATGATCAGGGCATTCTGCGCGCCTGTGCCAAGATCCAGAAACCCGTTCTGATCAAAAGAGGCTTCGGTACAACGTTGCAAGAATTCGTGCAGGCAGCTGAATTCGTGCTTTCAGGAGGAAATGCTAATGTTATCCTATGTGAACGAGGAATCCGAACATTTGAGACGGCAACTCGATTTACGCTGGACCTCTGTGGTGTAGCTTGGCTTCAGGAATATACCAACTTACCGATCGTCCTTGATCCTTCTCATGCCATGGGATATGCATACGGCGTTCCTTCGCTGACAAAAGCATGCACTGCGATGGGTATCGACGGTTTGCTGATCGAAGTACACCCAACACCTAAAACAGCTAAGTCTGACGCTTCGCAACAATTGGATCATGCTCAATTCGAACAATTGCTGAAGGAACTGAAACCGGTTGCCGCAAGTGTTGATTATAAGATCGTATGATGCACCTCGAACAAAATATCAAAGGATTGTGCGCTCGACACGGTATCGAATTCGATGCCTTTATGGATGATCTTGAGGTAGACCACGTTAATGAGCTGACTCTTTTCGATTTACAGGCCGTATGTGAGGAATATAACCTGGATCTTCAGTCGATGCTGTTCAAACCAATGTTCCGAAAAGATTTGTGGTCTAAAAAAGCAGACAAGATCAAATTACTGGTATTGGATGTAGATGGTGTCATGACCGACGGAGGAATGTACGTGACCGAAAAAGGTGATCACATCAAAAAGTATAACACTAAGGATGGTATGGCTATCCAGCATCTCAGAAAATTCGGTATTGAACCGGCAATCATCTCTTCAGGACTCTTGCCTGAAATGGTGAAGGAAAGAGCCAGAATGCTCAAGATCGAAAAGTGCTATATCGGAAGAGACCCGAAAATGACCATTTTGGAGCAATTCTGTGATGAAATGGGGATCTCACTCGAGAACGTTGCGCTCGTGGGTGATGACGTGAACGATCTGGAAATGATCAGAAAGGTTGGATTTTCAGCTTGCCCGATCGACGCAGTAAATCAGGTAAAAACCAATGTAGATATTATTCTTTCAAAGAAAGGCGGTGAAGGCTGTGTCCGAGAATTCATCGACTCTTATCTGTTGAAAGAGCCAGTAACGGAATAAAGAAATGGAAAAGATCAGGATCGGAATTATACGTGAAGGCAAGGTACCACCGGACCACAGAGTCCCTTTGACCCCTAAGCAATGTAAAGCCATTCAGGTACTCTACCCAAATGTGGAGGTCATAGTACAGCCTAGTCCGATCAGAGCTTTTAAAGACACAGAATATGAGGCTGAAGGCTTGAAACTCAGTGAAGACCTTAGTATGTGTGATATCATTCTGGGCGTGAAGGAGGTTCGAATAGAGGACCTGATCCCCGGAAAGAAATTCATGTTCTTTTCCCATACCATAAAGAAGCAACCATACAACCGCAAGTTGCTTCAATCCATTCTTGAGAAGAAGATCGAATTGATCGATTACGAGATCATTAAGGACAAGCACAACAAAAGACTTATCGGGTTTGGACGTTATGCAGGTATCGTGGGATGCTACAATGCATTCCTTACCTATGGCCTCAAACATGGCCTTTATGAGCTAAAGCCGGCCAACAAATGCAGGAACCGAAAGGAAATGGAAGCCGAACTTCAAAATGTTGTACTTCCGAAAGACATGAAGATCGTGCTCACCGGTTTTGGTCGTGTTGGTCATGGAGCTGTCGAGATCATCGATTTGCTGCCTATCAAGGAAGTTGCTCCAGATGAATTCTTGTCCAAAAAGTTCGATGGGCCGGTTTACACCCATCTTGAGGCTGAGGATTACTTTGGAAGAAAGGACGGAAAACCTTTCAATAAGCAGGAATTCTACACCCAACCGGAGCTGTACAAGTCGACCTTCCTTCCCTACCTTGAAGCGGCTCACATGTACATTCCTTGTCATTACTGGAACAACAAATCTCCCTATATCATTACCGCTCAGGATCTTCGATCTCCAAAATTAAAGACAACCGTCATTGCTGACATCAGTTGTGACGTTGCCGGTCCGATCGCAAGCACGATCCGTTCTTCCAGGATTTCAGATCCTATGTACGGCTACAATCCTGTTACTGAGGCTGAAGATGACCTGAAGAAGGATGGTGTTATTGCTGTTATGGCAGTGGACAATCTCCCTTGTGAACTTCCGTTGGATGCATCCGAAGATTTCGGTAATGAACTGATGAAGCATGTTCTTCCCGCACTCTTAAAAGATGATCCGGACAACATTATTGGCCGTGCAATGGAAACAACCAAGGAAGGAACTCTGACAGCCGCTTACAGCTATTTACAGGATTACGTCGACGAAAAATCCAATGCTTAAGAAGGGAGATAAACGTGTTATACGCGGCTGGGTATTCTACGACTGGGCCAACTCAGTTTATAATCTGGTCATCTCCTCAGCCATCTTTCCCATTTTTTACGAAAACGTCACTACGGCCCGCTTTCTTGAAGATAAAGGATTGAAAGAGCTACCTGAAGGCATGATGGTTACGGTCAATTTCTTCGGGCTGGAACTATCCTCGTCGGTACTACTGTCCTATGTTCTTTCAGCATCCTTTCTGATCGTCTCGTTCTTATCCCCAATGTTATCGGGAGTGGCGGATTTTTCCGGTAACAAGAAACGTTTCCTTCAATTCTTCTGTTATCTGGGAGCTGCAGCCTGCATGTCCCTCTTTTTCTTTAAAAAAGTACCGATCGAGGTGGGTATGCTGTCCGTTTTTCTCGCAAGTATCGGATTCTGGAATAGTCTCGTTTTTTACAATGCGTTCCTTCCGGAGATCGCTGAACCGGAAGAGCACGACCGCATTTCGGCACGCGGATATTCAATGGGATATTTTGGAAGTATGATCCTGCTGGTCATCTGCCTCATGATCATCATGCTGGTTGATAAGAAATATACGAACGTCAGTTTCCTCTTGGTCGGATTGTGGTGGGTAGGTTTCAGCCAGATCACTTATCGTGTCCTTCCGAACAACGTATATAATAAACCCCGAACTTCCGGCATCCTCTGGAAGGGCTTTCGCTCTCTGAAAAATGTGTTCAGTGAATTCCGAAAAACCTATAGACTGAAAAGATATCTGATCGCATTTTTCTTTTTCAACACAGGTGTTCAAACCGTTATGCTCATGGCCGTGATCTTTGCTAAAAAGGAGATCGACTGGTCTAACGGAGGTGGTGATTCAGGGCTGATCATCTCGATACTCCTCATCCAGATCCTGGGAGCTTTAGGCGCCTTCATTATGTCTAGACTTTCCGGTGTAATAGGAAATATTAGGACGCTTGGGATCTCCGTAACCATCTGGATCGGTATATGTGCGGCAGGATATTTTGTTAAAACTCCAACTCAATTTTATTTTCTGGCTGCAACCGTTGGACTTGTTATGGGAGGAGTTCAATCGGTTGCAAGATCAACATATTCCAAATTCCTACCTGAGACTCAGGATCACGCGAGTTATTTTTCATTCTACGATGCTACCGAAAAGATCGGGATCGTCATCGGAACGTTCAGTTTTGGATTTCTCGAAGAACTATTCGGATCCATCCGTTATTCCGTTTTTTCGGTTGCGATCTTCTTCGTGCTGGGCTTGGTCGCCCTCTTTTTCGTACCCAAAAAAGAAAAGGCGCTTACCACTTCAAAATAAAATGTTCTTTAAGCTGCTGTTGTCTTTGAAGAACTATACCGACAGTGAAAAGATCCATCGTTACATGAAACTGATGATCTGAAATGACCGTGCTAAATGCACTGAGCATGGAATCACTCCATCTTATGTCATCAAGTAAAATAATGGTGTCCTCGTGGATGAAGGGTTTGAGCCGTTCCAGATATCTCAACATTGCTTCACCATCGTGATGACCGTCGATAAAAACAAGATCAAATTGCTTTTCCGTAACATTATCGAGGAACTGATCGAAGGTCATGTTCAGTGAGGATATGTTCTGCATGCCAAACCGGGAAAAATTCTCCCGTGCCATCGCATGTGTTTCCGGACAGGCCTCAACAGTCGTAACGCTTCCCTGAAGATGGCCGAGTGCCAAGTGCATCGTTCCTACCCCTAAGGAGGTGCCGAACTCAAGAATATTAGCCGGGCGGTAATGTCTGCTGATCTTATAAAGCAGAATTCCTTTCTTTCCCTTAGAGGAACTCACCCCATAGATCTGACTGATCTTTCTTTCGTTCCCCAGTTTCTTTGAACCTGCTCCGAAATCAGTGATACGAATTGTTCTGCTATCCTTTGACAGCGATTTATGAAGATCTTCTCTCAGTGTATACAGCTCTTTATGAGGACGAATCCTCAGGCACCTGTCTACGAAATCATATACAAAAGGAGAATGGATGCCGTGTCTTCCCTTCGCCTTCCAACGATATTTTATATATTCGAGCACTGTATTCACAGTGCAAAGAAACAAAACTTCCTACCTATGCAGGTTCAATTTTCTCAGGAACAAATAGAAGATCAGCGTAAAAAAGTATTTGGCCCTCAGCCATACGCCCGACTGGTCAGGTCTTGCCGCGTTGGTGATGGCATCCTGAGACTGGAAGAAGATACAAGGATCAAAGCATTGCGTACATTCGATCAATTCAATGGTTCTATCGCTTTTTTCATACCTGCATCAGGTTCTGGTTCACGTATGATGGAATTCCTCTATGAATTTCGCAAGAGCGATACTCAGGAGATAAGTGGGCAAATTGAACAGTTCATAAACCATCTCGAAGACTTTGCTTTTTTCAAGAATCTACCTGAAGAGATGCAGGAATCCATTAAACGAAGTGAAATGGATATCGATGAGTTGATCGATCACATAATCTCCTCCGAAGGACTTGGGCTTGGATCACTTCCCAAGGGACTTATTCCCTTCCATAATTTCGGTCCGTTCATTCTCAATCCTTTTCAGGAGCATTTGCTGCAGGGAAGTGCGCTGACAGATGTCTCCCCTGATTTTCATTTTACTATCCAAAAGGATTTTGAGGAAAAGATCAGGGAAAGTATTGGTAACATTGGAAAGTTTACCGGCGTGAGTTATTCCGTTAACTATTCTGAACAAAGTGTAGAATCCAATTCGATTGCATTTAACGGAAAGGGTGAACCATATCTTCAGGAAAACGGTTCACTGCTTACCAGGCCATCAGGACATGGTGCCTTGCTCCCCATTTTAAATGAAGTGAACAGTGATCTGATCCTCATTAAGAACATTGATAATATTCAGCATTTTTCAAAGGTTAAAGATAGCAATGAGGTCTGGAAAATGCTTTCCGGGATGTTGTTACAGTTCAAAAATGAGGCTCATAAGATCTATGACTCGCCTTCCTTAAACGAGCTTCTGGATCTTAATCAGAAATATCAGCTATTCGAT